>OJLW01000048.1_pt1 | contig 63577 bp, 65 predicted proteins | sample 1597021 | NCBI WGS metagenome assembly OJLW01 (sample SAMEA3904676, study PRJEB24821) | metagenome | biome: Builtin; feature: hospital; material: surface | place: USA | collected 2013-06-03
GAAGCCGGAAACCTACGAGTTTAAGCAGGTGGCACAGTAATGACCGAGCCGAACAACTACGACAACCTCGCTGCCGACACCGACATCGATGCCGCAACCGCAGCAACCGAGGAGTTCAACTACACCATCGGTGACGCAATTGCGCCGGAGGCTGACGCTGCTGAGGAGACCGTTGAGGTCGCACCGCTGCACGAGGGCCCGATCCAGACTGTTGGTCGTCGTAAGCGCGCAATCGCTCGCGTGACCGTCGTCGAGGGCGAAGGCAAGATCACAGTCAACGGCCGTGAGTTCGAGGAGTACTTCCCGAACAAGCTGCACCAGCAGGACATCCTGACCCCGCTGACGCTGCTCGAGCGCGAGGGCCAGTTCGACATCAAGGCCAACATCTCCGGTGGTGGCCCGACCGGCCAGTCCGGTGCTCTGCGTCTGGCTATTGCCCGCGCACTGAACATCTACAACCCGGCTGAGCGCCCGACCCTGAAGAAGGCCGGCCTGCTCACCCGTGACGCTCGTGCCGTGGAGCGCAAGAAGGCTGGTCTGCACAAGGCCCGTCGCGCACCGCAGTACTCCAAGCGTTAATCGCTGGCTTACTCCACACGCCGTCGCCCGGTTTCGGGTGGCGGCGTTTGCCGTTTCTTCTGTCATTGTTGGTGAGCGGACCGGTTGCGAGGGTTCGTCGATAAGCAATTGCAGCAAGCATGCATAATTGTGGGCATGACTCGATTGTTTGGAACTGATGGTGTTCGCGGCTTGGCCAACGAGGCGTTGACGGCACCGTTGGCGTTGAAGCTCGGTGCAGCTGCGGCGACGGTGTTGACGAAGGACCGTCGCTCCGGGAAGCGTCGCCCAGTAGCGCTCATTGGGCGCGACCCGCGCGTCTCCGGTGAGATGCTGGCGGCAGCGATGGCAGCCGGCATGGCGTCGAAGGGCGTGGACGTGCTGCGTGTCGGTGTGATTCCGACGCCTGGCTTGGCGTTTCTTACGGACGACTACGGAGCCGACATCGGTGTAATGATTTCCGCCTCCCACAACCCGATGCCGGATAACGGGATCAAGTTCTTCTCCGCTGGTGGTCACAAGCTGCCCGACGATATTGAAGACGAGATTGAGCGCGCCATGGACGAGCTGGAGGAAACCGGTCCGACCGGCACCAGCATCGGCCGTGTGATCGAGGAGGCCCCAGATGCGCAGAGCCGCTACCTGGCGCATCTGGCTGATGCGGTAAGCACCGACCTGTCAGGTATCAAGGTTGTGGTGGACTGCGCGAACGGTGCAGCGTTCGAGGTAGCCCCGAAGGCGTATGCGGCAGCGGGAGCTGACGTGACCGCGATCTTTAACAAGCCCGACGCCTACAACATCAACGACGGCGCAGGCTCCACGCACATGGAGCAGATTCAGCGCGCAGTGGTTGAGCACGGCGCGGACCTTGGTTTGGCGCACGATGGTGACGCGGATCGTTGCTTGGCTGTGGACGCCGAGGGCAATGTTGTCGACGGCGACCAGATCATGGCTGTACTGGCAACCGCGATGCGCGACAACAACTCGTTGCGCTCCAACACGCTGGTGGCCACGGTGATGAGCAACCTGGGGCTGAAGCAGGCAATGAAGCGCGAGGGCATCGAGATGCGGGAGACCAAAGTGGGCGACCGTTATGTCCTCGAAGAGCTCAACCGTGGCGACTTCTCCTTGGGTGGCGAGCAGTCTGGCCACATTGTGGTTCCGGAGCATGCGACCACCGGCGATGGCGTGCTGTCCGGTTTGATGCTCATGGCACGCATGGCTGAAACCGGGAAGTCGCTCGCTGAGTTGGCGAGTGTGATGACCGTGCTGCCACAGACGCTGATCAACGTTCCGGTCTCAGACAAGTCGCGCATTCTTGACGACGAATCCGTTACCGCCGCGATCCGCGAAGCTGAAGCGGAGCTGGGCGATACCGGTCGTGTCTTGCTGCGTCCGTCGGGTACCGAGGAGCTGTTCCGCGTGATGGTGGAAGCAGCTGAGGAAGAACAGGCACGAAAGGTTGCCGGACAGCTCGCGGCGGTCGTCGCAGCCGTGTAACTTCTGAGTAAGAAGTTTTTTGCCCCGGCAGGGAACCGCCGGGGCGTTGGGGGAGTCTAACTAAGTAGAAATAGTTGGACTGGAATCTTTTCAGGGGTGGGAAATGACACGACATGTCAGTGCTGTCGACGTTGACGTTGACAATGTTCGAACGCAGTACGGTGCCGCGATTAACGCGTACCGTGCTGCGGCGCACGACCTCGACACGAGGCGCATCACGGTGGACCCGTCTGCTTTCGGCGATGGCTTCGCGGAGCAAGGCCGGCGTGTTGCTGAGGCACTTGAGGCGCTTCACAGTACGTCGAAGCGGTTTTTAGAGGTCCGTAGCGAGAACTGGGAGCAGGTGCTCGCGCTTACCGACGACATCGTGGCCGCCGATGCACTCGCAGCCGAGGTACTTGAGGGGGTGGAGCAACCATGATGCCGACAGTGCAAGATGATGTCCGCACCCTCGTCGAAGCGGTCGAGGTTGCACCTGAGGTGCCAGAACACCAGCGCAATGCCGTGCGAGGCCTTGCCGGTGAGTTGATGTCCGAGTCCTCCTGTATCAACGGGCTCGACCTTTCGGTGTTCGCACAGATCGGCTTGCAATTGGCGTTGAGTTGTGAGCGTCCGGATACGCCAGCGCGCACGTGCACGGCAGATAACAGCGGATGGTTTGAAGAGGTGGGCATCCGGGATCGGGAGTGCCGAAATGAAGCCCGCGAGACCGACCACTTTGAACACGTCAAGCAGGTAGGCCAGCGTATTGGAGAGTGCTCTTCGGCGATAGAAGCGATCGTGCGCTCAGCTGATATGGCGATTCGTGCGATCTTGGAACCTGCGCGCCGTGTGTTCGAAATCGCGCAGCGTTGCGGGATCACTCAGATTGTGGAGATCGCCGTAGAGGTGATCATCGAAGCGCTGCGGTGTGCAACGGCAACGACCACGGACCGAAATGGGGTGATCCGGGAGTGCCTCGACAGCATTGCCGAGTGCACTGGTGAGGCGGCGCAAACCCAGCCAGAGCCTGCGGTGGAGAAACCATGCGACACGGTTGCAAGCTCCTCGGTCGGCACTGTGGCCGCCGGCGTGAATATCTCGGTCGATGTGGGGCTGAAGCTGGGCGTTGAGCTCGACCTCGCACAAGGAGAGGTGGAATGCCCGCCGGAGGAAGCACCGAAGCCGGAGCCTGAACCGCCGGCGAAACCAGCACCGAAACCTGCTCCAGCACCGGCGCCAACGCCACCGCCACCGCCACCGCCTGCACCTGCACCGACACCGACTAAGGATGGGGTTATCGCCCCACCGCCAGAACTGTCGCAGGTGCAAGAGCCGCCACCACCGCCGAAGAAGGCACAGCACGTCGATACAACGGCTGCTTCCGTAGGTGGCGCAGACGGGGCACAATCAGGCGCTCAGGGCGGGCAGGATCCGTGGGCAATGAAGAAAACGGGGGAGTGGTAACCAATGGATTACGAGTTGTTTGTGCTCCAGTTCCAACGTAGGACGCAAAAACGCATGGCTGATTTTGAGGCCATGATGCGCGAGCACCAGAACAAGATGGAACAAACTGCGAAGCACTACGCCAGAGCGCGCGAGACGATGGAACGGCCGAAGCCGGTCGCGCCGCGTGGGGATTACACCTTGGAACGCTCGCGTGTGTCTGCGGCGCGTCGCGCAAGAAGGGCGCAGGTGCATGCGGTGCTGCAAAGCCAGGCCCGGGGGACTCCGCCGGAGCAGCCCGGCGTGGGCGAAGAGGCCTAACCCGCGAGTGAGAACCTCGCGGAAGCGCGCCGCCCTAGAACAGGGAGAAACCGGCGTTGTCGCGGGCCAGCCCCGCGGCCTTGGCGAGCTTCTCGCCAGAAAGGGAGACCACGCCAGAGCCTTCGGCGTCGGCTTCCGCGTAGCCGGCGTAGGCCTTCTCGTCGTTTAGCACGTGCAGCAAGTAGCCCACGAGCAAGCCGCGCACGGTTTCCTGCAGCGAACGGTCGGACTTGCCCACGCCGAGGATGCGCTTGATCATGCCGTCTTCGGAGAAGGACTGCTGATCGCCCTTCTTCGGCGCGCGGTAGACCACATCGCCCGCCCAGTTGTAGGCAAGCTTTGCGGGGTTGCCCGGGTCGAACAAGGAATCGCCGTCCTCGCCGGGACCGATGACCATGCCGGGGGCGAAGAGCGCACGGGCTGCTTCCACCGCGGACGGTGCGACGTTTGCCGGGTACACCGTCGCCACAGCCTTCACCTTCGGGTTGTCTACCGCCGCAAGCACTGCGGCGCCACCACCCATGCCGTGGCCAACGATGCCGAGTTTGCCTGGGGAGACAGAGATGTTGCCGTTGCCCAGTCGCACGCCGGCGAGGATCTGCAGGCTCGTCTCCAGGTCTGCAGCAAAGCCACGGTGATCTGGTCTAAACCCGGTTTCAGTGTTGGGTGCTGCGACTGCGATGCCCCAGCTGGCCAGGTGGCGCAGTGTGCCGTGGTAGTCGTCGACGTCTTTCGTCCAGTCGTGGCCGAACGCGACAGCGGGCAGGTTCTTGCCCTCGACAGGGGTGTACACCTTGCCGGGCAGGCCCGTGTAGCCCAAGTCGCCTTCAAGGACGCGGTGGGGGCCACGCTTGGACAGGTCAGAGAGTTTCTTTAGCTTCGCAGACACGCCGACGATCCTACTGCATCCTTGTCTGGACTAGGGTGAGTCCATCGTTGCAGGCGGGGTTACTCAGGAGGCAGGATGCTCGGCGCGTTACAGCTCGCATTCGTCGATTCGGTGAACCTTCTGCTCATCGGGGTCATCGTTGCAGTAGGAATTGCGGTGCCACGGGGAAACGGCCGCTACGCCAAGACGACATCGTTGCTGATTGCCGGTGACTGGCTGGGGGTGGCGGGGCTTGCGCTGCTGATGCTTGTCATTTTCGACGGGTTGGGCTCCGCCGTTGAACGTTTTGTCAACGGCCCTGTCTTCGGTGTGTTGCTGATCGCAACGGGTTTGCTGACGGCGGTGCTTGCCATGCGTGGCGGTGACAACCAGGCGCTGACGCAGAAGATCATGCAGCACCTGAACACGCCCGGTCCGCTGACGGTGCTGACGGGTTTTGTCTTGGGAGTGGTGCAGTCGGCAACCTCGGGACCGTTTTTCGGCGGGCTTGCGTTGCTGTCCGCCTCGGGTATTGACGCGCAGGTGCGTTACGCGGCGATTCCGCTGTATGCCTCGGTGGCGTTGTCGCTGCCAACGCTGTGTGCGCTGCTGGTCGGGTTGGTGCGCGCTCGTCCTGAAAGTCTCGCAGGCAGGGGGTTTGCGTGGGCGCGCAGCCACCCGCAGCAGGTGACGGCAGCCGCGACGTGGGCTGTGGCAGTAATGCTGACTGTGCTGGGTGTCGTGCACCTGCTGTAGGTGGTGCACAATGGGGCGTATGTTTCCGCTCCGTACAACGATTGATCTAGGTGCGATTGCGCACAACACTCGCCGTCTGAAAGAGCAGGCAGGCGAGGCGAAACTCATGTGTGTGGTGAAGGCGGACGCCTATAACCATGGCGTCGAAAAGTGTGTTCCGGTGATGGATCGCAATGGCGCAGATGCGTTCGGCGTGGCCACGTTGGCTGAGGCTCGTCGTGTCCGTGAGGTCACACAGAAGCCTGTGCTCGCCTGGTTGTGGAGTATCCACGAGGAGTTACCGGAGGACATCGATCTTGGCGCGCCGAGTGTTGCCCATTTGCAGTTGCTTATCGACGAACCCACGCACCGCACCGTCTACCTCATGGTGGATACGGGCATGCACCGCTCCGGTATCGACGAACCCGAGTGGGAAGCAGCGTTCAAGATGGCATTTGAGGCGGAGCAGGCCGGCAAGATTGAGGTTGCTGGTTTGATGACGCACCTGGCGTGCGCCGACAACCCGGTCGACCCCTACACGGATTTCCAGGCGGAGAACTTCCGCAAGGCGATCGAGGCGGCGCGTGCGGCCGGATTGCGTGTGGAGCGAAACCACATGGCGAACTCGCCAGCGACTTGGACGCGCAAGGATTTGCATTTTGACATGGTGCGCCCCGGCGTGAGCCTGTACGGGCTCGAACCAGTGGCGGGGCTTGACCACGACCTGAAACCGGCGATGACGTGGGTGGGACAGGTCATCGCGGTTAAGCCGATGAAGCAGGGCGAAGTAACCAGTTACGCACGCACCTGGGAAGCGCCCGAGGACGGCTACACCGCAGTGATTCCGGCCGGTTATGCAGACGGCGTGCACCGTAGCTGGCAGGGTGCGTTGGAGATCGCCATCAATGGCCAGACCTACACCCAGGTTGGGCGTGTGAGCATGGACCAGATTGTGGTGTGGCTCGGCGCAAACGAGGACAACGTCCAGGCAGGCGACGAGGCAATCATCTTCGGTGCGGGTGGTCGCAGCGCAACTGATCTGGCTAAGGCCGCCGGCACGATCAACTATGAGGTTGTGTGCGCGCCGGAGGGCCGAACGCTTCGCACCTATGTAGGGGAGGAGTAAGTGAAGGACTCGTTTGCGCGTGAGGGAAAGCGGGTGTGTGAGGGGGTCGTCGATACGCAGCAGCTTGGTGAGGAGCTCGGCGCAGCACTTGAGGCGGGGGATCTAGTGATCCTGGATGGCCCGCTCGGCGCCGGCAAGACCACGTTCACACAAGGTATTGCGCGTGGCATGCAGGTGAAGGGACGCGTGACCAGTCCGACGTTTGTCATCGCGCGCCAGCACGCTTCCACTGTGGGCGGGCCCACGTTGGTGCATGTGGATGCCTACCGTCTCGGCGACGATCCGCTGGGTGAGCTCGATGCGCTCGACCTGGATACCGAGTTGGAAGATGCCGTGGTGGTCGCAGAATGGGGCGGCGGTTTGATGGAGCAGTTGGGGGCGCGCCACATTCTCGTGCAGTTGGATCGGGAGACTCTCGCGGAGACTGAGGGCAGGATAGTTTCCTGGCGTGTCGTGGAGGGGATGTAGGCTTACACCCATGCTGAAAACGAGTAGCAAAGCCCGTGGTTGGATCATTCTTGCGGCGGTGCTGTGGTTGGTGATCCTGATCGGGATCATCTTCATCCCGCAGTCCCGCGGCTCGAACGCAGTGGATGAGGTGAAGCCGACGAACTCGCTGACGCGTGCGCTGGCGCAGACTCGTCCGGGCGGCGACATGGTTGCCGCGCAGCTCGTTGACCCGTCCAGGGTGTACGACGCAAACGAGTACATGGGGTACACCACGCTGTGCCCAGGCGAGCCGGAGGAGCTGGTGAAGGCGAAGAAGGAAGCCTTCGCGCTGACGGATGAGGATGTGGACCTCAACGGCGAGATGGGTTACGTGCTGCTGATCCCAGCGGAGGGTGAGACTGCCCTGATCGACCCGGTTGAGTTGAAGAAGGTCGACATCTGCACTGTTCCGCAGTCGGAGACTTTCCCGCTGAACACCGCAATGCCGTTCTACAACACGAAGGGCCAGTGGGCTCTGGGGATGGGCCAGTAATGCTGGTGCTCGCCCTCGACACGGCGACTACGGATTTGGTCGCAGGTGTCGTGGATACCGAGGCGGCGAAAACGCTTGCTGAGGCAACCGTTGCTACGCGTGCGCACAACGAGCAGCTTGTGCCGACAGTGCAGGTGCTTCTCGACGAAGCCTCGCTCACCTTCGCCGACCTCGACGCCATCGTTGTCGGTTGCGGGCCGGGCCCGTTTACCGGTTTGCGTGTCGGGATGGCCACCGCCTCTGCGCTTGGCCAGGCGCTTGGCATTCCGGTGCATGGGGTATGCACCCACGATGCGGTAGCGGTAGACCGCCAAGGCGATGTGCTTGTGGTGACCGACGCCCGCCGCCGCGAGGTGTACTGGGCCCGGTACAACGACGGTGCCCGTGTTGCAGGCCCCGAGGTATGTAAGCCGGCGGATCTGCCAGTGGAGCAGGTGGACGTGCTGAGCGTGCCCGACAACCTTGCAGAGCAGGTCACGGTCGTAGCAGGCACTATTGCGTACCATGCGCCGGCCCCGGCTGGGTTGGTTGCTGTGGCGGATCTGAGCGCCACCCCGGAGCCTCTCGTCCCGCTGTATTTGCGTCGGCCGGATGCGGTGCCACCGAAGCAAGCTCCGAAGTCGCCCGCGCTGCCGTGATGGAGTTCCGTGAACTGACAGTCGGCGATGCGGCCGCGGCGGCAGCGATAGAGGCTGTCCTGTTCGCTGGGGATAACCCGTGGTCGGAGGCAGCATTTCGTTCAGAGATTGCTGCGCCCCACACGTTTTACCTCGGTGCGTTTGAAGCAGACCGGATGCTTGGGTACGCGGGGCTTGCAATGCTGGGCCCGCGCGACGACCCAGAGTTTGAAATCCACACCATCGGGGTGGACCCCGAACAGCAGGGCCGCGGCCTGGGCCGGGCGTTGATGGACCAGATGATGCACACCGCTGACCTCATGGATGGTCCGGTCTATCTTGAGGTGCGGGTGGATAACGAGCCCGCGATCGCGCTGTATAAACGTTTCGAGTTTTTCACCGCCGGCGTGCGGAAGAACTACTATCAGGCCTCCGGCATGGACGCGTACACCATGACGCGCCCGCGCAAGAGCGAAAGGGTGTAAGCAATGATTGTCCTCGGTATCGAGTCCTCCTGCGACGAGACTGGCGTAGGCATCATCAACCTTCATGACGACGGCACGATGGAAATCCTTGCCGACGTCGTCGCGTCCTCGATGGAACAGCACGCCCGCTTTGGTGGTGTGGTGCCGGAGATCGCCTCCCGTGCACACTTGGAGGCGATGCCGCAGGTGATGGAAAAGGCGCTGGCGGACGCTGGTATTGAGAAGCCAGATGCCGTAGCAGCCACGATCGGGCCCGGTCTTGCAGGCGCACTGCTGGTTGGCGCTTCCGCCGCGAAGGCATACGCCGCCGCCTGGGGCGTGCCCTTTTACGGCGTGAACCACCTTGGCGGCCACGTCGCTGTGGCCAACCTCGAGGGGGAAAGCTTGCCGCACTCGATTGCGCTGTTGGTCTCTGGCGGGCACACGCAGCTGCTCGAGGTTGACGCGGTGGGCAAGCCGATGAAGGAACTCGGCACCACACTCGACGACGCTGCTGGTGAGGCCTACGACAAGGTGGCCCGGCTTCTGGGGTTGGGCTACCCGGGTGGCCCGGTCGTCGACAAGTTAGCTGCGCAGGGGGATCCGAATGCGGTGCGTTTTCCGCGGGCGCTGTCGCGTGCGGAGGATCTGCGCGGCGAACACCGTTACAACTTCTCGTTCTCTGGGCTGAAGACCGCGGTCGCGCGCCACGTTGAGGCCGCCGAGCGTGAGGGCCGCGTGATCTCGCTGGAGGACGTGTGCGCGTCCTTCCAGGAGGCAGTCTGCGACGTGCTTACCGCCAAGGCGATCATGGCCTGCGAGGACACCGGCGCGAACACCCTGCTGCTCGGCGGGGGTGTGGCGGCCAACAGTCGTCTGCGTGAACTCGCGCAGCAGCGTTGCGACGACCACGGCATCGAACTGCGTGTGCCACGGTTCAAACTCTGCACGGACAACGGTGTGATGATCGCAGCGCTTGCGGGTCAGCTCATCCACGAAGGGGCCACGCCGTCTGATTTGGGCGTAGGCACGGACACGTCGCTCGAGGTAGAGGTTCCGCTCGTGTAATTGCTCGCCGAGCGAGGTCACCAGAGAGGGGCTACATTGAGCACCTGAACTGTATCCCGTGAAAGGAAATCCTCCGTGACCACCGAGCAATTTAGCCAAGAGCAGGCCGAACGCGAACGCTTCGGGCTGCTCGTCAACCCAGATCTGACGTACCGTCGCATCGTGTTCGATGAGGACTCTGCGCGCGAGATGCTCGGTGGCGGAACCGATGGAGTTGTGGACGTGGCGTTTGACCGCGACGGCAACCGGTTCCACGCGATTTACCGGGTTGACGCTGGAATTGTCGGAGCGGAGCCGAACCCTGTTGCGTCCCTTGCGCGTAACACTGCAGAGACGGACACCCCGGAGTTTCTTACGGATCCCACCCGGTCGATCTGCGGGCCGGTGATCTTCGCGGCGCGCGGGGGCGGCAGCATCAGCGAAGGCACGGTCGAAGAGGTTGTCAACGCGATCCGTGCGGTGGAAAACTTCCGCAACGACAATCCCGAAGAGTTCGAGCTGTGGCGTAACGCGGTGAAAAACCGCTAAACGCCACCAGTGTTGTTGGCTGGCACTCTCATAGGTAGAGTGCTAAGGCAGGTTGTGTGAAGCACAGTTGTTCACCCGCGACGACGGCTGCGCCTCGTGAGACCTGAACTATTGAATCATTCACCAATGAAAGGTTTTTGATCATGGCAAACGTCAACATCAAGCCGCTGGAGGACAAGGTCCTCGTCCAGATCGCTGAGGCTGAAACCACCACCGCCTCCGGCCTGGTTATTCCGGATTCCGCGGCGGAAAAGCCGCAGGAAGCCGTCGTCATCGCTGTTGGCCCGGGTCGTCTCGACGACAATGGCAACCGCATCGCCGTGGACGTGAAGGAAGGCGACACGGTTATCTTCTCCAAGTATGGCGGTACCGAGCTGAAGTACGGTGGCGAGGAGTTCCTCCTGCTGTCCGCTCGTGACCTGCTGGCCGTCGTCGAGAAGTAAGTAAAACGCTATGGCAAAACTCATCGCATTTGATCAGGAAGCTCGCGAGGGCATCCAGCGCGGCGTGAACACGCTCGCCGACGCGGTGAAGGTCACCCTCGGTCCCCGTGGCCGCAACGTTGTGCTTGCAAAGTCCTGGGGCGGCCCGACCGTCACCAACGACGGCGTGACCATCGCCCGCGACATTGACCTTGAGGATCCGTTTGAGAACCTCGGTGCGCAGCTGGTGAAGTCCGTCGCAGTCAAGACCAACGACATTGCAGGTGACGGCACCACCACCGCAACGCTGCTCGCCCAGGCGCTCGTCGCCGAAGGGCTGCGCAACGTGGCTGCTGGTGCGAACCCGATCGAGCTGAATAAGGGCATCAAGGCGGCAGCCGACAAGGTCGTCGAGGAGCTCAAGGCTCGCGCGACCGACGTGAAGTCGTCCGCTGAGATCGCCAACGTGGCCACCGTGTCCTCTCGCGACCCTGAGGTTGGTGAGATGGTCGCAGGTGCCATGGAGAAGGTGGGCAAGGACGGTGTGCTTACCGTCGAGGAGTCTCAGTCCATCGATTCCTACGTGGATCTGACTGAGGGTATTTCCTTTGATAAGGGCTTCCTCTCCCCGTACTTCATGACCGATCCGGATGCCGGCCAGGCCGTGCTTGAGGACGCCCGCGTGCTGCTCGTACGCGGCAAGATCTCCTCTCTGCCGGATTTCCTCCCGCTGCTTGAGCAGGTTGCATCGGAGTCGGTGCCGCTGTTCGTCGTGGCCGAGGACATCGAAGGCGAGGCGCTGCAGGCTCTCGTTGTCAACGCGATCCGCAAGGTGATCAAGGTCGTTGCTGTGAAGTCGCCGTACTTCGGCGAGCGCCGCAAGGCGTTCATGGATGACCTTGCTGTTGTCACCGACGCGACCGTCATCGACCCAGAGGTTGGCATCAACCTCAAGGACGCCACCCTGGACCACCTTGGCTCCGCACGCCGCGTAACCACGACGAAGGACGACACGGTCATCGTCGACGGTGCCGGCACGGCAGAGGCAGTCGAGGAGCGCCGCGAGCAGATCCGCCGCGAGATCGAAACCACGGATTCCACCTGGGACAAGGAAAAGGCCGAGGAGCGCTTGGCCAAGCTTTCCGGTGGTGTCGCGGTGCTGCGCGTCGGTGCAGCGACCGAGACCGAACAAAACGAGCGCAAGCTCCGCGTCGAGGACGCCATCAACGCTGCCCGCGCGGCAGCAGAGGAAGGCATCATCGCCGGCGGCGGCTCCGCACTGGTGCAGATTGCCAAGCAGCTCGAGGAGTTTGCTGAGGGCTTCGAAGGCGAGCAGAAGACCGGTGTGCTGGCAGTGGCACGTGCACTGTCCAAGCCGGCATTCTGGATCGCTGACAACGCGGGCCTCGACGGCGCTGTCGTCGTGTCCAAGGTTGCCGAGATGAACAACGGCGAGGGCTTCAACGCCGCCACGCTCGAGTACGGCAACCTCATCGACCAGGGCATCATCGACCCGGTGAAGGTGACCCACAACGCTGTGGTCAACGCCGCATCCGTGGCTCGCATGGTGCTGACCACGGAGGTATCCGTGGTGACCAAGCCGGCCGAAGAAGGCGAGGAAGGTCACGCACACGCCCACTAGGGTGTCGTCGATACGCTAAAACAGTGCCCCACTTCGGTAGGGCACTGTTTTTCTTTTGGCGTGATTCTTCTGTCGTGCGCTTACTTGACGGCGGCGACGTACTTCACGCTGCCAAGGCCGCGGCGCAGGGCAGTGGAGCGCTCAGATTCACTCATGCCGCCCCAGATGCCATAGGGCTCGGCCACACGCAGGGCATGCTCGCGGCACTGGGTAAGCACCGGACAATTGAAGCAAATAGCCTTCGCTCGATTCTCACGCTGCGTGCGGGCGCGGCCCCGCTCACCCTCGGGGTGGTAGAAGATTTCCGAGGCTTCGCCTCGGCAGGCGCCGTGAAGCTGCCAATCCCAAAAGTCTGCATTGGGGCCGGGGAGTTGCTGTGGCAACGTCATGGTGTGAGATCTCCTTTGCCGTGGAAAACGTGATGTACACAACCAGCAGTGCAGTGTTCCGGCGGTGGGTGAACAAAGGGTTGCCGCGCGGTTACGGCACGGGTGTTTCTCGGAGGCTCTTGTGAATAAAAGCGCAATTCGCAGGGAAAATGGCAAGAGTTAAAGGTTGGTGAATTCTTGGATACGCGTCGGTAACTCATATGGCGGGGGAATGAGTGTTTATAGTGTTTGCTTGTGATTGGCAATACCGGCGCGACAGCGGGTGACGAGGAAGATGAACTTGTCACCCTCGTTCCACGTGCCGCCGAAGGGGATGCGCGTGCTCTCCAGCGTGTGATTGCCATCGTCCATCCACGGGTGCTGCGCTACGCCAGGGCGCGCATTGGAGGCGGGCGCATGCCGACTGCGGAGGACGTCGCTCAGGAGATCTGCTTGGCGGTAGCGACGTCCATTGACCGCTACGTGGATACCGGGCGGCCGTTCATGGCGTTTGTGTACGGCATTGCGTTTAACAAGGTCGCCGATGCGCACCGCAGCCTGGTGCGTGACAAGACAACGCCTACTGAAGATGTCCCTGACCAGGAGGTTGTTGCGTTCACGCCGGAGGATGCAGCCGTTGTTGCAGACGGAAGTAACGAAGTTCGCGCATTACTCGATTCATTAAGTGATAAGGCTCGCGACATTGTGATTCTGAGAGTGTTTGTGGGCCTCTCGGCGGAAGAAACGGCAGAGGTAGTGGGCAGTACTCCAGGTGCGGTGCGTGTCGCGCAGCATAGGGCGCTGTCCAAGTTGCGTGAGCAGTTGGAAGGAGACCATTCAGGCCATGACGCGTGATTTTGGTGGCGGCGACTTTGGAGAAGAGTGCGTTCGCGACGATGCGTTTCTTGATGCGCTTTCGAGTGGTGTAGACCCCAGTGACGGCAGTGACCCACTGGCTGCGGCGCTGCTTGGACTAAAGCAGGACGTCGATCGCCCGATGCCAGCGGCTCCCACGGTGATCCCGGTTGCGCCGGTTGCATCGCTTGACGACGTCCGCGCGCGCCGCCGGACCGCCAACCCATGGGTCGCAGGTGTGGTCGGTGCTGCAGCTGCGTCTGTGGCTATCGTCGGCACTGGCGCTGCGGTGTATGGCACGCAGAGCTCGGCGAACGAAACCACGATGGTGGAGTTGGCAACCACGCTCGACGAGCTGGAGGCAGCGAACCAAAGCGGGGATATGGAGGCCGCCCGAAGCCTGCTTGAGCAGGCTAGGGGGCTTATGGCAGGTATCAAGATGCGTGAGGCGCGTAACGGTGAAGACGTAGTGCAACCAGCGCCACGCACGGTTACTGAAACCACGACTGTGGTGGAGGTCCATGAAGTTGAAGTTCCGCCGAGCGTGCAGCAGCCTGCGCCGGCGCCGGAGCAGAACCCTGCGCCTGCTCCGGAGAATGCGCAGCCGACGGCTGGGGCACCGGCACCGGGGTCGGATGCCGTGGCGCCTTCGAACGGGAGCTTGCCGCCGCGCCAGCCGCAGGAGCAACCGCGACCGACGGTGGTGGAGCCGTCCGATTCGCGCGAGCAAACTCCGATCCCAGGAGATCAGCCGCCAGCACGGCCGACGGTCCGCGATAATGTCCCGTCGAACCCAGTCGATTCTGCATCGCGGTACGCAGCAACGCCCGCGCCGGTAGTGCCGGGTGGAGCGGGCTCGTCGGAAAACTTCTAGCTAGCGTGCCTCGAGACCATCGAGGTAGCCCATCGCGTAATCCCACGGAACGTACGCAGTGACGTTCGGTTGCGCGCTGGGCTCATGCACCGGGGGAAGTTCCCCGTTGAGGGTGGCGATCATGTTTTGTTCCATGATCTCCCAGTCGTAGTAGTGCATTTGGTCGCAGTCCTCGCACAGGAAATGGATGCCCAAAATTCCGCGCGGCTTTAGCATGCGTTGTGCGTCGCGTACGTGTGCAAGGTCCTGGATGACGGCGACGCGCTCCTCAGGGGAGAGGGGCTCCACGATCTCATCGTCTTCGATGAACGACGCCGGATCGTTTGGGTCGTCCGCGAACGGGTCCAGCGGCATCATGTCGTCGTAATTCACGGTGCCCAGCCTATTAAGTGGCCGCTTGCTAGGCCAATCAGGGCGTCATCCCCGCATAGCCCCAGAGCTTGCGCGGCGTTATATCATTGCTGAAAACAATCGCGCGGGAGAGGAGAACATGTCGATGTCTGAGGCACGAGTATGGACGGGTGGCGACGATCCGAACAAGGTGGCGCTGAGGGGGCTGACGTTTGATGACGTGCTGCTGCTTCCGGCGGAGTCCCACATTGTTCCATCTGAGGTGAGCACCGAAGCCCAGTTCACCCGCAATATCCGTCTCGGCATGCCGATTATTTCGGCGGCGATGGACACAGTGACCGAATCCCGTATGGCGATCGCGATGGCGCGCCAGGGCGGTATCGGTGTGCTGCACCGTAACTTGAGCGCTCAGGACCAGGCGGAGCACGTCGATGTGGTCAAGCGCTCGGAATCCGGCATGGTGACTAACCCGGTTACCGCCACCCCCGATATGACCATCGCCGACGTCGATGCGCTGTGCGCCCGTTTCCGCATCTCGGGCCTTCCTGTAGTTGACGGTTCTGACCGTCTTGTTGGCATCATTACCAACCGCGACATGCGCTTCGAGCCGGACGCTCAGCGCAAGGTTGCAGAGGTCATGACCCCGATGCCGCTGGTTGTAGCGCAGGAGGGTGTGGACAAGAAGGAAGCGCTCGATCTGCTATCCGCCAACAAGGTGGAGAAACTTCCGATTGTGACCTCCGAAGGCAAGCTTGCCGGTCTGATCACGGTGAAGGACTTTGTCAAGAGCGAGCAGTACCCGAACGCCTCGAAGGATGAGAACGGCCGTCTACTTGTCGCTGCTGGCGTCGGTACCGGTGAGGACGCATTTGAGCGCGCTGGTCTGCTCGTTGAGGCGGGCGTAGACGCGCTCGTTGTCGACTCCGCGCACGCACACAACAACCGTGTACTTGAGATGGTCTCTCGTGTGAAGAAGGAATTCGGCGACCGCGTCGACGTTGTCGGTGGCAACTTGGCTACCCGTAGCGCTGCGAAGGCCATGATCGACGCTGGCGCAGACGCCATCAAGGTCGGTATCGGTCCGGGCTCTATCTGCACCACCCGCGTGGTTGCAGGTGTTGGTGCACCGCAGATTACCTCCATCCTCGAGGCGGCCGTGCCGGCGAAGGCTGCAGGTGTGCCGATCATTGCCGACGGTGGCATGCAGTTCTCTGGCGACGTGGCTAAGGCATTGGCTGCCGGCGCATCCACCGTCATGCTCGGCTCCATGTTGGCGGGCACGGCGGAAGCGCCAGGCGACATTGTTGTTGTCGGCGGCAAGCAGTACAAGCGTTACCGCGGCATGGGCTCCATGGGTGCAATGCAGGGCCGTGGACTGACTGGTGAGAAGCGTTCCTTCTCCAAGGACCGTTACTTCCAGGCGGATGTGGCAAGCGAGGACAAGCTCGTGCCGGAAGGCATTGAGGGGCGCGTGCCGTTCCGCGGTGACCTGGATTCCATCACCCACCAGATCGTTGGCGGTCTGCGTGCCGCGATGGGCTACACAGGCGCATCCACTATCGAGGAGCTGCAGACCAAGCAGTTCGTCCAGATCACCACCGCGGGCCTGCGTGAGTCCCACCCGCACGACATCACGCAGACCGTCGAGGCACCGAACTACCGCCAGTAGGAGAACCAGCACAACATGCGTGACTACGTGGAAATCGGCATTGGGCGCGAAGCCCGCAAGGCTTACGGCTTGAGTGATTTGTCGATCGTTCCGAAACGACGCACCCGCTCCTCGCAGGATGTGGACACCTCCTGGCATATTGATGCCTACACGTTCGATATCCCGCTTGCGTCCCACCCGACGGACGCGTTGGCAAGCCCTGAGTTTGTTATCGAGATGGGCAAGCAGGGTGGCCTCGGTGTGATTGACGCGGAAGGCCTGTGGGGCCGACACGCTGATCTGGAGGCTGCGGTGAAGAAGGTGGTGGACTCATGCGAGGACCCCTTTAACGTCGATACGGCTGAGAAGTACCAGGAGTTTGTCGAGGCAGGTGAGCGTGCCGTGCGCACCTTGCAGGAGTTGCACGCCGCAGAACTTGATCACGACTTGCTTTCGGAACGTATCGCCCAGGTGCGTGACTCTGGCGTGACTGTTGCGGTGCGCGTGAGCCCGCAGAACGTGCGCGAATTGGCGCCTGTAGTTATCGCCGCAGGTGCAGAAATCCTCTTCATTCAGGGGTCGATCGTGTCTGCAGAGCACGTGCAAAAAGGTGGGGAACCGTTGAACTTGAAAGAGTTCGTCGGTTCGCTCGACGTGCCGGTCATTGCCGGTGGTGTGTATGACTACACGACCGCGACCCACCTGATGCGCGCTGGCGTTGCTGGTGTCATTGTCGGTTCGGGCGATGCCGACACGGTGGTGAATGTCCCGATGGCTACCGCTATCGCAGATGTCGCGGCAGCACGTCGGGATTACCTCGATGAGACTGGTGGACGTTATGTCCACATTCTTGCGGATACCACTATTTGGGGGGCAGGCGAGATTGCTGCAGCCATCGCTTGTGGTGCAGATGCCGTTATGCTTGGCAACCCATTAACGAAGGCAACTGAGGCCGCTGCCGGTGGCGTGTATTGGGAAGCTCAGACAGCTCACCCACGTTTTCCGCGAGGTAGCGTGCGGAAGGAACCTGACTTCACTTCTTCGACGCCACTGGAGGTCGTGCTCTTCGGTCCATCGAGCGATCCGTGGGGTGCGAAGAATCTCATTGGTGGACTGAAAAGAATTATGGCGAAATGTGGCTATACTGGGATCAAAGCTTTCCAGAAAGCCGATTTGGCAATCCGTAACTAAGAACTGGATGAAATCGACCTATGTCTAGCCGTGTAACGATTCTTCGCGACGCCCCTGAGGGCCCATTCCACGAAGTTGATGTGAACGACATCTTCTTTTCGGTGACTGACGCCAAAGGTGTGATGACGCATGTGAACGATGTGTTCATCAAGTACGCGCAGTACTCCGCCGAAGAGATGATCGGTAAGCCGCACAACCTCATCCGTCATGAGGAGATGCCTGGTGCGGCGTTCAAACTCATGTGGGACACCATCGAGGAGGGCCGTCCTTTCGCCGCGTATGTGCGTAATAAGGCGAAGAGCGGCTCCGCGTACGACGTGTTTGCCACTGTTACGCCGCTGCCAAACGGCGGTTACCTGTCGGTGCGTACCCGTCCGATGACGGAGAACTTCGAAGCAGCCGCTGGTATTTACCAAGAAGCAAACATCGTTGAGCACGAGGCGAAGGCCAACGGTGTTGGCCGCCGCGAGCGTGCAGTGATGGGCGCGGAGAAGGTTACGGAGCTGCTGCCGGACTACGACGCATTCCTGCGCGAAGTCCTTCCTGCTGAGGTCCAGGCACGTGAGGATGCAGGCTTTACGCTTCCGGAAGGCTCCGGCGACATCTACGATGCTGCTGTGACGCTCTACCGTGAACTCGACGAGTTCATGACGGTGCAGACCGCCATTAAGGACGCTGCTGAGGAGCTGCGCAAGGCCAGTGCGACGCTGGTCGAGGAAAACGCAGTGACCAACAACGTGAAGGCCGAGATGGAAAACGTGGTCACCGAGGGTGCATCGCGTACGCTGCTGCTCGCACCGCTGCAGGTGTGGGCGACGATGCGTGGCATTATCGACGAGAACGCGAGGACCCTCGAGGAGACCGCTCAGGAGCTCTACGCCAAGACGTCCAACGCACGTATGGCGATTGCCCTGGCTCGTCTGCACACCGCACAGACCGCACAGTTCTCCACGGAGGCTAACGTGCAGGAGTCGATGCAGCTTCTCGTCGACGCACTCGAGGCTGACGTCAAGCACATGGATGACGCCGTGTTCTTGCACTCGTCGTTCCGTCGCCGCGTGGAGCTGAAGGTTAACTCCATTACGGAGCTGACCAAGATTCCGCTCGAGATGATTCGTCGTTGGTCTGAGAACACCAACGACATGGGCGAAGAGGTCGCACCGCTGGTGGAGCAGGTGAACAAGGCAATGGCTGCTGCTGATGCCTCGATTAACCAGCTGCACCGCTCAGCTGAGCGCCTCGCACAGGCACCTTCGACGGAGAAGGTGCGCGAGGCTCTGGACAGCCTCAGCGCTGCGGTCCGTTAAACCTGACGTCGGAGTCGCTTGCCGGCGAGTGTCTGGTTGACGGAAGCACCGATAACCAAGGCAATCGCCGCAAGCTTCAGCGGGGAGGGGTCCTGGCTGAGCACAAGCCATCCGACGAGTGCTGCAAATGCAGGCTCGAACGAGATGAGGATGGAAAATACCTGGGGGCGGAGTCGTCGCATAGCAATCAGTTCCAGTGATGTTGGGAGCAGCGACGCCAAGATTGCGGTACCAATTGCGAGGAGCAGCAGATTGGTATCGGAAACGATAACGAGTGCGCCTTCGAAACCGAAGGGCAACGTCACCAAACCACCAACTGCAAGGGCAACCGCGAGCCCACCTTGGCCGGCGATGAGACGGCCAGTGCGCTTGTTGGCAAGGATGTACACCGCCCAAGCAGCGCCTGCGATCAGGATGTAGAACACGCCGAGGCGGTCGAGCGGCTCACCGGAGAGCGAATCAACGCCAAGCAGCGCCATACCTGTAAGCGCAAGCCCGACGGAGATGCCGTCGCGCACCGAACGGGATAACACTGCGGCGAGCAGCAGCGGGCCGAGGAATTGGATGGTCACCGCGGATGCGAGTGGCACAGTTGCAATACCGGCGTAGTAGAACCCGTTCATGCAGCCTAGCGACACTCCGAGCACGATCGCTGCACCCCATTGTTCGGGGGTCCAGCGCCAAAACGCTGGCCGTGAGATTGCAAGCAGGATGACGGCAGCGATGAGTAGTCGGAATGAACTCGTCGCCCAGGTTCCGGCATGGGGGAAAGCTGCGTGGCAAGAGCTGCGCCAAGCTGCAGAAACAGGCAGGACCCAAGGATGCACAACACGGCGGTGCGGTCGGCATTGGGTTCAACCGGGGAGGGGGCACGCAATGTCATGCAGATCATTCTGGGGCGAAACGTCGAAGAATGGACAATATATTCGGATTTATATGCCATCAGCTAGTATTTGGGCCGTGACTACCGCTCAGAAACGCCCTGTTCTTGTCGTTGATTTTGGTGCGCAGTACGCGCAGTTGATCGCCCGCCGTGTGCGCGAGGCGCATGTGTTCTCGGAGGTTGTGCCGTCGACTATTACGGCTGCGGAGGTTCGTGAGAAGAACCCGCAGGCGTTGGTGCTCTCCGGTGGGCCGTCGTCGGTGTACGCGGAGGGTGCCCCGCAGCTCGATCCGGAGATCTTTGAGCTGGGGCTGCCGATCTTTGGTATTTGCTATGGCTTCCAGGTGATGACGCAGGCGCTCGGCGGCAAGGTCGAGGAGACCGGTGCCCGCGAGTACGGCCGCACGGCGATGGCTGTCAAGGGTGGCGTGCTGCACGCTGGCCTGGATGAGCACCCGGTGTGGATGTCCCACGGCGATTCTGTGACGCAGGCACCGGAGGGCTTTGAGGTCACTGCCTCGACCCCGGGTGCGCCGGTTGCTGCGTTTGAGAACGCGGAGCGCAAGTTTGCTGGTGTGCAGTACCACCCGGAGGTGATGCACTCGCCGCACGGTCAGGAGGTGCTGACCCGCTTCCTCACGGAGATTGCTGGTCTGGAGCAGAACTGGACGGCGTCGAATATTGCGCAGCAGCTTATCGACGATGTCCGTAACCAAGTCGGCGACGGCTACGCCATTTGTGGTCTGTCTGGCGGCGTGGATTCTGCCGTGGCGGCAGCGCTTGTGCAGCGCGCTATTGGTGACCGTTTGACCTGTGTGTTCGTGGATCACGGTCTGCTGCGCCAGGGTGAGCGCGAGCAGGTGGAGAAGGACTTCGTCGCCGCGACCGGCGCGAAGCTGGTCACTGTGGATGAGCGCAAGGCCTTCCTGGACAAGCTCGCCGGCGTGACCGAGCCGGAGGCCAAGCGCAAGGCGATCGGTGCGGAGTTCATCCGTTCCTTCGAGCGCGCCGTGGCTGATGTGCTGTCGGACCACAAGGTGGATTACCTGGTGCAGGGCACCCTGTACCCGGACGTGGTGGAGTCCGGCGGCGGCACCGGTACTGCGAACATCAAGAGTCACCACAACGTGGGCGGCCTGCCGGACGACGTCGAGTTCGAACTCGTCGAGCCACTGCGCCTGCTGTTTAAGGACGAGGTGCGCGCGGTTGGCCGCGAGCTTGGCCTGCCTGAGGTGATTGTGAACCGCCAGCCGTTCCCGGGTCCGGGCCTGGGTATCCGCATCATCGGTGAGGTCACCGAGGAGCGCCTGGAAACCCTGCGCGCTGCTGATGCGATTGCTCGCGAGGAACTGACCAAGGCTGGCCTGGATGACCAGATCTGGCAGTGCCCGGTCGTACTGTTGGCCGATGTGCGTTCGGTTGGTGTGCAGGGCGATGGCCGCACTTACGGCCACCCGATCGTGCTTCGCCCGGTGGCCTCCGAGGACGCGATGACCGCGGACTGGGTGCGCATCCCGTACGAGACGCTTGAGGTGATCTCTACACGCATCACCAACGAGGTGGCCGACGTCAACCGTGTGGTGCTGGACGTGACGTCCAAGCCGCCGGCCACCATCGAGTGGGAGTAAGTCAGTTTCCTTCGCCCGCGTCCTCGCGGGTGTAGTACGCGGACACGGATCCGACGCGCTGCGACACGTTAATCGTCAGTAGTGCGCTGTCTGTGTCCGCGTTTTGCCGTTCTTCGGGGCATGCGGCTTCGCCGATGTTGACCTTGCAGTTGACGTCGACGGGGATGTGATTGGGAAGCTTGAGGTCGATCTTGCCGACGCCGTTGCTGATGTTGATTGTCTTCGGCTCGCTCAGTGGCTCGAGCTTGGTAAGGTCGATCCGAGCTTCGCCGATGTTGTGTTTAAATTCCGGTATAGCCTCCGCGGAGTAGGCGGAGACATTTGCAACGCCGTAGTTGCCGATTGAGCCGATGCGAAGTTGGCTAACCACGGACATTGTCCAGAATGTTGCCGTTGTCAGCACCAGCGTGACGGGGATCCACAGCCAGTAGCGCTTCTTTGGTTGCGCACGCTCCGGAGCTGGCTCGACTGGGTCCGGCAGGTGCCACAGGCCCGGTGCCGCGCCGAGTGGGTCCCATGCCGGTGGTTTCTGCCCGGGGTGTTCGTAGCCCTCCGGCACGGTCAGGTGGGAGGTGTCTACGACAGGGCCTTTGCTCGTCTGCGACTCCACGCCCACCACGAGTCCCTCGGGTGCCTCCGGCTGGCGCTGGTAGGCAAGGTACCAGCCGAGCGCGAAGAGCGCGAAGGTAACCAAAACACCGCGCAGGTCGCTGGCAACAGCAACGGACGGGAAGAAGATGACAAGACCGAGAAGCAGCAGCCAGCCGGTGTCGCGCTCTTTCTGCTCTACCTTGGTCAGCTGCTCTTTCGGGGTGGCGATCGAAGTTGCTGGGGTGCGGGTCAGCCCGAAGCGGGGCATGTTGATCCAGCACAGCAAGTAAAGGAACAGGCCACCGCCAAAGGCGATTGACAATACGACGAACAGGACGCGGATGAGCGTTGGGTCGATTTGGTAGCGGGCGCCGATGCCTTCGCAGACACCGCCGACGACGGCCTTGCCGCCCTGGTCTTGTGGGATGCGGGGCGGGCGGGTCTCCCACATGCGCTTGAGTGTGTTGGTTTCCATGGCTTCTATTGTTGCGAGGCAACGCCAAGCGCGGTATCGGGAACGACCCTGATTTTTCATCTCAGGGTTTACCCCGATGTGCCTGAGGGGGTTGCCGTGCAACGATAGGGGACATGTCTGCGTTGTATCCCCGGCTGACCCGTGATCGTTCCCGCCGCGTCATTGCTGGCGTGGCGTCCGGGGCGGCTGACCTGCTCGGGGTGGACGTGAAATGGGTGCGTCTGTTTTTGGTTGCGGCGAGTTTCGCTGGTGGCTTCGGCGTGCTGCTGTACGCAGGTCTGTGGGTGTTTACCCCGGTTGCTGAAAGTGCTGCGCCGCGGCAGCGCCCGAGTGCGCTCGACATCTTCCTGGTGCTTGCAGGTTTCGCTGGTGCGTTGACGTCGCTGCAGATTTCCTCCGGCGCGGGGGCCACGGTGGTGTTCATCATCGGCGTGCTCATCGTCGGTGCGGTGATTGCGTTGCAGGCGTACGACCGCGGTACGGATTCGTGGGGCAACATCGCCGCGTTGACTTTAGGCGCGCTGTTGATTATGAGCGGGGTGCTCGCTGTGGCACTCCTCGGGGAGAGCGCCGGGGTTGCAGGCGTGGTTGTTTCCGTGCTGGTGACGGTGTTGGGTGTGGGGGTGCTTGTGGTGCCGCTGATTGCCAAGTTGGCCAACTCGCTTGTCGCGGAGCGTGAGGCGAAGGCGGTGGCGGATCAGCGCGCGGAGATCGCCTCGCGCCTGCACGATTCGGTGCTGCAGACTCTGGCGCTGATCCAGCGCCAGGCGGATGATCCGGACGAGGTGGTGCGCCTTGCCCGTGGTCAGGAGCGCGAACTTCGGGCATGGCTTTTCGACGACACCGTGTCCAACCACACCACCACCTTCGCCGCGTTGCACAAGGCCGCAGGCGAGGTCGAGGATGCCTATGGGGTCGTGATTCAACCGGTCACGGTGGGCGAGGACATTCCTTTCGATGAGCGTACCGAAGCGGTCGTGCTCGCCGCCCGGGAGGCGATGGTCAACGCCGCCAAGCATGCGGGGGTGGACACGATCGACGTCTACGCCGAGCACCTCGCGGGCAGGCTCGAGGTGTTCGTGCGCGACCGGGGTGCCGGCTTCGACCCGGAGGCGGTGCCGGCGGACCGGCACGGGCTGCGCGATTCCATCGTGGGACGGGTTGAGCGGGTTGGGGGAGAGGTTAACGTGGTGTCGTCGATAGGCAATGGCTCCGAGATCGAACTAGCGTTAGACCTATGACGCGCGTGTTTCTCGTAGATGATCACTCGGTGTTTCGGGCCGGAGTGAAGGCCGAACTGGCTGCCGCAGGCGATGGCCAGCTAGACGTCGTCGGGGAGGCAGGCACGGTTGCGGAGGCGGTGCGCGGGATCGAAAAGGAGCGCCCGGATGTGGTGTTGCTGGACGTGCACATGCCCGACGGCGGCGGGTTGGCTGTGCTCAAGCGCGCGCCGGGACCTTCGTATTTGGCGCTGAGCGTCTCCGACGCTGCCGAGGATGTCATCGCGCTGATCCGTGCAGGGGCACGCGGATACGTGACCAAGAACATCGCAGGGACAGAACTTGCGGAGGCGATTGAGCGGGTGCGCGGCGGAGACGCATACTTCTCGCCGCGGCTTGCCGGGTTTGTGCTCGACGCGTTTGCCTCTGGTCCGGTTGTGGAGGAGGACGACCCGGCGGTGGACTCGCTGACCCGGCGTGAACTTGAGGTGTTGCGGCTGCTTGCGCGTGGTTACACCTACAAGGAAATCGCCGAGCGGCTGTTCATTTCGGTGAAGACGGTGGAGACGCACGCCTCCAACATTTTGCGCAAGACGCAGACGTCGAACCGCCACCAGTTGACCCGGTGGGCGGTTGCGCGCGACTTAGGGTAGCGCTCCAGGAAATTTGGCAATCAACTAATTGTGGCTGCCTTTTCTTCATCCGGCCACACCGTCACTGCTTTGTATGTGTAGTAGACACACGCTACGAAGACAACAATATTTCCAAAGATGAGCCACTGCGGTGCATCGTTCGGCAGAACTATCTGGAGAACAGCACTCACTAAACAAAGCATGGCAATGTTCGTACTCAACGCAATGATCAGCATTCTGCGTCCAAGGCTCATTTCGTTCCTTTCTTTTCGTGTTGTATCAGCAGCGGTTACGACCCGGCCTTAGGGTAGCGCCGACCCAGCGCCGACCTAGAGCACGCGCGCCTGGGTGAGCAGCGACAACGCAGTTTTGTCGGTTTCTTGCAGCATGAGCGGGTTCGTGCCCGGCATCGGCGAGATCGTCGTGTCCGCCCACTGCTTGCCGGTGGGGATGCCCACGATGTGCAGGCGGGGATCCAGGGTGCCGTCGGGGTGGACGGCGCGGCGGGTGTCCGCGTCGGTTTCGGGTGAGGCGGTTTGGGCGAAGGGGCGGACGCGGTTGGCGTCGACAAGCGAGCGCACCAGCGGGTCCTTGGTGTTGCGGATGTCCGGGCCAGGCAGGAACGCGTCGGCGAGTGCGGTCGCGGTGGCGCTGCGCCCGTGGCTGGTCGCGGTGAATGCGCCATCTTGCGTATCGACGACCGGCTGCGGGCCCAGGAACGTCACCAGGCCAGCGTCGGCAAGTGCAAGCAGTTCGCGCGTGCGGAACAGTGGCGGGCCGGAGCCGACCATCTGACCGAACGCCATGTACTGCGAGCGGGCCACCTCCGGGGTGCCTTTGCCGTTTTCGGTGGCGATGGCGCTGGGTTTGCGGCCGGCTGAAATCGCCCACAGCCCGGCCTTGATCGGGGAGTCCCAGGCGGCGACGGCCTCGGCGATGTCGCCCGCCATGGAGTCGGTGACCACGCGCTGGAGTTCGTCCAGGCTGAGATCTTCCGTGCCGGCGAGCGGGTCGACCCAGGCAGCCATGTCGAACGGTTCGGTGCTTGTGCCCTCGAGTGCTTCGGTCAGGGCGCGGGCGACCGGCAGGATGTCCTCGGGGGAGGCGTGGACGGCCAGGTCGGTGTCGTCGATACGCGTGATGATCTCCTCGAGCGGCACCTTCAGCGCCTCGGGGCGCACGCGCGCGAGGGTGCGGTAGTACTCGGCGAAGGCATCGCGGGCGAGCGCTGGCCACAGGGTGCGGCCGAACGACAAAGTGCCTGTGCCGGGTTCGGCGGGGTTGGCGTCGATGGCGGCGCGCAGACGCGACAGATCGGCCTTTGGCGGAAGCGAGTTGTACTCGGACTTAGGCAGGTAGGGGTAGCCGCGACCGGAGGTGACAACGAAGTGGGGTTCCTCGCCGGTGGCGTCGTAACGCAAACCGGAGCGGGCCGTGTCGTCTTCGAAGAAGCGGCCGCCGCGGTTGATGGTGGTCAGCGCCATGAGGTCGAAAAAGCCCATGCCCATACCGCGCACGAGCAGGCGCTCGCCTTCGCCGATGCGCTCTACGTCCTGCTCAACCGGGTTGCCGGGCGGAATGTAGGTCAAGCCAGATTTGGCAAACGCCTGCTGCGCCGGGGTCGGGGCGGGCAGCACCCAGCCGGAGGCAACCACGGTGGCGTCGGCGTGGATCAGGGTGCCGTCCGCAAGCAAGATCGCGTCTCGGCCTCCGTCGCTGTACAGCGACATCGCGCGGGACTGGTGCTCAACCACGGTGACAGAGTCCGGCAGCTCGGCCAGCGCAACCTGCCACACCCAGCGCAAGTACTCGCCATACAACGCACGCGAAGGATTAGATTCAGGTCGCGTCACACGGATTTCAGCGTCGAAGGTGCTGGGGACGGCCGGCGGGTGGTCGCTGATAAGCGGATGCGCGAATTCGCCGCGAAGCGCCTGGATCCACTCAAACATGGTGGGGCCTTCGAGCACAGGTGCGGTGACGGTCGCGCCGGGCTCAGTGAACAGGGTTACCGCGCCAGCCAGGGTGTTCATGCACAGTGTGCGGGTTTGTTCGGTGTCCCAGATGCGGCCGGCACCGAGCTGGGCGTCGTCGATGATGTGCAACGTCAGTGGTGTAGCGCCACGGTCGTTGAGGAAGGCTGCGATGCGCTCGGTGATGGAGATGCCTCGCGGTCCTGCTCCGACGATGGCGATGTCTGCTTCCACAGCGATGTACCTCCACGATTTCGATGAATCTTTATAACGTGTATAGACTGCGCAGTCTATTAAGAAAGAACCGAATTGTCTAAAAGTGGTATGGTGCCGAAAACCACAAGGGAAAAGAGGACGATAACGTGCCGAAGAAAACGGTCGCGGCCCCAGTTGTACTTGTAGGTGCAGTTGCCCTGCTGAGCGGCTGCACCGCAGGGGGTGGCGCTGAATCTCACGCAGAGGGTGACAATGTGCTCACCTACCTGGAATCCAACTGGTTTAACAGCCTCTACCCGCCGGCTGCCGGGTTTTACCCCAACGGCGGTGTGATCAATCAGCTAACAGACAGGTTGCTCTACCAAGACCCTGAAACGCTCGAACTCCAGCCGTGGATTGCCACCGACCTGCCGGAGATCAACGAGGACGCCACCGTGTTCACCTTCGATATCCGCACCGACGTGACCTACTCCGACGGCACGCCGATGACGGCGCAGAACATCGTGGACAACTTCGACCTCTACGGCCAGGGCGACAAGGATCGCCTGCTCAACGTCTCGGAGCAGATCTCCAACTACGACTACGGCGAAGTCGTCGACGAGGACACGGTTCGCTTCCACTTCACCGCACCTTCTCCGGGCTTCGCGCAGGCTACGTCCTCGTACAACGCGGGCCTGCTGGCGGATTCCTCCCTGCAGCTGCGCAACGAGGACTTCGGCCCAGGCGGGGCGGCGAATGTGATCGGTTCGGGCCCCTTTGTCGTGGATAGTGAAACGCTGGGCACTGACCTCGTGCTGAAAACGCGCGAGGATTACAACTGGGCGCCACCGTCGCTCGAGCACCAGGGCCGGGCGCGCATTGACGGCATCCACTACACCCTCGCCGCCGAAGAAGCCGTCCGCTCCGGCGCACTGCTGTCCGGCCAGGCGGATATCGCACGCACGATCTCCCCGCCGGTGGAGCGCCACCTGGAAGACCAGGGCGTGCAGGTGGTTGCCTCTGCCACCAACGGCATGAACAACCAATTGGCCATGCGGTTTAACCACCCGTTGCTGCAGGACATTCGAGTACGCAAGGCGATTATCCACGGCATCAACCGTGAAGAGATCATCCGCATTCTGCTGTCGGATTCCTACCCGCTAGCCACCGCGCCGATGACCTCGAGTGCCCTTGGCTACGCGGAGCAGCCCGGCGCGTACACGTTCGATCCCGATCAGGCGCGTGCGCTTCTCGACGACGCCGGCTGGACCCCCGGCCCCGACGGCATCCGCGTGAAAGACGGGCAGCGGTTGAGCCTGTCGGTCAACCACGCGCTGCCGCAGCCGCGCTCGAAGGAGATTGTCACGATGGTGCAGTCGGACCTGCGTGACCTGGGTATTGAGCTGAACATGGTGGCCGGGGATCGTGCCACGCAAAACGCAGCGCAGAAGGACATCAACCGTGTGCAGTTGATGCACACGATGGTGGGGCGTGCGGATTATGACGTGATTGAGTCGCACTTGTCGGTGAACCGCCGCGACTCGCTGCTGAACAACGCAGGAGATGGCACCCCAGTGGATGCCAAGCTCGAGGAGTTGTTGCAAAAGGTGGTTTCCACGCCGGACGATGCGGGCCGTGCGGCCGCGTCGAAGGCGGTGCAGGACTACCTCACCGAACAGGCCTACGTGCTGCCGTTGTTTGAGGAGCCGCAGGTGTACGCACTTGCGCCACACGTGAAGGGCTTTATTACCGAATCGGTGGCCCGCCCGAGTTTCTACTCGGTGTACTTCGACCGTGATGGGGAGGACAACTAAATGAGTACCACTGTGCTGAAACGGATCGGGCAGGCGCTGCTCGTGCTGCTGCTTGCCTACACGCTTGCGTTCTTCCTGCTTTCCGCCCTGCCATCGGACGGCGTGGCCGCGCGCTATGCGGACCCCGCGCTTGGGCTGTCCCAGGCAGAGATCGAGGAGATCCGCGAGCAGATGGGCGTGGATAAACCGCTCGTCGAGCAGTACCTGGCCACCCTTGCCGGGCTGTTTACCGGCAACCTGGGGTTCTCGGTTGCCTCGGGCACGCCGGTGTTCGACCTCATCGTCGACGCCGCACCACACACGTTTGCGCTTGCGGCGACCTCGATCGGCCTTGCCATCATCGTCGCGCTGCTGACCGCCTATGTGGCCACGCTGCCGGGCGGCGGTGCGGTGCGTAATTTCTTCCGCGCGCTGCCGTCGTTCATGGTGTCGCTGCCAGGCTTCTGGATTGCGATCCTGCTGCTGCAGTTCTTCTCCTTCCAACTCGGCTGGGTCAACGTGGTCGACCCGACCCCGCTCGAGGGGCTCATCCTGCCGTCGCTCACCCTGGCCGTGCCGATGGCTGCGCCGCTGATGCAGGTGCTCATCCGGTCTATCGACGAAGTCCGCGCCCAACCATTCGTCCAAGTCATCCGCGCCCGCGGTGCCAGCGAGGCCCGCATCTTCTGGCGCGACGTGCTGCGCAACTCGTTGCTGCCCGCCATCACCATGGCCGGCCTGCTGTTCGGCGAACTCGTCGGCGGGGCAGTGGTGACCGAAACCGTCTTCGGCCGCGCAGGCTTGGGCTCCCTGACCGTCAACGCGGTGTCCAGCCGCGACATGCCGGTCCTGCTGGGCGTGGTGCTTATCGCCGCGACCGCGTACGTGCTGATCAACCTCATCGTCGACTTGCTCTACCCGGTGCTTGATGTGCGACTGCGGGATGCGGGGCCACAGAGCAACAAGGCTAAGAAGAGCACCGCTCAGGCTGCCGTGAAGGAGGGCGCCCGATGACAACACAAACAACACAAGCAGCAACGAATCCTGTTGCGCGGGCGAATACGCGCGCTGGCGTGCGGGCGAAGTCGCGCAAGAACCGCCGGTGGCGCTCGCCGGCGACGTTCCTGTCGCTGATCGTCCTGGTCATCGCTGCCCTGTGGGCGCTGCTGCCGGGTGTGTTTGCCACCTACGACCCATACAAGGGCGTGGATGTGGCGCTGCTCGCGCCGAATGGCGAGCACATCTTCGGTACCGACGCCGTGGGCCGCGACGTGTACTCCCGCGTGGTTTACGGCGCACGCCAGTCGCTGCTCGGCGCACTGATCGCCGTGGTGGTCGGCCTGGTCCTGGGCACCTTGATTGGCCTTGTTGCAGGTACGCAGCGTGGCTGGGTAGAGACCGTGCTTATGCGGTTCGTGGACGTGCTGCTGGCCATCCCGGGCATTTTGCTGTCGCTGTCCATCATCATCGTCACCGGTTTCGGTTCGCTGCAGGCGGCGTTTGCTGTCGGTATGACATCGGTGGCCACGTTCGCTCGTCTGGCCCGTTCGCAGGTCATCCAGATCGCCGGTGCGGACTTCGTCGAAGCCGCCTACGGCTCTGGCGCAACCCAGACCCAGGTGTTGTTCCGCCACGTGCTGCCCAACTCGCTGACCCCAGTGTTGGCGCTGGCTGCGCTGCAGTTCGGCACCGCAATCCTGCAGTTGTCCATCCTTGGCTTCCTGGGCTACGGCGCACCGCCACCAGTGCCGGAGTGGGGACTGTTGATCGCGGAAGGCCGCGACTTTATGTCCACCGCCTGGTGGCTGATCCTGCTGCCGGGTCTGGCCATTGTGGCCACCGTGATGTCCACCAACCACATCTCCCAGGTCATCCAGACAGAAGGTGATGCGAAGTGAGTACCGCAACCACACCGCTGCTTGAAGTTGACGGCCTCACCGTTGCGTACGGCGATGCCGAGCCGACCGTGGAAAACATCGCGTTTGCTGTCGAGGCAGGCAAGATGACCGCGATCGTCGGCGAGTCCGGCTCCGGCAAGACCACCTCAGCCATGGCGGCGCTCGACCTGTTGGGGCCCACCGGCAACGTGCGCGCGGGCTCCATCCGGTTCAAGGGCCAAGACCTTGCCAGCCTGAGCGCGGCCGAGTGGCGTCAGCTGCGCGGCGCAAAGATTGGTTTGGTCCCGCAGGATCCGAACAACTCGCTCAACCCGCTGAAAACCATCGGCGCATCCGTAGAGGATGGGTTGGAGATTCATGGGGTGGGGGACGCGGCGTCGCGTCGTCGTCAAGCAATCGCCCTGCTTGAGCGCGTCGGCATCGATGATCCTGAAAAGCGCTACAACCAATACCCGCACGAGTTGTCCGGCGGCATGAAGCAGCGCGTGCTCATCGCGGCTGCGGTGGCGCTCGAGCCCGAGGTGCTCATTGCGGACGAACCCACGTCCGCACTCGACGTGACCGTGCAAAAAACCATCCTTGACCTGCTCGACGAGATGCGTGCCGAGTTGGGCCTGGGCGTCATTTTCATCACCCACGACCTCGCCGTGGCGGGCGATCGCGCCGATGACGTGGTCATCATGGAGCGCGGACGCGTCGTCGAGCACGGCCCTGTGAGCACGGTGCTGACCAACCCCACACAGGACTACTCCAAGCGCCTGCTGGCAAACGTGCCGTCGCTGTCCGTGGCAAATGCGTATCGACGACCCCCTGTCACCACCGACACCCTCCTGCGCGTAGACAACCTTGCCGTGAAGTACGGCGACTTCACCGCCGTATCCGATATCTCCTTCGAGGTCGCGCGCGGCTCCACTCACGCGTTGGTGGGCGGGTCCGGCTCCGGCAAAACCACCACGGGCCGCACGATCGCGATGTTTAACCAGCCTGCTGAGGGCAGCATCACCCTCGACGGTGAGGAACTGACCACGCTGAGCCCGAAGCAGAAGCGCAACTTCCGCAACCGCATCCAGATGGTGTACCAAAACCCGTTTTCATCGCTGGATCCGAAGATGCGGGTCGGCGAGATTGTGGCGGAGCCGCTGCGCAACCTCGCGGGGGCGTCGAAACGCGAAAGCCTTGCGCGCGCCAACGAGTACTTGGAGCGCGTGGCGCTTGATCCGGAGCGGTTCGCCACGCGCACCCCGGCGCAACTGTCCGGCGGGCAGCGCCAACGCGTCGCTATCGCCCGCGCGCTGATCGTTGAGCCGGAACTCGTGGTGCTCGACGAGGCCGTTTCCGCGCTCGATGTGACCGTGCAGGCACAGATCCTGGAACTGCTGGAAAACCTCCAGCGCGAATTAGGGCTGACCTACGTGTTCATCTCCCACGACCTGGCAGTGGTGCGCCAGATCTCGGATACCGTGAGTGTGTTCAGCCGCGGCCAACAAGTGGAATATGGCCCCACCGACGAAGTGTTCTCGCACCCGCACGACGATGTCACTCGTGAACTTATCGATGCCATCCCCGGCACCGTCTTCCGTGCCCGACAGTTAGGAGAGTTTGTTGTCTAACGACATTATCGACCTGCTCGCAGAAACCCCGGCCGACCTTGCCGAACTGCGCCGCCGCCGACCCGAAGCGGTTGAAAACGCCCAGTGCAGCTTCGCAGCCCTGTTTGAGCCCACCAACCCGGCACTGATCGAGGCCCTGCCGGTGTCCACCCGTTACGCCGTCGCCGCCTTCGTCGCCGGCATTTCCGGTGCACAGCGTGCCGCGGCGTTCTACGCGGACTTGCTTGCCGACGAAGACGAGGCGCTCGTTGCCGTGGTCGAAGACGCGGTGCGCGCAGGTGTGTCCGCCGGTCCGTATGCAGGCGGGGACTTTGTCACCTTCGGCGAGGGGCAGCTCGCGGCGGCGTTCGACTTCGCCCACCTGCTCACCTTCCACCCGAAGGACGCCTCGCCCGCGGCGATCGGGCACCTGCAGGAGGCGGGCTACACCGAGGACGCGATCGTCTCACTCGGCCAACTGATCGCCTTTGTGGCGTTCCAGCTGCGCGTCGTGCACGGTGTGCAGGTGCTGGCTGGGGGAGTGGCTGCCTCGGGTGGTGCTGCTGCTGATGCTGGCGCTGAGCGCGCCGCTGGCGCCGCCGATCCCGGCTGGACGCCCGCTGCGGTGACCCTGCAACCCGAGGTCGTCGCACCCGAGAAGTTTGTCAACCACTCCCTGGGCTGGAAACCGTGGGTGGCGCCACTTGAAGAGTCTGAGTTCACCGACGAGCAGCGCGACGCCCTGATCAAGCCGGAGCGCATCGGCATGGAGTACTTCCGTCTGCTCGCCCGCGACCCGCAGGCGCTGAAAGCCCGCACCCTGACCGACCTGGACATCTTCTACAACACCGAAGGTGGCCTGGGCCGTGCCGAGCGCGAACTTGCCGCCACCGTCGCCTCCCGTTTGAACGGCTGCGAGTACTGCGCATCAGTGCACCAGGCACGTTCGAAGGAGGAAGGCGGCGACGCGGAGGCGATCGACCGCCTGCTGGACGAAGGCGTGGAGGCGGACCTTGGCTCTGATGCCTGGGACGCGATCCGCCAGGCTGCGGTTGCGCTGACCCGCACCCCGTTTGAACTCGGTGCCGAGCACGTCGAGGTATTGCGCGAGGTCGGGTTGGATGATCTGGCGATCATCGACGTGATCAACTCGTCAGCCTTCTTCAACTGGGCCAACCGTCTCATGCTCACGCTCGGCGCGCCGGATGTGCCGAAGCGCTACCGCTAGCGCCTGAACCCGCGGCGGCGTTTCTGGTCGCGCCACACGAGGTCGTCGTCACGCCATTGCTCGGGTGGCGTCGGGTTGGAGGCGTAGGCGAAAACCCAAATGAACAGCAACATGACGAACACGCCGTAGGTCACGCGGCTGTCGCCCGCGTCATCCGCCGCCGGGATGAAAATGATCAGCCCGAGCAGAAGCAGCCAGCCGGTGCGGCACTCCTTCTGCTCGATGGGGCTGCGCTGATCCTTGCGGGTAAAGATTGCCCGGCCCGGGCTCATGTCCTCCCCAAGACGCGGCATGAGCAACCAGCACAACAGATAGGCGAAGATGCCACCGCCGAAAATAAACCCGGTGAGCACAAACGCGATACGCACCGCCACCGGGTCGTAGCCGTAGCGGGCACCGAAACCGGTGCACACACCGCCGAATACGGCCCGACCACCTTGGTCTTTCGTGATGCGCCGCGGGCGGGTTTCCCACATGTGCTTGAGCGATGTCGATGAGGTTTGAGCCATGCGTGCCATTATCCGTATCTCCGGCGGACTTCGCAGCAGGGGTTTCGAGAATGGCGGGGCCTGCGCGAGGGCCTTTGCGGTAGCTCGAAAGCTACTAGAAAGCTACTAGAAAGCTACTCGAAAGGGAATGTTTCTAGGTTGAGCTGCGAAAACTCGTCTACTAGAAAGCCTTTCGAGTAGAATTCCTTCTGTGCATCCAGAGAGAAACTACCGAGATGACCCGAGCCTCCTTCTGCGTCTGCCGGAAGATCAATGGTTCGAGCGAAAAGTCTTTCCGTATCAAGCCGAAGGATCTCGCCAAGACCATCGTCGGCATGGCAAATGCGGAGGGCGGCATTATTGCTGTCGGAATTACTGACCGGGAGTTTGATGGGGCACCGACACCTAAGCAGGGCAATGATCTGAGACAAACATCGCTCGACCACACGGATCCAACCGTGCGTGTTCGAATCGAGCCGTTCGATGTCGGCGACGGTGCGCAGGTTTACCTGTTTCATGTAGACCCGAGTGAGCATGTGCATTATTTGCGGTCGGGGGACTGCTTCCTGCGTGTCGGCGACGAATCTCGGTTGCTGAATGCAGACGGCATTCTCGAACTGCGTTACACCAAGGGTGAGCAACAGTTCGACGCGACGGTGCTGCCCCGTGTCGGTATGGGTGATCTCGATATGGAGGCCGTTGGTGAATACGCCAACGTTATTGGTTCTTCTTCCGCTGAAGACGCTCTCAAAGCAAGAAATCTCATCGACCGCGAAGGTAGGCCCCGCACAGCAGCACTCTTGCTCTTCGGTAAAGACCCGCAAGAGTTCTTCCCTAATGCGCATGTCCGTGTTCTGCGGTTCGGTGAGGATGAGCGGCTCGCGGGGCATCAGCAACAGCTTTTGGCCGACGACCGGTTTGAGGGGCCGTTGCCACAACAAATTTGGGCTGCTCAGCGGGCGATTGAGGGGATGCTGCCGCAAGTCCGGCGCCTGGGTGCTTCGGGGTTATTCGAGGATGAAAATCTCATCCCGAACGACGTTTGGCTTGAGGGATTAGTAAATGCTGTCATTCACCGGTCGTACAGCATGGCTGGTGACCATGTGCGGTTCGAGATCTATCCATCTCGCATCGAAGTTTCGAGTCCGGGGCGCTTTCCCGGTTTGGCGGACCCCACACGACCAGAATCTATTGCTCGATTTGCGCGCAATCCTCTCATTGCGCGGGTGACGGCAGAGCTTCGGATTGGTCAAGAACTCGGCGAGGGTATCCGCCGTATGTTTGCAGGTATGCGGCGAGTGGGGTTTGCTGACCCGATTTACCAGCAGACGAGCGGAAGTGTTCTGCTCACGTTGAAGGCGGTTCAACGGCTTGATCCGAAGACCGCGGACTCCCTCCCGCCTCACGCCGGCAGCGTCCTGTCAGTCATGCAAGCGAAAGGCAGGCCAATGTCTACGGGGGAGGTTGCAGATGCTTTGGGGATTTCGAACCCGCCTGCCCGCCGCGCGTTGAAAGCGCTGCGGGAGGAGGGCCTTATTCAATGGCGCGGTAAAGGTCCGCGGGACCCTCGGGCGGTATGGCTTTTGGAAGGGCCTTTGCGGTAGCTCGAAAGCTACTAGAAAGCTACTCGAAAGGGAATGTTTCTAGGTTGAGCTGCGAAAACTCGTCTACTAGAAAGCCTTTCGAGTAGATTCTTTCTAGTAGTTCTATGCGTACGCGAGGCGCCGCGTGCCGTCCACGTGCGGGTACAGCAACCACGCCGCCACTGCCGCAAGGATGCCAACCAGCAGCCCCGCCACCGCGGACCAGTGCACCAGCGGGCCCATCATGAGCACCAGCCACCACACCATGAGCGGCACAACCATGCTTATCGACGGCACCCTGCTGACATTTTTCTCCTCCGCAAACGCCGCAATCTGCTTCCGGTAGGGGTGCAGCCACGTCACCGCGATAGCAACAGCAACGCAGACCAGCGCCGTGATCGCCTTGATGCCCAGCGGTTCTTCGGACACCATCACGCCTACGGAACCACCCACAGTCAGTGAACCCACCGCGCGCACGACGGCGGGCGTGGGGATCGGAGTGACGCGGTTACGGACCTCGTTGGCGCTGATCGGGATCATGTCAGAACCTCCAGTTCTCAGCCTTGAGTAGGCCGAAAAAATTGATGCATGTGACACCATGCTCGTCGGCGACATTGGGAATCTTCAAATTCCGGCCTTGAACTCCGGGTCCCTTTCTTGTTTCCTGAGTCACGAGGATCGACCCCTCGATTGCTGCATGCGCGATGACGAAGGGATCAGCGGCGTTTTGTTTCTCAACTACCCAGTCTGGGTGGGCGGTTGAGATTTTGGCTGCTATCTCATAGTCCTGCTCCGTGTGTGGATGGACGAATTCATCAATGGATCTTGTCCATTTGTGAAGGTCGTCGGTACCTCGCTTGATCTCTTCTTCGACCATCCCGCAAATGCAGGCGCGACCATCTGTGATCAACTCTTCGACATTGCTCCAAACACTCGCGAAATGTTCGCGGGGATACCAACGCTCCATGTTGATCAAGATGTTGGCATCGAAGGTGTAGGAAGTCATCCTGCCTCACTTCGATAGGCATCAATCAGCTTGTCGACGGTTGGTACACGCGAATCGAGGAAATACGATGCATCGAGAATGCTAATTTTCTCTTCTTCTAACGCACGAGCCACCGTGCCCACGTACGTTGCGCCGAGATCCCGGTAACGCATCCGCCAATATGCTGGCCCGGCTTCCTTCTTTTTCATCTGGTCGCGTTCTTGTTTCCATGCGGAATTGCTTAACGACATTTCACGTTTCACGGCCGATTCGTTGACCACACCGAGGTTTTTGAGCCGAATAGCCGCAGCAACCCGGCTTACCTTGAAGTGGGTGGCAATTACGCCGACGAGGTCATCGCTATCTAGGCCAGATAGTTTCTCCGAAACTGCTGCCCCTGGCATAAGAAAGTGTGCAGCGAAAGAGTTAACTAACGCTTCTTCAGTGTCGGTCTCCTCGAGCAAGCACAACCCGCTGCTGCGGTTGATGAGGTGGCCCAATTCATGGAAAAGGGTAAACGTCTTTCCTGCAGAGCTGTCTTTTCCGTTGAGTAGAACAATCGGCAACACGTCGTGATAGACAGAGAGGCCGCGGAAGACTCCACGTTCCACATCCGAAGTTTGGAACACCATGATCCCATGGTTTTCCAAAAGGTCGCGCCACATTTTGAAGCCAGCGTCCTTTGTTGGTCCGGTAGGAACAAAAGAAGGCTCGAGCTCCAACAGAGAACGCATCGCTGCTGCTGCCTGCTGCTCTGTGCCCCAGTGAAAAGCGGTAGGGAATGTGATTCCGGCGTGAGAAGGTTGGCTGTACTCCAGCATGATCTCGCGGTAGCGTTCCGCCCTTCGCAGCGCTTTAGTGGTGGCTGCGTCGAGCCCATCGGCTTCGGGGGACTGCCGGAAATCAACCGTAGGGGGGACATCTGCTTGGGCTGGCGGTTCGGTGAAGAAAAATGCGGGTGTGCGGTCGAGCTTTTTCGCTACATTGACCAGTTGTTTGAACGTTGGCTTCGCGGTGCCGGTTTCAAAGGCGTCAATCTGCTTTGCCTTCACTCCGATTGCATTTGCTAGCTCGCTTACTGTGAGACCAGATACCTGACGTGCCCATGCGAGCGTTTGCGGTTGAATTGGAACCCGCTCCATCAGTCTGCCTCCTTCAGCTGTGCGAATGTTCGGATAGGAAATGATGCTGCTGAGCGTACTCAATCTGGTTCAATGCGTATACAAAAGCTGATTCGCGTGAAAGACTTTCATTCCTTGAACAGCGAAAAGAAGTTGAAAATAATTTAGCAAGCCTGTTCGACCAGGGGCGTTGCCTGCGTCGACCCCGGGGTGCATACTATCTGGCGTGAGTGGAACACCTATTCGAGCGTCTTCTGCGGCGGCGCACCTGCATGAAGCGGGTGAAGCGCCTGCTCAGCCGACGCGTGCTGAGCAGATCGCGGAGCTGCGTGCGCGCATGGCTGCGCTCGGCGGGGAGGTCCCTCAGGAGATTGCGGCTGATACTGAGGTGCTCACGATCAGCGGTGGTCTTTCGACTGTGTTGCCGAATGGTGGCTTGGCGCGAAGGGCGGTCACGCACGTCAGCGACACCCCGGCGCTGATCGTGGAGCTCATCGGCCAGGTGGTGGAAGCCGGTGGGCGCGCTGGCGTGGTGGGCTGGCCGGAGTTGTCGTATGCCGCGATCGGCGCCGATGCACTTGAGCGGGTCGTTGCGGTGCCGGAGCCGGGTATTGACGACCTCTCGGTGGCGGGCGTGCTCGCCGAGGGGCTCGATCTGGTGGTGCTGCGCACCCGCAGCCCGTTCCAGCTCACCCCGGTGCGCGCCCGGCCGCTGCTGGCCAGGATCCGGAAAGGGCAAGCGGCGCTTGTGTGCGTCAACGTTGCGGTGCCGTCGCCGGCGCTCACACTGACGGGCACGCTCGCACAATTTCACGGCATCGGCCGAGGGACAGGGCGCATTACCGGGATCGATTTCGATGTCCGCGCAGAGGGCAAGGGGTACCGGCCGGCGAGTGCACGGGTGACGTTGGGTGCTGGTGGTGAGCGGGTCGTCGATAGGCGAAAGCTGCGACTGGTCACATGAGGGTTGCGGCGTTGTGGTTCCCGGACTGGCCCGTGCAGGCCGCGAAGTTGGAGTCCGGCGACGAGTTGGTAGAACCCATTGCGATTGCTGCGCACCACAGAGTGAAGGCGTGCTCGCAGGCGGCCCGCCAAGTGGGTATCCGGCGTGGAATGCGGGTGCGAAACGCACAGGCGGCAGCGCCGGAGCTGACGGTGGTGGAGGACAACACCGACCGCGACGGCCGGATGTTCGCAGCACTTGCAGCGGGGCTCGACGACGTCGCGGCGAGCGTAGAAGTGCTGCGCCCAGGCCTTGTCGTTGCGGACCTTGAGGCCGCGGGCAAGTTCCACGGCAGTGAGGACCGTGCGCTCGAGATGCTTATCGACGCCGCCTCGCGCCGCGGCATCGACGCCCTTGCCGGTGCCGCCGACGAGATCGCCACCGCAGTGATCGCCTCGCGCTCGTCTGACGTGGTGGCGCCGGGACAGTCGGCGACGTTCCTGGCAGACCAGCCGCTCGGTGTGCTCGTTGCTGAGGAAGCACTTGGCGCGGACACGGACACGGTGCGGGCGCTGGGGCAGTTGGGGATTTCCACGCTCGGGCAGTTGGCGGCGCTGCCCCCGGCGGCTGTCACCACGCGCTTCGGCCAGTCCGGGATGCTCATCTACCGGATCGCCGCAGCCACGCCGGACCGCCGCGTCGCGCCCGAAATTCCCGTGGAGGACCTCGCGGTGGCGATCACTCCGGAGGACCCGATCGACCGAGTTGATGCTGCAGCGTTCGCCGCCCGTGCGCTGGCCGCCAGCCTGCACGAACGGCTGAAGGAAACGGGGCGGAACTGCCTGCGGCTGAAGGTGACCGCCGAACTTGGCGACGGCACCCGCGTCGAACGCGTCTGGCGCACCCGCGAAGCACTCACCGAGGCCGCGACCGCCGACCGGGTGCGCTGGCAACTCGACGGCTGGCTGACCGGCGGCGGTGCCGGTGAAATTACAAGTCTCATCCTGGAACCGCTCGAACTCGCCGCCCCAGAACCCGTCGGCGAACTGTGGGCCGACGGCGCCTCCACCGACACCGCCCGCCGCGTCGTGGAACGCGTGCAATCCCAACTCGGCATCGACGCGGTGCTCCAACCCCGGCTCGTCGGCGGCCGTGGCGTGGCAGAACGGGTGCAGATGGTGCCGTACGGGGAGGCGGGGCCGGTCGTCGACAAGCTGTCCTGGCCCGGAGCAATCCCAGCACCGCTGCCTGCGCGCCTCGGTGGCGGCATCGAGCACCCCGCCTCGCGCATCGCGCTTATCGACGACACCGCAACCCCCGTCATCGTCACCGCCGAAGTGCTGCTCTCAACCACGCCGTACGCCCTGGCCTGGGGCGATCGCCGGTTTCTGGTTACCGGCTGGGCCGGGCCGTGGCCCGTGGACGAAGGATGGTGGGCCCAAACCGAAGGGGCCACAGGACGGCTTGCGCGCATGCAGGTGGTCGGGCGCGAAGGCGGGCCAGACGGCGCGGTGACAGGGTGGCTCCTTGTGTGGAGCAGACGCAGCTGGCGTGTCGAGGCGGTGTACTAACGGTGGGGTGAGCGGTGCGATTAGTTCTGGACGATGTCGACGACCACGCGCTTCGGGTCCTCCAACACCTGCACCGAATACGGCAAAGCAGAGCGCAGACCCACCACGACCTGGCTACGGCCCTCATAGGTGCCAGCGCTGATCACGTCGATGACGTTGCCAGTATCGCCCGCCATCTTCACCTCAACATCGGAATCCTTACCCATCTCAAACGGATAAACGGTGCCGTCGACGTTGATGTTCAAAAACGCGTTACCCGCTACCTTCAACGGCTGGCCGGTGGTCTCCTGCATCGGGGTGGAGGTGTAATCCACAAACCAACCCGGATCCCCGTCGCCCTCAAGATCCACCACGACGCGGTCGAATCCCTCATGTGCGCCAACACGGACCGCGGTGACCACAAGCTGTGACGGTGCCGACGGGCGCTGCGTCTTCGGAGACGGGTCAGCGTTGCCCAACGGTTTCAGACGCGGAGAGCTGGCGGACAAGCTGCTGGCCACCGTTTCGCCGGCCCCGAAGCTGGGTGTGGTGCAGGCGGTGCAGGCAGCGATCGTCGCTACGCAAGCGCCCACGACCGCAGCGCGGAAGGAACCGGAATTTTTTTGCATTAAGCCACCGTAACCAGCAGGAGGAATCAGAACAAAAGCCTCAGAGCGAAATACCCAAAAGGTTATCTAACTGTTACAGAAGTAAAAGCTGTTCAAATGGGTCATCTAATAAGTTAGGCCAAGCTTGGCTATGGTGGTGACATGCGACAATTGCCTTGCTCAGATGTTGAGGTTGAACCGCTGCCCGGCACCGCCAAGCCTGGCGCTACCTACGTCATCTTTGAGTGGCCCGACCCGTGGCCCCGCGACGTGCTCGGTGACGCCGCGCTCGGCGAAGAAATCACTCCCCGCATTGCGAAGCACCTTGACGAATACGACGCATCCCTGCTGCTCATCCGCCATCCAACGCGCGAAGGTCGCAACATTGAGGATCACCACCTCTATCTCGTCTTCGCCGACGAAGGCATCACCGAGGTCCTCCATGTGGACGGGCCAGAAGACATTTTGAACCTCGACCTGTCGGGTCCCGGTAAGAACGGTGGAGTGCGCCGCGAACGCCCGCTGCTGCTGATCTGCACCCACGCCAAGCGCGATGTCTGCTGCGCCGTAAAGGGTCGCCCGCTGGTCAACGCGCTGCACGAGCGCTACCCATTCGGCCCGGGCAACGACGTTGCGTGGGAGGTCTCCCACATCAAGGGACACCGTTTTGCCGCAACCATGATGCTCATGCCTTGGGCATACAGTTTCGGCCGCATGAACGTGGAAGCCACCGACGCGATGCTCACAGCCGCGAAGCGAGGCGAATACTTCGTGCCCGGCAACCGCGGACGCGGCACGCTCACCCCGGTGGAACAGGTTGCCGAGGTCGCTGTCGCCAGCGAGGTTGCCAGTCCCCGCTACGGTGAGTTCGACGTTGCGCCTGCGCGTATCGACGACACCACCGCCACCGTCAACGTCACCACGCCCAGTGTGGAATACGTCGTCGAACTGGAACAACGCCCGGTCAGTGGCATCGTCGACTCATGTGGCAAGGACCCCAAGGAAGGCACCGCCTGGGTCGCGGTAAACGTGCAGGAGCGTTAGGGAAGCTAGGCCCTACATGTACTCGCCGAGGACTTCAGACACCGACCCGATGACGTGGTCGGTGGCTGCTTTCACGTCGGCGGGGGAGTGGTCGAAACTATGTGAGTGGTCTGCCAGAGCGTGCATAGTCAGGTCGTTCCATGAGTCGCCGAACGTGTAGAGCTCAACGCCATCGCGGTTGATGCCGAGTACCTCGAACAGCTCGAGGATCCCTGAACCCTTGGAGCGGCCTGGTGCCATCAGATCGATGTAGTCCTGGTTTTGGGCGACTTCTACGTCGCCGAGTTTGGTGGCCCAGGCGATGACTTCGGCGCGCAGCGCGTCGTTGTCAGGAATCCAGAACGGAATGACAGCGAACTGGTGGTCCGGGATGTCGCGAATCCCCATCGGCGTGAAGTGAGCCGTGAAGTCGTGGGTACGGCCGGTGTTGTTGGCAAACACGCCGTCGACACGTCCGATGGTGGTGCCGAAAATAGCCAGTCCCTCGCGCTCCCCGAACTGTTCCACGGCGGCACGCAGGACGGCACCGTCGAGTTCGTGGCTGAAGAGCAGGTCGCGGTTGGCGCCGTCGGTAGCTGATGCACCGTTGGACAGCACCTGGTAGTCGAACGCTAGCGTGCTGCCGGCCATGCCGTGGGCGAGTGCTGTGCGGGAGCGTCCGGTGGCAGAAATGGCAAGATGCCCGGCGTTACGCCAGGCATCTATCGCGGCGATATCCTCCTGGTCGAAACCGTGGGGAGGGTGGTGGAGAGTGCCATCGAAGTCGAACGCCGCTACCTTCATGGCACTTCAATCTACCGGCGCATGACCTTCTTGGACAGCCAGTTGCCCAGGAACTGGGCGAGCTGGACGATGACCACGATGACCAGGACTGCAGCCCAGGTGACTTGTGGCTCGAAGGCGCGGTAACCGTAGACAATGGCAAAGTCACCAACGCCGCCACCGCCGATGTAGCCAGCCATTGCGGACATATCGATAACCGCGATGAAGATGAAGGTGTAGCCCAGGATCAGCGGGCCGAGTGCCTCCGGCAGGATCACCGAGGTGATGATCTTCCAGGGGCCGGCACCCATGGAGCGGGCGGCCTCGATAACACCGGGGTCGATGGCGACGAGGTTTTGCTCCACAATGCGCGCCACGGTGAACGTGGCAGAGAAACACATCACGAACGTTGCGGCAGCGCGGCCGATGGTAGTGCCCACGACCTCCAGAGTCAGTGGGTACAGCATCGCGATCATGATGATGAACGGGATTGGCCTGAAGAAGTTCACCGCAACGTTGATCAGGGTGTAGACCACGTTGTTGCGCAGGATGCCACCTGGTCGGGTGGTGTAGAGCAGCATGCCCAACACCAGGCCGAAGAAGCCACCAACAATCATGGTGATGGCGACCATCCACAGGGTGTCGCCGATGGCGTCGAGGAAGGTGGGGCCGAGGTTGTCCCAGTTCGGTTCAGCGAGCAGGTATTCGGTCATCGGGTGATCTCCTCAATCTCGGTGCTGCGCTGCAGTGTGGCCAGGAATTCGTTGATAGCGGCGTCGTCGCCGTTGAGGCGGACGGTCATCTTGCCAAAGGAACGTTCCTGCAAGGTGGTGATGCCGGCGTGGACCGGCTCGATGACAACACCGCGCGTGCGGGCGGTCTCGGCGGCGCCGAAGAACCCGGAGTCCTCGGAAAGATCCACGGTGAACAGACGACCTGGTTTGGTCAGCAGTTCGGCGCGCTCAACATCATCGGGGGTGTTGCGCAGGCTCGTCGCTGCGAAACGCTGGGCGACGGGGGTTTGTGGGTTGGCGAAGACGTCGTAAACCCCGCCGTACTCCACAACACGGCCGTTCTCCATTACGGCAACCTTGTCGGCGATGGCTCGGATGACATCCATTTCGTGGGTGATCACCACGATGGTGATGCCGAGTTCTTCGTTGACGCGACGCAGCACCCCGAGCACTTCGTGGGTGGTTTCGGGGTCGAGGGCGGACGTGGCTTCGTCGGCAAGCAACAGCGACGGGTTGGTCGCAAGTGCTCGCGCGATGCCGACGCGCTGCTTCTGGCCACCGGAGAGCTGCTCCGGGTAGTTCTCGCCACGGTCAGACAGACCGACGAAGTCGAGCAGTTCAGCAACGCGGCGCTTACGTTCCTTCTTGTCCACACCGGCCAGTTTCAGCGGGTACTCGATGTTGCCCGCTGCGGTACGGGAGGAAAAGAGGTTGAACTGCTGGAAGATCATGCCGACGTTGCGGCGGATCTCGCGAAGTTTGCGCTCGGGCATACCGGCGACGTTTGTGTCGTCGAGAAGCAATTCGCCCGAGGTTGGCATATCAAGGCCGTTAATGAGGCGGACAAGCGTTGACTTGCCGGCACCCGAGTAGCCGATCACTCCGAGGATTTCGCCTGGCTCGACGATCAAGGTGACGTCATCGACGGCCTTGACCTCGCGCTCTTTGGTTTTGAAAACCTTGGATACGTTCCGGAACTCAATCCGGGTGCCGGTTGTTGTCATTTACTTGTACTCCTCCACAAGTCGGTCGAGGATCTCGTTGAGCTCCTCCTTGCTGCGCTGGACCTGCACGGCGGTGCCGTTGGAATCCTCGTCAAGCGCTGCGGTGACCTCCGGCGACTGCCAGACGTCGACCAACTTGGCGTACGTCTCGTTGTCCAGGTCATCGCCTGAGACAGTGAATACGTTGATGTACGGCTCCGCAAGCTCGGAGTTCGGATCGTCGGCCGCGACCGAGGAAGCCGGGTCGATACCTGCGCGTGCCAGCCAGTTGTTGTTGATCACAGCCGGGCGGCCTTCGTTGTAGGCGTTCGGCGTCTGGGACGCATCCACAGCGACAACCTTGACCTTGGAGGCATCCTTATCGATGTCAGCCGGGGTCGGTGTGAGCTTCGGCGCGCCTTCACGCAGCTTCAGCAGGCCAGCCTGAACCAACACGTTGATCGCGCGACCCTGGTTGGACGGGTCGTTCGGGACAGCGATTTCGGTGCCCTCGATGCCGTCGAGCGAGTCGTGGTCCTTCCAGTACAGGCCAAGCACGTTGATCTCGCCAGAACCAATGATGCGCAGGTCCTTGCCAGCGGTGGCGTTGTACTGGGCCTGGTAGTTGATGGTCTGGAACTTCGAAATCTCGATCTGACCCTCGGTCTGTGCTGGGTTGACCTGCGGGTACTCGGAGAAACGCACGATGTCGAGCTCGATGCCAGCCTTCTGGGCTTCGTCCGCGAAGACACTCCAGGCCTTCTGGTCGGCGTCGGTGGTGCCGATCTTGACGGTCACAGCGTCGCCATCAGCACTGCTTGTCGACGACTCCGTTTCCGACGAGCACGCCACCAAAGAGGTTGCGGCGATGACAGAGGCTGCCGCCGCTGCGAGAAAACGCTTGGTACGCATGAACTACGCGCTCCTTATTACTTCTTGTGCTTACTTGTTCTGCAGACGGTCAAGGATGTCGTTGAGTTCCTTCTGGTCGCGGTAGACCGGAACCGAGGTGCCCTTGGAGTCCTTAGCGGTAGCCTCAGCGACCTCCGGGGTCTGCCACAGCTCGACCAGCTTGTTCAGCGTTTCATCTGAAATGTCCTCGGAACGAGCAGCGAACACGTTGATGTACGGCTCTGCTTCCTTGGACTCCGGGTCGTCCTCGAACACGGCCAGGCTCGGCTCGATGCCTGCGCGGTCCAGCCAGGTGTTGTTGATGATGGCCGGCTTGCCCTCGTTGTAAGCGTTCGGGGTCTGGGACGCGTCAACCGGGGTGACGGTGACCTTGGACTCGTCCTTGTTGATCTCGGCCGGGGTCGGGGTCAGCGGGTCAGCGACGTTGTCGTTGAGGGTAAGCAAACCGGCCTGGACCAGCACGTTGATGGCGCGGCCCTGGTTGGACGGGTCGTTCGGGATGGCGACGGACTGGCCCTCAATGCCGTCGAGCGAGTCGTGGTCCTTCCAGAACAGTGCGAGCGGGACGATCTCGGTGGAGCCGACAACCTTGAGGTCGTTGCCGGAAGCAGCGTTGTACTCGGCGAGGTACTTAATGTGCTGGAACTTGTTCACGTCCAGCTCTCCCTGTGCGAGCGCCTCGTTGACCGGGGAGTAGTCGGAGAACTGCACGATGTCGAGCTCGATGCCGTTGTCTGCAGCGAGCTGTTTGAAGACGGTCCATGCCTCCTGGTCGGCCTCAGTGGTGCCGATCTTGACGGTAACGTTCTCGCCGTTTGCTGCGGTGGTCTCGGTGGCGTCGTTGGACTCGTTGGAGCAAGCGACCAGGCCGGTGGTGGCGAGCGCTGCAGCAGCAACGGTTGCGAGGGTGCGCTTGATACGCATGATGTCTCCTTGTTTATTGGGAAAGTTTGACGGGTGAGAATCTAGCACCCTATGTACCGCTTAGTCTATTTTTTAGAACAAAGCAGTTTGCGCTTCTATGCCTGGGCCAATAAAAGCGCAGCTTGTCCGATGTTGTGCAACGCCGTTCGAAGGTGGTCTGACTCTGCGTTCGCGTCCAACTTCATCGTGCAGTCCAGGTCGCGGCATACCCAAAGAAGGTGCCATGCAAGATCGTCCCAATCTGGTGCGCCGGTGACGAAAGTACATCCATTTTTGGTTACCTCTAGGTCGGTGCGATAGGGAGGGGGGATCCGTTCGGCCACCAGATCGGGTGAGCTTTCCAGCTCCACACGGATGACGCAGGGATAGCGTTTTGCGATATCGCTGCTGAAGTCCGGGGGTGGTGGAATCTTCGGGGTGAAACCCCAGCATGTTGTCTGTGCGTTGCTTATTCGGTCGAGGCGAAAAGTGCGCCAGTCGTCTCTGCTTTTGTCAAATGCTTGGAGGTACCAGAGCTCGCCTTGGGTCATGAGCCGGGCTGGTTCAACTTCCCTCGTGGATGATGTGCCGTTGGGCTTGCTGTAGGTGAAACGTACGAGCGTGTGGTCCCGCTGTGAAGTGGCGAGTTGGGTGAGTAGTTGTAGTTCGACGGTCGGGCGCTCATGGGGGAGCGCCGTAGTTGCGTTATCAACCGCTGATGCTAGGGCTCGCAGGTGGGGCGGCAAGATGTGATCAATTTTGGCCAAGGCACGAAGTGCGGCGGTTCCAGCGTTGTCGGTGCCGTTCAGGGCCATCATGCGCAGACTCGCGACGAGCGCGACGGCCTCGGTGTCGTCGAGGAGTAGGGGCGGTAAATGGCGACCAGTGCCCAATTGGTAGCCTCCCTCGATCCCGCTGCTGGAATTGACCGGGTAGCCCATATCGCGCAACCGCGCGATATCGCGGCGCACTGTGCGCTCTGTGACGCCGAGCTCAGAGGCGAGGGCGCTTGCTTGCCACGTGGTTCGCGCTTGCAATAGTCCCAAAAGCTGGAGCACGCGCTGCGTCGTATTTGCCATGCAGTCATTCTTCTCCATACTGCGGACAAAAGCTGTCCTCAACGGGGCTTAGGGTTCCGGTTGGAAAGTGATCAACAGGAAGGAATACCGATGTATTTTCCGCGCAAAGACAATGAGCTCGACACGCTTTGTAACTATCTTGACGTGCAGTTAGATGCGCTGCGGGCTAGCGCGTTTGGGCTTGACGACGATGCTGCGAGGCGCACTCCACTCCGCAGTGCGCTGAGCATTAGCGGACTGCTCAAACATGTCACGTTTGTCATGGTGGGGTCGCTTTCCGGTGCCGGTGTTGCCGGGTATGAACACTCACAGGCCGACTTTGCAGCCAGCTTTACGCCGACTGCCGAAGAGACGCTGGATCGCATCTTGGAACGCTTCGATAGCGTGCGAGCTGACTATATGGAGATGTGTCGCGGCGGTGACCTTGAGGCGGAACTGCCGGTGGGGCCGTTCCCGTGGTACGGCATGGATGAGCCGCAGGTAGCTAAGTTGCGCTACATCTATGTGCATGCGGTGGAGGAGTTCGCCCGCCATGCCGGGCATGCGGACATCATTCGGGAGCAGATTGACGGTGTGCAGGCTGCAGAGTTGCTTGCGGCGATCGAGGGGTGGGAACCGAACGAATACATCACCCCTTGGAGTAACTAGCACACAGTTTCGAACGGTGGTAGCGTTCCCGCTATGAGGTTCAACGGGGGAGCGCCACTGTCGTGGTCGCGGCTCGAACGCATCCTCTCCGGCCGCCCCGGCCCGGAGCCGGTGCCGGTCGGTCACACCGGCACGCCCGCAGGCGCCGCGTACGGCAAGGCGGAGCCAGCGCCCCCGCCGCAAAAACAATGCCTATCGACGACACCGTTCGCCGAGCTGCACACCGTCAGCTCGTATAGCTTCCTCGGCGGGGCGAGCGAACCGGAGGACTTGGTGGCCCGGGCCGTTGAGCTGGGACTGAGCGCGGTGGGGCTGCTGGACCGGGACGGATTCTACGGCGCGGTGAAGTTCGCGGAGGCGGCCGCCGCGGCCGGGCTGGACACCGTCTTCGGGGCGGAGCTGACGTTGGGTGACACCGTCCTGCCCGTGATCGCCCGCGGGCCGGAGGGGTACAAGCGACTCTCCCACCTGATGGCGGACGCGCACATGGCCACCCGGGAAAAGGACAAGGTGGCCTATCCGCCGCTGGAGCTCATCGGCGACCAGCTGGGCGGCACCTGCGTCGTGCTCGCCGGCTGGCAGTGGGTAGGGGAAATCGACCACCTGGTCGAAACATTTGGCCAGGACAATGTGGTGCGAGAATATGAAGTTTCGATGACTCCTGAAGACGCTGACCGGCACGCAATGCTCGATCGTTTTGATCACCTCCCCGCCATCGTCACCGCGATACCGGCGGCAGCCACGCGTGAGCAGGCGAGGTTGGCTGCGGCGAAGCGTGCGTTGGCTCGCAGAGAAGCACTTGCACAAGCACACGGGGACTTGCATCCGATGGGGGCGAACTGGCTGCGCTCTGGCGAGCAGCTCGAACGGATGCTGCCGGGATGCAAACACATGCTGGATTACAGCGTTGAGTTGGCAAAGCAGTGCGCGTTCACGCTGAATCTTGTCGCGCCTGAACTGCCGCGCTACCCAACGCCAAGCGGGCGAGGCGAGATGGATCATCTGCGGGATCTGACGTTGGCGAGCGCGCAGTTCCGGTACGCGACGCGAAGTGCGGATGTGCGCAACCAGGCGATGAAGCAGATCCGCTACGAACTGAGCGTGATTGAGGAGCTGAACTTCCCCGGCTACTTCCTGATCATTTACGACCTCGTGGATTTCTGCGCGAAGCAGAACATTTTGTGCCAAGGACGTGGTTCGGCGGCGAACTCGGCGGTGTGTTTCTCCCTCGGGATCACGAATGTCGAGCCGATCGAGGCAGGCCTCCTGTTCGAGCGTTTCCTATCTCCCGACCGCGACGGCCCGCCAGATATTGACCTAGATATTGAATCTGGCCGGCGCGAGGAGGTCATTCAGTACGTTTACGACACGTATGGGCGCGACAATGCGGCGCAGGTAGCTAACGTGATTACGTACCGCACGAAAGGGGCGGTCCGTGATGCCGCGCGTGCGCTCGGATACGCACAGGGCGCTGCGGATAGTTGGTCGAAGGGGCTTTCAGATCCGCCCGAGGCTGTGGAGCAACTTGCAGCGCAGTTCAAGGGGCAGCCGCGTCACCTGGGCATTCATTCTGGTGGCATGGTGATTTGCGATCGTCCCATCGCCGACGTCGTCCCCGTCGAATGGGCGCGCATGGCAGATCGCTCGGTGGTGCAATGGGATAAAGATGACTGTGCCTCCGCTGGCCTGGTCAAGTTCGACCTGCTGGGGCTCGGCATGCTCGAAGCGCTGCACCACATGGTGGATCTCGTGGAGGAAACCACAGGCCGCAAGGTGCATTTGTGGGAGCTTTCGCTTGACGACGACGCCGTGTACGACATGCTTTGCCGCGCCGATTCCGTCGGCGTGTTCCAGGTTGAATCGCGCGCACAGATGGGCACGCTGCCCAGGTTGAAGCCGCGCAGGTTCTTCGACCTGGTGGTGCAGGTGGCCTTGATCCGCCCTGGTCCAATCCAGGGTGGTTCGGTGCATCCGTACCTGCGGCGGCGCGACGGGCTAGAGCCGGTCGTGTACGACCATCCGGTGCTCGAGCGATCCCTTGGCAAAACACTGGGGATCCCGCTGTTCCAAGAGCAACTCATGCAGATCTGCGTCGACGCGGCAGGGTTTTCTGGCCGTGAGGCGGATGCGCTTCGGCGCGCGATGGGATCGAAACGCTCGCCGGCGAAAATGGCGGCGTTGCGCGCGCGGTTCTTCGAAGGCTGCTGGACTACTAACCAGATCGGCGAAGAGGTCGCAGAGCGGCTGTGGCAGAAGATCGTGGCGTTCGCCGCATACGGGTTCCCGGAATCGCACTCCCAGTCGTTCGCCTCTTTGGTGTACTTCTCCGCCTGGTTTAAATGCCACTACCCGGCGCAGTTCTGCGTGGGGTTGCTGCGGGCGCAACCGATGGGGTTCTACTCGCCACAATCGCTGGTACAGGATGCGCGCCGGCACGGAGTAGAGGTACTGCCAGTGTCGGTCAACGCGTCGGGGCGCGAGGCGCGCTGCATTGATTCTTCAACGATCCGGATGGGGCTCGGGCTCGTCCGTGGCTTAGGTGCGGATGCCGCTGACCGGATCGAAGCGGCGGCACCGTTTACCGATATTGCGGATCTATCGCGCCGGGCTGACCTGAGCGTCGACCATGTCGAGGCGCTCGCGCGGGCGGGGGCGTTGGACTGCTTTGAGGTGTCTCGTCGACAAGCATTGTGGCAAGCGGGTATCGCTGCCACGGAACGCCACGGCATGCTGCCCGGATTATCGGCGATCTCGGCGCCGGCGCTGCCTGGCATGAACTCGTTCGAACTCATGGTGGCTGACATCGCAGCCACAGGGGTGACCCCGGGGCTCATGCCGGTGGAGATGGTGCGCGAATCGCTGGAGAAGCGAGGCGTTGTTCCGGTTTCACAACTCCTGCATGGCGTGGAGGACGGCACTCGCGTGCGCATCGCCGGAGTGGTGACGCACCGCCAACATCCGGTCACTGCAGGTGGTGTGACATTTTTAGGAATGGAGGATGAAACCGGGCTGGTCAACGTGGTTATCTCAGTCGGGTTGTGGAAGAAACAGCGCGTCCTTGCCCGCACTGCGAAAGCGCTCGTCGTACGCGGGATTGTGCAAAATGCTTCCGGGGCAGTGTCCGTGGTGGCGGACCGGTTCGAACCGTTGGAGGTAGGGGAGCTGCTCTCCCGGGGATCGAGGGACTTCCGATGAATGCTTCGATGAGCCCTGTCATGAGCAAGGCCGTGTCTGGGGCTGCTGGTAGCGTGATCGCCATGTCTGAAGCGCTCAGCGGAAGCCCTGAACATCACCCCGGACCAAACACTGCAGGTCCGAACACTGCAGTCCAGCCCACTACCGGCGTGCATAGCCCGGTGCAGCCTTTGCCGTCCTCGGTCGAGGAGATGCATAAAGTGTCGCCGAAGTTGATGTGGCCGATGCTGGTGTCGAATGCCCTGTGGACCATCGGCGTGTGCGGTGGCCTGTATTTGGCCTACCGCGAGTGGGGCTGGGGATTCCTGATCCCGCTGGGGATTTTCACGGTGATCTTCATCTGGCGCTTCTTCCTTATCCCGTACCAGGTCCGCAACATGGGTTGGCTGGAGACCGAGGACGAACTGGTGCTGAGCACCGGCAAGATGTTCCACACGATCACGGTGATTCCGTACGGGCGCATTCAGTTCGTGGATGTGCAGTCGGGGCCGATCACACGTGCCCTGGGGCTGAAGGAGCTGACGGTGCATACGGCGTCGAATTCGTCCAACTCGGATCTGCCGGGACTGCTTGCGGCGGATGCGGATGCGTTGCGGGATCGCCTTGCGCTGAAGGCTCGTGAGCGGATGAGTGGGCTGTGACAAGCGGACGCGTATCGACGATTCCCGGCATGGAGGGCTACCGCCACGTCCATAGGCTCACGCCACTGTTGCGTGTGTGGACGTTCATGCTGGCCCTAGCGACACTCGCCCTGTTCAACTTCACCATGCCGATTTATCGGTGGATGCAGCGCGAAAACGTCGGCCCCACCGACATTGCATGGGCAGCCGCAGGCCTTGTGGCTGCGCTCGTGGTGATTTTCGCGGTGTCCCAGGTGTGGTGGCGTCGCAGCGGATTCAAGGTAGGCGACGAAGAAGTGGAGACCCGCCGCGGTGTGCTTACCAACCAAATCCGCACCGCGCGCTACGACCGTGTGCAGGCTGTTGACGTAGTCGAATCCTTTGCACCGCGACTGTTTGGGCTTGCCTCCGTGCGTATCGAGGCCGCAGGCAGTGCCAGTTCAGGTTTGGACATCACATACCTTCCGCGCGAGGAAGCAGAAGAGGTCCGCGCGCAGATCCTGGCCCGCATTGACGGGCCAGTAAAGCGTTCGCTTGAGAGCGCCGCCGCTGCCGGGGCCGAATACGCACCGAACATGTTGGTGCCGCCGATCCCGATTCGCCGCTCGCTGATCGGCACCACATTGCAAATGTCGACCGTATTCACACTGGCGTGGTCGACGATTCCACTGTGGACGGATGTGACCGCCGCGGCGATCATCCCTGTTGTGGTGGGTTTTATGCCCCGCATTTGGCGCACGATCGACCAGTCGTGGCGCTTCAACGCGACGAAGGACGGGGAGGTGTTCCACTTGACGTATGGGTTGGCGAATCGTCGTCGGCAAGCAATGCCTCGCTCGCGTATCCACGCGGTGCAGTTGCGCCAGCCAATGTTCTGGCGCCCGTTCGGATGGTGGACGGTCTCTGTCGTGGCGGCGGGTTATGGCTCGGAACGTAACAAGCAAACCGGCACGTCGAAGATTCTGCCAGTGGGGACGTGGGAACAGGCGATGGCCGTGATCGATGCAGTCGGTCCGCTAACCGGCGCTGAACTGACCGATCTGGACAACGTAGATTTCCGCTCCCCGCGCAGCGCCCGGTGGATCTCACCGTTCGACTGGAAACGTCAAACGGTCAAGGTCCGCGCCGACGCGGTCACGACAACGGCAGGGCGGATCGGGCGCTGGTTCCAGATGGTGGACGTCCCACACATTCAGGAACTGACCTTCAACCAGGATCCGCTGCAGCGAAAACTTGGCCTGGCCAGCGTTGACCTGGACCTGGTGCCCGGCGCCTTCAGTGTGACGTGTCGGGATATGGAGGAGGACCAGGCGCGTGGGCTCGTCGATAAGCTGCGCGCCCGCGAGTTGCCGCCGCTGTCACAAAGCGCCGGGGAACCCGAGCTGGCGCCAGGCCTCGTAGATGGCGACTGACGCCGAGTTCGTCAGGTTCATACTGCGCCGCGACGGCAGCATCGGAATCCGCACCTGACGCGTAATCCGCGGGTGGGCGAGGTGCTCCTCCGGGATGCCGTTGGCCTCGTTGCCGAACAGCAACGCGTCGCCGTCCTGGTATTGCACCTCGTGGTAGTGGTGGTCGGTGTGCGCGGTGAACGCGAAAATGCGTGAGCCTTCCAACGCGTCGAAGCAGGCGTCGATGTTGGGGTGGATGACCACGTCTGCAAGATCGTGGTAGTCCAGGCCTGCGCGTTTGAGGTGTTTGTCGTCAAAATTGAAGCCGAGCGGCTCGACGAAATGCAGCTGCGCGCCGGTATTTGCCGCAAGGCGGATCGCCGCGCCAGCATTGCCGCCAATGGCCGGATTGTCATAGATGATGTGGAGCACGCACAAGAGTCTAGGATTGGGGCCGTGACTGCGATCAAACTGGACGGAAAACTCTACCGCGAGGAGATTTTCGCGGACCTGCGCGAGCGCGTGGCGCGACTGAAGGAACAGGGGGTGACCCCGGGTCTGGCGACGGTGCTTGTCGGCGAAGACCCCGCCAGCCAGAACTACGTGCGCATGAAGCACAAGGACTGCGAAGAGCTCGGCATTGCCTCCATTCAGAAGCACCTGTCTGCGGAGACCACGCAAGAGGAGCTTGAGGCGGTTATCGACGAGCTCAACCGCGACGATTCCGTCACCGGCTACATCGTCCAGTTGCCGCTGCCGAAGCACCTGGATGAGAACCGGATCCTGGAGTTGATCGACCCGGACAAGGACGCCGACGGCCTCCACCCGGTCAACCTGGGCAAACTCGTCCTCAACGAGCCGGCCCCGCTGCCGTGCACCCCGAACGGCTCCATCAAGCTGCTCGAGCGCTTCGGCGTGGATCTCAACGGCGCCATCGTTTGTGTTATTGGCCGCGGCGTGACGGTGGGCCGTCCGATCTCGCTGATGCTGACCTCCCGCGATGTCAACGCCACCACCGTGCTGTGTCACACCGGCACCAAGGACCTCGCCGCGGAGACTCGCCGCGCGGACGTGATCATCGCTGCCGCTGGCAAGCCACACATGATCACCGCCGACATGATCAAGGAAGGCGCGGCGCTTCTCGACGTCGGCGTCTCCCGCGTCGACGGCAAAACCGTCGGCGACCTGCACCCCGACGTGTGGGAGAAGGCCGGTTGGGTCTCCCCGAACCCGGGCGGTGTCGGCCCGATGACGCGCACGTTCCTGGTGCGCAACATCGTCGAAAGCGCCGAGCGCCAAGCCGGCGTGAACCAGCAAGCAAACCAGGACGCGTAACAACGTGGGAAGCACCCGCATCCAGCTCCCCGGCACCTCGCTACCACCGGGGTTGACGCTGGATAACCCTCACGACCGCGGCAACGCCCCGTCACGCCTGCCACTTTGGCTGCAGCGCGTCGGGGTTGCCCTGTTTGTTGTCGGGTTCGTCATTTCCGGCATCTTCGCCGCCACCGAGCACTGGCGTCGCGCCACGTTCACCCTTGGCGCGGCGCTGCTGTGGCTCACGCTGGTGCGCTTGACCTGCGACTCCAAGGTTATTGGTCTGGTCGCGGTGCGCTCCAAGCGTTTCGACGCCATGTTCACCACCGCCCTTGGCGCCACCATGATGTGGCTGTCCTGGTCGGTGGACGCGCTGGGGTCTTAACCCCTAGATCGCGTAGTCGCCGTAGCGTGACGCGATCTCGCGGGCGGGCGGGATTTCGTGGGTGAGTTTGATGAAGTTGCGCAGAATCCGGTCCATCTGACGTGCCTCCACGAGGAAGGCGTCGTGGCCGACGGGGGAGGACAACTTCGACATGGCTAGCAGGTTGCCCAAGTTTCGGGAGATGTGTTCCTGCTGGTGGTAGGGGTACAAAATGTCGGTGTCGACGCCGACGATCATCGTCGGCACGGTTGAGGATGCCAACGCCTTGTTCAGCCCGCCGCGGCCCCGGCCGATGTCGTGGCGGTTGAGGGCTTCGGTGAGGGTGACGTAGCAGGCGGCGTCGAAACGCTCGGTGAGTTTCTTGCCCTGGTGTTCCAGGTAGGACTGGACGGCGAAGCGCTGGTCGTCTTGGCGGAATGGCCCGAGTGGGTTTTCGCCGGTTTGGGCGGAGGTGCCGAAGCGCTCGTCGATTTCCAGCTCGCCACGGTAGGTCAGATGGGCGATGCGACGCGCGGCGGCGAGCCCGGCATCCGGCGACTGGCCGGTGCCGTGGTAGTCGCCACCCTGCCAGGCTGGGTCCTGGGTGATCGAGGTGATCTGCGCGGTTTGGATACCGATTTGCCAGGCGCTTGCTCGGGCAGACACGGCCAGCACCAGCGCGTAGTCGGCCTGCTCGGGGTAAAGCAGCGTCCACTCCAGGGTGCGCGCACCACCCATGGAGCCGCCGATGACTGCATGGAGCCGGCCGATGCCTAACTGCTCAAGGAACGCGTGCTCGGCGTGCACCATGTCGCGGATCGTGATGGCGGGGAAGCGCGATCCCCACACGCCGCCGTCCGGGTGCTCGCTCGCGGGGCCGGTGGAGCCGTAACACGACCCGAGTGCGTTCGTGCAGATCACGCACCACTCGTCGGTGTCTAGCGCCTTGCCTGGGCCGATGGCTTCGGACCACCAGTCGGCGGCGTCACTGTCGCCGGTCAATGCGTGTTCGACGAGGATCACGTTGTTGACGCCGTTGGGGTCGCCTTGCAGTGCACCCCATCGTCGATAAGCAATGCGCGTATCCGCGATCACCTCGCCGGCTTCAGTGACAACATCACCGATGGCGACCGTGGCAAGCTGCCCTTCGGGAGCCAGCATTTAGACCGCCGCGAAACCGCGCTCGAGGTCCGCGATAATGTCCTCGACATCCTCGATGCCGACAGACAAACGCACCGTGGCCTGCGTAATACCAGCGCGAGCGAAGCCGGCAGCGTCCGACTGGGAGTGCGTTGTCGACGCCGGGTGCACCACCAGCGAGCGCACGTCGCCGATGTTGGCCAGGTTGGAGTGCAGCTTCAGCGCGTCGATGAACTTCCACGCGTTCGTCTTGTCATCCTGATCGCCCGCGATGTCGAACGACAGCACCGAACCGGTGTACTTCAGGCCCAACTTGTCCTTCGTCGCCTTGTACGGCGAATCGTCCAGGCCTGCGTAGTTGACCTTGGCCACCTTGTCATGGCCCGCGAGGAACTCCGCCACCTTCAGCGCGTTCGCATTGTGCTTTTCCACGCGAAGCGCCAACGTATCAATACCCTGCAGCGCAACCCACGCGTTGAACGGCGAGATCGCCGCACCCGTGTCGCGCAGCAAACCGGCGCGGGCACGCAGCGCGAACGCCGGGGCGCCCAGGTCCGCGTACTTCAGGCCGTGGTACGCCGGATCCGGGGTGGTAAACAGTGGGAAGACGTCCTTGCCGTCGCGCTGGACGGTCCAGTCGAACTTGCCGCCGTCGATAATCGCGCCGCCAATCGCAGCACCGTTGCCGGTATAGAACTTCGTCGTGGACACGACCACGATGTCCGCGCCCAACTCCAGCGGCTTGACCAGAGCGGCAGTCGCCATCGTGTTATCGACGATCAACGGCACCTGATTGTTATGGGCCACCTCTGCAATGGCCGGGATGTCCAGCACGTCCGCGATCGGGTTGCCGAACGTCTCGCCATAAAACGCCCGTGTGTTCGGCTGGACGGCAGCCTGCCAGCTTGCCGGGTCGTCCGGGTTTTCCACGAAGGTGAACTCAATGCCCAACTTTGGCAGCGTGTGCTGGAACAGCGTCTCGGTGCCGCCGTAGAGGCGTGGGGAGGTAACAACGTGGTCGCCCGCCTGCGCCAAAGTGAGAATCGCGGCAGTCTCCGCGGCCATGCCGGAGGCGAACGCCGTGGCTGCCACGCCGCCCTCCAGCGAGGCGAGACGGTCTTCGAGTGCCTGCTGCGTCGGGTTGGTCAGGCGGGTGTAAATCGGGCCTGCATCCGAGAGGTTGAAACGGTTCTCCGCGTGCTGGGCATCGTCGAACACGTAGCTGGTGGTCATGTAAATCGGCTGGTTACGCGCGCCGTAATCCTGATCGACTTGCTGGCCCGCGTGGATCGAGCGCGTACCAAAGGACCATTCTTGTGCGTTGGAGTTGTCGTAGTTTCCCATGCGCTGCAATGTAGCCCGCTTGGTCTGTAGTTGTGTACCAAGCGGTCTATTTTGCGAGTTGAGGGGCTGAATAAAAATAGTGCAAATATCCCAGCTCGCGATCACGTCCGTGAAGACATCCGACTCTTAGGCCGGGCACTCGGCCGTGTGCTCGCCGAGCGCCGGCGACGAGGCCTTCCTCGTCTCCAAGACGATCCAGGTCACCATGAACGGGCTGGCCACCGCACTGCGCAACGCCGGGTAGGTTTTCGGCCGCGGGAGGGAACCGGTGCCGGGTTTTCACCGTCAGAACTGGTATGGGGATTGACAGAGAAAACAAGGCACACTTGCAACGGTGGGATGAACGGAAGGAAGAGCTGCGGCGGGGGATTGTGGACAAGCGGGTTCTCTCCCACAAGCAACTCGACAAACTCCGAGGGCCGCATCGGGTACTCGACACAAGCATTGTGTATCCGGAGAAGAGTTGGAGAGAGCTGAAGTTCCACGAACGCCAATGGCTACGCGTCGAAGCTGCTGCGATGATGAGCCGGGAAGCGGTGTTGGTCGGGAGATCGGCCGCGCGCATGCATGGCATCTGGGTGATCAGTACGACGGAGGAGCCTGTCGAACTGTGTCTGCCTTCCAGGGGGAGCTCGCCCACCCGTCGAAACGTAGAGGGGCTTTTGTTTCGGCGCATGGTGCTGCGTAGCAACGAAATCTCGTTGCGCGACGGCCACCGGGTGACCAACGGTTTTCGAACGTTCGCTGACATCGCCCGTCACCACGGCTTCGTCGAGGGACTCGTCGCAGCGGACTACCTTCGGCGCAGTGGGTTTACGCTTGAACTCCTTGAACGAGAGGCGGGGCAACTTGGCAGGTTGAAGGGCGTTGCCGTGGTCCGGGAATGCATCCGACACTGTGTTCCGGACTCCGGGTCGCCCTACGAGTCTTTCGCGCGCGCCCTGCTGATCCAGGCGGGGATCGGCCCGTTGTTTACGCAGTACGAAGTGGCTGGGCGCTTCGCAGATCTTTGCATCGATGGCTGGTTACTCATCGAAATCGACGGCAATGTGAAGTACCAGGGCCCCAATGCTGAACGCGCGCGACAGGAAGAGTTCGAGCGCCAGAAAATGATCGCCAACAGGGGTTATGTTTTCCTCCGCTACTCGCCGGATTTCCTACGCCGGCATCCTGAGAAGTTCGTTCGAGAGGTTCTCGCCACCATCGCTGGCCGTCGAGCAGCCCTCGCGTGAGCCGCTGCTTCTCGACGCCGCACCTGCCCCGGCCCATTCTTCACCGAGGATGGTAACCGGAGGATGGTAATCAGCCGAGTAGGAATGAGCACCGCGGTCCAGGCACTCGGTTGATTACCATCTGGTGGTTACCACCTAGGAGGACAGCACCAGGAGGAAAGCACCCAGGGCAGGCCTGACGCGACGAACAGCAAAAGCCCCGGCCGCTGCGAAAAAATGCAGTGACCGGGGCCGATCAAACCGAGCGCTTACTTCTCCAGTGCGTCGATGATCTTGTTGAAGGTTGCGGACGGACGCATGACCGCGGAGGTCTTGGCGTCGTCCGGCCAGTAGTAGCCGCCGAGGTCGGCAGCGTTGCCCTGGGCGTCGAGCAGCTCAGAGTCGATCGTCTCGGCGTTGTCGCGCAGGTCCTTCGCAATCGGGCCGAAGACCTCAGCCAGTTCGGCGTCGTCGGTCTGGGCTGCCAGTGCTTCTGCCCAGTACAGGGAGAGCCAGAAGTGGGAGCCGCGGTCGTCGATTTCGTTGACCTTGCGGGACGGGGACTTGCCCTCATCCAGCAGCTTTTCGGTTGCCTGGTCGAGCGCGGCAGCGAGGACGCCGGCCTTCTCGTTGCCGTTGGTGTTCTTCTCGTGGCGGAAGGACTCGGCCAGTGCGAGGTACTCACCGAGGGAGTCCCAACGCAGGTGGTTTTCCTCCTGGACCTGCTGGACGTGCTTCGGGGCGGAGCCGCCGGCACCGGTCTCGAACAGGCCGCCGCCAGCCATCAGCGGGACGACGGAGAGCATCTTCGCGGAGGTGCCCAGCTCGAGGATCGGGAACAGGTCCGTGTTGTAGTCACGCAGGACGTTGCCGGTGACGGAGATGGTGTCCTCGCCGCGGCGGATGCGCTCGACGGAGATCTTGGTGGCCTCGACCGGGGAGGCGATGGAGATGTCCAGGCCGTCGGTGTCGTGGTCGGCCAGGTACTTCTTCACCAGTTCGATGAGGTTGCGGTCGTGTGCGCGCTCCTCGTCCAGCCAGAAGATGGTCTTCATGCCGGACAGGCGTGCGCGGTTGACGGCCAGCTTGACCCAGTCTTGGATCGGGGCGTCCTTGGTCTGGCATGCGCGCCAGATGTCGCCGGCCTCGACGTCGTGCTCGATCAGCACGTCGCTGGCAGCGTTGACTACCTGGACCTTGCCGTCGGCCGGGATCTTGAAGGTCTTGTCGTGGGAGCCGTACTCCTCAGCCTTCTTTGCCATGAGGCCGACGTTCGGGACGGTGCCCATGGTGGTCGGGTCGTATGCGCCGTTTTCGCGGCAGTCGTCGATAACCGTCTGGTACACGCCGGCGTAGGAGGAATCCGGGATGACGGCCAGGGTGTCTTGCTCCTGGTCGTCGGCGTTCCACATGTGGCCGGAGGTGCGGATCATGGCCGGCATGGAGGCGTCGATGATCACGTCGGACGGCACGTGCAGGTTGGTGATGCCCTTTGCGGAGTTCACCTGTGCCAGTGCCGGGCCGTCCTGCAGGGCCTGGTCGAAGGCTGCGCGGATCTCTTCGCCGTTCGGCAGATCAGCAAGGCCTTCGTAGATTGCGCCGAGGCCGTTTTCGCCGTTGAGGCCGGCGTCGAGAAGCTCGGCGCCGTACTTGTCGTAGACATCCTTGAAGAATGCGCGCACGACGTGGCCGAAGATGATCGGGTCGGAGACCTTCATCATGGTGGCCTTGAGGTGAGCGGAGAAGAGAACGCCCTCTTCCTTGGCCTTCTTCACGGACTCGAGCAGGAACGCATCCAGAGCCTTCGCGGACATGTAGGTGCCGTCGATGACCTCGCCCTGTTCAACCTTCAGACCGTCCTTGAGCACCTGCTCGCCATCAGCGGTGACGAGCTTGATGGTTAGGGTGTCCTCGGCCGGCATGATGACGGACTTCTCGTTGTGGCGGAAGTCGCCAGCGCCCATGGTGGCAACGTTGGTCTTGGAGTCCTTCGACCAAGCGCCCATGGAGTGCGGGTGCTTCTTGGTGTAGTTCTTTACGGCCTCCGGAGCGCGGCGGTCGGAGTTGCCCTCACGCAGGACCGGGTTCACAGCGGAGCCCTTGACTGCGTCGTACTTGTCCTGTGCGTCCTCGTAGTCCGGGATGTCGAAGCCTGCGGCCTGCAGCTCGGCGATGGCCTTCTTTAGCTGGACGAGGGAAGCGGAAATGTTCGGAAGCTTGATGATGTTGGCTTCCGGGGTCTTTGCCAGCTCACCGAGCTGTGCGAGTGCGTCGTCGACCTTCTTGTCGCCGAGGCGATCTGGGAACTGTGCGAGGATGCGGCCTGCCAGCGAGATGTCTGCGGTGTCGACCTCGATGCCTGCGCGGGAAGCGAATGCCTCCACGATCGGCTTGAGGGAGTACGTCGCAAGCAGCGGTGCTTCGTCGGTACGAGTCCAAATGATCTTCGCCATAATGCTCCTTTGTTGTAAGGTTCCTGACTTCAACCCACCAGAGTACCGTCCCAACGGGGCGCTGTCTGGCGATAGGGCCGGGAGAGGTAGGGGATAGGTAAGGTCTTGGCCCATGAGCCTTACCATTGCATCCGTCAACGTCAACGGCATCCGTGCCGCCACGAAGGTCCGCAACGAGAACAATCCGGGCATGTTGGCCTGGTTGAACGAGAATCCGGCTGATGTGGTGCTGATGCAGGAGGTGCGCGCCACTGCTGATCAGGCGCGTGCTGCGCTTGCCCCGGCGCTGGAAAACGGGTGGCACTTGGAGGTCGCGCCGGCTGAAACGCCTGGTGCGAAGGGTCGCGCGGGTGTGGGCATCCTGTCGCGCACGCCGCTGCGCGATGTGGAGATCGGGATTCCTGAGTTCGAGGATGCGGGTCGCTTTATTGCAGCATCGCTTGACGACGACACCCGTGTCGCCTCCCTCTACCTCCCCTCAGGGGCAGCCGAGACGGCGAAGCAGGACGAGAAGTATCGCTTCCTGGATCAGTTCGAGCCGCTGCTGGAACAGTGGGCGGGCGAATACCCGGACATGGTGATCGGCGGGGATTGGAACATCTGCCACCGCCGCGAAGACCTGAAGAATTGGAAGGCGAACCGGAAGAAGTCCGGTTTCTTGCCGCACGAGCGCGCGTTCATGGACGCGGTGTTTGGTAGCTTCCCGGACGAGGAGGCCCAGGATATAGAGGACAAGGCCGCGGTCGAGTGGGCTGGGGCGGTGGAGTACCGGTCGGAGGGTCGTCGTCAAGCAAATGGTGCTCCGAAGTGGTTCGACGTTGCGCGCAGGCTGCACCCGGAGGACGCGCCGTACACCTGGTGGACGTACCGCGGCCAGGCGTTTAACAACGACGCGGGCTGGCGCATCGACGTCCAGGCGGCCACCGCGAACATGCTGGAACGCGCGCAGCGCACGTGGGTGGTAAAGGCGCCGACGGTGGAAGAGCGCTGGTCGGACCACTCGCCGCTTGTGGTTGAGTATCGCTAACCCGGGTTTTCCTGAACGCCGTTCAATTGGGCGCTAAACTGTTGCGCAACCATCACGTGAACGACGCGAACGGAGCCCGCACATGACCGACATCCTTGACATCGCCCGCGAAAAAGCCCTGGAAAACGGCGAAGGTCTGAATAAGGAGGAACTCGTCCAGATCCTCAACATTGAGGACGAGCGCCTGCCTGAACTGCTCGACCTCGCCCACCAGGTGCGCATCAAGCACTGCGGCGTCGATGTCTCGCTGGAAGGCATCATCTCCCTGAAAACCGGCGGCTGCCCTGAGGACTGCCACTTCTGCTCCCAGTCCGGCCTGTTCGAATCGCCCGTGCGCGCCGTGACGCTGGACATCGCTGAACTTGTCGAGGCCGCCAAGCAGTCCGAGAAGATGGGCGCTTCCGAGTTCTGCATCGTCGCCGCAGTGAAGGGCCCGACCCAGCAGCTGCTCGACCAGGTCGCCGAAGCCGTCACTGCGATCCAGGAAGAGGTGGACATCTCCATCTCCGCATCACTTGGCATCCTCACCCGCGACCAGGCCCGCCAACTGGCCAAGATGGGCGTGTCGCGCTACAACCACAACTTTGAAACCGCCGAGTCGTTCTTCCCTAACGTGGTCACCACCCACACCTGGCAGGAGCGCAAGGACACGCTGGAGAACGTGCTGGCAGAGGGCATGGAAACCTGCTGCGGCGGCATCATCGGCTTGGGTGAGAGCATCGAGCAGCGCGCCGAATTCGCCACCCAGTTGGCCGAAATCCAGCCGCATGAAGTGCCGATGAACTTCCTCGACCCGCGCCCAGGCACCCCGTTCGCCGACCGCCCACTGGTGCCGCAGGGTGAGGCGCTGCGTGCCGTCGCCGCGTTCCGCCTGGCCATGCCGTCCACCCAGCTCCGTTTCGCGGGTGGCACGGAGCTCGCGCTTGGCGACGACGGCACCGAAGCCGGCCTCATGGGCGGCGCGAATGCCATTATTGGCGGGAATTACCTGACCACGTTCGGCCGTCCGATGGAGAAGGACCGCGACGCCGTCGACCGGGTGATGGAAGGCGGGGCGAAGCCAGGGCTGAGCCTGAACATCACCCCGGTGGGGCAGAAGCAGAACTCCGGCCACGGTGTTCTGTACGACACCATCAAGTCGCTGTAGTTAGCCGGGCCCTGATGAAAATCCCGGATTCAACGGAACTCGCCGACGCAGTCCTGTCCGGCGAGATCGCCTGGCCGCTCGACCCGGCCAGGCCTTACGACGCGCCGCGTATTTGCCCGCTATGCCAGCGGCGCATGGTGGTAAAAATCAGCCCGATGGCGTGGGAGGCTGCCTGCTCCCGCCATGGGCTGCTGCGCTCCGAGTGGTTGGAGAAGTAGGGGGCGTTAAAGGTCGAGATGGATGCGGATAGCTTCGTCGAGTTCCATCATTTGGCGGGGAGAAAGCCGTCCCACTCGCTTGCCGACTCGCATGACCGACACTGAACGCATGAGTTCCGGCTGAGTTTTTGAATCAATTCGAAGGCCGGACTCTTCGGAATCGACGTATGTCTGAAACGGGAAGACTCTCGAAGTATTTGAGGTCAGCGGCACGGCAGTAATCATTCCGCCGTGTATCGCTGCGCCTTGATTCGCGGTGTCGTTGCTGATGATCACGGCGGGCCGTGTCTTGTTGGCTTCCTGTCCGACCGCCGGTTCGAAATCAACGAGGCGAATTTCACCGCGAAGCATTGTCTAGCCCTTCATTAGCGAGTGAATCCCAAAGGGCGGCTTCTTTTTTCCATTCCGGGTCGGAGAAGCATTCTTCATACGCTTTAGCGAGTGATTCCCGCTGGAGGGCGAGGATCGCTTCGCGCATCCCTTCAGATCGAGAACGCAAATCCAACTCGGAAACGAGGTTATCCAGAGTTTGGAGCTCGTTCCGACCTAAACTCACACTGATTCTCATACCATTTTTCATACTCTGAATAGTACTTGTCGTGGTGCTGATTAGGAAGGGCTATTTGGTGGGCAGTGTGCGCACCTGCCCGCTGTGTGGCCGGCGCCTGGGGGTGAAAATTTCCCCGTTGTCGTGGGAGGCGGCGTGCTCCCGCCACGGGCTGCTGCGCTCCGAGTGGGTGGAGCGGTAGGGGGCGGGAGTGTCTGCTAGCGCACTAAGCGCTTCGTGTTGCGAATCGCCACCGCGCTGACGGCGAGTGTGGCCAGGCATGCGGCGCTTACGCCACCGACGGC
>OJLW01000049.1_pt1 | contig 62683 bp, 65 predicted proteins | sample 1597021 | NCBI WGS metagenome assembly OJLW01 (sample SAMEA3904676, study PRJEB24821) | metagenome | biome: Builtin; feature: hospital; material: surface | place: USA | collected 2013-06-03
GACTATATATAATGTTTTGTGGCTCCCAGCTTGTATGGCTGGGAGCCACAAACACATGTACAGATGCTTTTTGTCGAGTGGCCCCGGTGGGGATTCTCACTGCCACTGAGACAGTGATGCGTACCCCATGGCGTGACCGAGCGCTGCCCCCGTTTTGGTGACACCAGTCATGGGTGATTCTGCGATCTGGTTCTGCTGATTGTCGTGTATGGCCAGGCGGGTGATGCCCGGCAGTGCTCCATTTGGTTTCACCATGCCCTGTTCATCGCGATGTGAACAGCTGACGAGCAAATGGAAATTGTGCCAGATCAGCCGTCGCGCCTGACGTTCATTGGCAGACGTGCAGATAGGTGATGTCCGTTTTCCCTTCCGAAACAGGTGAGAAACCACCTTCGGCGAGGAATCTCTGTAGCCCTGGAGCGTCTCTTCGTGCTGCTGCACTGATGGAGTTCACACCATGTCGTTGTGCAAGGGACAGAAAAGCGTCTCGAAGGTATGCCCCACGTTCCCTGCCTTGGTACTCGGGGACGAGGGCCAGGGACAATTCTGGGATGGTGGGGGAGACGAAGCCGCGCGACTGGTCGGACGGTGTGAACTGTCGCAACCATGCTGCTCCGATTCGGGCATCGGCGTCCATGCAGATCACACCCAGCTGATCTGGTGACCAGCCATCCACGTAACAGGCGATACGTGGATCGGCACGACATTCCTCCAGCGTTCTCGGTTTTCCCGGCTCCCCGGCAATCAGGCGGAGCATGTGGGCAAGAAAACCCATGTCTGTGGGAGTGGCTGGTCGAATCGTTGCCATGATCCCCAGATTACTGCTGGTTCTGTTCCACATTGGGTGCCAACGCCGTAGGATCGAGCTGTGAAACCTCTACGTATGACATTGGGTATCCTCGGGGCCGCCCTTGCCGGTTTTGGTATCTACTTCATGCTCAAGCTGTCCTGGGACATGAACAAGATCATGGGTGCCGCAAACGCTGCCAAGACCATTGACAACCTCTCCAACCCCATGCCGCGTATCTGGATTGCTGCTGGTCTCGGTCTGGGCGTCGGTCTGCTGTTCGGCCTGGCCATCGGCCTTCCCGGGCGCACTGCTCGCAATGTTCGTCGGGACACCCTGCGCGAGGCCGCAGATCAGCGCGAAGCTGCCATCCGGGAGAATGCCATCAGCCGTGGTGGTTCTGCTGGGGAACAGTCGCTGGCAGATCGTGCTGCTGCATCTCCTGCCACCGCTGACGGACACGCTTCTCCTGATGACGTGGGTACGGATGGGCATGCTGGCACTGCTGGTGGGCCCGGCCCTGAGCATGGGGAATGACCGTGAGCCTGCGTACCGCTGAGTGGATCCTCGTCACCTCCTACGACTCCTATGGCCAGGCACAGAGCAGCGTTGAACGGCTGGTGAGCGTCAGTGACACCAGTATTGGGTTCTGGTTGCCCGACGACACGGGTGTGCGTGACCGCTTCGTCACGGACGGTGTGGTGAGCGTGCGAGAGTGCGACAAACGGGGACGGCCCGTGGAGACGGAACCTGTGCTGGAGGGGCGAGTACGTGTCCTTTCCGAGGGTTCCCTCTTCGACGAGGTCAGGAAGGCCATCCACGAGAAGTACGCCCTCGAAGCCGGATGGGCTGGTCTCGTCGACAAGACCAAGGAACTGTTCCGCTCCAAGACCCCCGAGTGCGTCGTTCTCATCAACGTCATAGGTTGACACACAACTCAACAGATCTGACCCGGCGTCATGCCCGCGAGGCGGGCATTGGTGCCGGGTCGAACTGTCTCTGGGCTTGCGCCATGCCTGATACACCTGCCAGAGCCTGTACCTGTCATGCCGCGCATTGTCTCCGTCAAGGACTGTTGCTTCCTGCAAGGACTGCTCCAGCCGGAGGCGCTAAGGGGTACGCCGGATCCCATCTGTTTCACGAACGCGATGGGTGGGCACGGACGGGACGGGTGTCCAGACGCGCGATCCGCAAGAGCAGTGAGTCAGTCCCCGCTCAGACAGACTCCCGTTGCGTGAACCGGGCAGTACCCGTTGGGGTTTGCGTCCAGATACTGCTGGTGCTCTGCCTCAGCCAGATGGAACTCATGGTCAAGCTGCATGTCGATCGTCGTCGTGATCGCGCCGTAACCCGCATGGAGAAGTTGACTCTGGAACTGCCCACGTAGCGCGATGGCACGAAGGTATTGCTGTGCGGTGGTGCACCAGATCGCGGAACGGTACTGGGTCCCCACATCGTTGCCCTGACGCATCCCCTGCGTGGGGTCATGGTTCTCGTAGAACAGTCGGAGGATCTCGTCGGTGGTGATGATACTGGGGTCGTAACTCACCCGGACGGTCTCGGCATGCCCCGTCTGCCCGGTGCACACCTCGCGATAGGTGGGGTGGGGAGTGGATCCTCCCATGAATCCCACCGCAGTCTGCAGCACACCGTCAGCCTGCCAGAACAGTTTTTCAGCTCCCCAGAAGCACCCCATCGCCAAGTAGATCGTCTCGCCCTGCTCGAAATGACGATCCAATCGGTCCCCGAACACTCGATGGAAGAACGGCATGGCCAGGACGGGGGTGTCACGGCCGGGCAGGGGGTGGGTCGGGAGAGCACTGGTCTGGTCAGTGCAGGAAATGTCTGGCATGGTCCCTCCAAGGGGTGAGGTGGTGAGTCAGGTCAGAAATGCGACAGATCCCAGTCGATGGGGTCCGCTCCCTGACGTTCCAGCAGCTCGTTCGTACGACTGAACGGCCGCGAACCGAGAAATCCGTAGCGTGCCGACATGGGGGAGGGATGTGAGGACTTCACGATCGGGATGCCGCCGAGCATCGGCTCCAGGGACTGCGCGTCACGTCCCCACAGGATCGCCACCAGAGGGCCACCGCGATGGGCGAGGGCGTCGATGGCGCAGGCCGTGACGTCCTCCCACCCCTTGCCGCGATGCGACGCCGGATGACCAGGCTGCACGGTGAGGCACCTGTTGAGCAGCAGGACCCCCTGATTGAACCATCCCGACAGATCCCCGTGCTCACACGGTGCAATTCCCAGGTCGTCGTACAACTCGGTGTAGATGTTCTGCAACGAGCGCGGAAGTGGACGCACATGGCGGTCCACCGAGAAACTCAGCCCCACTGGATGGCCCACCGTCGGGTATGGATCCTGGCCGACGATGAGAACCCGCACCTGCGACATGGGCAGGGTGAACGCACGCAGTACGGCATCCCCGGCGGGAAGGTAGCTGCGCCCCTCGGCCATCCCGTGACGCAGGAAATCCCCCATCCGGTGAATCTGAGGCTCCACTGGCTCCAAGGCAGCCGCCCAGTCCGGGCTGATGAGTTCCGTGAGTGGTTTGGGAGTCATGATCCTCCGCGAGAAGTGGAGCCCGAGTACGGGCTGAGGGTGGGGCGACGACGGATTGCGTCACGCACAACGCTACCGCTGCATGATCCATACAACCACCGACCGGCACTCGACACGTGAGGGATTCAAGCCCGGGTTGACGGCGTCACGACCTCATGAGTCTCATGGGTTCCTCTCCCGGTGGTGATCGGCCCAGGTGTCGAGGCATTGTCGCCCCGAATGCCGCGCAGAGTTGCCCGGGGCCATACATTTGGAGTCATGAGCTCTGACATTCCCGCGATCCTTGCCGACCTGGCCGCTGGACGCATCACGGCAATCCAGGCAGAACGGCTCCTCGAGGAGGCGGAGGCGAACGGTACTGATGTACGGCCGTCCCAGGTGGGCGGACGGCAATCGCGACCCGACGACTCGGAGCCTTCGGACGAGGGTGGCCGATGTGGGTGCCGATTCAGCACGGCAGACGCAGACTCCGCGGATTCGACGTCACGCCCAGCTCGGCATGCCCAGACCGAATCGGCGCCGACGGGCGAGGGCGCGGGAGCCTCCCACCCCGATGGTCTCCACCCTGGTGAGACGCGTGTCGAGGGATCCGACGCAGACGAGCCGGGTGCCGGAGAGCCATACGCCGGCAAACCACGCGTGGGGGATGAAGCCCCCGACGTGCAGTCCCGTGGATCCGACCCATCTCGCCGCCACAGTGCCAAGGTGACCAGGGACGAGGCGCACGTCAGGCAGGCCCCCGGAGAATCTGGCGACAAGGACTCGCCCGGCTCCAGTACCACGACGTGTCACGATGAACGTGATTCCTGGGCCACTGCTGGACAGGATCACCACATGCACGGCCCTGACGGGAGCACTCACGACAGGACGGTCCACGACGAGGGCTCGGCCGGGCAGCCGAACCCCAGCAGTTCTGATTCGGGGAGTGAAGACGGTTCCGATGCTCCCGGTGCCGGTGCATTCGACGCTCGGTCTGCGTGGTCAGCGGCTCGCCAGGTTCTGGGAGACGGGTGGGCCAAGGTGCCGTCGGAGGCTCGTCAGGGATTGACGAACATGTGGCACAAGGTGTCCGCGGCCGGCGGACCGGACGCTTCCGAGGGCACTGCCCGGCCCAGCCGGGAAAACGCACCGCGACAGACGTCCACCAGCTCGCCAGTTGCCGATCAGGTGAGCATCCAGGCCACCGGACGACGTGTCCGACTCATCGCCGACCCCTCGGTCGCCAGCGTCACGGTTGAGGGAGAGCACACCCGGCGCCGACGGGGAACGACGATCCAGATCATCTGCGAAGGACATCTCGCCCCCGACCTGTCGGGGCTGCTTCGTCTCAAGATGCCGCGTACCACCGAAGACCTCAAGGACTTGGGACTGGGCCGAGAAATCGTCATTCGTGTCAACCCCCAGCTGGCAGTCGACGTCGAGGTGTCCGGTGGCGCGCTGCACAGCGAGGGAATCGAGGAGTTGGGGACCCTGCGTACCACGGCCTGCGCTGCCCAACTGGCTGACGTGCGCCACATCCGTAGCGGTCTGGTCCAGGCTGGATCCACGACCGTTCGGGGAAGCTTCGACACCGGGCATTCCCAGATCCGCGTCGAGTCGGGCAATCTCACCGTTCGACTCACCGAGGACGCCAATGTCGCGGTACGCGCCACTAGCCACAACGGCATCGTGTCCTGGCCCGAACCCGGCGACACCGATGAGTACGTGGTCGGCAATGGCTCGGCGCGGCTGGATCTCTCCGTACTCGTGGGGCACATCGCCGTACGCCACGTCTGAGACGCAGAAGACCGTGGAGTACGAAACCCCACGGCCGCTGCAACAGATCTCTCCTGACCCCTGCTGTGCCGATGTCCCCGTTCCAGTGGGGGCATCACTGGGTCGGAATCTCAGGCGGAGAATCCCGCCACCGAGAGGATCTTCACCTCGATCGTCTTGCCATTGGGAGCCTTGTAGCTGACGGTCTCGCCCGTGTGATGGCCCACCACGGCACCGCCAAGAGGCGCCTGCGGGGAGTAGACGGAGACGTCGACCGAGTCGTCGATACCCATGACCTCGCGCGAACCCAGCAGGAAGGTCTCGGTGTCGTCCTCGTCGCCGAAGTAGGCCACCGTCACCTTGGAACCGGGGACGACCTCGTCGGTGGTGGACGGGGCCTCGCCCACCTTGGCCTCCCGGAGCATCTGCTCCAGCTGGCGGATGCGCGCCTCGGCCTGGCCCTGTTCCTCACGTGCGGCGTGGTATCCGCCATTCTCGGACAGGTCACCCTCGGCGCGTGCCTCGGCGATCTTGTTGGCAATCGTGGTGCGGCCCTCGCCCTTGAGGTAGTCGAGCTCCTCGCGGAGCTTGTCATATGCCTCTTGGGTCAGCCACACAGTGCTCTCAGACTCAGACATTACTCAATACTATCGCGCTTGACGTCATCTTCCACATGGTCAGTGCTGACGCCGACCCACGGATCGGCGAAAGTGCTGGGGGTCAGCGTCCATAACGGCGCTCCCGTTGCGTGAAGGAGCGCAGCGCACGCAGGAAGTCGACCTTGCGGAAATCTGGCCACAGGGCCTCGCAGAAGTAGAACTCCGAGTGTGCCGACTGCCACATGAGGAACCCGGAGAGTCGCTGCTCCCCGGAGGTGCGAATGATGAGATCGGGGTCGGGCTGGCCACGGGTGTAGAGGTGCTCGGAGATCTGGTCCATGTCGACGGTCTGCGACAGTTCGCGCAGGCTCGTGCCCTTGTCGGCCTCCTCAGCCAGCAGGGAGCGCACGGCGTCGCGCAACTCGTGTCGTCCACCATAGGCAATGGCCACGTTGATGTGCATGCCGGTGTGGTCAACAGTGCGCTCGGTCGCCGTGCACAGGGTGGAGCGCATCTCGTCGGGGAGCAGCCCGAGATCACCCACCGTCTGTACTCGCCAGTGGGGGTGGCGTGACAAGGTGACGACCAGTTCCTCGATGACCTTGAGCAGTTCCTCCAGCTCTCCGGTCTGGGCTCGCTGCAGGTTGTCGGTGGACAGCACCCACAAGGTGACGATGGGGATGCCCACCTCGTCGCACCAGGAGCAGAACTGGGTGAGCTTGTCGGCCCCAGCCTCGTAGCCGGCCACCAGCGGTTGCCCGGGGGCGTTGAGTCGGGCCCACCGCCGATTGCCGTCGGCGAGCACCGCAACATGCTGCGGCAGACGAGAACGATCGAGCTGGGCGAGCAGACGTCCCTCATAGGTGCTGTACAGAAGCCCGGAGGGATGCATGCGGTCGATGATTTCCGACAACCGCGTCGCGTAGTGCTCGACTTTGCCCATGGCACAAAGCCTAGCGACTCTGCCAAGGCCTGGTCGTCGTCCCCGGATGCTCCCGTTCTCCCAGGATCGCTCCCGCTTCGTAGAACGGGTGTCACACACAAGTTACCGAGCGGTAGGTTGGGAGGCGACACCGCGAGAGGACTGATCCCACATGGTCACTGGCCGCCAGACACCCCCGAAGGACGCCGCAGCAATACCCAAGGCCGCTGCGCAGGCCCGGCAAGCTGCGAAGTGCCCGGCGTCCACCAGCGGGAAGCCACTGTGGCGCGGCTGGATCCACACCGTCATGGTGCCTGTCATGGTACTTGGCGGGCTCGGGCTCATGATCGCGGCCGACCACTGGGGTGATCGACTCGCCCTGGCCGTGTGGACCCTCACCGGACTCATGCTCTTCGGCAACTCCGCTGCCTACCACCGCGGCCGGTGGAGCATGCGTACCAAATCCGTGTTGCAGCGGATCGACCATGCCAACATCGCTGTGTTCATTGCTGGTACCTACACGCCTCTGGCGGTGTCGATGAGCCACGGATCGTCCCGAGTGGTGCTGCTGGCGATCATCTGGGCCTGCGCACTCATCGGGGTGGGGCTGAGGTTCTGGTGGAGCTCGGTGCCACGGTGGGTCTCGACTGCTCTCTACGTCGTCATGGGGTGGACGGCTCTGTGGTGGCTGCCGCAGTTCTGGCGTACCGGTGGGCCGGCAGTCGTCATCCTCATCCTCGTTGGTGGCGTCTTCTACACCATTGGTGCCGTGTGTTACGCGCGTAGGAGGCCCAATCCTTCGCCATGTTTTGGTTTCCATGAGGTGTTCCATGCTGGTACCGCCGTGGGTGCCATCTGTCACGGAATCGCCATCGGCCTGGCGGTGCTCTGAGCTGTGCGGACCAATGCTGGGCGCCCCGGGTGTGGTCTCGACGTCTGGGAATCGTGCCGGGCAGGACGTGCCGGGTATGGGCCTGGGGGGAAGGGAAGCCGAGGCAAGAAGGTCGAGGCCTGGTTGGGCAGCTGATGTGGCGGCGTCAGATGTCGTCCAGATGGCCACAAGGTGAAATCTGTCTGAAGTTCGCCAAGCCCATGCCGCTACTGGTGTCGCCCTCATAAGTTGGATGCAGGACCGCTTGCGGCACCTTGTGGTTCTTCTCCGCAGGCGGCGCCGATGAACATGCAGGAGGCCCACCTTGTCCAGCAACTCTCAGCCGTGCGCCCGCACCGAGATCCCCTCTCCGATGCCGGGACGGCGAACCTACGTCGTCGACACCTCGGTACTGCTGTCCGATCCCAAGGCGATGTTGCGGTTCGCCGAGCACCTCGTCGTCCTGCCGATCGTCGTCATCACCGAGTTGGAGGGTAAGCGGCACCACCCCGAGCTCGGACACCTGGCCCGGGCCGCCCTGCGACTGCTCGACGACCTGCGCATCCGCAACGGCGGGCTCGACCACACGATCCCACTCAACGACGATGGCGGGCACCTGTGGGTCGAGCTCAATCACTCCGAACCCTACGGGTTGCCGGACGGATTCCGATTGGGCGACAACGACACCCGCATCCTCTCGGTGGCCGCGAACTATCGCGATGACGGTCACGACGTCGTGCTGGTGAGCAAGGACCTGCCACTGCGTGTCAAGGCCTCGGCCATCGGTCTGGCCGCCGAGGAATACCGTCACGAGCTCGCCACCGAGGGCACGTGGACCGGGATGGCCACTCTCGACGTGTCCGACGAGGCCATCTCCCGGTTCTACGAGAGCACCACCGTCGATCTGGCCGAGGCCCACGACCTGCCGGTCAACACTGGACTGGTCCTGGAGGGCCCGACGAGCAGCGCCCTGGGCAGACGTACGGCCGACGGCAACGTCAAACTCGTACGACCGGATGCCCAGGCATTCGGTATCCACGGTCGCTCCGCCGAGCAGCGCATCGCCCTGGACCTGCTGCTCGACGAGAGTGTCGGCATCGTGTCCCTGGGTGGACGAGCCGGTACCGGGAAATCCGCGCTGGCGTTGGCAGCGGGTCTGGAACTTGCCCTGGAACAGGAACGGTACAAAAAGGTCATCGTGTTCCGACCGATCTACGCGGTCGGTGGTCAGGATCTCGGGTACCTGCCCGGTTCCGAGGGGGAGAAGATGGCTCCCTGGGGGCAGGCCGTCCTGGACACCCTGTCGTCACTGACGAACAACTACGTCATCGACGAGGTCGTCCAGCGTGGACTGCTCGAGGTGCTACCCCTCACCCACATTCGCGGCCGCTCCCTGCACGACGCCTTCGTCATCGTCGACGAGGCCCAGTCCCTGGAACGCAATGTGCTGCTCACCGTGCTCTCCCGCATCGGCCAGAACTCCCGCGTGGTGCTCACCCACGACGTCGCTCAGCGCGACAACCTGCGAGTGGGGCGCTACGACGGGGTTGCGGCGGTCGTTGAGCGGCTGCGAGGAAACGACCTGTTCGGTCATGTGACATTGGTGCGCTCCGAGCGCTCCCAGATCGCCGCTCTGGTCACCTCGATGATGGAGGACATGGTGTGACGAGGTGACGGGCCCGTCCGTCAGGTGCGGGGATCGGCCGGGTCGTCGGAGGCGGTTCGGGCCTTCTCCGCGCCGGCTTCCTCGGTGACCTGGGTCTCCGCGAATCGGCGTCTGGCGCCATCCAGGTGGGCTCGGCAGATGGTGGCCAGGTGTTCGCCGCGTTCCCACAGCTGCATCGTTCGGGACAGGTCGGCACCGCCGTCCTCCAGGCTGTGAACGATGGAGATGAGCTCGTCGCGGGCCTGCTCGTAGCTGAGACCCTCGTCGGGGCCAGTTGGGCTGCTGGGAAGCTCATCGTTGCCCAGCTGCTCGGTGGCGTTCTGGGTCACCATGGTGGTCTGATCCGTGGCGGCATTTCGATCTGTTGCGCTGTCGCGGTTCTCGGGGAGGGGTGCGTCGGTCATGACTGCTCCTTGTCGGGTGCGGTGGTGGGTGACGTTGACGACGGGGTTGGTCGTAGGGCGTTGACGGTGACATCGAGTTCGCCATCGGCAAGACGCACGAACATGGCGTCGGCCGGGTGGACGTCGGACACACTGGTTCGAACCTCCCCGGAAGGGCTCGTGAGGACCGCGTAGCCCCGGTCGAGGGTTGCCTTGGGGGAGAGGGACCGCACCTGGGCGATGAGATGATCGAGTTCCTGGCTGCGCCCGGTGAGGTGACGGTCGACCTGTACGCGCAGTAGACGGTGCATGGTCTCGATCCGTTCGGCCTCCAGCGCAAGACTGGCAGCGGGGTTGCGCATCACTGGACGGCTCATGAGATTGCTCAGGGTGGTCTCCTCGGCCCTCAGCCGGGAGTCGATGAGCTGACGGATCCGGGCCAGGGTCTGGCTCACCGCGTCGCGTTCCTGGGCAGCATCGGGAACGATGCGTTTCCCCGCGTCGGTGGGGGTGGAGGCGCGCAGATCGGCGACGAGGTCCACGATCGGGGTGTCGGCCTCATGGCCGATCGCCGAGACCACCGGGGTGGTGGCGGCATGCACCGCGCGCACCAGGGACTCATCGGAGAAGGCCAGCAGATCCTCCAATGACCCGCCGCCCCGGGCCAGGACAATGACGTCGACGCTGGGATCGGCATCCAGATCGGCCAGGGCCGTGACGATCTGCCCGACGGCGTGCGGACCCTGCACCAAGGTGTTGCGTATGACGAATCGCACGGCAGGCCAGCGCAGCCGGGCATTGCGGACGACGTCCTTCTGCGCGTCGGAGTCCGCCCCGGTGATGAGCCCCACGCTCTGCGGCAGCAGCGGCAGGGGCTTGCGCAGCTCGGGACGAAACAGTCCTTCGGCCTCCAACTGACGGCGTCGCTTCTCCAGCTGGGCGAGCAGCTGGCCCTGACCAGTGGGGCGAATCTCGGCGATGACGAACGACAGCCGACCACTCTTGCGCCACACCGTGGGGTGGATGAGTGCGAACACCGTCATACCGGCCTCCACCGGGCCCGCTGCGTCGAGCACGTGGCGTGGGCAGGTGGCGGTGGCCGAGACTTCCTCGGTGACGTCGTGCAGGGTGAGGAACTGTTGATAGCCCGAGCGGCGTTTGAGTTCGATGATTTGCGCCTCGACCCAGATGCTCGAGCATCGCTCCACCCAGTCGCGCACTGAGTTGACGACCCACGACAGGGAGACTGCCGCGTCTGGACTGGACGTGGCGGCGGAGGTATCCATGTCTGCCAGTAGACCACAGGACGTGGGGTCAGTGCAGGTGGTGGGTTCGTCTCGATGGAGCCCGGGTGCTTTGGGTCGGGGAGATGGCGTCGAGGTGATGTGGATCGGGGCAGTGGTGTCAGGTGATGCGGATCTGGGCAGTGCGCCAGTGCTCCTCGCCGGTCCCGCGCTCCATGAATGTCAGCCCACCAGCCCGGCGGACCCATCCGCGTGCGCCGTCCCTTCGCCCCATGGATGTCAAAACGGAAATGCCAGCGGCCGCCGGGGCCACGCACCCCCCATCCCATGGATGCCAAGGAGGGGTGCCCTGGAACCGGCGGCCGGCCACCCCTGGACGGGGCCGGGGAGTCGGTGTGAGGGTGTTGGTGAGGGCGGGCAGTGAGAAATGTCGTGACGTGCAGGCGAGCCGTATGACGTGATGTGCCCGGCTCAGCTGCGCGTGAACCATCGTTGGGGTGCCTGGTGGTCTGGTGCGGCCTCGTAAACTTGGGGTCATGGCTCACTCTGAGAAGACGCTTCTGCTCGCGGCACCGCGTGGATACTGCGCTGGTGTGGACCGGGCGGTCGTCACCGTCGAACGTGCCCTGCAGGCGTATGGCGAACCGGTGTACGTGCGTAAACAGATCGTCCACAACAAGCACGTCGTGGAGAACCTGGAGGAGCGTGGCGCCGTCTTCGTCGACGACCTCGACCAGGTTCCGGACGGCTCATTGGTGATCTTCTCGGCACACGGCGTCTCCCCGCAGGTGCAGCAGGAGGCCAAACGGCGCGGCCTGCGCACCATCGACGCCACCTGCCCGCTGGTCACCAAGGTGCATCACGAGGCACGCCGATTCGCCCAGGATGGTACGAGGATTCTGCTCATCGGCCATGCCGGCCACGAGGAGGTGGAGGGCACCACGGGTGAGGCACCCGACCACATCACCCTGGTCCAGACCCCTGAGGACGTCGACGCCCTGAGCCTGGACCCCGACGAGCCGATCGCCTGGCTCTCCCAGACCACCCTCAGCGTCGACGAGACGAGTGAGACGGTGCAGCGGATCCGCAAGGTGCACCCCCATCTCATCGACCCACCCTCCGACGACATCTGTTACGCCACCCAGAATCGGCAGCACGCCGTCAAGCAGATGGCGCCCAAGTGCGACCTGGTCATCGTCGTCGGGTCACAGAACTCCTCCAACACCGGCCGTCTCGTCGAGGTCGCCGTGGAGTCCGGGGCCGGGGCGGCGTATCGCGTCGACAATGCCTCCGAGATCGATTCCGCGTGGTTGCAGGATGTTGCCACCGTCGGCGTCACTTCTGGGGCCTCGGTACCCGAGGAGCTGGTGCAGGGCGTCCTGGAACTCTTGGAGTCCCAGGGCTGGCCACCGGCAGTGGAGGAGACCCTCATCGAGGAATCCCTGTCGTTCGCCCTACCTCCCCAGCTGCGGCAGCGACGGGTGAAGTCTGCACAGGACAGGTGAAGTCTGCCCAGGACGGGTGGACCTTGCCCAGACCGAGTGAATAAGAACGAGGTGAGCACCCAGCCAACAGCTGACGTGAGATCCAGCCAACAGCTCCTGGGGCTCAGACGCTCCGGCACGGCCCCGGACAGCCCTGCCTCGCCCGGACAACAGCCCAGCCTCGCCACCTGCCACCAGAGACTCCAGCATGAGCGCACTCACATGTCCTCAGGACTGCTTGCTGCGATCGGTGAACGCAGGGTCGGTGAATTCCGGGGCGGTCAGTGGCCGGGTGGTTGACGTCACTGGCTGCGTGGTTGGCAGCGTCTCCCGGGTCGCCTGGACGTCCTCGAACTTGCGCGCGCTGACCATCACTCGCGACTCCAGGGAACCCACCAGCGAGTTGTATGCCTCCACGCTGCTGGTGAGCGACTTGCCCATCTTCGTCAGATGATCGGCCACAGTGCTCAGTCGAGCGTGCAGCTGGCGTCCCAACTCGGCAATCTCGGTGGCCGACTCCACGATCGATTCCTGACGCCATGCCAGGGCAATGACGCGCAGCATGGGGATGAGGATCGATGGGCTCGCCAGGACGATGTCCTTGCTGGAGGCGTACTCGTGCAGGCTCGGGTCGTTGCTCAGCGCTGCCTGCAGCAGGGCATCGGAGGGCAGGAAGAGGACGACGAACTGTGGGGAGGTCACGTCGGTCGCCCAGTACTTCTTGCTCGAGAGCTGTGTGATGTGGGTGCGCACGTGGGAGACGAATCGGCCCAGCTGCTCCCGTTGCAACTGCGGATCGTCGGTGGCGGCAGCGTCGAGGAAAGCCTCCAGCGGCGTTTTCGCATCGATGTGGACACACCGATTCCCGGCCAGGTACACCGTCATGTCGGGTCGTTGGGCCGTGCCGTTGGCGGTGGTCGTCGACTGGGTGCGGAAGTCGCAGTGGTCGAGCATCCCGGCCAGTTCCGCGATCCGCTGCAGCTGCATCTCACCCCACGCACCACGTACCTGGGGCCGGCGTAGTGCAGTGGACAGCGACGCCGTCTCCTTGCGCAGTGACTCGTTGAGATCACGCATCCCAGAGATCTGCTCCTTGAGCGAGGCCGATGACTCGGTGCGTTCTTTCTCCACGGCGAGCAGACGTTGGTCCAGTTGACGCAGTGCCTGGGAGACGGGATCCATCATGCGCTGCGCCGAGGCGAGGGTCTGGGAGGCGGTGTGCTCGGCGGTGCGCTGCTGGGTGGCGGCGGCCTCGGTGGAGAGTGCGCGAAATTGCTGACTCAGCGTCTCATTGGCACGTTCCAACTCGGCCTGGTGTTCCATGCGTTGGCGGTGCGCGTCACCGGCAGCCGCGCGGCTGGCCAGCAGCCACCCCACGGCCAGTCCACACACCAGGGCCAGGATGATGGCCACTATCGTCGTCGTGTTCATGGCTCCATTGTCGTGCAGGGGTGTGACACTTTTCCCTCACACTCTCTGGCCTTGTCAGGGTCATGTTCGATGACGCTGGCCAACTGTGCTGGTTAAATGAGGGCATGGCCAGCACCGAAGCTCCACAGGAATTCGCCGATCACATCGCCGACACGATCCGGTTCGTCGAGGCGTCCCCCACCTCCTACCATGCCGCCGCCGAGCTGGCGCGCAGACTTCAGGACGCCGGGTTCACACGCATGGACGAGACCGAGCCCTGGCCCGAGGTGGCAGGCCGGCGGTTCGTCGTGCGCGATGGAGCCATCATGGCGTGGGTCACCCCGCAGAACGTCGGTGACAAGGCAGGATTCCGCATCGTCGGGTCGCACACCGACTCGCCGAGTTTCAAGCTCAAGCCCCACTCGACCACGACCAACGTCGGGTGGCAGCAGGTGGGCATGGAGGTCTACGGTGGCGGCCTGCTCAACTCTTGGCTGGATCGTGATCTCGGCCTGGCCGGTCGGCTGGTGACGAACGACGGCACCGTCCACCTCGTGCGCACCGGCCCGATCCTGCGCATCAGCCAGCTCGCCCCACACCTTGATCGCAGCGTCAACGACGATCTCAAGCTCGATCGGCAGAAGCACCTGCTGCCCATCCTCTCGGTGGCCAACCCCGATCTGGACGCCGAGGAGCTGCTGTGCGAGACTGCGTCGATCAGCCACGACGATCTCGCGTTCTTCGACGTCTTCGCCCATCTCACCCAGTCACCAGCCGTCATCGGGGCACGAGGAGAGTTCCTCGCCAGCCAGCGCATGGACAACCTGTCGTCGGTGCACTCCTCGATTGCGGCATTCACGCATGTCGCGCCGCGTGGCGACGTTGCCGTCATGGCGTGTTTCGACCACGAGGAGGTGGGCTCTTCGACTCGCTCGGGGGCCTGCGGACCGTTCCTGGAGGACGTGTTGGTGCGCATTGCCGAGGGGCTGGGCCACACCGGGGCGCAGTATCGGGCGATGCTGGCACGATCCTCGTGCATCTCCGCCGATGCCGGCCACGGCGTCCATCCCAATTACGTGGAGAAGTTCGATCCGAACAACCATCCGCTGCTCAACGCCGGCCCGCTGCTCAAGATCAACGCGAATCAGCGGTATGCCAGTGATGCGGTCGGTGGGGCACTGTGGAGGCGAGTCTGCCGGGCAGCAGAGGTACCCACCCAGGATTTCGTCTCCAGCAATGCGGTGCCCTGTGGCACGACGATCGGTCCACTCACCGCCACTCGACTGGGGATCGTCACGGTGGATGTCGGTGTGCCGCTGCTGTCCATGCACTCCAGCCGGGAACTGGCCGGTACCGCCGATCTTGCGTACCTGTCGCGGGCGCTGAAGGCATACTGGAACGAATCCATGAACTGAAACCGCGGCCCGGGAAACCATGGCCGGAGAACTCGAGAGACTAAGATAGGTAGACGTGTCACTCACCATTGGAATCGTCGGTCTTCCCAACGCCGGCAAGTCAACCCTGTTCAACGCGCTGACTCGCAATGACGTGTTGGCGGCCAATTACCCGTTCGCGACGATCGAGCCCAACGTCGGTGTCGTGGGGGTGCCGGACCAGCGGCTCGACGTGCTGTCCAAGATGTTCGACTCGGCCAAGACGGTGCAGGCGACCGTCTCGTTCGTCGACATTGCCGGCATCGTCAAGGGTGCCAGTCAGGGTGAGGGGATGGGCAACGAGTTCCTCTCCAACATCCGGGAGGCCGACGCCATCTGCCAGGTGACCAGGTGCTTTGCCGACGACGACGTCACCCACGTCAACGGTCACGTCGACGCTGCCGATGACATCGAGACCATCACCACCGAGCTGGTGCTCGCCGACCTGCAGACGATGGAGAAGCAGCTGCCCAAGCTTGCCAAGGAGGCGGCGATCAAGAAGGAGTCCCGCCCCAAGCTCGCGGCCTGGCAGGAGGCCCAGAAGGTGCTCGAGGAGGGCCGCACGATCTATTCGGCCGGCCTGGATCCCGAACCCCTGCACGACCTGTTCCTGCTCACGACCAAGCCGTTCATCTACGTCTTCAACTGTGATCAGGATCAGCTGGCCGACGAGGCGTTCCAGACGAGGATGTCGGAGCTCGTGGCACCTGCGGAGGCCATCTTCCTCGACGCCGGGTTCGAGGCCGAGCTCGCCGAGATGGAGCCTGAGGACGCCGAGGAGTTCCTTGCCGACGCCGGTATCGAGGAGCCGGGTCTGGACAAGCTGGCCCGGGTCGGATTCGACACCCTGGGGCTGCAGACTTTCCTCACCGCGGGGGAGAAGGAATCCCGCGCGTGGACGATTCACAAGGGATGGACGGCCCCACAGGCGGCCGGCGTCATCCACACCGACTTCGAGAAGGGGTTCATCAAGGCCCAGGTGGTGTCCTTCGACGACCTCGTCGAGTACGGCGGTGAGAAGGAGGCCCAGGCCGCTGGAAAGTTGCGCCTGGAAGGCAAGGACTACGTCATGCAGGACGGTGACGTGGTCGAGTTCCGCTTCAACAACTAACCTCTGGGGTTGGAATCGCATTCTGCGGTGTCGCTCAATTCGAAAGTCACGACGTCGATGTTGTCTTCCATTTCCAAGCCGGGATAGTGCATATCGAGGGCTTGGTGCAGCTCGGCCAATGAGGCGAAGCCGTCCCGTTGTGCTTGTTCCTCAGTGAGGTCGCAGCGGCGTGTGGCAAGCACGGAGGTGACTGTCGCGGCGATGGTGCTGGTCTCGCCACTCTCTTTCTCGAAGACGAGCTGCGCTGGTCCAGGTCGGAAGGGGTCGTCGACGCGGATGGTCTGGCGCTTGGACCCATCTCTGATGGCCGGCTCGTAACCTTCCCACATGAAGACCTTTTGTGGGAGTTCCGTGGCACGCCAGTCGTAGGCGTGGGGAAGGAGCTCCGAGACGGTTGCTGCTTCGAGGCCGTTGCTGACACGGATGACGCATTGGATGGCAGGGTCGGTGTCGAACAATACTTGACGACATTTTCCGCACGGAGAAATCACCTGGCCTGTCGGGCCGTAGACCGCGACGATAGCGTCGATGGGGTCTTCTGGGCACGTGGCCGCGTGGTTGGCAAGGGCGGAGATCTCGCCGCATGGGCCGCCGAGGAAGTGGAAGGCGTTTAAGCCAAGCACGGTCTGGCCCGATCTGGTCAGCAATGCTGCAGCGACTGTGTGGTTGTTGTCATCGTTGCACTGCTTTGCATAGGCAGTGGCTGTCTCTACGAGCTGTCGGAGTGCGGCGGTGATCATGTCCCAACGGTATCAATCGGGGTGCAAGCCACACCGAAGCCGGAGAATGCGTAGCCACGGGCTTGCGCCTTGGATGTCGGGTATGCGCCGGCATCCGATCGAGCTCTGTTTCAACGTGAAAGCCCCTTGGTCAGAGCCTTGCGTGGACGAAAGTGATCAGCCGCTCTTCATTCTCGCGGACACAGTAGGGCATCCGTTCGGTCTGCTTGTGTGGTGATAGTCGGAGGTTCAGTCCGCAAGTTCGTCAAGTCCATGCGCTCATGTTTGTAAGGTTTGAAGGCTCGCGTCTGCTAAGTCGAGGGCATGGAGCTGGATGGATTTGTTCCCCGTCGCATCAGCGATCTTCTTGCTGAGCAGATGCGGATCGAGCCGGTGATCGCCCTGCATGGCCCGCGGTCGGTGGGGAAGTCGACGGTGCTGCGCGGCTTCGCCGAGGCGGTTAGCGGTTCGGTGATCGACCTCGACGACGTTGAGGTGCGTGAGGCGGTCCAAGGCAACCTGGCGGCCACAGCGAGAGTCGGAGCTCCAGTGTGCATCGACGAGTATCAGCGAGTCCCGGATGTGCTTGATGCGCTCAAAGCGCGGTTGAATCGTGAGGGGAGCCTTCCAGGGACGGCTGTCGTCACGGGCTCCACGCGCCAGGATGCTCTGCCGGCGACATCGCAGGCGCTGACTGGACGACTTCACTCGCTAGTCATCTGGCCGCTCTCGCAGGGGGAGCTTGGGGGAGCGCGAGACAACCTGCTCGAGGGCTCTCGGGCGGTGTCGGTGCTGTTGTCCAGGCTGTTCCGGCGTCAGCCACGGCGCGGTCGGAGTATGTCGATCGCGTGTGCTCCGGGGGAATGCCCCTGGCGCTGCGTCGGTCCGGAGCAGCGCGGAGTCGGTGGTTCGACGACTTTGTTCGGGCTTCTGCCGAGCGGGATGCCGTCGAGCTCAGCAAGATTCGTGAGCGTCAGGCCCTTGCAGATCTCTTGGGGTACGTGGCGGGGCAGACCGGCCAGCTGCTCAACGTGACAGCGGCGGCCGAGAAGATCGGCGTCAGTCGCCCAACCGCAGAGGCTCACGTCCGGCTCCTCGAGGACCTATTCCTGATTGTGCGTTTCCCGGCCTGGGGGAAGACTCTCTGCTCCAGGATGAATGCCAAGCCCAAGGTCCACGTCGTCGATTCCGGTCTGGCTCCGGCTCACCGGAATCGACCCGACCTCGCTCACGGATTTCGGACACTTGCTGGAGACATTCGTCGTCGGGGAGTTACGCAAGCAGGCGTCGTGGCTCGATGAGCCTGTCACGCTGGGACATTGGCGGACGAGCGACGGTGCGGAGGTTGATCTGGTGATCGAGTACGACGACGGTCGGGTTGTCGCGTTTGAGATCAAGGCCAGTGAGCGTGCCCCTGGCAAGGACTTCCGAGGTCTGGCCCAACTTCGTGACTTGCTGGGGGCAAGGTTCATTGGCGGCATTGTGCTGACCACCGGTAGCCGCTCATACACCTACGAGGACCGGTTGCACGTGATGCCCGTCGACCGGCTCTGGATGCCAGTGCCGTCCTGAATGGATGTGTAAATGGTTTTGCGTGCCGGAACTTGGTCGAGTTTAGATTCAACGTCTGATAGTGGGCCTCAGTCGCTCAGTCGGCCCACTGCCTAGAATCATTTTCGCCTCTTGAGGGCCCGTTTTCTGGTCGTGCGTCGTCCCTCCGGGGGTAAGAACCTTCGCTCGCGTGTGAGCGCGAAGCCAGAGGTTCACGTTGTTAAATCAGGGTTGACCGCTCGTTTACTCCGGCTCTCTTCCCCCGGAGACACCCCACCGGCATTGACCCGACGTCACTCATCGACTTCGGGCATCTACCCGAAACCTTCGTCGTTGGGGAGTTGCGCAAGCAGGCCTCCTGGTTGGAGGAGCCTGTCACGTTCGGGCACTGGCGCACGAGTGGTTCGTACGAATGGACTGGATGTTAGAGCATGGAACAATGATTGTTCCATGCATATTGGGACGCTAGTTGCCCTCTTAGTTGTCTGTGTAGTTGTCCGGATCGCGATGACGAAGTTGAAAGCTGCGTTCGCTCGTGACCACCTTCGAAGCCTCGCGGCCACGAAAGAGATCAGCATTGTGTCTGCGGCACTCGCCGTAGCGACCATGGTTATCGCTCCGAGGTCTGTGTTGGCGGTCTATCCCGTGGCGCTCATTGCTATGAGCACGGCGTATGTAACGTGCAGACTCCTCCAGGGAGCCGAGCGCCAGGGCTCCACAACAGTGCGCGCGTACGTGCGATATCGCTGCGATATGACATGGCAAGAGATAAAGTCCAAGGCCAAACGGTTCTTCACACTTGCCGCGCCTTGCGGGTGGCGGGAAGTTCATATCACGGCCGACAGCTTCGACAATGTTGTCTCTATTCCCACAATGATCTGGATCGTAGGGGTGATATACATCGCAATCGTTGTTGTCGTATTAGTCGGGATTTTTGTGAGTATCACTGGTGTGAATGATGGCATCGTATCGGCGGTGCTCTCTGCTGCAATCAGCTACAACATGTTGGCGATCAGCTGTCTTCTCACCGTCTCAGCATTCATCTGCATCGCGCTCTTATCCCTCCTCCGGCGGATCAAATTCCTGCAGTTGCGTTTGGGAGTCGGCTCGTGTGTGCGTCGCATCGCCACATGGATTGGATACGGTGGAGCAGTCGGTGCCGTTATGGCCTCGCTCGTGCCTCTCGCGGGGCTTGTAATGCCGATCCTCACACAGCCGGCAAAGAGCGCCGCAGTACTTAACACGATCACGCCACGCTCGATGCTGGATTATCCTGCCGCCGGGGCTGTCGCAGGCTATGCGTTCGGTCTTATCGTCGCGGTAGCGTCCTTGTTTCCAAATTCCACGAACAGTTGGCTTCGGCGCGTCCTATGTCCAGGACTGTCCGTCGTGGTTCTCGTCGGATTGAGCCATTTTTGGGCGGCCCCCGTGGGCTCCTGCGACCAGTTATTGACGCCGCCGCTCTGCGATCTGGGGTCAGCCAGACATTCTGCACCAGCGCCGCACCGACGGATATCGCTTCGGGAAGTATTGACGCGAAGGCATGGGTTATCACGGCGATGGACCAATGCGGCGGCGGACTTCTCATCTCGACCACAGCCATTGGATGGATCGTTGGCGTAACAGCTCTCTTGGTCGGCGTCAGCCTGTTCGTCAGCGACATTTGCGGTCGGGCACCTGGGGCGCGTGATCAGATCGTTCGGGAGCACGGGCACCGAGCGGGTGCGGCATCGTGAGCGTGTGCCCGCCATGATCCCCGAATCCTCCGGGTGGCATTGCGCAAGCTTCGTCAGGTGGGATCTGCGGAGATGCTCGAAGACCTCCGCGTCCCACCCGGTAACCGACTCGAGGCGCTCAAGGGCGACCGAGCTGGTCAGCACAGCATCAGAATCAATGACCAGTGACGGATCTGTTTCAGATGGACAGACGCCGGACCAGAGGAGGTGGAGATCGTTGACTACTACTGACGAGATCGAGCCGATCCATCCGGGAGAAGTTCTCATGGAGGACTTCATCGAGGGCTTCGGGATCACACAGCACAAGCTCGCTGTGTCGATAGGTGTGCCGCCGCGGCGGATCAACGAGATCGTGCACGGCAAGCGAGGGATCTCAGCGGACACCGCATTGCGACTCGCGAAGTACTTCGGAACCTCGGCGACATTCTGGACCAACCTGCAGAGCCACTACGAGCTCGACCGTGCGGAAGACGCGGCAGCTGAGCAGATCATGCCGCTACACGTGGCGTGACTGATGTATGTTGCTGGCGTGGGCTCCAGCAGCGCCTCAAACACAAGCGGTTATTCGTTTTCACATCGGGCTGTGAGACGGTGGCCATGGCAGAGGAAAAGAAGGATGAACGTGCGAATCGATGTGCTTGACGAGCGCATGGCAGATTGTGTCGCCGGGTGGCTTCATAGTCGCGCAGATGTCATGTTGTTCGGAGGGGCGCGTCTGCCTTTCCCGTTGACCGGGAGGGATCTGCTTGCTACGTCTGACGATGGCTGGGTGGTCTTGGCGATGAAGGTCAACGACATGCTGGTGGCGTCTGGTTCCTACAAGCTCTTGGCTAGTGGTCGGGTTCGGATCGGGCGCATTATCGTGGCCCCGGCCTGTCGTGGGCGAGGTCTGGGACGGGCGACGGTCGTTGGACTGATAGAAACGGCAACGAAAGCCGTTGATGCAAGCGTCGTCGAACTCGGCGTATACCAGCACAATACGAATGCCATCAACCTCTACGAGTCGCTGGGCTTTTGCCAAACTCGCGTTGGCGCTACGACCACTATTGATGGAAAACCCTTTACTGGCATCGAGATGGAATACCGCGTGGCATAAGAGGAATGGTGACTGAATCTGGGCGTGGGGTCCGGAATGTGGGCTTGCTGGCACGCTGGGTTCGATCGGTGATCGCGAATATCAGTTGAGGCTCGTCAGCAGGCGGGCTCGAGGGGCAGCTGCATGGTCGTGGGCCTCGATGAGCATCCGTCGCGACCAGGATCTCGGCCACCCCTCTTGTGCCTGGCAAGCGATCCGGTGTCGAACCTGACATGCACATCGACCGGTAACTACTCACCCGGTGCGACATTGGGGGATATGGCTATCGCCGTGAGCATCGACTGAGACGCGATCAGTCGCGCCGCGAAACGGCGCAGCGTCGCGGAACTGGCCGTGTTTGGTCCTGTGGTGTAGGGAGGGCTCGACGCTGACAGTGACGTCGATTTCTTGGCCGGCTTCGTTCCTGGCCAGTCGGATCCTTTTGAGGATTTCTGTGGTTTGCGCGACGAGCTGCGCGGGATTGTCGATCGTGACGTTGACCTTGTCGTGAAGCGATCGATCCGCAACCAGTACTTTCGTGACTCGGCGCTAGCTCAGCCGGAGGCCATCTATGTTGCCGACGTCTAAAGCTCACCTGCGGGACGTGCTGAACTGACTTCGTCGTACTGATCCGGAGACTGCTGACGAGGTGCCAGATCTCGGCCGCAGCGTCGGGATTCCCTGCTCGAACGCGACCAATGATCTCGGTCGTCGGTTGGGACTAGTGGTTGCGTGGTCGTGGTGAGCCGACTCTCACCGGATTCGGAACTCGGCGGAGCTTTGGTGCGGCGACCTTCCAGCCCGATGGTGATACCACTCTGGTATCATCATCTCGTGGCCATGACGTTGCGGTTGACGGAAGAGGACGAGCGGATTCTCGCGCGTCTTGCCGAGGATGACGGGATCAGTCGTCAGGAGGCGACGATTCGCGCGATCCATGAGGTGGCGGCGCGGAGGGGGCACGCGAAGGATGTGGCTGACGCCTCGGCGAGGGCGCGGGCTCGGTATGCCGATGTCCTTGATCGGCTGGGTCGATGACCGTTTTTCTCACGGTTGAGGACCTTATGGCCTTGGTTGAAGACTTGGGGGTTGGTCCCGTACGTGATGTTGGTTTGCTTGAGTCTGCGGCGGCGCGTCCACGCACCTCGCTGTGGGGTGGTGATGCCTATCCAACACTGGGGTCCAAGGCTGCGGCTCTCCTGGACTCTTTGGTGAACAATCATGCGCTGGTGGACGGCAACAAGCGGTTGGGATGGTTGGCGATGGTGGTGTTCTTGGACCTCAATGGCTGGTGGGTGGAAGCTCCGGACGACGATGCATACAACCTCGTCGTCGCCGTGGCGAGTGGTAGGGCTGATCTGGATGAGGCTGCTGCGTCGCTTCGGTCGTGGTGCGTTGATCCCAAATCACGTTAGTTCTGCCCGGAAGCCGGTCAAGCTCCGGTTCGAGGACTGCGAATCGTCCATGGCGTCGGGCGAGTGTCTGAGTAGTGTGGGGACATGACATCCAGCAGTGAAACGTTGGAAGCTCTCGCATTGCGAGGGCTCATCCAGGTGCGCCGTGATGAGTTGGATTGTCTGCTGGCGAAGTACGGTGCGAAGATCCGATGCTCTTCGGCTCAGTAGCGTGGGGTGACGCACGTGCTGACAGCGACATCGACCTCCTGGTGGAGATGGATCCTGCGGACGGCAATCTGTTGATGCGCGCCTCCGGCCTCATGGCGGAAATCCGGGCGCTGCTCGGCACCGATGCGGTGGATATCTTCCCGGTGCAGCTGCTGCGGCGGAACGTTTCCCGGACCGCGCTCGACGACGCGGTGCCGCTGTGAGCCGCTCGGTGGACGACAGGGTGGCGACACTCTGGAAGCGATCTTTCGATCCACCCGCTATGTCGAGCTTCTCACTGTGCACCAGCATGATCCTGACATGGTCTCCATGGCCAAAGATGCCCTCGAGCGCAATCTCCAAGTTATCGGTGAGGCGCTGCAGGCGCACACTGCTGGCGGCTGATCGCTCGACATGCCTCGGCTCACAGATGGTTCTACTCATCGGAACTTGATCGGATCTCGGTTCGGCGTTTTGTATGGTCGCAAACTTGATGGGAGGAAGAGGAATAGATGGACTGGGGTTCAGTAGCTGATTGGGTTGGCGCTCTAGGTGGCCTTCTTGCGGTTATCGCCGCTGTGGTGTCGTGGCAGACCAGCAGGAACATGGAGAGAATCGAGAAAAATCGCGACCTGCAACAACAAATCTCTGAAGAACGTCGTCAGGCGGAGCTTATTTCCGTGGTCGGTGTTGAGCTTTCTAATCGTAAGGGTGTTGAGAAATACGGGATCATGGTCGTTAACGGCTCTACTGCGCCAATTTTTGAGGTGGAGATCCGCAGTCAAAAATTGGACCGGAGTGCCGATAACCCCACATTGCGTTTAGAAATAGTGCCTCCTGGGAAGTTTGTCGTTCCTGCCCATCCTGAATTCAAATGGGGTTCGGTAATCGATCGGGAGGTTGTCCAGGAGCCCATTTCTCTATTTGCGAAGGGAAATGCGGGAAAAATGATCACCCATGTAGCGTTTACCGATGCTAGCAAGAGGGGATGGGAACTTGTGAATGGGCGAGTTCTAAAGAGAACTAACTGGTGACGCCGTCAATGAAAAACTACTGAAGAGATGTTGAATGGCGCCTCAATGCTTAGTCCTGCTGGCTGTTGGCGCTGGTCGTGAATGTTGGGTGCATGACCATGTCTTGGGCGAAGGTGGGCTCGGTTTCCCCGAACTAGAGGTCGTGTTTCTTTATCGGCGGGTCTGTGTGGGCGCTGGATGCCGGTATCCGTTGTGCCTCCGCCGGAGCTGGCCATGGTCATGGTGTCGACGGTGGAAGGTGCGCGTTGTCGGCCTTCAGTGTACGGTAACTTTACAATAAAGGTAAGGCTTACCTAAAGCGTACCTAAAGATTGTTCCGTTGCGTTCCAATGCCCCCACGTGGGTGGCCCCGGGCGTCCATCGACAGAGAGATCCCCGTGTACCAACTGCGTCACAGACACCTGACCTGGTCAGCCCTGCCTGTATTGGGGCACGCGGCGTGACCGTCACGCAACAGCGTGAGGCGATCGGCTACGGCGAGGTCTGCTCCCTTGCGCTGCCCATCGCCGGTGTACAACTTGCAGGGGTAGCCCTGACGACGGCGGACGTGCTGATGCTGCAGACCCTTGGTGTGGCCGCTATCGCTGGCGGCGGCTTGGCCATGCAGTTCTACAACCAGATCCGGACGATGTGCGTCGGAATGGTGACAGCCGCAGGCAATCTCGTCGCGGAGGCGGCGGTGCCGTGGAAGCGAGGCGAACACGACGAACGGGTGGCCCACGAGGTCCGTCGGGCAGTGCGCAGTGGCATGGCGGTGGGAACCACGTCGGCCATCCTGGGCGTCATCCTCGTGATCGCGCTCGGGGCGTTCGTGCTCGTCCTCCCGGTGGATCAGAGCGTTGCGCATCTCACCTTCGCGATGACCCTCACCTTGGGCCCTGGTTTGCTACCCATGGTCTGGCTCAACGTCCTCAGACAGTTCGCCGTGGGAATGCGGCGACCCGGCTCATTGCTCGTGGTCACGCTCATCTCCATCGGGGTAAACGCCGGCGCCAACGCCTTCTTCCTGTGGGCGGTCTCGGCCCTGGGGTGGTCCGCGGCCTGGGGCACGGCCGGCATCGGCGCATCCACCGCATTCGTCCAGGTGTTCACCCTGTGTGCCTTCGCGTGGACGCTGCGCCGCGACAGCGAACTAGGTCAGCTGTTCGCTTTCCTGCCTCGCAAGGGAGACCAGGATTATATTCGCGAACTGGTGCGGCTCGGGATCCCGGTGTCCCTCACCTATGGATCAGAGGCCGCGATCACTACCATCGCTGGCCTCGTCATGGGTGTCGTCGGACCCGTAGCGCTTGCCGCCCACATGGTAGTCAACCAACTCGCCTACATCGTCTACCAAGTGTGCATTGGCTTCTCGCACGGTGGATCCGTGCTCGTCAGCGGAGTCAAAGGCCAAGGCCGCGACAGCGTCTCGCTGGTGACGCGGAGGGTTCTGCTGCCGGTGTGGGCCTATCTCGCCCTCATCGCTGTGATCTGGCTCACCCTGGGTTCGTTCTTCGTGAAGCTCTTTCTCGGCGGTGCCTCTCCGGACACCCTTCGTATCGCCACGGTGCTGCTGTGCATCGCTGTGCTCCAACAATTCGCCAAGGGTAGTCAGAACGTCCTGGTCGGCCTGCTTCGTGGCCTGAAAGACACCACCTCTGGGCTCAAGGCAACCCTGTGGGGTTACTGGGCGGTCGGGGTCCCGGCTGTGGTCCTCCTGAGTTTGGTCGCCCACTGGGCTGCCTACGGCGTGTGGATCGGTCTGATCCTGGGGTTTGGGACGACCACCGTCCTTCTGGCCCGCACCCTCACGAGCCGTATCTCGCAGCTGGACCAACCCGGCGAGACGGTGGTGGCCGCATCCTGAACACCCATCGCCCCCCGCTTCTCATCCAACTTTTTCTCAACTCCGTCCAGAGGGTCGGCACATCCCCCACTACCGAAAGAAGACATAGCATGACCACCATCGCGTACCCCTTGCCTCTCCGGTCGAGGACGTTCACAGCTCTCGTCGCCCTCGTTGTGGCGGCTGTCGTATTCCTCTCTGCGTGCACCAGTGCAGGTACGCAGGACACGGGGCAAAACATGCCGACCGAGACGGTGACGGACGCTTTAGGCAGGAAGGTCAAGGTCCCTCAAGACGTCAATCGCATCCTCATGGCTGGCCAAAAGCTGCTGTACACCACAGCGCTACTCAACCCAGACAATCCGACGGACAAGATTGCCGCGTGGCCAGAAGATCTTAAGGAAAACGACCTCGCCACCTATAAGCGTTACTCGAAAAAGTTCCCCACGATTAGCACCATCCCTACTACCGGCGAGATCTACAACAACACGATGTCCCTCGAACAGGCTCTCGAATCGCGTCCCGATGTCTTCGTGGTGAACGCGGGCGTGTTTGACGCCGCCAAGGACGCGGGAATCATCGATGGGCTCGAGAAGGCTGGGGTGCCGACGGTGGCCGTCGACTACTTCATCGACCCCGTGAAAAACACCGTCCCGAGCATCCGTCTCATTGGCAAACTCCTGAATCGCGAAGACAAGGCCGAAGAGTTCATCACATACTACGAATCCAAGGTCTCGACGGTGACCTCGCGTCTGAAGAAGGCGAAGGCCAAGCGCACGCCCACGTTCCTGTGGCGCGCCCCCCGGATACTTCGACTGCTGCTCCACTTTCGCCAAATCCAACCTCGCGCAAATTGTCAATCTGGCCGGCGGGGACAACCTGGGCTACAGCATGATCAAGGCGAAGCAGGGCCAGGTGTCCCCAGAGGCTCTCGCCGGCAAAAACCCGCAGGTCATCATCGCGACCGGCGCGGACTGGGCTCAGGGCAAGACCCCGGTCAAGCCCGGCATATATGTCCCGCTGGGCTATGACGAGTCCCCGGAGGCCGCCGCGCGTGACCTGCGCGCGGTCGTCGACAAGCAGGCCGCCGTGCGAAAAACGACTGCCGTCGCGAATAAGCGAATCTATGCCGCGTGGCATTACTACTACGACTCGCCGTACAACTACCTTGCGGTGGAGATGTTTGCCAAGGCGATGCATCCGGAGCTGTTTTCCGACATCGATCCGCACGCGGAGATTCGCGAACTGCATGACAAGTTCCTCCCCGTCGCGGCGACCGGCACGTTCTGGACAGGTCTGAAATGATCATGACGTGCGCTGACGGCGGCACCCGGATGTTCGGCGCAGCCCCGGAGGACAGCGCCAGCGCAACCGCGCAGTGGTACCGGCACAGGGGACGCCGCAAGACGGGCATCATTGCGTGTCTTGTCGTCCTCCTGGTCGCAGTGTCCCTCGTGGACTTCCTCCTCGGTGGCGGCTCGATGCCAGCTCGGGATGTGCTGGCCACGGTGGTGCATCCGGCACAGTCTCGTCCCATAGATCACGAGATCGTCTTCGATATTCGCCTACCCATGACCCTCACCGCGGTGCTTGTCGGAGGCGCTCTCGCGGCTGCCGGATCCCAAATGCAGACGATTCTCGGCAACCCACTCGCAGAGCCCTACACCCTGGGTGTGTCCGCCGCCGGTTTCGGTGCCGCACTGGCAACCGTGTCCGGGTTCGCGGCGACCGGTATAGGTGCCGCACTGGGCATGGCGGGCACAGCGTGGCTCTTTGCGATGCTCGCGTGCGGAATCATCCTGTTGTTCTCCCGATTTCGCGGGCCCGGTGCGGAAACTATGATCTTGCTCGGCATCGCCATCGTCTTCTTCTTCGATGCGCTCCTGGCTCTCATGCAGTACCTTGCCTCCGAGACTCAGCTCGAACAGGTGGTTTTCTGGACGATGGGCAGCCTCACGCGCGCAACATGGCCGCAAATCGCGCTGCTTTCCGTGGTGACAGTTGCGGGGCTGGTGTTCTTCTATCGCAATGCGTGGAGCCTCACGGCTTTCCGGATGGGGGATGATCGCGCCCGCGCTCTCGGTGTGCGCGTCCATGCGATGCGGACCCTCACTCTCGTTGTCGTGTCTTTCATCGCCGCTACTGCCGTCGCCATGGCCGGAACCATCGGGTTCATTGGGCTCGTGGGGCCCCACGTCGCGCGCATGATCGTCGGAGAAGACCAGCGTTACTTCTTGACGACCTCGGCCATCGCGGGATCGCTGCTCCTCGTCGGCGCGTCCGCCGTCTCGAAGGTCATCCAACCTGGGGTGATCCTTCCCGTCGGGATCATCACCGCGATCGTCGGTGTGCCCGTCTACGTCCTGATCATCACCAGTAAAAGGGGGACGCTGTGGGCCTCTTAGGTTCAAACTCTGCGACGATCGAGGCCGCTCCGGTACGATCCGGCCAGTCCAGTCGGGACGTGATGTCGGCTCCTGTCCATGTGCCAGCGATTCGTGTGTGTGGGATCGACTTTTCGTACGGCCACGGGCAGGATCCGGTGTTGACCGGTATCACGCTTCCCGACATGGACGCGGGTAGCATCACGTCGCTGATCGGCCCCAACGGTGCTGGCAAGTCGACGCTGCTTCGCTGTATCGCGGGGCTGGAAGAATGCGGCGGCGAAGTCGTCACAGATCGGGTCCTGTATCTGCCGCAGGACCCTCCACCAGCGAGCTCACTCACCGCGTTTGAGAGCGTCATGGTCGCTCGCCAGCAGGTCTTCAAAGGACTCTGTGGTTTGCGCGTCACATCCGCGGCACTACGCGATGTCTCCGAGATCATTGAGGTGCTGGGCCTAGGCTCACTGGCCGCGCGAACCATGGCGCAGCTGTCGGGAGGGCAGCGACAATTGGTGAGTTTCGCCCAGGCTGTGATTCGCAGACCATCGGCTCTCCTGCTTGACGAGCCCACGAGTGCGCTCGACCTGCGAAATCAGCTGTTGCTGTTGGATCGCATCCGTCAGGCGGTCAAGGACGTTCCCGCAGCCGTCATCATGACCGTCCACGACCTGGGGCAGGTGGCCCGTTTCAGTGACCAGGTGGTGGTCCTGTCCGGCGGTCGCGTTCACTCCGTGGGGACCCTCGTGACGTCATCACGCAGGACATGCTCCGCGAGGTTTACGGCGTCAACGCGACCGTGTACTCGACGGCCGATGGCGGTATAGCGGTCGAGGCTTCCCAGGCTCTGTTGTAACGCGGGCCTACTGAGTAGGTCGCATACCGGCTGGCAGCCCTACCGTTGGCATTCCTCGGGGATGACGTCTGTCACGATACCGTCTCACAACGGCGCGGTATCTGGGGCCACGTTCTCAGCAGTTCTTCGCCACTTCCCGGGCCTGCTTGACCAACAAGGCCTGCAGCGGCAGCCGACCCAAGGAGATCACTTGCCACTTGGTCTCGCGGTCACGCCACTGGCGCGCCATCTCCAGATTTCCGGGGAACACTGCGACGAACAGGGCTGCAGCAGCCCGTCCGCCCAGGCGGCGGGTCCGCGGACATGCCAGCAGGGCCGCCGTCGTCAGTTCGGCAGCGCCGGACCCATACGTCCAGTTGCGTGGCTTACCCGGGATTTCAGGCGGAATGATGCTGTCGAAGGGTTCCGGCTTGAGGAAGTGCAAGGTTCCCGCTCCAGCACACAGCGCCGTCAGGAGGCGAGCGGTGCGATGAGCGTGTGTGGCCTTGTCAGAGGATTTGTGTGCGCACTTGCAGAACATTCTTCAAGGCTACGTCAACGCCTAAGATGCCGCCATCTACCGCGTCAGTATCCGTCAGCTGGCGTCCTTGTACACGAACTCGACCTTGATGTTGGGGTCAATACCTTCCGCAATGCCGCGGTAGAACTTCTCATTGCTGTGGTTGATGAACTTGAACGGGGACACCGTCACCTTGGCGGGGGTGGGGCTCTCGCACGTGATCTCGACAGCTTTGCCGTCGACGCGAGGGTGAGTGTCATGGGCATGCTGAATGAACGGGGTCTTCTTGGTGCCCCAAGTCTCAGGACCACCGAGGGGCCGGCCTGGCCCTTCTGCAGGATGCGATGCCCTGCATCCGCATGCCGAGCAGGAGGACGTCCCCCCTGAGCTCCATCGACTTCACGACACGAAGATCGGTCTCCTTCGTAGAGGTGCCGACCAGATCGCCGAGCTCGGGCCAGGTCTGATGAGATCCCCAGATGATCGTTCCGCCTCCAGTGAGAAGGCAGGCAAGGAGCCAGATGACAACTCGTTCGAGATGCTGCAGGAAGCTAAGTGTCTCCGGGCCACGACGAGGGCGTGCGGTAGCACTGTGGGCGGGAGGCCTGCTCGTACCGAGTTCGCCGGGGACAACGTCAATTCGAGCCTTGTTGTCAGAGCATTTGTCGAGCAGGCAAAGGGTTCAAATCGCGTCTCTGATCAGTACACCTGGTGGTGTGGAATAGTTCTTGAACAACGCTGGTAAAAAGAATCAACCCCAGATCTGGAAAATCTGCCCACTTTCAATTCCATGAGCACTACGAACGTAGCCCTGGGCCACCTCGGTGCCAGACACTGGCTTAAAGCCGACAAAAGAGGGTCCGAATGCCTCACGAGCTTCCTCGAGCATCGTCGGACTCACAGCATTAATCCTGATGCTCCGCGGCAAGGACGACACCGCAGCCCTGACGAAACCCTCAACCCCTGCGTTCGCCGCGGTAGCAATCAGGCTCCCCGGGACAGGGTGTTGGGTCAAGATGCCTGTCGTCATGGTAATCGAGCCACCGTCATTGAGGTACGGAAGGCAATAGACCACGGCATTGAGTTGAGCAAGCATCTTGCTGCTGATTCCCGCCTGGAAATCGTCCGCTGTGGCATCCTCGATGGAAACAAACGGGGCCGATCCCATGGTTGTCACAACAGCATCAACCCTACCTACTTTGTTGAACATCTCAGTGATAGAGGCTGGATCTTCAAGATCTACTGATACTTCGGTACTACGACCGACGGTAATTACCTCATCGCCTAGCTCCTCAAATGCCGCAGCTGCCTGGGAGCCAATAGTTCCAGTGCCACCAATGATGAGTACACGCATAGCATCATCCTCTCGTAGGCGAAGCTTATGAACAAGCATAAGTGCTGCTGGTATCGGTCTTTCCTACCGTCACGCTGGTCCTCATGGCAGCCTGGGAGCGGCATGGATGTGCACGCTGAGGCGGAAGAACCCCTCAGCAGCAGATGACGTCACCGAAGACACGCTTGCGGTGAAGATATCCTTATCGCATGAGTCGACAGGTCGGTGTCCTCCTTTTCGACGGCTTCGAACTCCTCGACGTCTTCGGCCCGGTTGAACTGTGGAGTCGGTTGTCGGACCGGTACGAGGTGACGTTCTGCGCCGTCGAACCTGGCCCGGTTCGCAGCAGTCAGGGGGCGGTGGTCATGGCCACCGAGGACATGGATGCCTCCGCCGGTCACGACATCGTCCTGATCCCAGGTGGAATGGGGACGCGATCCCTGGTTGACGATCGCTCCTTCCTGACCCGGCTGCGTGGATGGACTGCTCCCGCATCCATCATCTCGGCGGTGTGCACCGGATCCGCCTTGCTGGCCGCAGCTGGCCTGCTGGAGGGCTACCGGGCAACCTCGAACAAGCGGGCCTTCACCTGGGCGTCCTCCCATGGCCGGGACGTCAGGTGGGAGCCACGAGCACGATGGGTGCATGATCGTGACCGGTGGACATCGTCAGGGGTTGCTGCAGGTATGGACATGACCGCAGCCCTCATCGCACATCTGGAGGGCAAGGAGACTGCCGAAAGGGTGCTTCGAGAGGTCGAGCTGGAGGTCCAGACGGACCCCGACCGTGATCCGTTCGCGTTCACAGACGATCCAGCAGCTCCGTCAAGCTACTGATCGTCGTAGTGCTCGGGTAAGGCTCGGAGGACTGCAGGAATCCCCCGATCCCTGCAGTTCGCGCGGCGTCGATGTCAATGGGACGATTGCCCACTGCGATGACCTCGGACGGATCCAGCCCATGACGCTCCATGAGTACCAGATTCATCTGGGGGTCAGGTTTGCGTGCGAAACCATCAGGGGCGCACACGAGGTCGTCCACCTGCACTCCCAGGGCGTGGAAGAGGTTCTCGGCGCTGGCGCGATCACGATGGGTGGCGACGAGGTTGAGCCCGCTCCCTCGGCCCATCGTCATCTATCGATCACACTGCCACGAAGGATACGACGCTGCGTGGGTCAAATCTCAATTAATATTGATTGAATGATAGATGAGAATATCTATAATAGACGCAGATGTACTAACGGTCTGGCTCAGCTGAACAGGAAAATGTTAAATATACTTGTCTGTGTCTGAATAGTCATTCAATAGCTGCTGAATGTTGTGCAGTGCTGTAGATTTATTGATGGTTGACGGCGTTGTGGATCTTCCACATACTTCATTTATAGCCAGACGGTTCGCCCGCTGGCTGTCGCAACAATGATGATGTGGCGAAAGATGATGGAGGACAAAATGGCTGCGCAAGTCGCTGACGTGGCAGGCGAGAGAACTCCTATAGGGGGCAGTGGCGATGTTGAAAAGCTGTCCTTTTCTGCGATGTTGGCACTTGTCGTTGGCTCCATGATTGGAGGAGGGATCTTCTCTCTTCCTCAGAACATTTCCGCTGCCGCGAGTCCAGGGCCGATGATCATTGGCTGGATCATTACTGGAATGGGTATGATCTGCTTGGCGATGGTCTATCAGAAACTGGCGGTTCTTCGCCCGGATCTTGACAATGGAATCTATGCTTACGCCAAGGCAGGTTTCGGTGATTTCGTGGGGTTTAACTCTGCGTGGGGTTATTGGCTTTCCGCCCTCATTGGCAACGTCGGATATCTGGTGCTGCTTTTCTCGACCATTGGCAAGTTCGTGCCGGCCTTCTCGGGTGGGAACACTGTCTGGGCGATACTGGGGTCCTTCTCATAGGGATTGCCGTTAGTGGTCTTTGGCTAGGTGTTTTACAGTCTTCTCGCATCCTAATAAGGTCTTTTGGGACACAACGGTGTCTTTGGCGCCGACCTTCGCGACGGTCTGGGGAGTGATGTCCTGCTCGCTCATCGCGCGCCCCCGAGGAGATCGCGCAGGCGTCGAGTCTGCTCCAGGGTGAGTGGGGCAGTAGCAGCGACGAGCTTGTCGGTGGCAGTGTCGACAGGATCGACGCCCGCCTCGGTCGGGAACGCGTCGAGATCGCTCTGGCGGAGGCGGATCGGCGTGCCAAGGCGGTGGGCGGGGCAGCCTGCCGTCGGCGATGTGCTTGCGCAGGGTCGAGTAGCCGGTGTAGCCGAGGTCGACTGCCTCTCGCAGGCATGAAGTCCGGGTATGGCAAAGCGACTCTCCGTAAGGAGTTGTCGCTCGCGTGGCTATGGGCGGGGCCGCCGGAATCCTTACCAGGCTGTGGTTTGGTCGCTCGCATGATGTCGGCCTGGGCCATCCCCCACTTCGACGGATCGCTCGCTGGAGATCGGGTCATCGCGCAGCCGAAGACGTTGATTACCTCCAGAATAGCGCGGGGTAGCTCTATGGGTGAAGGATGTGCGCCGACGAGACGTTCGTCCTGTCCAGAATGCGGTGGAGTTCAGGTTCAACGTCTGAGCCCTGATGAGCTTCGTATTCCGCTAGGGAATTGGCTTTAGGCGCTATAAGGCGATCGACGAGTATCCGTATCAACGACGAGTGGCCGATCTGCTTTTGACGGACTGCTGCTTGGTCAGAGGAGGTTGAGATCTTCGTCGAGATTGAGGTGATTCAGTCGCTTTAGTTGTTGGTACCGTGAGCGGCCTATTGTGTGACGGTCGAAAGCTGCAGCAATCCGGCTGAGTAAGAGCAGCTTATTGTGGGTTCCCCGCGTGTTCATTGGCGTCGAAAAGGACGTTCGCAGCATTATGGCGAGATGGTCGCCTCCTTCTAGCGCGGCGAGATCGACGCGATCATCTGCAAAACCCGTACTCAACGCATAGCCGTGGGCGTACACCTTGCTGCACTCGATTGCGCGCAATCCCGGTGCAGGCACTCCACATATAAGGTGGCAGGCGAAGGGCAATACGGACAGGTACCCGCCATCACGCCCATATCGTGTGTGACGCTGAGACAGACGAGCCAATGAAAGGGCAGTGGGGCCGATTATTTTCCCGATCTCTGGTGGCGCGTGCAGGAGGTACTTGACGCCGGGACTACTTCTCTGGAATGCCCGCACTCCAGAGCGCCATCGCGATAAGAGCGGGCTGGCCGAACAGTCGGATCAACCGTGCCCGGTCGTTGTCCAGACCGGGCATTGAGTGCTTCTCGGCGTACTGGCCGATGTTTCCTGGGTAGATCAGCCAATAGAAAGCGGCGAGCGTTAGGCCCGTGAGTTTTCGCTGCTTCGGCAGGAAGAACTCTGCTGCACCAGCGGCAACTTCAGCTACCCCAGACGCAAGAACCACAAAGTCCTTGTCCATCGGGAACCAGTCCGGAACCTGCGCCTGAAAGTCCTTTCGAGCAAAGGTGAAGTGGCCGATGCCCGCGGTAGTCATGATTGCGCCCAGCAGGTGCCGGGTGCGTTTCTGGGAGTTCTCACGATCCAAAGATAGTTTCATGATCCAATCCTCCGTAGTGGGTTCGAGGTCATCGCGGCCCTACGTCGCGATGACGCGGCTGCGCTATCTCCGTCTCAATGTAGCGCGCTCGAGAAGCCGGATAGACGCACTGCCTCACGCTCTGCACGAAAAGATTGAGCACAACCTAATAGCGAGCTACGTTTCTTGTGTTGCTGCCCGAAGCGGGCAGCAACACACATCCCACAACACGCAAGGAGACACCATGATCGAGATCGAGCCCATCTACACCACCGAAGCCATTGCCACCGGGGCCGGCCGCGATGGCCACGTCCAGAGCTCCGACGGGCGCGTGGTCGAGGACTTGGCCGTTCCCGTCGAGATGGGCGGGAATGGCAAGGGAACGAACCCCGAACAGCTGTTTGCCGCTGGCTATGCCGCATGTTTCCACTCCGCCCTGCAGTTGGTCGCCCGCAAGGCGAAGAAGGATCTCGGTGACTCCTCGGTGGGTGCGCGAGTCTCGATCGGTCGTGCCGGGGAGGGGTTCGGCCTCGCCGTCACTCTCGAGGTCGTCATCCCGAACCTGCCGCATGACGAGGCCCAGCAACTCGCCGACAAGGCCCACCAGGTGTGCCCCTACTCCAATGCCACCCGGGGCAACATTCGTGTCGACGTCACCGTCGTTGACGACTGATCGTTCCACAGCGCTCCCCAGGTAGTCCAAGCTGCCGTAGTGGGCGTCACCACTGCTGTGCCGTTCGTGAGCACCACCGCACGAAACACCGAAAGGAGTACACACCATGTCTCGAATCCTCATGATCCTCACCTCCCACGACCAGCTGGGCGACACCGGCAAGAAGACCGGTTTCTGGCTCGAGGAGTTCGCCTCTCCCTATTACGTGTTCCGCGACGCCGGTCACGACGTCACCCTTGCCTCACCGAGGGGTGGCCAGCCGCCGATCGACCCGACCAGCTCGCAGCCGCAGATGCAGACCGACGCCACCCGTCGTTTCAATGACGACGAGCAGGCCAAGGCCGCCATGGCAGCCACCGTCCCGCTCTCCCAGGTCGACGTCGCCGAGTTCGACGCCGTCTTCTACCCCGGTGGGCACGGTCCGCTGTGGGATCTGGCGAACGATTCCACGTCGCAGCAGATCATCCTGGACAGCGACGCCGCCGGACGACCGCTGGGCCTGGTGTGCCACGCCCCCGGTGTGCTGCACACCGTCTCCAAGGAGGACGGAACGTCGTTCGTCGCCGGACGATCGGTGGCCGGATTCTCCAACAGCGAGGAGGAGGCCGCCGGCCTGACCGACGTCGTCCCGTTCCTCGTCGAGGACTCCCTCAAGGAGGCAGGCGCCCAGTACAGCAAGGGCCCTGACGGCGACAGCTACGTTGTCACCGACAAGATGCTCGTCACGGGCCAGAACCCCGCCTCGTCGGCTGCCGCGGCCCAGCGACTGCTCGACCTGATGGCTCACTGACACCTTCGGTTCACCGAACAACTCGCCCCGCGGGACGGTACCCAGCGCCGCTCTGCGGGGCGAGCTCCATGCTGAGGCATGGACCCTCACCGTAATGACTCGGCGGGCGTCGTTGTGTGGAAATCTCGGTCGTGACGACTCGAAGGAGTTGAGGCGAACATCTACTGTAACATTGTTTCAGTACTTTTCAGTTGGGTTGCTGGGAGGGTGTCGGTGTCGTCGTGTTTCTGTTGTAGTCCCAGTTGACTAGGGGTGTTGATGGTTCTGGGGGTGAGTTGCAGGTGGGCTGCAATGTGTGCAGGGGGGGTTACTGGAACGTCTACTGAAACATGTACTGCAACATTGGTGTTTCAGTTGGTTACAGCAGGTGCCATGAGGCTCGGGGGTCTCGGTCGGAGGTGCCTTCCCAGCGGACGAGTCCGGCTTGTGCCAGGGAGTGCAGGGCGCGGCCCGCTGTTGGGCGGGCGATGCCGGTCAGCTCGGCGATCTGACCAGTGCCCAGTGGCTTGTTCTGCAGGCGGAGGGTGTCGAGAACGTTGCGGGCGCTTTGGGTGAGGCCGGCAAGGGTCTTGGGATCGATCGCATCGGTGGCTTTGAGGGTCAATGTGACAGAGGAGGCACTCTGTCTATAAATGGGCTTCGCAAGGCCCCGGCGCTGCATTTCGTGGAAGATACGCTTGATTCCCTCACCAAGTTCTCTCGTGATGCCCATGTCGGCGCACACGCGTGCTATGCGTGGATTGCGCGCATAGCGGGTGATTGCCAACGGATTGTTCGTATCAACCACCCCGGGGAAACGCCCTGGGGAGGTGATCTCAATCCGATGGGGGAAAATTTCGACGCGAGTATGGTCGCCCATCATGCTGTATGAGCGATGGACGACTGCGTTGACCAGACCTTCCAACCATGCATCGTGTGGGAGGATCGGAACTCGCTCGAACCGTCCGGACTCGGACAGTTGCTGCCGGTGGGGGAGCATCTTTTCCACGTGTCTGTCGGCAACCGTGATCTGATCTGGAATAGGGCCCTCGACACGGACTTCGTCGACGAGGTTCATGTGGGAGCCAACTCCGCGATCATCGTCGTCGTACTTGAGAATTCTCACGTGTGCATTGGGGAAATCACGCTGTGGGCGTTCATCGAAGAGGAGTTCCGCGGCGACGGTCACCTGGCCTCGGCGGTTGATGAGGTCGCGGGCATACAGCATCTCTTGGGTGCTGGAAGATCCGATTGTTTGACGGTAGGCCTCCATGTGGTGTTCAGACAGCTCCTTGACCTCAAGGTCGGTCGCAGTCGCCTCGAAGGTCTTGCTGCCATGGTCGTAGGCGAGTTCTTGCTGCTCGGCAAGAGAGAGTTTGCGTGATTCGTCCCCAATGCGAAGGTAGCAGTCACCGGATTGAGTGGTGTGGATGGTGTCGCCCGGCTCCACGCGGATGATCAAAATTGACGTTCCTCCGACCTCAATGCTTGAGGTGTGTGCATGTACCGGGGGAACTGTGAAGTCGATGGGTGCTTGGCGGATTGCGTTTTCAGCCTTGGCAGAGACTCCGTCGACCTCACCGTCGCGCAAGCCGACGGCCAATGTGCCACCTTCGGCATTGGCAAAGGCCACAAGTGGACGAGCAAGGTTCTTCGCAGCGATTCGACCGGACTTGCGGTCAAACCATTGGTCCTCGGGGAGCGAGATCAGTGCCGCCACGGCCTGATCTGGTGGTAGGGCAAGTGCGGCGTCGACGTCAAGAAGACTCACCCTTTTACTGTAACATTGTTTCAGTGCTTTTCAGTTGGGTTGCTGGGAGGGTGTCGGTGTCGTCGTGTTTCTGTTGTAGTCCCAGTTGACTAGGGGTGTTGATGGTTCTGGGGGTGAGTTGCAGGTGGGCTGCAATGTGTGCAGGGGGGGTTACTGGAACGTCTACTGAAACATGTACTGCAACATTGGTGTTTCAGTTGGTTACAGCAGGTGCCATGAGGCTCGGGGGTCTCGGTCGGAGGTGCCTTCCCAGCGGACGAGTCCGGCTTGTGCCAGGGAGTGCAGGGCGCGGCCTGCTGTTGGGCGTGGGCGGGCGATGCCGGTCAGCTCGGCGATCTGACCAGTGCCTCAGCAGTTCTGGGCCACGTCCCGAGCCTGGTGCACGAGCACGGCCTGCAGTGGCAGACGTCCCAGCGAGAGAACCTGCCACTTGGGCTCACGATCGCGCCACTGACGTGCCATCTCGAGATTTCCGGGGAAGACGGCGACGAACAGGGCAGCCGCGGCTCGCCCACCCAATCTGCGGGTGGCCGGACATGCCAGCAAGCCAGCTGTGACGAGCTCGGCCACACCAGAGCCGTACGTCCAGGCTCGCGGTTCACCGGGGATCTCGGGCGGGATGATCGAGTCGAAGGGTTCAGGTCGGACGAAGTGCATCGTTCCTGCGCTGGCGCACAGGCCAATGAGCAGGTGGGCGGTGTGACGGGCATGTCCGGCCTTGTCCGATGATTTGCGTGCGCGTGTGCAGAGCATTCTTCGATGCTACCCGGCCCACTGGAATCGGCATGGCCCACCCTGGGAATAGCAGTGCCTATCGCACCTCCCAGTCGGCGATGGGGCCATCAATGACGCGGAACAACGGGTGGGGTGTCGGTTCTGACGTCGGCAACTGCTCGAGACGTTCGGGGCTGCGTCTGGCCAGCTTGCGGCGCAGATGCTCCAGCTCGTAGTCGAGCTGGCCACGAGTGACGTCGATGTGATCGGTGAGACGCGCGACCTCGTCGATGCGGGTGGCGTCATAGGAGAAGCCGCGGCTGGTCGCCTCGGCGTGGATGCCGTCCAGAAAGGCAGCGACGGCCCCCAGCGGATCGGTGCTCTCGCGGAACCGGTTGAGCTGCGGGTGGCGGGTGTAGCCACGGGTGCGTCCGGCCAGAGCGGCCTGTGCCAGCAGCGCCTCTCGCCAGCACGCCGTGAGACCGGCAGTGTCAAGGTACTGGGGATGCAGCGACCACAGGCGCATGATCCCCCCTCGGTTCGAGTGGGCATGAGAACAATGGTGCTAATGATGCTGGAGGACGCCAGGGTGCCGCCCTCCAGCGCGACAGATGCCCCAACGGCACAGTACCCCAACGGCACAGTACAGGGCAGGGGAGGCCGAGCCTGGCATGGCGGGCAGGACAGAGTCTGACACCCATCTCTCACCTCGCATGTGCCAGTGAATTACTACTGTGTGAATTACCTGTGTGCTTGTTGCTGCTCGTGCTGGCCGGGCCGACGAAGTTCTGCCCACGGTTCCAGCGTTGTGGCGGCCCACGGCCCGTCGCCGCCCAGGACATGCCCCGATCTGGCCGCTGCCACCATGCCTATCCAGATCGAGGGTCTATCCAGATCCAGGCGGAAGCCAGAGCCTGAGCGGGTGGGAGTGCTGGTGTGCTCGTGGATTGCAGACACATCGGTCATGACCGACGACAGGCCGACGACAGGTGAGGTGAGCCCCGGGCTTTCCGACACTTCATCGACGTGTGACATAATGCTGTACGGTTGTGGCTCGCTCATCGACTTCACGTCCACTGGGCGACGATCCATGCAGGGAATGGATCGTGACCGTTGATCGACACTTCGACGGCAGCCCCAACTCAGGCCGGTGACGCAACGGCGTCGCAGGCGACGGTACGTGTGGAGCACCTGCTCCACTGTGAGATCTGTGGGTTGACGCGGTTTTCCGGCTCGTCGACCGAGGCTCAACACGTTTGATGAACCGCCCAGCCACATCAGGCTGACGTGTGGTTTTCCGTGCTGGGCGCGTGCCGTCACTCCGGACGAAAGGCATTATGGCGGTCAACAACACCGATCCTTCCACGCCCCAGAACAAGCACAAACATCACGGATTCCCGCATCCACATCGGCACCATCGCCGCAAATTGCGGGTGGAGGACGTCAACGTCGTCGATCAAAAGGTGCTTCGTGAAGCAGTCGCCGGTACGGTGGTCGGCAACCTCATGGAGTGGTACGACGTTGGCGTCTACGGTTATCTTGCCGTGCTCATCGGTCACATCTTCCTGCCGGAAGCAACTCAGACCGTGCAGAACCTGTTCTCGCTGGGTGTGTTCGCGGTGACGTTCATCGCTCGTCCCCTGGGCGGCATCATCCTGGGGCAGCTTGGTGACCGGCTGGGGCGGCAGCGTGTGTTGGCGTTCACCCTCATCATGATGGCCACGGCGACCTTCCTCATCGGTGTGCTGCCCGGATACTCCAAGATCGGGTATTGGGCTCCCGCCCTGCTCATCTTCCTCAAACTGGTTCAGGGGTTCTCCACCGGTGGGGAGTATGCCGGCGCGACGACGTTCATCACGGAATATGCACCGGACCGGAAACGTGGCTTCTACGCCTCCCTGCTCGATCTCGGCTCCTACATGGGCTTCGCCGTCGGCGCCGCATTCGTCTCGATCCTGCAGCTGACCATCTCGGATGCCTCGATGGAGGGATTCGCCTGGCGTATTCCATTCCTGGTGGCCCTGCCCCTGGGCGGCGTGGCCATCTACTTCCGAATGCGTATCGAGGACACTCCGGCATACCGCCAGGCACAGGAGTCCGCTGCACAGGAGGGCCAGGAGAAACTCAACAAGGGCGTGGGCGGTTTGGTCAAGGCCTACTGGCGTGAGCTCATCATCGCCTTCGTGCTCGTCTCGGCAGCCAACACCCTCGGTTACGCCGTGACCTCCTACATGCCGACCTATCTCACGACCACGCTGCATTACGACGCTGCGCACGGCAACCTGCTCACCCTGCCGGTGCTCGTCCTGCTCTCCCTGTCCATTCCACTGTCGGGCCGGCTGTCCGACCGCGTCGGACGCCGTCGCGTGCTGTTCTTCGGATCGGGATCGGCCGTCGTCCTGGCACTGCCTGCATTCCTGCTGCTCGGCAAGGGAAGTGCCGCGACGACCATGCTCGGTGTGCTGCTGCTGGCCATCCCGGTCTCGCTCTACGTGTCGAACCTGGCGTCCTCGTTGCCGGCATTGTTCCCCACCTCGTCGCGCTACGGTGGCATGGGACTGTCGTACAACCTGGCCGTGGCCCTGTTCGCCGGCACCGCTCCGTTCATCATGGAGGCGCTGGTCTCGGCGACGGGTAGCGCCTTGGCTCCGGCCTACTGGATCATGGGCACCTCGGTGGCCGGATTCATTGCCGTGGTCATCATGGAGGAGTCCGCGAAGAAGCCCATGCCCGGTGCCATGCCGACGGTATCCAGCACCGAGGAGGCCCACGAGCTCATCGCCAACCAGGACGAGAACCCAGACTTGGACGTGGACAAGATCATTGCCGAGTCCGAGGTGAAGCTCGCCGACTGACGATGACATGTCCTCCCACGTGATGGGGCCAGCTCCTTTGGGCCGGCCCCATCGTCGTTTTCGGGGAGGCCAGTTGATCAGGTGAGGTTGGTTGGGCCAAGGCGTCAGCGAAAGTGCATTTCCCACGAGTGGGCCTGCCAGGCCCTCTGCTCCTCAGCCGATGAGCCCGCTCAGCTGGGCGAGGCTCTCGATGTGATACTCGGCATCGGTGCTCAGCGCCCCAGTGGGATCCAGCAGGGCGGCCGGGCAGTCGGCAGCATGGGCGGCGTCGACGTCGATCTGACGGTCCCCGACGCACAACACCTCATCAGGACGCAGTCCGTGCCGACTGAGCAGAAGCAGGTTCATGGCGGGTGAGGGCTTGCGGTCCACCCCGTCCGGGGCGCAGACCAGGTCGTCGGCCCTCATGTCCACAGCGGTGAAAAGGCTCTGCGCGCTGGTGCGGTCCCGATGCGTCGCCACCAGATTGAGGCCACCCGAGTCATGCACCTGTGCCATGATCGCTCGGGCACCGGGCATCACCGGGGCCGGTTGCGTCCGCCACCGCTCCTTGAGGTCGGCATAGGCCTGCTTCAGAACGCCGACGTCCATCTGGTGGCGGGTGGCAAGGGTCTGGATGGCGTGGTCGATGGAGATCATCGTCAACTCGGTCACGGCCTCGGTCGTGACGTGATCCGGCACAGACCCGCCGGGGGAGCGCGATGCATCCACGTGGTCATTCACGCAGGATGCCAGCGTCCTGGCGACCTGCGGGTAGGTGTCGATGAGTGTGCCGCCCATGTCCCAGATGATGTTGCGCATTGATTCCAGTGTGGCAGACGGGCAACAGCGGCGGCCACCCCGCCCTCGCGCCCGCGGCCATGCCAGCGGCAGCTCGGCATAGAGTGGAGGTCTGTGAGCGCTGCGACAAGACCCGAACCCGACCCCGACCCGTGGGCGATGGATGTGGTGGTGCTGCGTGACAAGCACCATCCGGCACGTCGCGTCGACGCCTGCGAAGCAGCTGCCCGAGCAGTCGTCAGCCTGTTGGACGATCCGCGTTGCCAGCCCGACGGGCCGTGGTGGCAGGCGGTCCAGCACTGGGAGAACACCCGAATTCGCAAGATCGTACGCCGTGCCGACGGCAAACGCTGGACGGACGTCCAGGAGGTGGCCGGAGTCACCGTCACCCAGCCGGCTCCAGATGACGACCATGACGCCGCTGCCGTTCGTGCCATCGTCCCGGCGCCGGTGGGTGGCCAGCCCAGGGCAGTCAACAAGTTGCAGATCAGTGGCACCCACCTGCCAGGCGATGGTGTCTCGGCCAGCTCCGACGCGATCGTCACCATCGAGATCAATCCGATGATCGAGATGACGACTGGCAAGGCCTGCGCGCAGTGCGGCCACGCGGCGCAGCGTGCGTACCGCATCCTTCAGGAGTCATCCCAGACACGGGAACCGGCCCAGAAGACCTGGGACGACGATGATGGGCAGCGAGGGCAGGAGCCGCACAGTCACGTCGCTCCTGCGTCGCAGCAAGCATGCGATCAGGTACATGGTCAGCAGCTGCAGGAGGGTGGTGAGGCAGAGATTCTGCGATGTTGGCGTGCCGACCGGTTCCGGGTATGCGTCGTCACACCAACCGTCGAGCAGTGGCAGGAACACACGCGTCCGGTGGAGATCATCGATGCCGGGTTCACCGAGTTCGACGGTCCCACAGCCACCACTCGCGCCTACTGGCATGCCATGTGCGCCCCCGAATCCGGGGTGCATTCCGAGGGTTGAGATCATCGCCGATCCGCGCCGATTCTGCTGCGAGGAGAGATATTCTCGGCACATGACACAGCTCCTTCTCACAGCGGTCGGTGTGGACCGTCCCGGATTCGTCGCTGCGATGTCGACGACGGTTGCCGAGCACGGCGGCAACTGGCTCGGCAGTCGAATGGCCCGTCTGGCTGGTGCCTTCGCCGGAATCGTCCTGGTCGACGTCCCAGCAGACCATGTTTCAGACCTCAGTACCGCCCTTGACGAGCTCGCCTCCCAAGGGGTGAGGATCACCATCACCTCCACCGACGAGGCCTCCGAGCCGGACCAGCTCGTCCTCAAGGTGCGTCTCACCGGTCATGATCGGCCGGGCATCGTGCGTCAGGTCACGAGTACGTTCGCCGACCTTGGCGTGACGATCGACGACATGCAGACCAGTTTGCGTGACGCTCCGATGGGTGACGGGGTGCTGTTCGAGGCCGAGGTGCTGTGCCGTATCACCGGTGCCACGACCCAGGACGATCTCCAGCAGGCCCTGGAGAACATTGCTGCCGAACTCATGGTCGACATCACTGTCGTCAACCGTAACTGAGGTTCACCGGGATCCTCTGACCAGGGCTGTCTGGTGGCTCGCATCCGGCTGTGTGGCTGAACCCTGGTGGGCGGGGTGACGTATCAGCACGGCGAGTCGCCCTCGGAGCGTGGGGCTCCCAGCCGCCCGCACGCGTGGCCCTGTCTGGGAATCCGCGCCCGACTGCAGCTGCTGGCGTTTTGCGCCGCCGCACGCGTGGCCCTGCCCGGTACGCATGGTGCTGGGTTTCGCTCCCAGCCGGTCTGTGAGCGAATGTCTTGTACCACTTGGCGCTGCGCGCAAAAATGTGTACATGGCGACTACTGCTTTCAAAGGTACCCCTGTCACGACCGTTGGTGAGCTGCCCACCGTTGGTCAGCCCGCACCAACTTTTGACCTCGTCGGAACCGACCTGACCCCGGTCACTCGCGAATCGTTGCCCGGCCGCATCGTCCTCAACATCTTCCCCAGTATCGACACTGGCGTGTGCGCCCAGAGCGTGCGCACCTTCAACGAGAAGGCTGCCGGCCTCGAGGCAGTGAGCGTGCTGTGCGTCTCCAACGACCTTCCCTTTGCCCAGAGTCGGTTTTGTGGAGCCGAAGGCATCGAGAACGTCACCGTGGCCTCGGGATTTCGGTCCACCTTCGGAGACGATTTCGGGGTCACGATGAGTGACGGCCCCCTCTCCGGCCTGCTTGCCCGCTCGATCGTCGTCCTTGACGAGGATGGCACGGTGGTTCACACCCAGCTGGTTGATGACATTGCCTCTGAGCCGGACTACTCCGCTGCTCTGGACGCGGCACAGGGCAAGTGAGGCCAGCTCTGTTTTCTGTTCTCAGGGGGCCGGGGCCGGAGTGATCATCGTACGTTCATTGAGTTCGGGCCAGTGTGGATTCGCGTGGAGTCACTGCTGCTCAGTCCATGCGCAGGAGGTGGCTCCTGCTCTGATCGGTTTCGGCATTGTCGCTTCGGGTGCCTCACAAATTGTCCTCGAGACGCCCAAATCTCTTCCTCACCAAGTATCCTGTCTGCCTACCGCGTCCACTGGACGTGAACAGTCAGTCGTGCATCGGAGGATCTCGGCGTGATCGATGAAGGAAGTGGCCGTGCCCTCGGTAGACAACCCATCCAGTGACCAACAGCCTCCCAACGAAGTTGCTTCTGAATCCCATGACGAACTCCAGCGTGGTCTCGACTCGCGCCACATGAACATGATCGCCATTGGCGGCGCAATCGGGACTGGGCTCTTCCTCGCCTCGGGCGCGACGATCTCCCAGGCTGGTCCGGGTGGGGCGTTGGTGGCCTTCGTCGTCATCGGCCTCATGGTCTTCCTGCTCATGCAGTCCCTGGGCGAGATGAGTGCCCTCATGCCGGTCCCCGGTGCCTTCGAGACCTACGCGACGCGGTTCGTCTCACCCTCCTTCGGATTCGCCCTGGGATGGAACTACTGGTTCAACTGGGCCATCACCGTAGCCGCTGAGCTGTCGGCTGCCGGTATCGTCATGCAATACTGGCTTCCGGACAGTCCTGGGTGGGTGTGGTCCGTCATCTTCCTCACCATCCTCGTCGTGCTCAACCTGCTCTCGGCACGGGCGTACGGTGAGGGTGAGTTCTGGTTCGCCATCGTCAAGGTGATCGCGGTCGTCGTCTTCCTCATCGTGGGGGTCCTCATGATCGCCGGCATCATGGGCGGCTCGTCGCCAGGGACCTCCAACTGGACGACGGGGGATGCCCCGTTCGTCAACGGATTCGGGGGAGTGATGACCGTCTTCCTCGTTGCGGGATTCTCCTTCCAGGGAACCGAGCTCATTGGTGTTGCCGCTGGGGAGTCAAAGGACCCCCGTAGCGCCGTGCCGAAGGCCACTCGACAGATCTTCTGGCGAATCATGATCTTCTACATCGGCACGGTCATCGTCATGGGATTTCTTCTGCCCTACACCAACGAGAACCTGCTGGCCGGTGAACTCACCCAGGTTGCCATGAGCCCGTTCACCATCGTGCTCAAGCAGGCGGGAATTGGCATTGCTGCCTCCCTCATGAATGCCGTCATCCTCACGGCGATCCTCTCGGCAGGAAATTCCGGGCTCTACGCGTCCACCCGCATGCTCTATGCACTTGCCAAGGACGGCAAGGCGTCCGCGATCTTCTCGCGTACCAGCAAGCGCGGGGTTCCGGTGCCGGCCATGGCACTCACCACCGTGGTCGCAGCCTCGTGCTTCCTGTCCAGCCTGGTGGGCGATGGCACTGCCTACACCTGGTTGGTGAGTGTCTCGAGTCTCTGTGGATTCATCGTGTGGTTGGGCATTGCCGTGAGTCATTTTCAGTTCCGCCGCGCCTACCTCAAACAGGGCAACAGCTTGGACGACCTACCATTCCGTGCCAGGTGGTACCCGGTTGGTCCGATCCTTGCCTTCGCACTGTGTCTCACGATCACGGTGGGTCAAGGCTGGAACGCGGTCCGGGGGGCCGATTGGCGAGGCATCCTCGTTGCCTACGTCGGGATTTTCGCCTTCGTCGCCGTGTGGCTCATCCACAAGCTCGTCACTGGGTCTAGGAGGGCCGACCTCACCACTGCGAGTTTCGACATCGACGAGAACCTCGATTGAGGGGTGCGGCTGACCGTCCCCGGTTCTGGAAGCCTCAGTCCTGCCCGAGCAGTCTGGAGATCTCAGTCCTGCCCGAACAGATCGCGGGTGTAGACCTTGCCTGCCACGTCGGCGAGTTCCGGAGACATCCGATTGGCGATGATGACGTCACACTCGGCCTTGAAGGACTCGAGGTCACGGGTGACGGGAGAGCGGAAGAACTCGTCGCCCTCGAAGGTGGGCTCGTAGACCTCCACCGGGATGCCCTTGGCCTTGACACGCTTCATGACCCCTTGGATCGATGACGAACGGAAGTTGTCAGATCCGGATTTCATGACGAGACGGTAGACACCGACCCGTGCCGGATTTCGGGCGACGATGTCGGCAGCGATGAAGTCCTTGCGCACCGTGTTGGAGTCGACGATGGCCTGGATGAGGGTTTGCGGCACGTCCTGGTAATTGGCGAGCAGCTGACGGGTGTCCTTGGGCAGGCAGTAGCCTCCGTAGCCGAAGGACGGGTTGTTGTAGTGGCCCCCGATCCGGGGGTCGAGGCACACCCCGTCGATCACCTGGCGGGTGGACAGTCCGCGTTGGGAGGCGTAGGTGTCGAGTTCGTTGAAGAACGACACCCGCATTGCCAGGTAGGTGTTGGCGAACAGTTTGATGGCCTCGGCCTCGGTGGAGCCGGTGAGTAGCACAGGCACGTCATCGGCGAGAGCGCCCTCCAACAGCAGATCGGCGAACCTGGCAGCGCGTGGCTCCGTGGAGCCGACGATGATCCGTGAGGGATGAAGGTTGTCCTGCAATGCCTTGCCCTCCCGCAGGAACTCCGGTGAGAAGACGATCTGCATGTGCGGGTACTGCTTGCGCAGGGTTGTCGTGTAGCCCACCGGGATCGTTGACTTGATGACGACCATCGTCTCGGGGCAGATCTGTGAGACGAGTTCGACGACCGAGTCCACGCTGGAGGTGTCGAAGTAGTTCTGGTCGGGATCGTAGTTGGTCGGAGTGGCGACGACGACGTATTCGGCATCGGCATAGGCCTGCTGCGGATCAGTCGTCGCAGTGAGGTCCAGCGGACGATCGGCCAGGTACTGCGAGATCTGTGGGTCGACGATCGTCGAGCGCCCCTCGTTGACCAGTCGTACGCGGTCTGCATCGATGTCGAGTGCAATGACGTGGTTGTGTTGGGCCAGCAGCACGGCATTGGCCATTCCGACGTATCCCAGGCCTGCAACGGCGATTTTCACGGAGGCTCCCAAGAGGTTGTGTGTGACGGCAGGGCCGCCACACCCGGACGTCATCTCATCCTAGACGTGTGGCACCTTCCTCTGCTGTCTGGGACTCGTCCGTCATGTCGTGCGTCTCCCCGCTGTCCTCAGGGATCGTGGTGGAGTCGGTCCGCGGCGTCTTGTCGGTGGATGCCCGGTAGTTGCTGTCGTACTTGGAGTATCCGTAGCCATATGCCGAACCTCCGTATCGTAGATTCGACAGTTTCGAGGAATCGGCACGGTTCAGGACGATGCCGGACACCAGACCTCCGGCATCCTCGATGGCGGAGACCGTGTTCTCAACCTGGTCCACGGTGGTACGTCCCACGCGTGCCACGACGATGACGTTGTCTGCCAGCCGGGAGAGGACCACTGAGTCGGTCACGGGCAGCACTGGTGGGGCGTCAATGATGACGACATGGTCCTGGGCCAGGAAGGACACCAACTCGGACATGTGCTGGGAGCCGAGCAGTTCCGAGGGATTCGGTGGGGTGTCGGTGCAGGGCAGGATACTCAACCCGGCAGTTGACGTGGTTCGCAGTGCCTGCTCCAGGGGTGCTGCTCCGATGAGGACCTCGGGGAGCCCCAGGCCGTCCTCGAGATCGAAGTTCCGCTGCACTCCCGGGCGGCGTAGATCGGCATCGACAAGGATGACGTCCTCACCGGCAAGGGCCATCACCTTGGCCAAGTTTCCGGCCACCGAGGACTTCCCCTCTCCTTGCAATGATGACGTGACGAGAATGACCTTGGAGCTGTTGTCGATCATCGCGTAGCGAAGATTCGTGCGCAGCTTTCTGATGGCCTCGGCCGCTCTGAAGTCGTCGGTGGAATCGGTTGAAATCGCTGCGACCGTCGACGAGGTCGGAATGGTGGCAAGAATGGGTTTGTCGACACGGTCGGTGACATCGTGCACCGTGTGCACACGCCGATCGGTCAATTGTCGGATGCCGGCCACGACGTATCCCAGCAGGATTCCAGCCAGGAGACCGGCGATGACATACTTCGCTGGTGATGGTGCCTTCTTCACCTGCGAAAGGTCAGCGGGAGTCATCATGACCACCTGGACTGGGGATTTCTCTCCCTCGAGGTTCTTCACCTGCTTGGCGGATTCCGAGATGACTGAATTGGCTATGTTCCTGGCCGTATCGGCGGAGTCCGCGGTGGCGGTGACCTTGATGGTCAAGGAGTTGGCCTCATTGCTGGCAGTGATGTTCGATGCAAGGGCATCGGGCGTCATGGACAGTCCGAGGTCATGAATGACCTGCTGTGCCACCGTCTGTGACGTGAACACGGTGACGAATGCCTTCGCCTTCTGACTCGCCAGCTGGGAGGCACTGTAGTAGTTGTCCGTCGAGCCGTTGGTCGACGATGCAACGGAGACACGGACATACGCCGTGGCACTGGCGGTGTACGTGGCGGGAGTGGTGAGAAGAAGACCGACACCAGCGGCAACCCCCAGAAGGGTGCACAAGAGAATCGTCACGAGGCGTCGCCGGGTCAGCTTGACGAAGTTGGTGAATTTCATGCCGTCCTGTCCGTCCAGGTGTGTGATCGGGGTTGTGTATGGGGAAGTCGCGATGCGGTAGCCGATGAGGCAGGTCTAGGGTGAGGATGAGCTCGTCGTGAGCCAACGTGCGGTTTGGCCCGGAACCGTACTGTTCATACCAGGGATCGTCGTACTGGCCCAAGGGAGATGAGGATGAGCAATCCGCCACATTGGCTCCGAACTGGAGCCGTCCGGAACCAGGTGTCTGGGTCGACGCTCCTGTTCGTCTGTACGGGGAACATCTGCCGGTCGGCATTCGCTGCAGCGGCGTTGCGAGCACGTGTGGGGGATCGTGCCGACACGTGTGTGGCCTCGGCCGGGATTCGTGCCATGCAGGGATGGCCTATGGATCCGGGAATGGCGCGAGCTGGAGCAGAACTCGGTTTGGCCCTCGGGGGTCACGAAGCCCGCCAGGTGACGGGGAGGATGATTGCGAACACTGCGGCTGTCGTGGTGTTCGGCCCTGAGCACCGCGCATGGATGAGGCAGGAGTTCCCCGAGCACATGGGCCGTGTCGTGGCGATCGGGCAGGTGGCGCGTGGTCTCGGTACGCTTCCTCGGAGCGGACGACTGCCATTGGCACACGTTGTCGAGGCGGTCACGAGTGACGCTCCGCGCATCGTTGATGCTGACTGGATCGATGATCCCTATGGGCATGACGACAGCGTCAAGATGATCTGTGCCAAGCGTATCCTGGCTGACGTCGACATTCTTGCGACGCGTGTCGACTGGGAAGACTAGGCCGGTCATCTGCCCTCCTCTCGCTTGGCACGCACACAAGCGATCTCGAACAGTACGCATGATGCTGCTTCAGCCAGGACGAATGCGCACAGCACCCCGGTTGTCGTCGGTCTGGCAGCGAGCGCTGCGAGGACGCCACCAATGTATGCAGCGGTGGTGAGGCTCCTCAGCACCAGGACCGTCGCGCCACGCCCCAGGCGTCGCAAGGTGGTGAAGGGGATGGTCGACACGACCGTGACGAACTTCCAGATCATGGCAACGACGAGCATGAGCATCGTCACCGTGTCCCAGCCGGGGCCCAGCGCGAGACGCAGGATGCCGCAGATCTGCATGATGAGGATGGCTCCGCTGGATGCGACGATGAGGACGGTTGACAGCATGATGTCGGCCCTGGAGTGCCGATCGAGGAGTCTGAGCCTGAGGTAGTACAGGATTGGCGAGATGACGTTGGCGATGGTCATCACGAATTTCAGACCCGTGGCGGCGCTCGGGCCGAGCCCGTGGTAGGCGAGTTTGAGCGCGACGGGTTGGACCAGCCCTATGATTGCCGTCTCCGCCACGACCCACCACTGTGCTCCTCGAACTGGCTGGAATCCTGTCCAACGTCCTGGCATGCGGATGGCGATGGCGATGGCCACGGCAATGGCGACTCCCACATGGAGTGCCACAGTACTTTTGCAGACGAGCACGAGGACGACCGAGGCGAACAGGACGGTTCCCACCACGAGCTCACGTTGCCAGCCTCCTTGGAGTACGGCGGCGGCGCGGGCGCACTCCAGTGATGGGAGCATGAGGAAAAGCCCGACGGTGGCCACCGCAAGGTGCCCGGCCCCGAGCGCCCAGACGGCGCAGCCCACGAAGCCAACGAGATAGAGGAGGGTCGGCAGCTGGGGACGATGGCCGGACTTGCCGAACAGCGGTGCCTCGACGAGTGCTGCTCCCGTCACCTGTGCCACATAGGCGGTCATGGCGAGACGAACGGCGAGCTGACCCACGGAGATGCTGTCGTAGAGATAACCGGCACCGCTGAGAATGCCGATCGGGATGACTGCGGCCATCCCGGCCGAGGCAATGCTCGCCAACTTGCTGACCAGGGACATCACCTTGGTACGGATGGAGGAATGCCCTGCCGACCCGGTCTCTGGTGTGGTGGACGTGGGTGCGCTCATGAGGATCGTCGTCCTGCCATGACGTGTCCGAGGAGATCCTCGAAGGAAGCAGACAGGAGGTTCCGTGCCCGGCAGCTCTGCCGGCTGCTGCCCAGGCCCAGGGTGTCGATGAGAATGCGCTCGGCGGTTGCTGTCACGGGCGGGCCCCCATCGTCGCGGTGTGCATGGCTGTCACGATGGCCCGGCGTGAGGCGTGAAGTCGTTCCTGGGCACGTGCGACGCACTCGTCGTAGCGGGCGCGAGCCGCTGGGCTCTGTTGCAGGGTGCGTACCTGGTTGGCCACCGTGGCGGGGCTGAACGAGTAGACGTTGTGCACGTACTCGGTCAGACCGAGATCCTCGAACGCCCCGAATCCCTTGCGCTCGTAGGACAGGTGGACAACGTAGTGTCCTGCGGCCAGGGCCATGATGGCACCATGCAGACGAACGGAGACGACGACGCGGGCGCGGTCCAGAGCCTGCAACCCCGCTTGGTCAAAGAGTTCCCCGGTGGCGATCCTGCTCGTCGTGGGTGCGTCATTGTTGGCCCCCACAGCACTTTGCACCAGTCCGTCGACGGGGCCTACGAGCCTGGCCAGCTCTGCGACGGACTGGTTCGCATGTCCGCGTAGGGTTCGGCTGCCAACAATGGGCGATGACATGTCGTCGAAAGGCAGCTGGATGCGGTCGAGGCTCAGCAAGGCGCAGTCGGGGGCACGGTGAACGTGGTCCATACGGCACTGGGCGATCGACCGATCGTCTCGCAACCACACATGGTCCATGCGCGACATCATTCGGGGAACGACGTGTCTGGAGAGCGGACCGAACGGGCCACAGCTCTGGGGCAGGTAGACGGTTGGAGTCGTGGTCCTGGACGCGAGGTACAGCTGCGGTACGTGGACCAGCCAGCTCTTGAGTGCTTCGATGGGCTGGCCGAAGCGCAGATATGCTCCGCCCACCCCCACGACGAGATCGTATGAGTCCAGGTGGGAAATACGACGAAGATAATCCCGGCTCAGGCCGTGACGTGTGGGTTTCGTCGAGATGCAGGTCGTGCGAGGCAGACGCAGCTCGGCGAAGTCCTCGGCGCGGGAGGCGAAAAGATCGATGTCGACCTCTGAGCCCAGGGACTCGTGGATGAAGGTGAGGGCTTCCTGCACGAGGAGGCCGTCGCCTGAGTTCCTGGGACTGTATGCGTGGAGCAGGGCGACACGTGTCATGCGCACAGCCTTCGGTAGACGTTGATGTGGGCGTCGATCGATCGATCCCAGCTGAATTGACGTGCCCATTCCGGGCCATCATGGCGAACCTTCTGCAGCCATGCCGTGTCGGCCAGAGCTCGCGCCAGACCATCGGCGATGGCCTCCCGCGAGGTGTCCTCGATCACGGCAGACGGGCCGGCGACCTCGGCCAGGGACCCATTCCTGGTGCAGGCCACAGGCGTACCAGCACCGAGCGCCTCCAGCACGGGCAGACCGAAACCTTCGTAATGGCTCGGGAACACGAAGATCGCGCAGTGTTGGTAGAGCCACATGCGTTCCTCGTCGCTCACGAATCCCAGGTACTCGATGTTGTCACGAGCCTCGAAGGCGCGAATGGATTCCTCGAAGTCCCACGCCTTGCGCCCGGCGACGACGAGTTTCATTCCGGTGAGGTCCGGTGAGTCGAATGCCTCGGCGAGGGCGACGAGATTCTTGCGAGGCTCGACATTTCCCAGGTACAGCACGAAGGGTTCGTGCTCGAGGTGGGACAGCCGTTCCGGTGGCTCCGATGGACCTGCCGTGATCTTCGGGTCGAATCCGTGTGGAATGACGGTGATGTCGTCCGGATCGACGCCGAACACGTCACGGATGTCGTTCGCACTGGAGTGGGAGACGGTGATGACGTGGTCGCACAGGTGGATTGCCGCCCTCACCCGCGCGGTCCACACGGCCTGGGCACGGCGGCTGCGGGACACGGTCGTCCATCGGGATGCCAGACCATGCACTGTCACGACGCTGGGGCGTCGGAGAGGAAGGAGTGGCCCGGTGTCGGCGATGTAGTGGATGATCTGCACCTGTTGGGGTGGATTCACGCCGTAGAGCGATTCCCGGAGAGCAGTCAACGGGGCTGATGAGGCGTACGGGATGTGCTCGATCTCAACCCCCCGCTCGATGAGACCGGATTCGAGATTGCGAGCGTAGGTGGTGTTGCCGCCGACATTTCGCTCGATGAAACGTCCCGAGAGGCTGACTCTCATGATGCCCTCCTGTGGTTGTCCGGGGAGGATGGGGTGCCCTGTGGAGTGTAGACCTCGAGCAGAGCCGCCCGCTGTGCCTCGGATGTGTTGTGACTCAGATGGGCGGACCACAACGCGTAGTTGCTTCGACGTGCTGATTCGTCCGTCACGAGTGGCACGAGGGCCTTGGCGATCTCGGACGGGTTCGATCCGCGGACGCCGGAGGGGGCGTCATACAGGTACGCGGCATCCCGGGCGATGATGGGAAGTCCCATGGCGTGGGCCTCGAGGATGGCGACGGGGAATCCCTCCCAGCGCCCGGGATGGAGGTAGGCGCTGGACTTCTCGAGTCTGACCATGATGTCTGCGGCGTCGAGCCATCCCGTGACCTTGATTCCGTGCCGACGTAGGGCGGCCACGCCATCAGGATCGCCGTCCCCGATCCACTGGATCGTCGTTTCGCGGTCGCGTCGTGCGAGCTCGTCTGCCACGCGACAGATGAACTCGGGGTCCCGTTGGGGGACGATACGGCCCATGACGGTGACAACACGGTGTTCTGGCAATGACCGCACCGCGTCATGGGTGTGGAATTGTGCAGCTGCGACATTGGGCACGAAGACGGTCCGTCTGGCATGCATGTCGTGGGCGAGTTTCTGCTCCCGTGTGCTGCACGCGGCAATGACCTCGGTGTTGCGTGTCAGAAGGGCTTCAGCGGCGTGTATGGCTGCGCGCTTCACCGGCCCGATGTCAAGTCTTTCGAAGCCGTAGGCATGTGGTGTGTACACCACTCGGTGTCGAGGGCTGTTGCGGATGGCGAGACGCACGTAGACTCCAGCGAAACTGGAGTGGGCGTGGATGATGTCGGGTTGCCACGCGACGACCAGGGAGCGGATGGCTCTGATACGGGCGAGGTGTCCGTCGGGCAAAGCCTGAACCTCAAGGAACTTCTCGTCAGGTGCGTTGAGGTCACCACGTGAACGACCCAGTGTCCCGAGGAGTCCATGATCCATCTCCGGGATGTCACCTGCATAGGACAGGATGGCGCTCCGAGTACCGCCCAGGAAACATTCCGTGACGTGCAGAATTCGAGGACGCCGGCCTGGATGTGGGGGAATTGCATGGCGGCTGCCGATCATCGTGAGAATCCCCTCAATTCATGTCTCTGGTGCGATGTCTTGTGAACTGGTGAATTGTCATGGGTCATCGAATGGCCCATGAAGAATATCAATGCCACAGCTGCGGGAAAGAATCTTCCCAAGGTCCAGTACGTGAACCGCGGCAGCTCGAGAAGGCCGAGGAAGAGGGTTGAGTACGCAATGAGTGCCACATCAGAACCTTCTCGTGCCCTCCGGTACACGTAACCAAGGGGGATACCAAGTATGAGCCAGAATGTCAGACCGCCGACGAGACCGAGATCGGCGATTGGCGTCAGATAGGACCCACTGTTGTTGAACTCGGGGGTCGCATACCAGGACAGCGTGGAGAACCACCAATCCTCCGGTAGCAAACCACCAAATGATGGCGCCCCGAAGATGGATGAGAATCCTGGAAAGTCAAAGACGAATGGGATGGTGAAGTATATGGGGTGTGGAGATCCGGTCACCTGGGAGTAAAAGAGGGCATTGTTGTTGAACGACGTCGTGTAGTAAGCCAGCAGTCTGTCAAGTACCCATGGGGCAAATGATGTGTCGCCGGACTGTGAGTAGAAGATCCAGCTCCGGAAGTACTCCGAGGCGGAGAAGACGATGACGAGGAATGCGAGTCCGATCACGGGGATGAGATTCATGAGAAGTCGGTGATTCCTCATGAAATGGCTCGTCACGATGAGGACAAGCGCTGCTGGGATGACGACCTCCATGAGTGCAAGACGTTCCGCATAGAACAATGCACGGAACATGCCCGTCAGAAGGACGAAGCACCAGAGTTTGCCGATCTTTCTGGTCGTGGTGTATCGATATGCCCCCAAGGCTGACACGATGCAGGAGACCTGTGTGAGGGTCGTCACTCCCGCGACTGGAGCCAAGCGCTGCTTGAGGAATGAGATGGCCCCCATGTCCCGGTGGATCACGGCCAGGAACAGTTCCAAGGTCGCCCCGCGTGCGGTGGCGATGACGGCCCAGGCCACGTACCCCAGGACGACGATGAGACCCAGGGCGTGGTACCACCCTTCTATCACGTGCGGTTCGGCGTCGGACTCCACTCTGCCTGCTCGGGGGGCAGGGGTCACGTGGGTTGTCAGCGTCATGCCGAGACAGAGAGCCACGATGGCTGCCACAGTGAGCGTGAACTCCGGTGCGTGGAAATATTTGCTCGTTGACCAGTTGTCGAACCTGCTTGCGGGGTAAAGGAACGTGCACAACGCAAGTACGCCGGAGAATGCGATGACGATGAATCGTGGCTCCAACCAGAAAGCCCAGGTTGCGTGGCGAGGGGCAGGTTCTGGTGAGGCACAGCGACTGTCTGAACATGACTCGCCGTCCGGGATCGCTCGACGAGGACTGACGTAGGGACGATGGTCGTAGGTGCTGGATGATTCCGGGGGAAGGAGATGTGCTGGCCGCCGAGGCGCTGAGTGGCTGGGGCGGTTCAAGGGGTGTCGTCCGTTCGGTTCTCCGTCGTGCAACATCAATATGCTCCGTTGGGGAACAGCACGACCTTGACCGTCTTGAGGATGATCGAGATGTCTCCCAGCAGGGACCAGTTCTCGACGTACTTGAGGTCGAGCCGGACGGCTTCCTCGAGTGGCAGGTCTGAGCGTCCCCCAATTTGCCACAGCCCCGTGATCCCAGGCTTGACGAGCAGGCGCCGGTGAGTTGGCCCTCGGTACTCGTCCACCTCGCGTTGCACCTGGGGGCGTGGCCCGACGATGCTCATCGAGCCGCTCAGGACGGTCCAGAACTGGGGGATTTCATCGATGGAATACTTTCTGATGAATCTGCCGACCTTGGTGATCCTCGGGTCATCCTCCATCTTGAACAGGAGCGCACACCCACCGTTGGCGGCTATGAGTTCCGCCATACGCGCTTCGGCATCCACCGCCATGCTTCGGAACTTGTGAATCGTGAAGGGCTTACCGTTCTCACCGATACGTTCCTGCTTGAAGATGACTGGTCCGCCGTCCTCCAGTCGGATGGCGAGTGCCGTGACTGCCATGGTTGGTGAGAAAAGGATCAGGGCCATGAGGGAAGCCAAGATGTCGAAGGCTCTTTTGATGATGTACTTGATCCCGGAGTACTTGGCCAGATCCACGTGGACGAGATTGAGCCCTGCTGCCTCGTACGTGCTCATCCTCGGTCCTGCGACATCAATGAGTTCGGGTATGAAAAGAAGCTGGGTGCGACAGTCCTCAAGGTCCCAGGACAATTGCTTTGTCTGCGCGCTCGACATGCCACCGGCGGCAACCACGGCAGAGAGTGGGAACTCGCGAACCTCTTTGAGGAGCTGTTGGTAACTCAGTACCGGCAGGCCTGCAGGAATGTCATCGTGACCCCGTGATTCTTCAGTGATGCAGACAGCAGCAGGTGCATAGCCGACGGAGATGTTCCGATGGAGGGTCTGGACAGTCCTCTTGACCTCTGGGCCGGCTCCTATTGCAAGTGTCGGAATCAGGAACCGTCCTTGCCGGCGAGACCTCTGGATGACGTTCCGGATCATTTTCCGCTCGAGGCACATGAAGATCAGTCCCAAGGGCAGGGCGATGAGAAACAGGGACCGGGACACCGACAACTTGAACAGGTAACTGAGAACTGCCAGAACTCCGAAGATCCACAGGGTTCCACGCATGACCAGCTGGTACTGCTGAAGGCCAGATCCCACCAGCCGGATTCGATGGCTGCCATTGGTCGAGAGGATGACGAGCCAAGCACTCCCAAGGACCAGGGCGAGCGTTGGATAAGTGACACATCGAGCTCCGGCGAGAGGGGCATCGGGATCAGGCATGCGGATGTACAGCGTTGTCACCAGCGCCGCGGTAATGGCCAAGGCGTCACTGATGACAAGCACATTGCGTATGTGATTCGGCCAGGATGGATGCCTTGTGCCCACTGGCTTGCTGCTGGGAATGATGATGATGTCTTTCGGATACAGCGTACTCGCTGAGTACCAGGAAACCTGAGCTTCGGTCATGCTAACATTTGGCCCGGCACCCTGTTCAGCACCCCATCCAAAATCAGTATCCCTACGCGGTGGGCTTGGGACGGGATTTCCTGTATCAGTCCTGATGGTGTGCGGAAAGTGGAGACAAGACAAGGGGATCCAGCGTGGGTAACGATGATGGTTTTGACCTCTTTGGCGACGAAGATGGCGTTCCGGACGAGGATGCTCCCCCGCGACACGGGATGGATGCACAGGAACCGGACGGCAGATCGAGCACCGAGGACGGTGGCGCTGGGATTGCCCCCTCGAGGCATCGTCGTCGTGCCCCCATGATCTTCCTGTGTGCTGTGCTGGCCATCATTCTGCTTGTCGTCGGCGTCCTGGGTTATTTCCTCAAGCACCTCACCAATGGTCTGGACCAGATCAACCGAGAGCCTCTTGCGATGCCCTCTGCGAGCCCTCGCCCCAGTACGGCCACCGACGACGCCCGGACCTTCGTGCTCCTGGGATCGGACTCCCGAGGTTGGGATCGGGGCCGATCCGACTCCCTGATGGTGGCCTACCTACCAGCGGACCGAAAGCACCTGTACCTCATCAGTTTCCTGCGTGACATGTGGGTGACGATCCCGCCCAACAAGGTCATCAACAAGCCTTCCCCGGCCAAGATCAATGCTGCATATTCGTGGGGTGGTGTGCCTCTGACCATTCAGACTCTGGAGAAATTGACGAATGTACGCATGGATCATGCTGCTGTCATTGACTTCACTGGTTTCAAGGAACTCACGACCGCCCTTGGCGGGGTCCAGGTGTACAACGATCAGGACTCCACCATCGAGGGTGTGCACTTTCCTGCCGGAGAAATCACGCTCAAGGGCAATGCCGCCCTCAAGTACGTCCGGGAACGTCGGGATCTCAAGAATGGTGATCTCGATCGTGCGCACCGTCAGCGGGACGTCCTCACTGCCATCATCGACAAGACTCTCTCGGCGGGTACGCTCGCCAATCCCTCGAAGTTCGATGACGTCACCACCTTGGCAGGACGTACCATGACCGTTGACGACAAGCTCACCAATACTGAGATTCGCAAGCTCGCCACGAGCCTGCGATTCTCCTCCGCCGACGGAGTCGTGCAGGTGCAGGTGCCCATCTCCGGATTTGGCAAGTCGAAGGATGGTCAGGCCTACGACGTCGTCGACAAGGAAGGGCTGCAGGAACTCTCGGATGCCATGCGCAACGACACCATGGATGTGTACGTCGAGAATCACCCACAGTGAGCCGTACCGGTCACGGTCGTGATGCATTGACCGAATACTCTGGGCACTGCGATGCTCGATCACAACCTCGGGAGGATCCATGGACACCATCACCCTCACTGCCGACGACGGTGCGCAGATTGACGTGCTCATCTGGCGGCCTGGTTGTCAACCGCGTGGATTCATCCAACTGGTGCACGGGTTCGCCGAGTACGCTGCTCGCTACGACGAGTTCGCAGGCTGTCTGGCACAGGCTGGTTGGCTCGTGGTGGCCAGCGACCACCGTGGCCATGGACCGCGGGCACTGGCGGACGGCACCCTCGGGCAGGCCCCCGACCGGGGCTACCATCAGATCGTCGACGACCTGTGTCGAGTGACCGATGATGTGCGCTCCCAGCACCCGAAGCTGCCCTGGATCCTCGTGGGTCATTCGATGGGGTCGTTCCTGGCCCGGATCGTCGCAGCTCGTCGGGGCCGGGAAATGACTGCGCTCGTGCTACTGGGGACCGGAGCTTCAGCAGGCCCATTGGCGAAGGTGGCTCGTGGTGCGGCGACCAGCCAGATTGTCATGGCTGGTGAGGATTCTGCCAGTCGAGTGATGGAGACCCTGATCTTTGGCTCCATGAATCTTCGGTTTCGTCCCGTTCGTACCCGGTTCGACTGGCTCAGCCGACAGGCCAGTGAGGTGGACGCCTACTGCAATGATCCACTGTGCGGATTCACTGCCTCGGTGGGGCTGTACCGGGAGCTGGTTCGGCTCAGTGAGACGAGCAACTCCAGTACGATCCTACGAGCCATTCCACCGCGGCTGCCGGTACTGCTCATGAGCGGTGACAGCGATCCGGTCGGCGGCAACGGCAGGGGAGTGCGTCGCGTGGCCGGTGAGCTTAGGGCGAACGGGGTGCTCCAGGTGGACGTCCATCTGGAGCCTGATGCTCGACATGAGCTGCTGCACGAACGAGACCGGGAACAGACGTATCGGCTTCTGGAGACGTGGATCGGCAAGACGGTTGAGGCTCGCTCGGACCATCCCCGATGTGCGGTCTCACCAAGGTGACGCCGTGACAAGGCCGTATCCTCTGCCTCCGATGAATCTTCCGGGAGGGGTGACGGCTGGCCAGCGCCCAGGAGACGCTGGCTCGTGTCGTGGCACAGCGGCCCCGGAGTCGGATTTCGCTGCAGGGATGCAGATCTGTGAGCGGAGGATACGACGAACGAGTGAGAACTGGGCCGATTGCGTCAATTCCCTGCTGCACGATCGTGCGTAGGGGTGACCCGCTGCTGCCTCGTCGGCGTTGATCTTATAAGCTGGTACGAGCTGGTGCTGGGAAGGTCGTGATCGCGTGAGGTCATGGGTTGGACCAGCAGTGAAAGGGAATCCGGTGAAACTCCGGAACTGCCCCGCAGCGGTGAATGGGAACGAGATCACCATTGACGCCATCCCGTCCGGGACGACGGCAATCAAGCACTGGGCTTCGGCCCCGGGAAGCGGTGACGTAGGACTCGTCAACGACGAGACGCCCATGAGTCCGAAGACCTGCCAGCATGTTGCCGCACCCGGTGCGACGACAATGACGTGGTCCCCGAGGGGAGGACGACGACGTATGTCTATCCAAAGCGGAGCAGGAGTCTGAAGAGTATGACTGATCCCGACAACGTCTCGACGCCGGCCAAGGTCGACATGCCCGAGACGCTCACCCTCGCCGGTGACTTCCCGGCCCCGACCCAGGAGCAGTGGCACAAGGAGGTGCTCAAGGTCCTCAACCGTGGGCGTCCCGAGGGCAAGCAGCTCAACCTCGAGAAGGGCATGGCACGTCTGCAGCCGACCACGGTCGACGGCGTCAAGATCGAACCCATGTACACCCGCCAGGATGCTCCCGAGGACCTCGGAGCTCCCGGCGTTCCCCCGTTCACCCGTGGTACCACCATTCGTACCGGCGTCATCGACTCCTGGGACGTGCGTGCCCTGCACGAGGACCCCGATGTCGCCTTCACCCGCAAGGCGATCCTCACCGATCTCGAGCGTGGTGTCACCTCCATCTGGCTGCGAGTCGGTGACGACGCCATTGCCGCCTCCGACATCGATTCCGTGCTCGAGGGTGTGTTGCTCAACCTGGCCAAGATCGAGGTTTCCAGCCGCGACGACCAGGCCGTTGCCGCCAATGCCCTGCTGGCTGCCATCGAGAAGTCCGATGCCAAGAAGGACGAGATCTCGTTCAACCTGGGCATCGACCCGATCGGTTCGGCTGCCATCAATGGTGGCGAGCCCGACTTGTCCGGACTCTCCGAATGGGTCAAGAAGGTGGACGGGTACAAGAACGCTCGACCGATCGTCGTCGACGCGACCGTGTACCACAACGCCGGTGCCGGTGACGTCGCCGAGCTCGCCTGGGCCATTGCCACCGGTGTGGAGTACGTGCGTGCCCTCATCGAGCAGGGGCTGACTGCCGAGCAGGCCTTCGACAGCATCAACTTCCGAGTGTCCGCCACCCACGACCAGTTCCTCACCATCTCGCGACTGCGTGCCCTGCGTACCCTGTGGAACCGCGTCGGTGAGGTCTTCGAGGTTCCCGCAGGCAAGCGTGGCGCACGTCAGGAGGCCGTCACCAGCTGGCGTGAGCTCACCCGCGACGATCCCTACGTCAACATCCTGCGTGGCACCATCTCCACCTTCGGTGCCGCCGTCGGTGGTGCCGAGGCCATCACGACGCTGCCCTTCGACGACGCCATCGGCCTGCCGAAGAGTGACTTCTCACGTCGTATTGCCCGCAACACTGGCATCATCCTCTCCGAGGAGTCGAACATCGGCCGCGTCAACGATCCGGCTGGTGGCTCCTTCTACGTCGAGTCGCTCACCAAGTCCCTGGCAGATGCTGCCTGGGCTGAGTTCCAGAGCGTCGAGGCCGCTGGCGGCATGGCGGCAGCCCTCACCGGTGACCATGTCCGCACCGAGCTCGACAAGCTCAACACCGAGCGTGCCAAGCGGTTGGCCACTCGTAAGCAGCCGATCACGGCCGTCAGCGAGTTCCCGCTGCTGGACGCCAAGACCGTCGAGACCAAGCCGTTCCCGCAGGGGACACCCCACAACGGGCTGCAGTGGCATCGCGACGCCGAGGTCTTCGAGGCCCTCGTCGATCGTTCCACCGCCTGCGCCGAGCGCCCGAAGGTCTTCCTGGCCTGCTTGGGGACTCGTCGCGACTTCGGCCCCCGTGAAGGATTCTCCGCCCCGGTGTGGCACATCGCTGGTCTGGAGACTCCCGAGTGTGAGGGAGGCACCACCGAGGAGGTCGTCAAGGCCTTCAAGGAGTCCGGTGCCCAGATCGCCGACCTGTGCTCCAACGCCAAGACCTACGCCGAGCAGGGCCTTGAGGTCGTCAAGGCCCTCAAGGATGCCGGTGCCAAGGCCGTCTACCTCTCCGGTGCCTTCAAGGAGTTCGGTGACGACGCCGCAGCAGCCGAAGAGCTCGTCGATGGACGCGTCTTCCTCGGGATGAACGTCGTCGACACCCTCTCCTCCGTTCTCGACACGATGGGAGTTGCCAAGTGACAACCTTGCCCCGTTTCGATTCCATCAACCTGGGTGATTCGGCCGTTCCCGCCGACGCCCAGGAGCAGTTCGCCAAGCTCGCCGCCGCTGCTGGTGAGCAGGACCCGTGGATCACTCCTGAGCAGATCGAGGTCGGACACCTCTACTCCCAGGACGTCTACTCCGACATGGACTGGCTGGGCACCTATGCCGGTATCCCGCCGTTCACCCACGGTCCCTACGCGACGATGTACGCCTTCCGTCCGTGGACGATTCGTCAGTACGCCGGATTCTCCACCGCCAAGGAGTCCAACGCCTTCTACCGCCGCAACCTGGCTGCTGGCCAGAAGGGTCTGTCGGTCGCCTTCGACCTGCCGACCCACCGCGGTTACGACTCCGACAACCCTCGTGTTCCCGGCGACGTCGGCATGGCCGGTGTGGCCGTGGACTCCATCCTCGACATGCGCGAGCTCTTCGCGGGTATCCCGCTGGACCGCATGTCGGTGTCCATGACGATGAACGGTGCCGTGCTGCCGATTCTCGCCCTGTACGTGGTGGCCGCCGAGGAGCAGGGTGCCAAGCCCGAGCAGCTCGCCGGTACGATCCAGAACGACATCCTCAAGGAGTTCATGGTTCGTAACACGTACATCTACCCGCCGCTGCCGTCGATGCGGATCATCTCCGACATCTTCGCCTACACCAGTGCGAACATGCCGAAGTGGAACTCCATCTCGATCTCCGGCTACCACATGCAGGAGGCTGGCGCCACCGCCGACATCGAGATCTGTCTCTTATACACATCTGACGCTGCCGACGAGCGATCTAGTGTAGA
>OJLW01000053.1_pt1 | contig 62138 bp, 55 predicted proteins | sample 1597021 | NCBI WGS metagenome assembly OJLW01 (sample SAMEA3904676, study PRJEB24821) | metagenome | biome: Builtin; feature: hospital; material: surface | place: USA | collected 2013-06-03
TAATAACAATAATTCAGAATGAAATAAAGAATAAATAATTTATCTAGGATAAAAAAAGAAAGGAATGTTAATGTCAGAAAAAAACATTATTATTAAAGGAGCAAGGACTAATAATCTCAAAAACATTGACCTGACTTTGCCTCGTGACAAGATGATTGTCTTTACTGGTTTGTCAGGTTCTGGGAAGTCTACTCTTGCCTTTGATACTATCTATGCTGAGGGCCAGCGCCGTTATGTGGAGAGCTTGTCTTCTTATGCTAGGCAGTTTTTGGGTGGGATTGATAAGCCGGATGTTGATGCTATTGAGGGGCTCTCTCCTTCAATTTCTATAGATCAGAAGACTACTAATAGGAACCCTAGGTCTACTGTTGCTACTGTGACTGAGATTTATGACTATTATAGGCTTTTATATGCTAGAATTGGCGATGCTTTTTGTCCAGTTTGTGGCAAGCCTATTGTGGCCCAGTCTGTAGACCAGATGGTTGACAGGATTATGGAAATTGAAGAGGGTTCTAGGATTCAGCTTTTAGCTCCTGTGATTAGGGGCAAGAAGGGCCAGCACAAGAAGGCTCTTGAAAATATTAGAAAAGAAGGCTTTGTCAGGGTCATGATCGATGGAGAAAGATATGAAATCGAAGATGACATCGACCTTGATAAGAATAAAAAGCATGACATTTCAGTAATTGTCGACAGGATTAAGATGAAGCCTGGAATTGAGTCTAGGATTGCTGATTCGCTTGAAACTATTATTGGTCTTGCTGATGGACTTGTGATTGTGGATGTGATTGGAAAAGAAGAAATTCTCTTATCATCCAAGCTTGCCTGTCCTGAAGGCCATGTGTCTTTGCCAGAAATTACTCCAAATATGTTTTCATTTAACGCACCAATTGGCATGTGCCCAGAGTGTAATGGGCTTGGCTTTCATTTACAAATTGATAAGGACCTTATTATCCCTGATTATAGTCTTTCAATCAATCAAGGGGCTATTGATCCTTATGCCGGTTCTGGCAAGGGTACCTACTATTATCAAGTAGTAAGGGCAATTGCTGACCATTATAAATTTGACCATGACAGACCTCTTGAAGATGCTCCAGAGGGGATGATCCACGATATCCTTTATGGAACTGACTATGACCTTTCTTTTATTTTTGATTCTCACTTTTCAGGCCAAAAACGCTATGTAGGGATTTTTGAAGGGGCCATTCAAAATCTTTGGGATAGGTACCAAAGGACCAATTCCGATGCCCAAAAGAAGAAATTTAGGGAATACATGGGAGAAGAGGAATGTAGAGTATGCCACGGAGATAGGCTTAAGCCTGAGGTTTTGGCTATTAAGGTTGGTGGCCTAAATATTTCAGAACTTACCCGCCTTTCTGTGGCCAAATCTATAGAATTTTTCCAAAATTTGGAATTGTCTGAGATGAAGGCAAAGATTGCCGAGCTTATTATCAAGGAAATTAAGGGTAGGCTCAAGTTTTTAGACGATGTAGGTCTATCTTATTTGACCCTAAATAGGGCTGCGGCGACTCTTTCTGGTGGGGAAAGTCAGAGGATAAGACTTGCAACTCAGATAGGATCTGGCCTTGTAGGGGTTTCTTATGTCCTTGATGAGCCATCTATAGGCCTTCATCAAAGGGATAATGACAAGTTAATCACTTCTCTACGAAACCTCACTGATATAGGCAATACCCTTATAATTGTAGAACATGACGAAGATACCATGAGGGCGGCAGATTATATAGTTGACATCGGCCCAAGGGCTGGTATACACGGGGGAGAGATTGTCGCTAAGGGTAGCCTTGATGAGATTATGAAAAACAAGGCTTCTATTACGGGAGATTATTTGGCTGGTAGGAAGAAAATCCCTGTACCAAAAGAAAGGCGTAAGTCTGATAAGTTTATAGAAATAATCGGGGCTGGGGAAAATAACCTCAAAAATATTGACGTGAAATTCCCTCTTTCAACCCTCACCACAGTTACAGGTGTGTCCGGCTCTGGCAAGTCTTCACTTGTCAATCAAATCCTATATAAGGTTGCAACAAGGAAGCTTAACAAGACAAAAATCCACGCCGGTATCCACAAGAAAGTTATAGGCCTTGACCAAATTGACAAGGTCATAGCCATTGACCAGTCACCAATCGGTAGAACTCCAAGGTCAAACCCAGCCACCTATACCAAGCTTTTTGACAGCATCAGAGATGTCTTTGCCATGACCAATCAGGCCAAGATGAAGGGCTTTAAGAAGGGAAGATTTTCCTTCAATGTCAAGGGCGGCAGGTGCGAGGCTTGTAAGGGAGATGGGACAATCAAGGTGGATATGATGTTCCTTCCTGATGTCTACGTGCCTTGCGAGGTTTGCCACGGCAAGAGATATAACAGGGAAACTCTCGAAGTAAAATACAAGGGCAAGGATATTTCAGAGGTCCTTGATATGACTGTTGAGGAAGGTATAGAATTTTTCCAAAACCACCCACCAATTGTAAGGAAGCTCCAAACACTCTATGATGTGGGCCTTGGTTATATCAAAATCGGCCAACCATCCACCGAATTATCTGGAGGAGAGGCCCAGAGGGTAAAGCTTGCAACAGAGCTTGCCAAGGTATCAACAGGCCAGACCCTCTACATCCTAGATGAGCCAACTACAGGTCTTCACACAGCAGATGTCCACAAGCTAATAGAAGTCTTAAATAGACTTGTAGATCAAAATAATACAGTAGTAGTAATCGAGCATAACCTAGATGTAATCAAGGTTTCAGACTACATCATCGACCTAGGCCCAGAAGGAGGCGATGGAGGTGGAGAAATTGTCGCTACCGGCACTCCAGAAGAAGTAGCCAAGGTCAAAAAATCCTATACAGGTAAATATCTGAAGAAAATTCTTAAATAAAGTAAAGGCTTCTTGATTAGAAATAATTAAGAAGCTTTTTTCTGTGGTTTTTAGGCCCTAAAGGCCAATAATGTTTTTAAATTTTTCAAAAAGGGTATATTATAACAAAGACTTTAATTTGAAAAAAAGAAAGGCATATTATGAAAAAAAATAACTTAAAAAAAGCTATGCTAGCACTTATGATAGCATCTGCTGCCATAGTTCCTAGCATAAAAGAATCACACGCAACAACAACTACATCTACTAGTCTAGATATGGGTACAATTTATTTTAACACCCTAGCAGACCTAAGAAAAAGCATAGAGAATGCAAAAGTTTTAAAGAATAAATACCAATACCTAAATGCAGGTACCTATTACCAACAAAACTTTGATAATAGGCTTAAAAACGCAGAAGATTTAGAAAAAACTCTACCAGCCTACAGCACAGATGTAGACAAATACGAAAAGATCAAGGATGCTAAGGCTTATCTAGACCAAGCTATAAAAGATTTAGATGGCAAAAAAGTATCTACAGAAGATTTGGATAAACTTGTTAAAGATGATACAAATTTCATGAACTCTGATGCCTACAAAAATGCAAAAAGCACTGAAAAAACAGCCTATATCAATGCATTTAATGAGGCAAGAAGCTTCTTACTTCTTAACACAGATAATGAAAAAATTTCATCATCAAAGCTTTACACCCTCACTAAAAATTTAGAGGATGCAAGAAATAAGATTACAAATGACTACGCACCAATAGCTAACAAAGATGCCCTAAAGGCTGAAATCAAAACATCATCTGCCCTAAGAACAGAAGCAGATAAATACACAAAGGCAAGCTTTGATGCCTTCATCTCAGCCCTAAGACTTGCAGAAACAAGCGTAGAAGATAAGTCTAGCAAGAAAACCGCAGCTGAATATAAGGAGCTAACAGAAGCCCTAAAAACAGCAAGAGAAGCCCTTGTTAAAGTAAATAAAAGAAGTGGTGCTTATGAAAGCTTAATAAAGAATCTAGAAGAAGCCATCAAGAGAAACAAAATAGCTATAAGCTCTGCAGAATTTCTTCTAGCAAAGGCTCCAAAACAAGTGGCTCCAGTAAAGGACAAACTAGAAAATCTGCTTAAAAAATCTAAGGCTGATATAGAAAAAGCAGAGAAAAAATTAAACGAACTTAACGGAATAAAAGGATAGGAAAATGAAATTTATCAAAAAATTAGGACTATCAATATTAGTAGCAAACCTAGCCTTAACAGGATATGGACTTGCAAATACAAATCTTGCCTATGCTACAGAAGCTCAGCAAGATGAAACACAAACAGAAGAATACAAAGTTCAAAGACAACAATTAGAATATGCAGTAGGTGATAGGGCAAATGTAGTAAGTTCTGAAGCTTACGTTTCATATGCTTCTGAGTCTACCAAAGCAGCCTATGAAAAGGCAATTGCTGATGCTAGGGCTCTTTTACAAACCGAAGCTCCAAAGCAAAACCAACTTGCTGCAGCAACAGCAAGCATCAACCAAGCTAGACAAGCTATAAAAAGAGATGTAAACAAGGTTTTAGCTAGAGAAAGACTGAAAAAAGCTATCGAAGACAATAAAAAAACAGCAGCATCAGCTAGGTATCTTCTAGAAAATGCTCCTAAGACCGTAGCCAAGGTGAAAGATGTCTTGATAAGAAAGCTACAAAGATCAGAAGAACTAATAAAATTAGCAGAAGCAAAACTAAAGTAAAACAAAATAAGCATAATAATAAAGATTTAGCCTAGGCTAGGTCTTTATTGTTAGCTTTTTATAAGGGAGCACAATGAAAATATCAAAAAAGACCCTCTTAATCCTAGCCCTCCTAATATTTCTTCCAAAAAGCACAGCCCTAGCCTATAGCGAGGCTTTTGAAGAAAAATTTATAGGTCTAGACACATCTAGAAATGAAAGAGTCCTGGATGCGGCAGAATCCTACATAAATACTGGTCAAATATCTCCACAAAAAAAGGAAAAGCTTACTGTACTTGTAGCAAATGGCCGTAAAATCATCAAAAAGATAGATAATATAAAGGATTCCTTCAGGGATAATATTAGGATAAGAAAAGACATTAGAGAAAATCTGACAAATAGGAGCTCGTATTTTTCGGTAAAAGTAGATAAGATATCGACAAACAAAGACATATCTGAGCTTTTCACCCAAGTTGCCAAAGAAGACCCATACTTCTATTATAGCCAGTATGCTTCTTGCAAGATCAATACATCCTTCAATCCATCCAAGTCCTCAAATGGCAAGACCTATATAGAAAATGCCAACTTTGACGTATCCTATAGGGCAGATATGCACCTAGAATATAACCTAAAAGACTTTGTAAAAGAATGGGTAAGGGAAAATATTGCACCAGACCTTACAGACTATGCCAAGGTAGTAAAAATTCATGACTTTATAGTAAAGAAAAACAACTACAACAAAGGCGATAAAAATGCCATAAGCGGCGGATTTTCAATTTACCATCCATCATCCATAATTTATGGTAATGGTGGAGTCTGCAATGCCTATGCCAGTCTGTTTGACCTAATGGCCAAGGAAGCAGGCCTTGAGACAATATTTCTAACAGGCAAGTCCAAAAGAAATGGCGAAGATCATATGTGGAATATGGTCAAGGTCCTAGGAGTTTGGTACCACATAGATACTACCTGGGATGATCCTGTGATTAATTTTGACCTAGGAAATGTTGAAAATATCGAAGATTTTGTAATCTACGATTATTTTCTCAAATCAGATGCGGATATTAAAAATTCCAGAACTATAGACGAATTTAAAAACAGGCCAAAGGCAGAAAGCAATTTTGCCTCCATACCAAACAACTCAAAAATCGAAGAGCACGAAGGCAAGTTTTGGGTAATAAATTAAATAAAAGCAGATCCCTAGCTAGGTGCGGCCTAGTTGGGGATTTTTCTTACTAAAGCTAAAAAAATTCTATAGCTTTAAATTCTTCGATAAAAATGTTAAAATATACTTAAGAGAAAAATAAGGAGTTATTATGTTAGAAGCAAAAAATGACAATAAAGATAGAGATGATATAGATATAGTTGATAATACATCAGGCACCGTAGGTTTTGACCCAAAGACAGGCAAGGTTTTCTTTGTAGATGAGCCAAAGGTAGAAAAATCTAAAGCAGAAGAGGAAATAGATGATCTAACAGCTCAACTTGATAAAGCAAGCGATGAAATAGCAGATCTGCTCAAATCAGTAGGAATCGATGATCTCACAGACATGGATGCCCTTAAAAAATTGGCAGAAAATGAAGACTAAAAGGGTTAAGAATCTTGCCATAGTTTGCCAGATGATAGACATCTATTACAAAGGCAATCCCGATGAAGATCATGATAAGGATGAATTAAAATCTTATGTCAAAAAAAGGCTAGAAGCCTGTCCCCATGGAGATGACAAGCCTTTTTGTTCAACTTGCAAGATTCATTGCTATGATAAAAAGCACAGGTCAATCATCAAAAAAGTCATGCGATATGCAGGGCCAAGGATGATTTTTACAAGACCACTTTCCCTGCTAGCCCATACATTGGCAGAGCTAAGATCTAGGAAATCATGAGGAGGTAGCTTAATGGAAAAATTTGACAAGAAGTTTTTACAAAAATTAGAAGAAAGATTTAAGGCAAATATGCATAGACATAAACACATCAAATGGGATTTTGTCCAAAGCTCACTTATGTCTAACGAAGATCTTTATGAAGCTGTATTTCAGATGGATCAGACAGGTGGAGAACCTGACCTGGTGGATTTAGAAGTCTTTAGGGGCCTAGTATATGTAGATATGGCAAAGGAAAGCCCAGAAGGCCGCCGCAATTTATGCTATGACAAAAAGGCCAGGGAAGAAAGAAAGAAAAATCCACCAACATCATCAGCCTTAGAAGAAGCTGAGAAAATGGGCCTAAGGCTAATAAAAGAAGAAGAATACTATGCCATCCAAGACCTAGAAGACCTTGATACAAAAACAAGTAGCTGGATTGATACACCAGATGCGATAAGAGAATTGGATGGGGCCTTATTTTGTTGCAAAAAATATGACAGAACATTCACCTATCACAATGGTGCAGATTCATATTATCAATCAAGAGGGTTTAGGGCTTGCGTAAAAATTTAATAGGGATAATTTGCTTATCAGCTATGCTAGCCTTAAGTGGATGTAGAGATGATAATCAGGCTGATAAAGCTAAAAATGAAAGTAGAGAAGAAAGCCTTAATCTTGAAAATGTAAGGCCAATAATCTTAGATAAATTATGCTTTCAGACCCTAATTAGGACCTATGGCGAGGGCACAGGGCAGACAAAGATGATATTTGAAAATGATGGCAAATTTAGAGGAGATTATTTTGGAAAAATCGCTGCTGACGGCAAGGACTACGGCCTAAGTGAGACTGCACAGATTTTCTACCATGCAGAAGAAATCCACTCGTCAGAATTTATCGGTAAAATCGACATTACAAAAATGCTAGATGAATATCGCTATGAAGCTAAGCTATCTGAATACAAGATTACAAGTAAGGAAGGTGCCCACGATGACATCTACTATAATGTAGACTTCGCACTCGGCCTAGATATGGATGATGAATACATCTTATATAGGCCAGGAGCCCCGATAAAGGATTTGGAAAAAGATGATAGGCTCATAGACCTAGCCAATAATTCTAGCCAGGATGGTGAAAAAGTAAGGGGCTTTATCCTTTATAACAAGACAAAAAAAGAGGTATTTACCCAAAAATAAGTTTAATTTCAAGCTCACTTTTTGGGTATAATATCTATAAGAAAATATAGGAGAGAGAAATCTATGAAAAAATACACAAAAATAGCGGCTCTTGCCCTAGCCTTTGCCTTTGTGGGGCCAAATCTAGCCTTTGCGGATACAAAGATAGATCAAAAAATCGAAGAGTTAAAGATCGAAGAAAAAAAGCTTCAAGAAGAATATGACTCAATCTATGAGACTTATTCAAATATCCAAGGCAAATCCAAGGCTTATATTAGCAAAAGCGGTCAGTACGTAACAAATGAAGAAGCCATAAGGGCCAATCTTTACAACGTTTCTTCACAACTAGATAATTATGTCACAAATGTAATCCCTTCTATAGAATCAGCCATGCTAAGCGTAAACCTAAGCCAGGGAGCAAGGCTAAATGGTTATGAAATAAGGGCAAATAATGCTGATGACCTATATAAGTATGTTAAATCATATTTTGTAATGAAAGAAGGGACCGACAAAGAGGCCTATGACAAGCTTTTAATCTCTTATGTCAATGCTATATCAGATTCTGTAGTCTTGCCAAAAATTGACCAAGCCCTAAAGCCAATATCTGAAAAGCTTCAAAAGCAAAAAGAAAAGCTAGATAGGGTAAGTCTAGAGCTTAAATACTACAAAAAGGAAAAGAACAAAGATTCAATTGAAATGTTAAACAGAGCCATAAAAAAGGCCGAAATCCAATTAGAATCTTGCTACAATCTTATAAAATTTGCACCAAAAACAGTGGCCAAAGTCCGCTATAAACTAGATGGCCAAATCAAGGACCAAGAAGAATTGATAAAAAAGGCCAAGCTAGCCCTAGCCCAGTATTATTAAAAGCTAAGGAATATTGAAATTTAGGACTTTATTGACAAAAATCATCAAAGACATATAATTATAAAATAAGAATAAATATTTTTTAAAATAGAGTCCATGGAGAATGTAATGAAGAAACAACTACTGACAAGTATTTTGGCCCTAGGCCTAGTCCTAAGCACGCCAATAAGTACTATAAATAACCCTTCCTATGCTTCAGAGCTAAGCGATCAGGATATAAAGACAAAATTTGATGAGTTAACTAGTTTATTAAATGGGGGTCGTAAGTTTGATCCAAATAGGAATGATAATAGGCTAGCTAATGAGGAAAATAGAAAGGCCTATGAGCAAGCTTATAACCAAGCTTTAGAATTTCTTAAAAGTGAAGAAAGAGATACAGATAAGCTTGATATATATTTTAGAGAATTAAAAGAAAGCTATAATGCATTATCAAAAAGTGCTAGTGACAACATAATAGCTTTAAAAGAAGCGATAATAAAAGCGGAAAAATTATTATTCGCAAATAAAGATAAAATAGATGATAAAGATCAGGCTTACCTAGATTTAAATGAAGACCTGGAGAAGGCAGAGCAGATTTTCTTTCGTGATAATTTTAAAAAAGCAGTTGCTAAAGACCTAATAAGCTTAAATGAGGCTATCAATAAGAATTTCTTAGTTCTGAAAGAAAAGTTTCAAGATGAAGAAGACTATGAGGTAAGCGTAAAAGATATAAGGCTCCTTGAAGATAGGATTTATCGTAAAGAAAATGAGTATAATACTTGGAACCCTATACTTGATGATAAGGATAAGCTACTAAATAGTCATAAAGAATTTATAGGCTCAAATCCTTATAAAGAAGCTAAAGAAGAACTTAAAGACGCTTATACGAAGGCTTATGATGAACTTAGTAAAATTACAATTACAGAGGAAGATAAGCTTAACAATACTAACTATGAGAAACTATTAGATGCTATTAAAAATACTTATCAAGCTAGGGTAAATATAGATGGAAAACATCTAGGTCTTAAAACAGTAAAGCTATATATTCCTGAAAAAGATAAGCTAGAGCAAGTAAAAAAAGACCTAGATGCCTATATAACTGATAAGGAAAATATCGAAAAGATCCTAAAAGAAGACAAATTTAAAGACGAAAATATTCTTAAGGATGCTTATAAAGAAAATATCGAAAAAGCTATAAAGCTTAAGGAAAACAAAGAAGCTAGCTTAGAAGATTATACTAAACTTAATAACAAGCTAAAAGAAATCACAGATGAAATTAAATTAAAAATCCAAACTACCGGTTTTAAAACTGTAGAAGAAGCAAGAGATGCCCTTAAGCGCCTAGTAAATGATGATCAAAAAGATGTCAAAAAGAGCTCGGAATATATAAATGCTGAAAAAGAGGCAAAGGATATCTATGATAAGGCCATAAGAGATGGAAAAGATATTTTAAATAAACTTGCAAATGGCGAAAAACTGAGCCTAGACAAAGTAAATGACGCCTATAATAAAATCTTAGAAGCAAAGTTTAATCTTAAGAAAAAGGCGATTGATAGTCTAAAAGAGCTTGTAGATGCTGATGAAGAATTTAGAAAAACTGACAAGTTTAAAAAACTTGAAGCTGATTCTAGCAAGAAAGAAACTATAGACCATTATAACAAATATATAAAATTAGCTAAAGAAGAACTTGCTAAAACAAGCCCTGAATTGGATAATATCAGCTTATTCTTAAAGGTACTTAGGGATAGTAAAAAAGAGATAAATGGTGAAATTTCTAGTATTGAAAGAAAATTGAAATATGAGATTTACATTTCTGATTTATTTACAAAATTAGATGATTATACTAAGCCAAAAGATAAAGATGCTGCACAAAAATATGCAAAATTTTTAGAAATAGCTAAAGATTTAGTATCTTCTGGCAAAGCAGATAGCCCATTAGCAGATGATATATCAGGAATCCTTACAAATGCGAGAAAGTATTTGGGTGGAGAAATAAGCAAGGAAAGATACACTATAAATAAGGACTATGTCTTACTAAAGATGGTAAAAGCTCATGAGGATTATAAGAATGTAAATCAAGTATCTAGAGAAAGACTTGAAAAAGCCCTAGAATTAGCAGAAGACTCAATGAAAAATCCTGACGATAAGGATAAGCAAGCAAAGGCCCTCCAAAGCCTAGGCGAAGTCTTAGAAGATCCTTCAATCAAGGCTATCATCAAAAAGATATATGATAGTTATCCTCTTAAGGAAAGAGAAAGCTTACTAGAAGATCTAAATAAACTCGTTTCAAACGATGCTGAATTTAAAAAAAGCAGTTTTAAATATCAAAAGGCCAAGAAGGTAAATAGGGATGCTTATGACCAAGCCCTTGCAAGCGCAAAGGAAGTCATAGCCAAAGATACCCCAAGCCTGGATGAGGTTAATAGAGCCCTTACAAATCTAAAAAAAGCTATCGAAAACCTTGATGGTGATAAATTCCCAGACAGCATATTGGCCCTAGCTAATGAATTTAAGGAAAAGCAAAAGCTAATCCCACAAGATAAGAGACAGGCTATGGCTGACAGGATAAACAGCTTAAATGAGCCAGGCAAGACTATGGATGACTATGAAGCGGTCAAAAAAGAATTCTATGATCTAATCAATGATAAGAAGGTAAGTGTGACAACTACAACAGTCGCACCAACAACAAGTCCTGTCCAAACCGTAACAAAAGCAGGATCTCCTGTAAAAACGGGTATAAATGGAATAGCAAAGGTTGCTATAATTTTAGTAGTAGCCGCTATAATATATGTAATTTTGAAGAAAAAAGGAGAAAACAATGAAATTAACAAATAAAAAAATAATAGCTATACTTTTAGCAGCAGCAACACTTACAGCTTGCGATGGCCTAAATGGAAGCAAAAAAGAAGCTGAAAATACTGAAAAACCAGCTGTAGAAGAATCTCAAGAAAACAAAGAAGCAGAAACAAAAGAAGAAACAGATGCTGACAAGGCTGATTCAGAAGAAAAAGACGCTGAAAAGAAAGAAGGCGAAGAAGATTCTGAAAATGCTGACCAAGCTGATGCTGACAAAGAAGAAGCAGTAACAGATGCTGGTCAATCAACAAAAGAAAAGCTTGAAGATGCTGTATTTAACAACAGAGTACAAGCAAGAGCAGCAGAAATCCTACTAGAACAAACTCCTGAAACAATAACAAATATAAAGGATAAACTAGAAACTCTAGTAGAAGAATCAAATGCACTAATCGAAAAAGCTGAAAAAGCACTAGAAAGTCTATAAAATGTAAAAAGCGGGCAGGAATGCCTGCTTTTTATATTTTATAAATAGTCAGTATCTTAAAATTACCATAAAAAAGTCGTTGTAATATTTGTAATCTATGATAAAATATAGGTAAGTGGAGGAGATTATGAAAAAAACACCTATAAAATACGGACTCCTAAGCCTAGCCCTTCTCATATCCTTACCAAACCAAGTAAGAGCAACAGAAGAGCCAGCTGAGCCGATTACAAATATAACTGAGCCTAGCAAAGAAGAAGTGGCTAAGCCAGAAGAAAATAAAAAACTAATAGAAGATAGCGAGATAGACAATACACCAGCCCCAGCCTTGGAAAGTCAAACACCAAGTGTGAATAATACATACCAAGCGCCAAGTGTGCCTAGCCCTAGGATAAATCTCACAAGCCCTACTACTAGCCCACAAAATACAAATTACCTAAGCCAAGCAGGCAAGTTTAACCTAGAAGAAGGACCAATCAAGGTCACAGCCTATAAGACTGAACTAAATAAAAAAATAAAGGATGATAAAAACACTTTTACCCTATCATTCATGCTCGGCATCCATGCCAACTCTTTAGACAGCGAGTATACCATATCAGTTTTCGCCCTCAAAAATAGCGAAAATAAGACCCTAAAGCTTGCTAATGTCATAAGTGATTCAAATGTCAAAACAGGCAGAAATCTACTAGATAAGGCAGAACAAATCGAAAGTGAAGATGTCCTAGGTTTTAGGATTAAGACAAACATATCAGACTATGCAAGTATAAAGGTAGAAGCAAATTTTGATCAAGATGCTAAGCCAGGCGATTATTCTATATACTATATAGTAAGCAAGGGTGAGGATAAAAGTTTTGGCAAGGTAGATGCAAAAATCACAAAAAAAGATGAAGATGACTTTGAGCTAGATACAAAGCCTGAATTAAGAGATTATGAAAATAAAGAATCCAAAAAGGACGACCCTATTACAAAGCTTCCTTACAAGAAATATCTAATCAATGATAGCAAGGAAGAACAAAATTTGGGCGCTTATCTTGACCTAGACTCATCAGACTTAAGCAAGTCTAAATTTGTAATAAATTATATAGATCCAAATCTCCTCGTAGAAAAAACAGAAACAATAGCAAATCCAAAGACCTATCAAATACCAGCCTTTAGCCTAGCTAGGATAGATATCCTAGATAAGGATAGCAAGGAAGAAGTTAAATCTGCAGCAGTAGGAGTCTATGATTTTAAAGATTCAAAAACCCCAATGGGAGATTTGATAATCAAGGCTGGCGAAAATAAAGATAGGAAAAATGACAAGTCAAAAGAGCTAATCAATTCTTTAAGAACAGCCAATAAAGACATGGAAAAGGCTCTAGAAGCAAGGGTAAGCTCACCTGTAAGGAAAAATGATGAACCATCAGATGAGGAGCTAGAGCTACTAACAAATAGGCTTCTAAACCACGCAAAGATTATAAATACGATAATTAGACAAGTATTATTAAATAACGAACTAGAAAGCTTAAGAGAATTAGAGCTAAGCGACAAAGCAGCAGCTGAGGAGGAATATAGAAATATAGCCCTTCTTTTAAAGCAATCACAAGATCTTAAGGAAAAGGCAGCCGATAAGCTTATAGCCTATGATGAAATCGACCTAAAGTCAGACTATGCCGAAGGTAATCCAAGTGAGGCTAGAAATCTAGCCTTAGACTTTGCAGATGATACAGACATAAATTACCTAACAGATTTAACTGATGGTAAAGATAAAAATTATAAAGAATTTTTAGAAGAGTTAAGTTCTAAGTTAGGCCACGCTATGACAAAGGTAGAAACAGTTACAATCACAAGCGAAGAAGACAAAAAAGAACAAGCTAACAAAGAAAACTTAGAAGATAAAAAAGAAGCTGATAAGGAAAAAGAAGCCCCTAACGAAGACGGGGTTAAGGATGAAAAACTTCCAGAAAATAAAGAAGAAGTAAAAGAAGAAAAAGAAACAAAGGAAGAAAATAAAGAAAATCCTCAAAATCCAAAAGAAAAGCAGGAAGAAAAACCTGCCAAAGATAAAAAAGATGAAAAGAAAGAAAAAGACCCAAGTTCTTCCAGAAAATCATCTAGAAAAAAAGGATGGAAAGAAGGAAGAGAAAAAGCCTGAATCAAAGGTTAGAATCAAAAACTCTTACCCACTATTAGTAAGATACTTAAGAAATCTAAATAATAGGACAAATTTCTTAAATAATCAAAAAAATTAAGATCAAGTAGAGATAAAAACTAAATAAATTTTTAAAAAGCATCATAAACGGCTAATTATAGCCAAGTGGTGCTTTTTATTTTTTGCAAAAAAAATCCTATTTCTTAACATAAATTTAATGATCCATAATTTATAATTAAATAAAAACTTATAAAGTAGAGACAATTAATTATTAAGGAGAATCAAATGAAGAAAAGAAATCTTGCAAAACTTGCCCTAATCACAGCCCTGTCGACAAGTATATTTTTTAATCACATTGAAAGTCCCCTTGCGGCAAAAGAAGATGTAAAAGCAGGCATAAATAATCAAAAAAATGAAGATGTTATCAAAAAACTAGAAAAAGAAATCCAAGAAAAGCAAAGAGAGCTTAATGCAAGAATTAAAGAGAAAACTCGACTTGAAACTGAGATTTCAGATTTAGAGAAGAAATTAGATGAGATAAAAAGTAAATTTGATAAAGATTGCAAGGCTGATCTAGCCAAGCTAAATAAACTAAAAGAAGAAAAGAAAATCGCAGAAAAAGCCCTAAAAGACCTTCAATCAGATAAAAAAGCAGTCGAGCAAAAGAAAACAGAACTAGAAGGTAAAATACAAGCTAATAATGAAAAAATCGCTGAATTAAAATCTACAGACAAGAGTCAAGTAGAAAAAGATATAAAAGAAGCAAAAAGTTCAAAGTCTAAAGATGAAAGCGCAAAAACAGCCTTAGAAAATAAATTAGCAAAAGAAGTAAAAGCTCACGAAGATTTACAAAAAGAATACCAAAAGAATAAGGCATATAGCGAAAGACTTAAAATAGATATAAACTCAAAGAAAAACACCCTAAATGAATTAAAGACAAATCTTGAAGAAACTCAAAAACAAATCAAAAATGCTGAGAATAGAAATCAAAATATTGATAAAACAAAAGAAGAATTAGCAAAAGCAAATAAAACAATAGAAGATTTTGAAAAATTAGAATCAAAACAGTTAGATAAAATAAAAGCTAATGAAATTAGAATAAAAGAGCTTAAGGCTAAAAATCCGTTATATAATGATGAAATAGAAAAAAAGATTGATGAATTAGAAGCTAAATCAAAAGAACTTGAAGAGAAACAAAATGCTTTACAAAAAGAAATTGATAGCTTAATTTCAAAAAAACAAGGTCTTGAAAGTAAGAAAATTGAAGCCCAGGGAGAATTTGACAAACAAAAGTTAGAAGCAAATGGCTTAGATGACGAAATTAAAGAAAAAGAAAGAAATATTGGGGATCTTGAAGTAAGCATTGAAAATGCTGAAAATTCTAATGATGCCAATAAAGAAGAGACTTTAAAAGAGCTTAAGAGTAGGTTGGATAAGACTAATAATGAAAAAAACACTCTAGAATCCCTAAAAAATGAAGCGGAAAACAAAGCAAATGAAGCTAATTCAAAAATAGAAGCTTACAAAAAAGAAATTCAAGATACTCTAAATAGTATAAGAGAAAAAGAAGAAGAACAAAAAACAAATGCAATAAAAATAAATTCTATAACAAGTGAACAAGAAAAGTTATTAAGAGAAAAAGAGCAAAATAATATAAATCCTGATGATATAGATGAAATAAAGAGATTAGAGGCAGAGAATTCTGCAATTAGAAATAATATAGACAAATCAAAAACACATATAAATCCATTCTTAGAAGCAAAGAAAAAATATGAGAGAGAAATAGAAGAATATAATAAAAAAACTGAGGAACTTAAAGAGTTAAATACTAAAAAGGAAGAATTAACTAAGAAAATTGAAAAGCTTAATACTGAAATCTTAGATAATGAAAATACAAAGAAGACTAATGACCTTGAAGTAGTAAAATTAAATAAGAAATTAGAAGATGATTTAAAAGCAATAAACGAAATAAAGGCTGAAATCAAGGCTAAAGAAAATGCAATCAAAGGTCATGATGAAAAAATAAGAGCTAAAGAAAAACTTCTTAAAGAAATTGAAAATAAAGAGGCTAACAAAAAAGCTCTTGAAGCTGAGAATGAAGCTTTAAATAAAGCACTTGTAGAAAATAAAAATAAGCAATCAAGCCTTAAAAATAAAGAGAAAGACCTAGAAAATGAGGCTAAAAAGCTAGATGAGAACATTAGGACACTTAAGGAAAGTTTAGATAAAAGAGTTGCTCCAGAAATGGCTAAAGACTACAAGGAAATAAAGGCAAAGCTTGATCAAAAGAAGATTTCTCTAAGACAAATCCTTGAATCAATCAAAAAAGATGAAAAGACCCTAAATGATAAAAAAGTCGGCCTAGAAGCCCTAAAAAATAAAAAGGCTAAAGAAAACCAAAAGCCAGAAAATAAGGGTCAAAATAATAAGCCAAGCTCACCATCAGATAATAAGCCAAATACTAATAATAAGCCAAATACTAATAATAAGCCAAATACTAATGATAATAAGTCAAAGGATGACGACAATAAGACAAGTGGGGATGTAGCAAAGCTTAAAAAAGAGAAATTTAGAAAAGCTCTGATTAATCTTAAAATGGCTTATAAGAGAGCCTTAGCTGTCCTAGAAAGAGCAGAAAACTATATGAAAACTGCCAAGATGTCTGAGGCAAAAAGAGCTAAACTTGAAGTTTTAGTAATAAGACAAAAACTTATCTTAGAGAAGGTAAGAATCCTAATCGAAAAGCTAGAAGCCAAAGCTAGATAAAAATTTTAATAATATTTAAATACCAAGTCAAATCTGACAAGATAGACTTGGTATTTTTTTGTTAAATCCTAAAGAAAAACAAAGAAAACTAGTAAATAATAGAATTTCACTTATTAATATGATATAATAATAATATATCATTTGTTAAAGTATGAAAGGACAGCGATGAAGGATAAAACCAAGGATTTTATATTTTTTATATTAGCAATTATAATTTTTTACGCATTGCTTTTTGCACTTGGTTTTACCTGCCCAATCAAGGCGCTGACAGGGATTTCCTGTCCAAGTTGTGGTATGACGAGGGCTTACTTTTCCCTACTTAGGCTTAAGCCGTCTTTGGCCTTTGCTTACCATCCGCTTTATCCCCTACCAGCTATTGTTTTAGTGGCTTATATATTCAGGGGGAAACTTTCAGATAGGTTTAAGAAAATCGCCATAGTATTGGGACTTATCTTAGTATTTGCTGTTTATTTTATGAGGATGGCTGATCCTAGCGATGATATAGTAGTATGTAGGCCTAGGAATTCGATAATTTATAAGGCCTATGAGAATCTTATTAAAAAATAAAAAGGAGTTGAGATGTTTTGTAAAAATTGTGGGGCTGAGCTAAAGCCAGGCGCTAATTTCTGTGCCCAATGCGGTAGCCCAGTTGACCAAGAAAAAATTCAACCAGCAAGCGAAAAAGTCGAATTAAATCTTGATGAGAAAAAAGAAGAATTTTCAGAAAAATTTGAAGAGAAAAAGCAAGAGGCAGCTGAAAGATTAGAAGAAGTAGGCAAGGATCTAGGAGAAAAGGCTGAAAAAGTAAAGGAATCTGTAGAAGAATCCCTTGATACAGCCAAGGAAAATATTGAAGATACCGCCCAAGAAGTAAAAGAAACAGTAGTTGATACAGCCCAAAGAGCTGAGCAAACTCTTGATCAAACAGTAGAAGACATCAAGGAAGATGTTGAAGTTAAAACATCTAACGAAGATATCTTAGAAGGCTTTGCTAATGATGAGAAAAATATTGATAATGAGCCAATCTTTAAAAGTATAAAAGATATAGAAAATAACAAGTCTGATGAAGCGAGCATCGAGATTAAACCAAGTGGTCTTGTCAAAATTATTGCCCTAGCAGGCTTGGCAGTAGCAGCTATATGTGCTCTGCTTTTTGCAATTGACCTACTTAGGTTAGTTATATTTACTATAGGAGGTATTTTCTAATGTTAGGATTTTTATTTTCAATGGCATTTAACCTATTGGCCAACCTTCTTTCTTTAGTATCTGTAGTATTTTTTGGCTACAGTTTATATACAGTTGCTAGCCAGTGGAACAAGACCGATAACCAAGATCTATTCAACCTTACAGTTATAAGTGGTGCATTTATGATTATCGTAAGGATTATTGACCTAATAATAAGAAAGGTAACCTATTACGATTTCTTCTTTAGGCCAATTGTAAGTATAATTCTTATACTCTTAGCTATTGGGGCACCTGTTTTAATTTATCTAGTAGCTATGTCTGCTGGTGATGTAATCTATGAAGATGGATATTTTAACAAATTAAGCGACACTGAGTTTTTAAAATCAGAAGTAATGGCTGCTTTTGGTCTATTTATGACCGCAATAGGCAACCTAAGCTCAAAATTTGCTAAGGATGCTGATGGATCAGCCAAGGCGAAAAATTATGCAAACGGAGCAAATCAAGATTCAGATGCCTTTAAATATACAGGAGATTCAGGAGATTTTCACGGAATGCTACCAGAAAGACGATCATTATTATTATATATTTTATTAAATTTAATTACTTGCGGATTATATAACCTATATTTCGTCCACACAGTATCAAGAGATGTAAATATAGCTTGTGCTGGAGATGGAGAACACACAAGTGGTGTATTAAAATATATAATTTTAACAATCCTAACTTGTGGTATTTATGGCATTTATTGGGATTATGCCCTAGCAAATAGAACTGCAGCAAACGGTCATAGATATGGCTACCATATTCAAGAAAATGGAGCAAGCGTGATATTATGGCTACTTCTTGGTTCATGGATATGTGGACTTGGATATTTCGTAGCAAGAAATATTACAATCAAAAACGTAAATAAGGTATGTAGAGGCTACAACCAAAAAAACCCAATTTACTAAAATAAAAAAATCATAGCTTGTGATGAGGTCATAAGCTATGATTTTTTTATTTGTGAAATCATACTAAGAATAATTATTTAGGTCCATTTATAATTTTTCTTTACGCAGGTATAATGAAAAAGTAAATTTGCTAAAGAAAATTAGGGAGTAATATTTTGGAAAAGTTTGGAAATATGGCCTTTGATAAGAAGACTATGAAGGAAAATGTGCCTTATCCAGTTTACCTAAAATGGAAAGAGGCAGCAAGAGGCAATGCAAACCTAGACAGGGAGACAGCTGATTCTATCGCTCATGCCATGAAGGCCTGGGCTATATCTAAGGGTGCTACATCCTACACACATTGGTTTCAGCCCCTAAATGGCAAGACTGCAACAAAGAAAACCGCCTTTTTGAGTAGGGATGATAAGCATAATCCTATCTATAGGTTTTCGGGTAAGGAACTAATCAAGGGAGAGCCTGATGCTTCATCCTTTCCATCCGGTGGAATGCGTTCAACTTTTGAAGCCAGGGGCTATACATATTGGGATTTGACAGCCAATTCCTTTATCTTAGACAAGGTTCTCTACATACCATCAGTCTTCGTTTCATTTTATGGGGAGAAATTAGATAAGAAGCTACCTCTAATAGAGTCAATGAACATGGTAAGCAGTGAAGCCGCTAGGATTTGCAATCTTTTTTTGAAAGATGAAACAACCTATAGGGTCAAGGCGAAGCTTGGTCTTGAACAGGAATTTTATCTTATCGATAAGAAATATTTTGACAAGAGAATTGACCTCGAATATTCGGGCATGACCTTAATTGGCTCTGAGCCGATGGTTGAAAAAGAGCTGGTTTCCCATTATTTGGGTGCTATTCCTCAGAGGGTCAATGATTTTTATGAAGATGTCAATCAACAGCTTTATGACCTAGGAATCTACATGGAAGCAGAGCACAATGAGGTGGGTCCAAACCAATTTGAGATAGCGATAATGTTTGAAAATGCAAATATTTCCGTGGATAATAACCAGCTTTTGATGTATATTTTGGAAAAAACTGCCCTCAAGCACGACTTGGTTTGCCTTCTTAAGGAAAAGCCTTTTAAGAATATGGCAGGATCAGGCAAGCACAACAATTATTCCCTTGCCACAAATTATGGTAAAAACTTATTTTCACCAGGCAAGGACCCAAAAAATAACATGACCTTTCTCTTGTTTTTGGCAGCCATGATAGAGGTTTGTAACGAGTGCCAAAAGCTAATCAGGATAGCTTCATCATCTGTCACCAACGACTATAGGCTAGGAGGCGATGAGGCCCCACCAGCCATTCTTTCTGTCTTTGTGGGACTTGATTTAGAAGAAATCCTAAAGGCCATAGCCAGGGGAGACTTTGAAGGACAAGTTCCATCTAACAAGGTTAAAATACCTCACCTGGGCGAGCTAAAAACTGATTCATCAGACAGAAATAGGACATCGCCAATAGCCTTTACCGGCAATAAGTTTGAATTTAGGATGCTTGGCTCATCCAAATCTGCAGCAGACTTAAATACAGTCTTAAATATTGCCATGGCAGAATCTTTAAAGAAAATCGCTGATAGGCTAGAAAAGGCCGATGAAGAATGGCGAAAAGAAGAGGCTTATGCCATAATCAGGGAAATATATGAAGCCAATAAGAGGATTTTATTCCAGGGTGATGGTTATTCAGAAGAATGGAAAAAAGAAGCTCGTGACCGTGGCCTTGATAATTATCCAAGTTTTCTAGAAGCCCTAAAGGCTGCAAAGGAAGATGGGGCCTACGATATATTTGAAAGGGCGGGAATCTTTACAAGCAAGGAAATTGAATCTATAATCAATGTTGAATTTGAAGAGGTGATTAATTTCTTCTCTTCCCAGCTAGAGATTTTAAATAATATGATCCAACAAGAAATCCTCCCATCAGCTATGAGGGAAATCAAAGAAATCAGGGATTACCTGGCCTTTGTGGACAATGATAAACTTAAGGCAAGGGCTAATAAGATTAATGAAGAAGTAGGAGAGCTTCTTGATTATAGCGAGAAAATCATAAATATCTTAAAAAAATCTGAATCTATAAAAGATAGAGAAGACAAGGCTTTTTATTTGCAAAATCAGACCAGGAGCCTAGCAGAAAAGATAAGAGAAATCTCAGATTGTCTGGAAAAATTAATATCAAGAGAAAATTACTCCATGCCAAATTATGTGGACATGCTAAAATCCTTATAAAAAAGGCGAGCAATATGCTCGTCTTTTTAAGTATTTACTTATAGGTCACTTTCTTGCCTAGGCCAAGCCTTCCTAAAATTATTCCAAGGATGAAGCATATTAGGGAAGGGATGAACCAGGTGAAGCCAAATTTTGCTAGGGGTAGGTTTTGTATAAGGTCTACAAGTCCTATAAGGCCAAATTTTTTGCCAAAAGTTTCTATGACAGCTGTTATAATTACTGCTGTAACCATGAGGATGTAGGCCATGTTGTAAGGGACTTTCTTATCAAAAATCATATAAAAGGCCAGGCAAATTATGATTGGATATCCTATATTTAGGACTGGAGCGGCAAGATTTATTATAGCATCCACACCCAAAGATGAGATGAGAAAGCTTGCTAGGGTTACAAAGATTGCTGTGTAAAGATATTTTATCTTGCCATTTGTTAAGTTTTCGATGAAATTACCAGCTGATGAGGTAAGGCCAATGGCTGTTGTAAGGCAGGCTAAGCTTACTGAAATGCTAATAGCAAATTTGCCGAAATTTCCTAGGACCATATAGACTAGGTTTATTAGTATTTCTACACGGGAGTCTGCCTGGGAAAATATCCCACTAGCATTTGCCCCTAGATAGGTAAGTCCTCCGTAGACTAGGGCTAGAAAAACTGATGCCACACAGCCTACAGCTATGATAAAAGACATTTTTTCCTTTTGATTAGTCTTGCCATAGCCCTTTCTAATCATGTCTGTTACGACAATACCAGTAAAAAGGGGAGAGGCAAAGGCATCTATTGTTTGGTAGCCTTCGTAGAATCCTTTTACGAAAAATCCATCCTTAACATCGCTAGGAACTGGCATTCCTATCGGGCTAATAATAGCCTTAACTATTAATACAAATAGGAAAAACAGGAGGAAGGGTGTTATATATTTGCCTATGATATTTACTACACTTGTTTCCCTAAAGGAAAGGATAAAGGTGATGGCAAAAAATCCTAAAGTTACAGTCCAGATAGGTAGGTTTGGGAAAAAGGACTTAAAGCCTACCTCATAGGTAGTGGCTGCTGTCCTTGGAATTGCAAAGGCAGGACCTATGCAGATGATAGATGCTATAGTTAAAATGTTAGAAAAGTTGGGGCCCACTCGCTTGCCGATATCTACAGCACGCCCTCCAGCAAAGGCTGTCATGATGACTGCAAAAATCGGAATAACAGGGTCTGCTAGCAAAAATCCTAGCATGGTAGAAGCCCATCCATCTCCAGTTATGACACCTAAATAGGGTGGAAAAATCAAATTGCCCGCACCAAAAAATATAGCGAAGAGGGCAAGTCCGCTAATAAGTATGTCTTTATTTCTCTTGTTCAAAATTGTCTCCTTGTATGTAATTCAGACTATAATTATACCGTAGCTTTTAAAAATTCAAAAAAATGTTTATTTTTTAATTAGTGGAGGATGAGAGAATTGAAAATTGTAATAGAGTTTTTATTTAATGAGTATAGAATTTAATAAAATAGTTAATATAGAAGTTCTTTGTTTCGAGCTAAAGCTCGACCACTCTGCCTCTGCACCAGTCCTTCCTCAATCTTCTTACAGAAGATTGGAATAGGGCTTCGCGTGGGGCTCCTCAGCTACGGCATCAAGCCTACCAACCATTTGCTTCACAAATGGGGTTAGGCATAGATACGCGCCGGAGGGGCGTGTCTCCATGAGCCGATGGGCTTGTTTCCTTATCTCGAGCTTGTCGAGAGATCTATTAGTTCTGCTTGGGTGTTTGAATTACTTTGAGAAGGTGTTTGCTAATTTTTTTATCCCTTTGAATATTAACGGATTGTTGTTCTTGGGTTTTTGTTGACTACGAAATACCCTGTTAGGCTTCTCTACGTTGGTCGAAGCAAGGGTGGAGTGTCTTTAGGCTTGTTTCCTGGAGCCGACGGGATTTTCTCGCTTCGCTCGATATGAAGTTTGCAAGGCGTCTTTACTCTAGATAATTTTAATGATTTTATAGTAAAAATTCCTACAGCTGAAAGCCATAGGAATTTGTTTTTATTTTATAAAATCTTCTTTCTCAATAAAGACTGGCATGCCGTCTTGGTAGGTCTGGGCTACTTCTCCTTGGATTAGTGGGAGGCAATATTTTATCATTTTTTCTTCTAGGGTTTTCTTATCACCTAGCCAATCTACATGAATCATCATCTCTCTGTTGGCTATTTCTGATGGTTTGACCTCTGTGTAGGTGACTTCATAATTATCATTATTTGCTCTTCTTAGGACTGGGACTAGGTTGGTGTGGTCGATTCCTAGCTCTGTTGCCCTGTAGCCTAGTTTGTAGGCTTCTTCTGCATCTGTCTTACTTATTAGGGTGTTGGTCCTTTGGACTGTGTTTAGCTCTATTGCCCTGGATTTGACTCCTAGCCTTTCTCTAACCATAGTTGCTAGTCTTTCGCCAACTCCTGCCACTACAGGGTGGTTGAAACCGTCCTTACTATTTGAAAAGACTTCTTCGTTTAGCTTATCTTCTAGGTCCCTAAAGCCTTCAGCTAGGGCTACTATGAGGTTGTTTTCAGCCTTTAGGGCCTCTTTTATTTCATCAAAGATATCATCTAGATATTTCTCATCTTCTGGTATATAGAGGAGGTTGACCTGATCTTTTTTGGCCTTGTGGTTGGCCACAAGAGAGCTTGCTGCAAGCCAGCCTGCGTGGCGGCCCATGATTTCCACAAAGGTCACGCTTTCTAGGTCATAGATATCGACATCTGTCCTTATTGTCCTGATGGTGGATGCGATGTACTTGGCAGCTGATCCGTAGCCTGGTGAGTGGTCCATACCCATTAGATCGTTATCAATTGTCTTAGGGCATCCCATTACATGGATGTCTTCTATTTTCTTATCAGCCATATATTTATTTAGTTTTGTGACTGTGTCCATAGAGTCGTTACCGCCAATATAGATAAAGAGGTCGATGGCGTTTTTCCTTAGGACTTCAAAAATTTTGGCATAGTCTGGGTGGTCTAGGTCATCTGATAATTTATACCTGCAGGAACCAAGTATTGATGATGGCCTGGCCATAAGTTTTTTGCCGCAATTGTCCTTGGCAAAGATTTCCTGGTCGACTTCTTCTATATGTTCTTTGAGGATGCCTTCGATGCCGTTATTTGATAGGTAGATATGGTTAAAGTCATTGTCTATGCCACCTTCAATAGCACCTGCAAGAGATGAGTTTATTACTGATGTAGGTCCACCGGATTGGGCTATAATTACATTCATTATCTTCTCCTTAAAATAAATATTCTTCTAGGTAGGCTGCTATCCCGTCTTCATCATTTGATAGGGTGATGTGGTCGGCGATTTCCTTGATATGGTCAACTGCATTGCCCATGGCAACCCTTGTTCCGCCGATTTCAAACATTGTTATATCGTTCATTTCATCACCAAAGATTAGGATATCATCGGTGTCTATGCCTAGGATTTTGGCTGCTTCTAGGACTGAATTACCCTTTGATAGGCCAAGGGGCATGACTTCGTGGTAGAATCTCAATGATTGGACTTGGACAGTCCTGTCAGCAAATTTTTCTATTAATTTTTGGCGAGGCTCGTCAATTTTTTCTGGGTCTGCTGCGAAGAGGAACTTGTTTGGCTCAAAGTCAATGCTATCTCTGATGGTCTTATCTTCCTTAAGAGGGACACCTAGGTTTTGGGCTTCCCAATTGCTATAATGCTTGCTAGCATCATCTGTTATTATGTAATCTCCCTTTGGCACCATTAGCTCTAAGTCAAGATTTTTGGAAAATTTTAGGATTTCTTTGGCAAGACTTAAGTCCATTGGATGGTTGGCTAGTATCTTCTTTTCTTTATAATCATAGAGCATGCCACCATTAAAGGATGAGATAAGACCACCAAATTCGTCAAATTTGAGGGCGCTAGCTAGGGCATAGATGCCAGATGTAGGTCTGCCTGAGGCTATCATGACCTCATGTCCTTCTTTGCTTGCCCTTATTAGGGCGTTTTTTGTCCTTTCTGTAATTTGACTCTTGCTATTTACAAGTGTTCCGTCTACGTCTACTACAATTAGTTTCGTCATTTTCTTCCTTTCTTTTCCTTACAAAATATTCTTTTCTAAATATAGGGCTATGCCGTCATCATCGTTTGTCGGGCAGATATAATCGGCAAGATTTTTGATATAATCACTGGCATTTGCCATGGCAATTCCAGTGCCTGCCATCTCTATCATGGTTTCATCGTTGATTTCATCGCCAAAGGCTAGGGTATCCTTGTGGTCAATTCCATAAAAGTCAGCTATTTCCAAAAGGCTTCTGCCCTTGTGAATACCAGCTGGCATGCAGTCTAGAAATTGGGGCATGGAATGGATTGGGTTTACCTTACCCTTAAATTTTTCTTCAAAATCTGACTTTACTTTTTCAATCAGACTAGGTTTTGCAGAAAATAAAAGTTTGTTTAGGTCAAAATCAAGCTTATCTGCTAAATCTTCTATGATTTCTACTTCTAGCTTGTTTTTCTTTGAGAGAAAGTCTAGGTCGTAGGCATCATCTTTTTCTGCAAGGATTTTATTATCGTGATAAATTAAGTAATCAAGGCCAAGGCTTTTGCCATAAGCAATCATTTCTTTTACGATTTCTCTTGGGATGGTGTGGTTTATGACTGGCTTATCTTTGGCAAGGTCAAAGACTAGGGCGCCATTGGAGCTTGCTACAAGGCCGCCTTCATGCCTATTAAAAAGCTCTCTTGCGACCTTGATCGATCCGTAAAAGTCCCTACCAGTGATGATTACGACCTTATGGCCGAAATCTAGGACTTTTTCTATGGTTTCTTTACTTTTCTTACTTATGGTATTTGTGCTTGTTAGTAGGGTCCCGTCCAGGTCTACTGCAATTAATTTTTTAGTCATCTTATAGGCTAAAGAGCTCGTCTCCTACTTCTACATTTTTTGCTTCTGATAATTTAACTTTTTTGATGGTTGGATTAGTGATAACTACTGGGGATTCTAGGCTATAGCCAGCTTCTTTGATCGCATCAAGATCAAATTCTAGAAGGAGGTCGCCTTTTTTGACCTCTTGGCCAGATTTTACGAATGCATTAAAGCCCTTGCCTTCGAGCTCAACTGTCCCTATGCCAACATGGACTAGGACTTGGATGCCTCTTTTACTTTCAACTCCAATAGCGTGTTTGCCGTGGGCAACCATCGTAATCTTGCCATCGCATGGGGCAAAGACCTTGCCCTCATCGGCTATGATAAGAGCACCAGGTCCTACGATTTGTTCAGAAAAAATTAGGTCGCGGCAATTTTTTATTTCTGTAATTTCCCCCTTGATTGGGGCATAAAATATCTTGTCTTCTTTGGTAAATATATTTTTTATGTCATCTATTATTGACATTGGCTCACCTCTTTTTATGTATGCAAAACTGTCTCTTAATCACTATACCACAAATGAAGTCTTTGTTAGCTTTATATGTATAAGTTAAAAAACTAGCAAATAAAAATTCACTAGTTTTTCTTATGATTATTTATTTTCGTTTTCTACCCTTATATTTTCATCTAATAATTTTAGGTAGTAGGTCTTGGCCATCTCTATGCTAAAGATAGATGAATCCTTGAAAAAGGCCTTAATTTCATCGATTAGGGCCTTGGTTTTGGCATCTTCACCATATTTTTCCTTAAGGTCTGAGGCCTTTTCTAATTGGCCATTTATCTTGTGTATTAGGCCCATGGTCCTTGCTTCTCTGTCATTTTCTATTAAAAGCTCTCTTAGGGACCACTTGATATTATTTTCTGTAACTCCTGCCTTGTGTTGTACATTGACCTGATTATTTCTAAGGGCATCGATTACATCAAACATCTTTTGATTGTCAAAATTAGAAAATAGGATGAAGTCAAAGTCGATATTTGCTTCTTCATCTATTATTTCCTTTTTGCTTTCATCAAAGCCCTCAAGGCCTAAAAGGTAGCCGACTAGGTGGTCTACTTCCTTTTCGTCTACTTCTATTATATTTACATCGTGAGAGTCACAAATTTGTTTAAATTTATCAAAATCACTATTTAAGTGGGATTTGTAGTATAAAATATCTGCCATTTTTTCCTCATTTCTTTTACTAAATATATATAAATTATACTAATCATAAAATTTTGTTCAAATTTCAAAAAATGGGTATAAATTATTTAAGAACCTAGGAGGCTATATGACTGAAAGAGTAATTAATTTAGAAAAAAAACTAGTTAAGACTGATAAAATTTTAAGAAAGGTGCGTCAGACTAGGGCTATTGTGATTAAAAGCCTACAGTCTATTGACAATAAATATGATTTTTCTGCAAGCTCCTGGCTTAGGGGCAATTTCCTCGGCAATTTTATAAGGGGATCAAAGATTGATAAGATGAACAAAAATATCGACAGGGTCCAAAAGTCTATGCTTAAACTTGAGGCTGACCTCATGGTTTATGATGTTGATAATGACACAAATCTTGCAGGATTTTTAAGGCTCCCATCAAAGATGAGCGAATCGGGCAAGGTGACTAATAAATTTACCGATATTGGCCTTAGGGCTTCGATGAGATTTAGGCAATTTGATGTAGTTGTAAGCCTTAGAAATCTGGAGACCATCATCAAAAGGCTTGAAGAAATTAGACATGAACTTAAAAATGACCTTAAAGGATCAATGGGTTATTTAGAATGAAAAAAATGACTAGGCAAAAGTTAAACTTTCGCTTAGTCATTTTTTATGCAAAAATTTCTAAATTATTGTCAATTAGCTTATCTATAGCATAGGCTACACCATTTTGTAGGTTAGACTTGGTGATGAATTTGGCGTGTTTCTTTAATTCATCGACTGAATTTGCCATGGCCACAGGAAAGCCAGTTTGCTCTAGCATTGGTATGTCGTTTTTCTCGTTGCCTATGGACATGATTTCATCAGGAGTGATATCTAACATCTCCGCCATAAGCTTTACAGCGTGGCCCTTGTTGGCCTTTTTGTTCATGACCTCTATGAGGAAGGGTGCGGTTTGGACTGCATAATAATCTTCATTAAGGATCTTTAGTTTGTTTTTAAGGACCTTATTTATACTTGCTCTTGAGCCTAAAATCAGAAATCTACCGAAGTTCTTGTCTTTGGCTACTTTGTCGTAGTCAATCCTAGTTAATTTTAGCTGGTTGATTGCTGCATTCATTTGAGTATAAAAATTTGGTTCTTTATGCCTTGAATAAAAACCTATATCATCCATAGCGGATACTTCTACATCATAAGAAGTCATTAGGTCATCAAGTTTTTTAAGATCATCAATAGTTTGGAAATTTCCGCCAATTGCTTTGCCGGTCGCATTATCAAATATATATGAACCATTTTGGCAGACTGTAAAATGCCCCTTTCTATTTAGGCCTAGCCTTCTTATATATTTTTCCATTGAATGATATGGCCTGCCGCTGGCTAGGGCTATATGGACTCCCATATCCCTTGCCCTATCGATTGCTTCTATGTTTTTTTTGCTGAGTCTCTTAAGTGGGGTAACAAGTGTACCATCCACATCAATAGTAATTAATTTAATCATACTAGTATTATACTATATTATTTTCTATTTAAGAGGTCTTTGTACTCATCAGGTGATTTACGAATCCTTGTTGGGTCTTTAAAAAAGTCAGTTGCAAGCCTTTTAACTACAGGGCTTAGCATGATTAAGGCATAGAGGTTTGGAAGAGCCATTAGGCCGTTTAGGATATTTGAAACAACCCAAACAAGGCCTAGGTCGACATTTGCACCTACAAATACAAATATTATATATAAAATCCTATAAGGGATTACAATCTTATCTCCAAAAAGATAGGTGAGGGCGGTTTCTCCATAATAAGCCCAACCCATGATTGTGGATAGGGCAAAAAGAGTTAGGCCAATACTTACTACATAAGACCCGTAATTTGTGGACTTGGCAAAGGCATTTGCCACAAGGCTAGAGGCATCAGAGCTAGATGTCCATGATATTTGGCTAGTTATTATAACAAGGGCTGTAATGGTACAGATAATAATTGTATCGACAAATACTTCGCTCATCCCCCAAAGACCTTGGCGGCAAGGGTGGTCTGTAGAGGCACTTGCATGGGCTATAGGTGAAGAACCAAGACCTGCTTCGTTGGTGAAAACACCCCTAGCAACACCGGCTGAAATAACTTGTTTAACTGTAAGACCCACAAATGAACCTCCAAGGCTAGCAGGAGAAAAGGCTCCTAGGAAAATTGCCTTGAAAGCTGGTATTATATATGCCCTATTTAAAAATAAAAGATAAATAGAACCTAGTATATAAAGCAGGCTCATAAGAGGGACAAGCTTTGATGTAACCTTGCTTATGGATGAAATCCCACCTACTATTACAAAGCCAACAAGAGTAGCTAAAACAAGACCTGTGATAAGAGGATTGATATTGTAATTGCTCTTAAGGACACCAGCTATAGCGTTTGATTGGGTAGAATTACCTATACCAAAAACAGCAATACCAGCAAAAAGGGCGAAAGTTTTGGCAAGGCCATTCTTTCCAAGACCATTTTTTATATAATACATAGGTCCACCCACAAAGCGTCCGTTTTTATTTTCCCTAAAGGCAAGGGCAAGGCTTACTTCGGAAAATTTGGTAGCCATACCAAAAATAGCGGCCACCCACATCCAAAAGATAGCCCCAGGTCCACCTAAGATAATGGCAAGGGAGACACCTACGATATTGCCAGTGCCGACAGTAGCAGCAAGGGCAGTAGAAAGGGCCTCAAAAGGTGAAATATCCCCATCGTGTTCTTTGTGTGATTTATCAAAAACTTTAAGTAGGGTATTCCTAAGGGCAAAGCCAAGTTTTCTAAATTGAAGGCCAGATAAAACAAGAGTTAAGATAAGGCCAGTGCCAATGATTCCGACAATGAGGGGAGCACCCCAAAGTATCTTATCAATAGCGACGAAAAATTCTTTCATATGTATCTCCTTTCATAAATAGTATTTTATTATTTTATCCGCATTTTTATGATTTACAAAAATAAATATTTTCTTGTCAATCTACTCGCAAAGCCCTAAAACATCGCTAAATTTATTTCGATAAACTTATAAATTGACAAGGAAATTAAACTATTTTATAAAAAATTATAAGAAGAATTTATTCTTAGGCCTAAAACCGGTATAATGTAGAAGTAAAGACGAGTTTAACAGATTAAGAAAGGATATAAAATGATTATAGGAATACCTAAAGAGATTAAAGACCAAGAATCTAGAGTGGCTGTAGTACCAGGTGCTGTGGCTGATTTAGTTAAAAATGGAAATGAAGTTTTAATAGAAAAGGGAGCGGGCGTTGGCTCTGGAATTAGCGATAAGGACTATGAAGAAGCAGGTGCAAAAATAATTGATAAGGCTGCTGATGTATGGGAGAAGGCTGAGATGATCTACAAGGTCAAGGAGCCTCTTAAGGAAGAATACAAATACCTTAGAGAAGGACTAATCCTTTATGCCTATCTCCACCTAGCAGGAAATGCTGAGCTTACAGAAGAACTCCTTAAGAAAAAGGTAACTGCAATTGGTTTTGAAACTGTAGAGAAGGATAGAAAGCTACCACTTCTTCAACCAATGAGTGAGATTGCTGGTAGGATGGCTGTCCAAGAAGGGGCAAGATACCTAACTAAACCAGAAGGTGGCAAGGGAATCCTCCTTCAAGGTGTGCCGGGAGTAAGACCTGCCCATGTTGTAATTGTAGGAGCTGGTACAGTTGGTACAGCAGCTACAAGGATAGCAGTAGGTATGGGAGCTAGGGTAACAGTTCTAGATGTAAATATCGATGCCCTAACCAAACTTCACAACCTCTTCCCAGATAAGATTGAAACCCTTTATTCAAATCCACTAAATATAGACGAGGCAGTAAGTGGGGCGGACCTAGTTATTTCTACAGTCCTAATCCCAGGTAGACGTGCTCCTCAACTTGTAAAGGTAGATACAGTCAAGAAAATGAAGGAAGGTTCTGTAGTAGTGGATGTGGCTATAGACCAAGGTGGTTCTACAGATATCACAAAAGATCACGCAACAAGCCACACTGATCCAGTATTTAATAAATACGGCGTAATCTTCTATGCTGTAGCAAATATACCAGGTGCAGTAGCTATGACATCAACCTACGCCCTATCTAATGCCACAACCCTCTATGCTAAGGCAATAGGTAAGGAAGGACTTGCGGCAGCTGTTGAGAAATTCCCAGAACTTAAGAGTGGAATCAATCTCTATGACGGCAAGGTAGTCCTTGAATCAATAGCAGAAGATACAGGTCACGACCTAGCTGAATTAAATCTTTAATTAAAATAAAAATGCCAGGAAGCTTAAGTTTTCCTGGTTTTTCTTTGCTTGAATATATTTTTAGGTATACCTAAAAATATATTTTGACAAAATAAATAAAGATGTTATAATAAACTTAAGAAAAATTTTAAAAGGAGTTATTATGACAAGGAAAATAATATTTAGCCTCTTAGCCTTACTTGTATTTGCAGGCTGCGGAGCTAAAACAAATAATACTGACAAAAGTGCAGAGACAAAAGAAGAAGTAAAGAGCGAAGAGAGTTCAAATCCTTCAAAGAAAAACATCACAGCTACAACTACTTTTATAGCTGATATGGTGAAGGAATTAATAGGTGATAGGGCTAATCTTTCTATGATTATCCCAGCTGGAGAAGACCCACACCTTTATGTTGCAAAGCCTGAAGATTATAACAAGATAAAGGATGCCGACCTAGTTTTATACCACGGACTTCACTTTGAAGGCAAGATGGTAGATGCCCTAGAAGCAAGTGGCTATGCAGTAACCGAAACCTTCCCTAAGGATAAGATTGGTCAAATGGACCAAGATGGGGAGACTATAGTAGACCCACACTTCTGGTTTGATATAGACCTATACAAGGAAGCCTTCACTAATACAGCTAACAAGTTAAAAGAGCTTTATAAAGATGATGAGGAAGTGATTAAAGAAATTGACAAAAACCACGACAGGTATATAAAAGAGCTCGATGATCTTGATGAATATAACAAAAAAGAGCTTGCAAAAATCCCAGAAGAGTCAAGATATTTAATCACCCCACATGATGCCTTCAATTATTTCTCAAGAAGATATAAGATTGAAGTATTAGCCCCACAAGGAGTTTCAACAGATTCTGAAGTATCAAATAAGGACCTTGAAGACACAGCAAGCTTTATAGCAGACCACAAAATTAAGGCAATATTTGCAGAATCAACAACAAATCCAGAAAGAATGGAAAAGTTAAGAGATGTTGTAAAATCAAAGGGTTTTGAAACAGAGGTAGTATCAGGCGAGGGTCAAGAGCTATATTCAGACTCCCTATCCAAAGAAGGCGGGGAAGCTGACACCTTCATAAAAATGTACAAACACAATGTAGACCTAATAGTAGGTAAGCTTAAATGAGAGCGGCAATTGAAGTAAAGAACCTTTCCGTCTCTTACGAAAAAAACCAGGTACTATCTCAAATAGACCTTACTATCCCTCTAAATTCAAGAACAGCCATAGTAGGAGCAAATGGAGCAGGCAAGTCCACCCTACTTAAGGCTGTTCTTGGCCTAATTAAAAAGGACTCGGGCGAGGTCAAGATTTTGGGCAAAGACCTTAAGGATGCCAAGCTTGACCTAGCCTATGTTCCCCAAAAAGATTCGGTCAATTGGAATTTCCCTATAAGGGTTTATGATGTTGTAAAGATGGGAAGATTCCCTTATTTGGGTTCCTTTAAGAAATTAAGAGCTATAGATAAGGAGAAAATCGACCATGCCATGGAAGAAATGGGCATAGCTGACTTAAAGGATAGGCAAATTTCAAAACTTTCGGGCGGTCAAAAGCAGAGGGTCTTTCTAGCAAGGGCCCTAGCCCAAGATGTGGACCTATACATCCTTGATGAGCCCCTCACAGGAGTTGATATCAAGACAGAAGAGATAATAGCCAAGGAATTTAAAAACCTCCAGGCCAAGGGCAAGACAATTATATCAGTCCACCACAATATCTATAGTCTAAATAGGTATTTTGACCACCTTCTAGTTTTAAATGGAGGAGTCCAATATTCAGGTCCTCTTAATGTGGATGGCATTGATAGTCAGATAGATAAGGGATTTAGGGGCTAATATGGATGTATTATTTTCATACTCATTTAAAATCATAGCCATAGGGACAATTCTCCTTGCAAGTCTTGCAAGCCTTGTGGGAATTATCAATGTCTACAAGGACCAATCCCTAATCGGCGATGCCATGGGCCATTCGACCTATGCAGGCCTAGTTTTAGCCTTTATCCTAACAGGTATGAAGTCTAGTTGGGTCCTATTGATTGGGGCCTGCCTATCTGCGGCTCTTTCCTATTTTTTGATAGAATATTCAAGCAAGAATACAAAGATTGGCCCAGATGCAAATATGGCCATATACTTGTCGGGATTTTTTGGCCTAGGACTTGTTTTAAAGTCTTATATTCAGGGCAATCCAGCCTTTGCATCATCCAGGCAAGCAGGCCTAGATAATTACATCTTCGGCCAAGCTGCCTATCTTTTGGAAGATGACATCTGGCTAATAGGAGGAGTTCTTCTTATTGCCCTGATAATTTTTGCCTTAAATTACAGGCATATCAAGGCCTATCTCTTTGATCCGGAATTTGCTTATATGGTAAATATAAATACAAAAATCCTGGATAGCTTGGTATTATTTATCACAATCCTAACCATAGGTGTGGGCATAAAGGCAGTTGGGGTTATTCTCATTGCATCCTTTATGGTTCTACCGACACTCGCAGCTAGTAAGCTTTCACACTCCTTTGGCAGGGTTTTGGTCATATCCATTGTAATTTCAGCCCTTTCAGCCTTTATAGGTTCTTATATTTCGACAATCTTTAAAGGATTTTCGACAGGACCTACGATAATAATTATCCAGGCAAGCTTTGCCATCCTTGCCCAAATCATAAAAATTCTAAGGAGGAAGTAATGACAGATGCACTCATAGTTTTAATACTCACATCCATATCATGTTCTCTGCTTGGAATATTTTTGATTTTAAGAAAGCTATCTATGATGACAGATGCCATAAGCCACTCAGTCCTACTCGGCATAGTTTTGGCCTTTTTCCTAGTTAGGGATTTGGATAGCCCACTTCTAATATTAGGGGCAAGCCTTATGGGCCTAGTGACTGTGTTTTTGATAGAATCTATTGGCAAGCTCAAACTTGCCAAGCTAGATGATGCCACAGCCATAGTCTATCCCCTTCTATTTTCAATAGCGGTCATCCTGATTAGTAAATTTTTTAGAAATGTCCACCTAGATACAGATATTGTCATGATGGGCGAGGTGATTTTCTCATCAATGATAAGGACGGAAATTTTTGGTATAGAGATGTCAAAATCAATCCTTGAAGCGGCCTTAAGCCTAGTATGCGTTATAGCTTTCATCGGCATATTTTATAGGAAATTAAAGATAGGAAGTTTTGATGAAGAATTTGCATCCCTTGTTGGAATTTCAACAGGTCTTATCTTTTATAGTCTGATGACAATTACATCCTTTGTGGCAGTTACATCCTTTAACAATGTCGGGGCAATAATTGTAATTTCATTTTTCATAGGGCCGGCTGCAATTGCTCTTTTATTTGCAAGAAGTCTTAGGGAAGCTTTCTTGTTAGCGACTCTTGCTTCAATTATAAATCCAAGCATAGGTTTTTATCTTGCCATTAATTTTAATGTATCCATAACAGGTATGATTGCAACAATCAATATGGCAAGCTATTTAGCTTTAATCATCATAAAGAAGTATATTTTAGATAGGAGTAGAAATTATGGAAAAAATCAATCCTCAAAGAGAGGACTATCTAACAATAATATACAAATTGATGCAGGAAAATGATAAAATTACCAACAAGGATATTTCTCAAGCTCTTGACATAAGCCCACCATCAGTCACAGAGATGCTCAAGAAACTCAAGGCTGAGGGCCTTATAAAGGATGATAAGACAAATTTTCTGACAGATAAGGGAGTAAGCCTAGCAAGGCTATTAATATCTAAGCATAGACTTTGGGAATACTTTCTCCAGGAGACCTTGGATTATTCATGGAAAGACGTCCACGAAATAGCAAATAAGCTCCAATCAGCCACACCGGATGACCTTTTAGATAAGCTAAATGACTTTTTAGGCCACCCTAAATATTGTCCCCACGGATCGGTTATCTATATAAATAACGAAGGCACGGGTCGTGACCTAGTGAGGATGAGCGAGTCTAAGTCAGGAGCGACCTACACCATAAGAAGGATAAGGGATGAGCGTAGTCTTTTAAATTATGCAGAGTCCATGGGGATCGATATAGGTGATAGGGTAAAAATTGTAAAATTTGACCCCTTTGATATGACTGCCATCATCGAAAAAGATGGCATAGAAAAGAGGATTTCGCCAAAGGCCTGCGTAGATATATATTTGCTAGAGGAAGATGATGGAGATAAATAAAAAACGCTTCAGGGATTTTGATTCCTATATGAAGCTTAAATTTAATAAAAAGATTATAAAGCTCCCACTTGACGGGGGCTTTACTTGTCCAAATAGGGATGGGAGTTTATCAAGTGATGGATGTATCTTTTGCTCAGAATCTGGGTCGGGAGAGTGGACCTATGGGAAAAAATCCCTACATGATCAAATAGTCTACCAGAAAGCCCGCTTGTCAAAAGCAGGTAGGGATGAGGCTTATCTTGCTTATTTTCAAAATTTTACAAACACCTACGGCCCCATTGACAAATTAAGAAAAATCTACTATGGTGTACTTGAAGAAGAAAATATTATAGGTCTTGCCATTGCAACCAGGGCGGATTGTTTAAATGACGAGGTTCTTGACCTTTTGGAAGAGTTATCCAAGAAGACCTTTCTTATAGTAGAGCTAGGTATGCAAAGTGTAAATGATAGGACCCTTAAGCTTATAAATAGGGGCTATGATCATGGTGATTTTGACTCTGGTATTAGAAAATTACATACCAGGGGAATTAAGACCTTGGTCCATTTGATAATAGGACTTCCTTATGAAAATATTGATGATTACAAAAAAGCCATCAACTATATAAATGAGATTAGGCCCTGGGGAATCAAAATCCACAACCTCTATATAGAAAAGGATACAAGTCTTGAAAAATTCTACAAGGACAATGGCCTTTCTTATGACATGACAGAGGATTTTTATGTAGAAACTATAGTAGAAATTCTCACTCATTTGGATAAGGATATAGTAATTAATAGGCTAACAGGAGATGGGCTGAGGGATGCTATAGCCTATCCTTCCCGGGCTAAGAACAAGGGCAAGATTCTAACAAAAATTGACAAGATGCTAAAGGAAAAAGACCTAAGACAGGGGGATTTATGGAAAGAAAATTAGACAGCAAATTTTATACAAATAGCCTAGCTAGTGATGGCCTTTACACAGATAGGAGTAAAACCCTACTTTTGGTGGTAGACATCCAACCAAAGCTAATGACAAGTGTAGAAGAAGGCGAGAGGGTGACTAAAAATACAGTTGGCCTAATAAAGGCCTTCAAGGCCTATGACCTTCCTATCATAGCCACAGAACAATATCCAAAGGGCCTTGGCAGGTCAGATGAGAGAATACTTGCTGAACTTTGCGATGAGAAAATATTCCCAAAGACAAGCTTTAATGCCCTAATTCCAGAAGTTTTGGACTTCATTAAGGACAATGATATTAAAAATGTTGTAGTAACAGGAGCTGAAGGCCACATCTGCATCTACCAAACTATAAGAAGCCTTCTAGATCTAGGTCTAAATGTCTTTTATGTAGATGATGCAATTGGATCATTTACAAATGAGCTTAAAGATGGTGCTAAGGCTTCCCTAAGAGACATGGGAGCAGTCCTTGTAAATACTGAGCTAATCTTATTTGACCTTGCAATTGACAGCAAGGATTCTAACTTCAAATTAATTTCAAATTTAGTAAAAGAATTAAGAAAGTAGGAAAAAATGACAAATTTACCAAAATGTCCAGCCTGTGGTGAAGATTTCACCTACCAAGATGGCCATATGTATGTTTGCCCGATATGTTTTCACGAGTGGTCAGATGAAGAGCCAGTCGTAGAAGAAGAGAAAAAACTAAGAGATGCTGTAGGAAATATTATAGAAAATGGTGCTAAGGCCACAATTATCAAAGACCTTAAGATGGGCTCTGAAGTTGTAAAACAGGGAAGCAAGGTCACAAATGTAAGGATTTTAGATGAAGAAGTAAATGGCCACGACCTAGATGGCAAGGTAGAAGGCTTTGGAAGTCTTTATCTTAAATCATCTGTAATAAAAATTGTAAAATAAAAGATTCCCCAAGTTGATCTAAAATTAACTTGGGGAATCTTTTTTATAATTTCTGTATCAGACCTAGAACTTAGGGTATAATGACCTAAGATTACAAGTAAAGGAAAATTATGAAAATAAAAAAGATTTTGGCAATCGTCTTTGTCTTTGCCCTTTCTTTTATAGGCAGCAAATTTGCCCTTGATTTCTTAAACCAAAGGACAGATCCAACCTATGCGGGCAGTGGCTTTGAAGATAATGCCGTAAAGAAAAGTGACAATGAATATTTAATTTTGATGGTCGGTGTAGACCAGGCAGCAGGTGAGGAAAATAACGAAGACTTTACCAGAACAGATACCATAATGCTCCTTAAGGCCAACACCAAGGATGGAACAATCAAGCTTTTATCAGTGCCAAGAGATTCTAGGGTTAAGATTAGAACAAGCTTTGATAAGGTAAATCACGCCCATGCCTTTGGCGGTATAGAGCTAACCATCCAGACTCTAAGAAACTTCTTAGGTCTTGACATAGATTATTATGTTCAAATAAATTACAAGGCCCTAGTAGACATAGTAGATGCTATAGGTGGAGTAGATTACCAAGTGCCAGAAGGCGTTGAAATAGATAAGTGGGGCATTCATGTTAGACCTGGTATGAACCACTTCGATGGAACACAGACCATGTGGTACTTAAGAACCAGACATATCTATCTAACAGGAGATATAGGAAGGGTAGGTGCTCAACAAGACTTTGTAAAGGCCATGGTAGACCAAGCAGTCAAAAAATCTAAACAAATGAATTTGATGACAATAGCCTCAACCTACATCAAATATGTTAAAACCAACCTACCAATGTCAGTAATAGCTGACCTCTTATCAAATATAGAGACCTTCTCATCAGATAAGGTAGAAACCTTCACAGTTCCAGGCCATGAAGAGACTATAAATGCCACAAGCTACTATATACCAGATGTAGAAGAAACTTGGGCCATAAGAGATAAGGTCTTTGCTGACTTTAAACTATCAAAATGGAAGGAAGAAGACTCAGGTTTTGTAACAAACGATGAAGAGGAAAGCAGCGAGGAAAGTACTCCAGATACTAAAACCTTCATACCAAACCTAGCCAAGCCACAACCAAGCAATGAGGCTCCAGTCTACAATCAAGCCCCTTCTTATAATAATAATTATAACTATAACAGCAACACCTATAGGCAAAATAACACCTATAATAATTCAAATAATAACTACAATTATCAGAATTCTCATGAAGAAGAATATGAACAGACACCTAGCCACAATCAAAGCACAGAGCCTGTAGAAGAAGAAAGACCAACCCCTGCCAAACCAGAACCAAATCAAAGTCCGGCCAAGGAAGCTCCTTCAGGCAATGAATCAAACATAATAGAATATGAACCTATGCCAAGCATAGATGGAGAAGGTCAATCAGAAGGTGAGTAGAGATGACAAGTAAAAGAAGACAAAGAAAAGATGAACATATAGAAAATTATCTAAAGACAGAACCTATTAGGGGAACACTTTTAGATGATATTTATATAGAGCATAATTCCTTAGCAGAGCTAAGTCTAGACGAGATAGACACAAGCGTGACCTTCCTAGGCAAAAAGATATCCATGCCTGTCATGATAAATGCCATGACAGGGGGTGGAGAGGTAAGCTCTGATATAAACGAAGACCTATCATCAATCTGTGCCAGCTTAAACATACCAATGGCCCTAGGCAGCCAAGCCATTGGTCTTGAGGAAGAAGATTCGGTAGAATCTTTTAGCCTCATAAAGGATAAGGACCTTGTAAGGATAGGAAATCTAGGAGCTGAAAGAAGCCTAGATGATTTCAAAAACGCAGCAGGCATGATTGATGCCCACGCCATGCAAGTCCACCTAAACCTAGCCCAAGAGCTCTTCATGCCTGAAGGTGATAGGGACTTTAGGGGCTGGAAAGACAATATTAGAAATTTAAATGAAAATCTAGATGTCCCAATAATTGTAAAAGAAACAGGCAATGGCCTTTCAAAAGCATCTGTTAAGACCCTCTTAGATATGGGAATTAAATATGTAGACATAGCCGGCTCTGGCGGCACAAACTTCATCGAAATCGAAGATATGAGAGATTTTGAGGAAGACTATAAGGAGTTTTACTCTTGGGGAGTGCCAACAGCCAAGGCAATAATTGATGCTAGAAGCCTATCAGATGATCTATTTATCATAGGCTCAGGCGGTATAAAGGATGCCCTAGATATGGCCAAGGCCCTAATAATAGGAGCTGATATGACGGCTATAAGCGGTGAAGCATTGAGATACTTGACCCTCGGAGGCTACGATGCTTGCTATGATTATCTTCTAGAGCTTAGGGAAAGACTTGTAAAAGTCATGGCCCTTTTGGGAGTTAAATCTATAAAAGAACTTAAAAAGATTGATTATAAGGTCACAGGCAGACTTAAAGAATTATTAGATTAAAAAAACTAGATGGCAGGAAAATTCTCCTTGTCATCTAGTTTTTATTTGTCTTATTTTATCTATATCTTATGTTTGAATTTACAGTTTCTATATCCTTGCCCAGGCAATATTTGATGTAAGGGACTAGGTAGTCCTTGTCTATGGCCTTTGGTCCAAAGATTAGTCTTTGGTATTTAAGGTCGTAATCTTCTAGGTAGGTGCCTAAAAATGGCAGAGGAAAGGTCCTATTAGTGTATTTGATTTCCTTAAAATAACCCCTGTTTTGGTCCTGGTCTAGGTCTACAAGGATTCTATATTCGCTTTCGTAGGCGTAGTGGTCCTTTTTGAAATAATAGGAAATCTTATCAAGTTTTAAATAAATTTCGTTATTTATAGCCCTTAAAAGCTCGGACTTATTTTTTTCTCCAAGCTTGTAGGTCTCCTTTATCTTTTCTAGATAGAAATTATAATCCATTTTTAATTTATTGAGAAGTCCGTAGATTTCAGCACTTTGTGGGTCTTCCTTGCCATCGCCTATATAAAATACCTTAATCAGCTGGATTTTCTTATCATTTATGACTGACTTTACAAATTCTTTAGAAAATTCTAAAAAGACTCCCTTGGTATCATCAGCATATTGCTTCCACATTGGCAGGCTATCAGCGGCAGATGAGGCTGATAAGAGATAGATTTTATTATTTCCGTTATTATCCCTGGCCAGGTAGTCGCTATCTCCATCGTTTAAAAATTCAAATAGGGCCTTGCCTTCCATCGGGTCATTTAACATCCTAGCATTGGTAAGCCTTAGCCTATTTCTATATTTTTCATCGATTTCTTCTATGCTATCATCGATTAGAAATTGGAGATTGTCTAGGGAAGTGTAATGGCCTATGCGAAAATTTTTACTATCCTTTTTGAGATTTTCATAATCAGATGGCTTTATGGTTAGTTTTTCTATCAATTGATCTATATCATAGACTATAGCTTCTTCAAATGCGGCTAATTTATCAGAACTAGACCCTATTTTATTGTAAAAGTCGTTGAGCTTTGAAAAAATATTTAGGCTGTCCCTAAATTCGATTTCTAGGCAAGAAAGATATTTCCTATAAAAACTTTGAGGTCTTTTGATCTTGTTTTGGCTTATATCTTTTAGCTGGTCGAGGGCTAGGGAAACAAATTCATAGGTGTAGGTGTTTTCCTTATACCTGGCTATTTTTATTTTTTCGTTTACCTTGGCAAATATATCTATAAGCTTATAAGGCCCGTAAAAATCATTTAAGACATTAGCAATCTTTAGGAAGGATAGGCTAAAACCGTCAAATTCCCTAAGGAGGGAGTCCTTGATTAGGGTGTGGTAGCCCATATTCTTATTATCAAAATAGGAAGTGTCTTTGAGGATTAGGTCATTTAGGCCTTCAAGAACCTTTTTGGTCTTAGCCTTGCCCAGATTTTCTGTCAAGCTTATATAATAAGAAGGGTCTGCAAAGACTGAAATATAGCCGGTAAGATTATTACTTATTTTTATAATTTCCCTATAGTGGCCAAAGTCTTCCCTTAAGAGGTCAAAGGTCCTAGTTTTGATTGGATTTTCCCTGGATGTATCTATAAAGGAATCAGCTTCCCTGTAGATTTTGATTTGACCAAGCTCTCTTATTTCCTTATTCTCATCCTTTGACTTGTATCTTACAAGAAATTTGGTTTGAAATTTAAAATCTATCCGAGATGAGTTTTCTAGATAGATATTATCAAGGAAAGATGTTGGGATCTCGTCAATTTTTATTTCATAATCATAGGGGTAGAAAAAATATCCTATATCATCTATTATCTCTTCTTTGGAGCAGACTAGGTCGTGGTTATTTATAAAATCTACAAATTCATTGAGCTTAAAAATATAGGTCTGATCTATTTTTACAAAAAACTTATCCCTTATAAGCTTATCCGATAAAAGTAGGCGGATTAGGTTCTCGTCATAGGCATATGTCTTGGCGTAGAGCTTTTCTTTTGAGATTTTACCAGACTTACTGTAGTCATTTTTTAATAAATTTATGAGACTTTTTTCGATTATTTCCATTTGCTGATACTCCTTTCTTCTATTATACTCCAAGAAAAAAGCCTGCCCTAAAGGTCAGACTCTTTGTAGATTTCTATGGATTGGACTATGCCATTTAGGGTCTCTAATTTTATCTTGTAGCCATCACTTGCCCCTAGGTAGTAGGCCTTCATTGTTTGATTTTGATTATTTGGATCTTCTGTAAGTTCATCCTTAAACCTATTTTGAAGATCATAGATAGAATCTTCTAGCTTTACTCCCCTTACTTCAAAGTCCCTGTTGTTATTAATAACTGAGGCCTTAAGACTTTTAATTTCCTTATTTTCTATAGAATCCAGGTCCATATTAAAGTAGGCCTCCAGGAGGTAAAATTCCTTGTAGACTTCGTTATTTACCCCATCTGTAAACCAGGTAGGGTTTGGATGGTAGGAATCTCCTTCTCGTGAAATTGTGGCTATGATTTTGCCATTTTCATCCTTGGTTGAATAGGTGAAGCCATTTTGGGTGAAATTTTTTAGTTTTAGCGGGAATTGATAGAGCTTACCCTCTATTATAAAGGATGAGTCAGATTTAAACTTTGTAGACTGAGCGATTTCAGGCGATGTGGTCTTGTATGGACTTGCCACAGGGGCTAGGGCCTTTTCTAGGCTTATTAGGATGGGATAGGTAAAAATCAGCACAAGGTTAAGGACGATAAGCCCTAAAATTGGTGACCTAAAGTGCTTATCTACCCCATCTATAAGGCCAATAAGACTTCCTAATATACCAAGGCCTGCACAAATTACACTGGCCAGGGCAAGGGGCCTTTTAAAGCCTAAAATATCTATGTATGAATATCTATAGATAAAACAAATAGCTAAGATTAGGATGCCTAGGATGAATGTTCCTGTATAAATTTTAATATTATCAATCTTCTTCACTGTATTTTCTCCCTACTTTTAAACAAATCTTGACTAGATTTTACACTTAACTTAAAAAATGTCAAAATACATGTTATAATAAAAATATACAATAAATATGAAAGGATATATTATGTTTGATTTTGAAAAAGCAAGAGCAAGAGTTAGTGAAGTAACAAACCCTACACATTTGATTTATTCCGAAGTTTTTTCTGAAGGATGCAATAACAACGTTTACATAAAGCCAGAAAACCTTCAAAAAACAGGATCATTTAAGCTAAGAGGGGCCTATAACAAGCTATCTAAGCTTGATAAGGAGGCGGCAGCTAAGGGGATAATTACAGCATCAGCTGGCAACCACGCCCAGGGTGTAGCATTTTCTGCCAAAAAACTAGGCATGAAGGCTGTAATCTGCATGCCAGAACATACTCCAATGATCAAGGTCGACGGGACTTTAAAATACGGGGCTGAAGTAGTTTTACATGGGGCAAGTTTTGATGAATGTAAGGAACACGCTCTAAAACTAGCTGAGGAAAAGGGTTACACATTTATTCCACCTTTTGATGACCTCGACGTAATCGAGGGCCAGGGTACAATTGGTCTAGAGATAGTTGATGAACTCAAGTACGTAGATTATGTAATAGTGCCAGTAGGTGGGGGCGGCCTAATATCAGGTGTTGCCAAATGCATTAAGCAAATATCACCACTTATAAAAGTAATAGGTGTTGAGCCATATTCAGCCAGGTCTATGAAAGAATCTATAAAAAGAGGCGAAATCGTAACCCTTGAAGGTGTAGATACCATAGCAGACGGTACAGCTGTAGCAAGAGTAGGTGATCTAAACTACGAAATCTGCAAGGATGTGGTAGATGACTGGATTACAGTAACAGATGAGGAAATCCTCATGGCCTTTATAAAGCTAATTGAAAAGCACAAACTAATAGCAGAGCCATCAGGAATCCTCCCATTAGCAGCTCTTGATAAGCTAAACTTTTTTAACAAAAACGTAGTCTGCCTGGTAAGCGGCGGCAATATCGATATGTCCTTTATCAGCCAACTTATAAATAAGGGACTATATGAAATTGGCCAAATTGCAAGGATAGATGTAGAAATCGCTAATATTCCAGGCAAGCTAAATGAGCTACTCACCCTAATTACATCAACTAAGGCCAACATAATATCAATAGAACACGACGGCTTCAAGGAAGCATCTAGATTTAAGAATATAAATGTAGAGCTAACCCTAGAGACCAATGGTAGGGACCATGTCAAAAAAATTAGAGAAGCCATAGAAAGGAAAGGTTATATCCTACATTGATTAAATTAAGCGAGATTTTAAGCAAAATTGAATATAAAAGCCTAAGAATGGGCCACGATACTTTCATAAAGGGAGTTACTAACAATTCTCTAAAGGTAGAAAGAGACTTCATCTTTGTGGCAGTAAAGGGGTCAATCTTTGATGGTCACAAGTATATAGCAGATGCCATAAAAAATGGAGCATGTGCCATTGTCCACTCAGAAGATGTGGAATTTATCCCAAATGTCACCTATATAAGGGTGGAAAATCCAAGGGAAATTTTTGCAAAACTTTCAAATATAATATCAGATTACCCATCAAGAAAGATGGACCTTGTGGCAGTAACAGGAACCAATGGCAAGACCACAACCAGCAAACTCGTTGCCTATCTTATTGAAAGGCTCTTTGGTCCTTGTGCAAATATAGGTACAGATGGGGCAAATGTGGCAGGAGAGATAATCCCTACCTCAAATACAACTCCAGATATCACAGAGATAAATAGGATTTTAAATAAATGTTTAGAAAAGGAAATTAAATACCTAACCCTAGAGGCATCAAGTCATGGACTTGACCAGGGCAGACTTTTTGGGATTAACTTTAAGGTCGGTATCTTTAACAATCTCTCCACAGAACATTTAGACTATCACAAGACCATGGAAGCTTATTTTAAGGCAAAGATGATTTTGCTTGAAAACTCGGAAATAAAGATAGTGAATGCCGATGATGAATGGGGACAAAAAGCCCTAAGCATCTTCCCAGATGCCATAAGCTTTGGCAAATCTGATACAGCCAATATCAGGGCGGTAGATATAGAAAAATCAGAAAAAACCATGACCTTTAGCATTAACGGGGTAAAATTTAAGCTTAACACAATAGCAGACTTTGAGCTTTACAACAACCTTGCAGCCATCGCAGCCCTAAAGATGATGGGAGCAAGCCTTACAGATATAGCAAAAGTCATAACAGATTTCCCAGGAGTTGGGTCAAGGTTTGAATATATAGACAATGACCTTGGTATAAACCTAGTAGTTGACTTTGCCCACACACCAAGGGCCTATGAGGAGATTTTTAAATCCTTGCCAGAAGATGCCAAGAAAATCGCAGTCTTTGGTATCCAGGGCGATAGGAATGAAGAATTTAGAGCCCTAATTGGCAAGACCGTATCAGATTTTGACATATATGCCATGATTACTACTGACGATCCTAAATTTGACACCTACGAAAATATTTCAAAAGATATAGTAGCAGGCTTTAGGGAAAATTACGGGGCCTATAGTCTTGTAAAAGACAGAGAAGACGCCATAAGATCTGCTATAAAAATGGCAAAGCCTGGCGATTATGTCCTTTGCCTTGGCAAGGGCGAGGAAGATTTCATCAAACTTCATGGCAATGAAAAAACTCCTTACAAGGAAAAGGAAACCATCAGAAGGGTCTTGGAAGATTTATGAAGACAATCCTAATAGGGGCGGGGGCGGCTGGCCTATTTTTTGCAGGTCTTTATAAAAAAGACCTCCTAATCCTTGATAAAAATGACCAAGCTGGCAGGAAACTTTTAGCCACAGGCAATGGCAGGTGTAATTTCACCAACCTCAATCTTTCAGATGACTTTTATTTTTCATCCAATGAGGGCTTTTACTCCTATGCCCTAAGGACAAATGATAACAAGGATTTAATCGTCTACCTTAACAGCCTAGGAATCCTAACTACAAATCTTCCATCAGGCAGGTGCTATCCCCAAACCCTTAGCTCAAAAACTGTGAGGGATATCTTATTTATGAGGGCGAATGGCAAATTTATCTTTGAGGAAGATGTCCTTGATATTGACTTTGAGAAAAAACTTGTCATCACAAAAGATGCCAAATATGCCTACGATAGGCTTGTAATAGCCAGTGGAGGGAAGAGCCTACCTGGAAGTGGGTCAGATGGCAAGATTTTTAAAATCCTTAAAAAAGTCCACTCCCTAAGAGATTTTTCCTATGCTATTACCAATTATAAGTGCCAAAACCCTCTCTCAAAGAGAGCTAAGGGGGTCAGGGTCACAGCCAAGGCGAGCTTATATATTGACGGTAAATTTATAAACTCTTCTACTGATGATGTAATCTTTCAGCCTTACGGCCTAACAGGAACAGCCATCCTTGATTTATCCAACCAAATTTCCTACGGTCTGTTTAAAAATAGTGATATTAGGGTACAATTAGACTTGTTAAGTGCCTATGATTTTAAGGAAGTCTTGGATATTTTATCTGCTCTTGCGGGAAAATATAAAGATATGACCCTTAGAGAGCTTTTGACAGGCTTTATAAACGAAAAGCTTATTTTTGACCTAGTAAAAAACACAGGTCTTAGAGAAGATATCAAGGCAAAATCCTTAAGTGCTAAGGACCTTAAAAAAATCACCGCAAGCCTTAAAGGTTTGGAATTTAGGATAAAAGAGATAAATGATGTGGAAAATGCCCAAGTTACAATTGGGGGAATTGATACAAAATTTGTAAATCCCAAGACCTTTGAGTCCAAAAATATAAAAGACTTATACTTTATAGGCGAGGTTTTGGATGTGGATGGGGCCTGTGGGGGATATAATATACAGTGGGCATATTCAAGCGCAAAGGCTTGTGCCGACTACCTAAACAAAAACTAGTTTTTGTTTAAAAAGGAGAAATAGATGTTAAAGATAAATAGAAATCTAAGAGAAATGAAAGATAATGGAGAAAGCATCAAACTAGCCATAATCGGTTGTGGCAAGATGGGGGCATCTCTTATAAGCCAGCTATCAAAGATAGATGCCATGGAAGTAAAGCTAGTAGTAGATAGGAATCCTAGAAAGGCTATAAAAGCCCTAGTTCAGGCTGGTGTTAGCGAGGATAAAATCATCTATACAGATGACTATAACGAGGGTTATGAGGTTCTAGAAAAGGGCTTTGTAGCAGTATCAACTAACCACAGACTAGCCTATAAGCTTTTACAGATAAATGCAGTTGTTGACTGTACTGGCAACCCACCATTTGGGGCAGTTATTGCCAGAAAAACAATCCAATACCACAAACATATGATTAGTTTCAATGTAGAATGTGATGCGACTGTTGGACCTGTCCTACACGATATGGCAAAAAAGGCTGGAGTTGTTTATACTGGCATCCTTGGTGATGAGCCAGGTGCAATAATTGACCTAGTAGACAATGCCTACGGCATGGGCCTTAAAGTCCTAGTAGCTGCAAAAGGCAAGAACAACCCACTTGATAACTATGCAACAGCGGAAATTCTTGAAGAAGAAGCTAAGAAAAAAGGCTTATCTCCTAGAATGTTAACAAGCTTTGTAGATGGTACAAATACAATGATTGAGCTAAATGCTGTCTGCAATGCCCTAGGATTTTTACCAGATACATTTGGTTGCCACGGCATTACAACAAGTCCAGACAGGGCAGTAGAAGACTTTAAACTTAAGGCTGATGGTGGAGTATTAAACTCTTATGGAATAGTTGACTTTTCACCAGGCATGGCTCCAGGAGTCTTTATAATAGTAACAAGCGATCAGGAAGATGTAAGAGATCTTATGAAATTCTTAGGTTTTGGCGATGGTCCAAACTATTTATTGTATAGACCTTACCACCTAACAAGTCTAGAAGCTCCAATCACAATTTATGATGCAGTAGTAGAAAATGAGCCATCTATTGCTCCAATTCATGGCCAGGTAGCAGATACTGTAACAGTAGCCAAAAGGGATATCAAAAAGGGTGAAAAGCTTGAAGGAATCGGCTCTGACAGGGTCTTTGGAAAGCTAACCAGCCATGACAGGTGCCTAAATGAAGACCTCCTTCCAATAGGTCTTATAACACCAAATACAGAAGCCATAGTAGATATCAAAAAGGACACAGTAATAGACATGTCAATGGTTAAAATCAACGAAAAGGCCACAATCACCAGACTAAGACGCAGACAAAACTCAATGAAACTATAAAGAAAGCCGCTGATGGGAATCCATTGGCGGTTTTTTTACATGGTTTTTACATAAATTTTACAAGTATATATCATTGGAGGTTTAATATAAGTATAAGAATATAGGAGGGCAAAGCAATGGAAAATCTCATAGAAGTAAGGGGGCTTGTTAAAAATTATAAGGAAGTAAAAGCCCTTGACGGCCTTGATTTAGATGTCAAAAAGGGAAGAATCTTGGGACTCTTGGGCCCAAATGGGTCTGGCAAGTCGACAACAATTTCTTGCATCCTATCTCTGCTTAAAAAAGATGGAGGCAGTGTCAAAATCTATGGCCAGGAAATGAGGCCAGATGCCTATGATATTAAAGAAAAAATCGGCGTAGTCTTCCAGGATGTGGGAGTCTATGACGAGCTAAGCGTCTATGAAAATATAGATTATTTTTGCGGACTTTATATAAGGGATAAGAAGGAGAGAAAAGACCTTGTCCAAAGGGCCATAGAACTAGTTGGCCTAAATGACTTTAAAAAATTTAAGCCAAGAAAACTTTCAGGCGGTCTTTTAAGAAGGCTAAATATAGCCTGCGGCATAGCACATAGGCCTGATATCATAATCCTAGATGAACCGACAGTGGCCGTTGATCCGCAGTCAAGAAATAACATTCTTGAGGGAATCAAAAAACTAAATCAAGAGGGCTCAACCATAATCTATACCTCCCACTATATGGATGAGGTAGACTTTCTCTGTGATGATATAGTCATAATCGATAAGGGTAAGGTCCTTGCCAAGGGCACATCCAGAGAGCTTAAGGATATGATTGACCTTACAGAAAAGATAAGTCTTGAGGCAAGTGATATAGGTGAGGAAATCCTTAAAGACCTAAGGGGCCTTGACCACCTAATAAGCCTTGACTACAAGGATAATATCTTAAGGCTAAACTTCTCCAAGGGAGATGAAAATTTAGTAAAACTCATGACCTTCCTAGAAGAAAAAAACATAGAATATAAGTCAATAAGCGTAGAAAAACCAAGCCTAAACGATGTTTTCCTAGAGCTTACTGGCAAGGATTTGAGGGATTAGTATGTTTTTGCATTCATTTAAGTACACACTCAAATATCTTTTAAGAGAAAGGGCCATGGTCTTTTGGGCCTTGATTTTCCCCTTTCTTTTGGCGATTTTATTTAAGTTAGCCTTTGGCAATTTGTCCACTCAGGCCAAATTTGAAAGGATAGATATAGGTGTTAATGAGAGCTTGCTAGCTGATGAAAATTTCAAAAATTTCCTAGACCAGATGGAAGATGAGGATTATTTTAAGGTCCATAAAGCCACTGACAAAAATATCTTAGATCAAAATGACAAGGTCAAGGTCTATGTAGATAGCCTTGATAAGGTCTATGCCAATAAATCAGGCATAAGCCAGACAATTGTGGAGACAATCCTTAATGCCTACTTGCAAAAATCTGAAATGGTAAAAAGGGTCATGGCAGAAAATCCTAAGGCAGACCTTGTCAAGGTCTTGGAGGTGGATGACTTTATAAATGATAAATCCAGAAAAAACATGGACCCGATAAATACCTTTTTCTACACCCTAGTAGGCATGACCACAATCTATGGCTATATGTGGGGACTTTTCGTAATCTATCAATATGAGGCCAATTTATCTGTCAATGCCAAGAGAAATACCATATCTCCACTTAGAAAAAGCCGAGCCCTAAGCGCATCAATCCTAGCAAGCTGGCTAATAAATTTTGCAATCACCCTAATCTTTATAGGATATTTGAAAAAAGTAATCGGGATAGACTTTGGGGATAAGATGGGACTTTTAGTCCTTCTAAGCGGGCTTTCATCCCTTACAGGAATTGTCTTTGGGATTTTTATTGGAGTTTCAAATAAAAAGTCAATCGAGTTTAAGATAAATCTAGGCATAGCCATATCCATGCTTATGAGCTTTTTGGCAGGCATGATGATGTCTGATATGAAAATTATAATTGAAGAAAAAATCCCTATTATAAATAGGATAAATCCCGTAGCTCTTGTAACAGATGCTATCTATGCCCTCTATTATTATGAAGAAACTGGTAGATTTTATCAAAATATAATCTATCTTGGCTTGGTGACCCTGGCCCTAATCTTAGGATCTATGTATTTTATGCGAGGTAAAGAATATGAGAGTCTTTAAAAATTATTTTAAGCTTGCAGCAGGCCACAAATTTGCCATAATCCTTTACTCAGCTATCTTTGGCCTCCTTCTGATTTTTTCGACAAGGTCTGTTAAGAGAGATTTTTATGTAAGTGTAAAACCTGACATTTACATAAATGATGAGGCTGAGACTGACTTATCAAGGGCCCTAGTAGCCTATCTTGATAAAAACACCATGATAAGGGAAATGGATGAAGACCTAGTTGAAGATAAGCTCTTTTACCAGATGATAAACGCAGCTGTCGTGATTCCTAAAGATTTTGACCAAACTAGGAAGCTAGATTTTAAAAATGCCCCAAATGATATGTATGGGATGGCTGTAAAGGAGAATATCAACCAGTTTTTAAACCAGGTGGCTTCTTATGAAAGGGCAGGTTTTGAGAAAGCTCAAGCAATCGACTTTGCAAGTAAGGATTTGGATAAGAAGATAGAAGTGGATTTAAAGGATAAGAATAAGGTTAAAAACAAGGATGATTCCCTCTTTTATTTTAACTTTTTAAATTATCTTATCTTATCACAAGTAATCCTTATAGTTTCAACTATAGTTAAGATTTATAAGAAATCTACTATTGCCATGAGAAATGAGGTCTCTGCCATGTCAAAGGCTAGGATGAATTTGGAATTAATTCTGGGCCATATAGTGACAGGCATCGGAGTTTGGCTATTTTATGTCATTCTTTTTGCCCTAATCTACAAGTACGATTTTAAGGCAAGTCACACCAACCTCATGATCTTAAACTCTTTGATCTTTACCATTACTGTCGTAGCCATGGCTGTTATGCTTGCAAATCTTATAGTAAGTGAAAATATAATGTCGGCTATCATGCAGGTGGTGGGCTTGGGTTCGTCATTTTTGTGCGGAGCCTTTGTCCCTCAGGAATTTTTGTCAAAGACTGCCCTAAATATAGGAAAAATCTTACCTTCTTATTATTATATAAAAAATAATAATATGCTAATAGAAAATCCAGCCCTAAGCACAATTCTGCCCAATATGGGAGTAATGCTTGCTTTTGCTCTAACCTTTGTCCTAATGAGCTTGATTTTTAGGCCAAAAGCTAAAAGAAAGGTTTCTGACCTAGGATAAAATAAATACAGATTTTGACTCTGGCTAATACCAGGGTCTTTTTTGTTAAAGAAAATCTATAAGAAGTGTAATTTATTAGCAAAAAGAAGTAGGATATTATTAGGAGTGAGAATATGAATTTTTTAGATAATTTTATTACATCTCTTATGTTAATAAGAGTCACAGATGTTATTGATATTGCAATTATAGCCTTTGTTGTTTATAAGCTTTTTTCCTTGCTTAGAAACACCCGTGCTGAGCAGGTTTTATATGGACTTATCTTTGTCCTAATTTTCGCCTCTATTGCTGATATGCTCAACCTAAATACGGTTTCCTGGGTTATGAACCAGTTTTTAACTGTATCTTTGGTATTTATTATCGTAGTCTTTCAGCCTGAGCTTAGGACTGGTCTTGAGAGGATTGGTAGGGGTAGGTCTATCTTTGGATCTGAGAAAAATATGAGAAATGAGGATTCTATCAAGGAAATAGTTTCTGCAATGAGCTCCCTTTCTCGTCAAAAAATTGGAGCCCTAGTTGTCCTTGAAAGGGAAGTAGGACTTTCTGATATAATTGAGTCAGGAACCATGCTTGAGGCAGATATTTCTAGTGAACTTCTTATAAATATTTTTATACCAAACACCCCTCTCCACGATGGGGCAGTTATTATTAGAAAAAACACAATCACAGCAGCAGCCTGCTACTTGCCACTTTCCCAATCCAATACCATTGCCAAGGAGCTTGGCACTAGGCACAGGGCGGCTATAGGTATTACAGAAAAGTCTGATGCGGTTGTAATCATAGTTTCAGAGGAGACAGGCAATATATCTGTAGCTGAAAATGGTGTAATCAACAGATATTTTGATGAAGAATCTCTAACAATTAGACTAAGAAATGAAATCAGCGAAAAGGGGCTAAAAAAAGATGAATAGCTTTCTAGAAAAACTCAAAAAATTTGACGATAAAAGCGATAATAAACTGATAATCCTATCAATTATAGTGGCTGTAGTGATGTGGACCTTTGTCACAACTTCAACCAATCCAACAGCAAATAGGACTTTTAGAAACCTTCCGCTTATTATCCAAAACCAGGATAAGCTTGAAGATAATGGCTACACCATTGTCAGCAAGGATGAGGCAAACACTGTATCAGTCAGGCTAACAGGCTCAAGAAATAACCTTATAGGCCTTGACCAATCTGATATTCAAGCATCAATAAATGTTGCAAATGTCAAAGAAGGCATTAACTCCCTCGATGTAAACATTGATACTCCAACAGGAATCTATGTCGACCACATAGACCCAAAGAGTATAAACCTTAATATCCAAAGGATAATCACAAAGTCAATGCCGGTAAATATTGTCATAGATGATAAGTTAAAAGATGGCAAACTTGTCGAGGTAAATGAACAAAGGCCAAAGGAAATACAGATTTCAGGACCAGAATCCATAATAAATAAGGTCGACAGAATCGAAGCCTACATCAATGATGCCGAATATCTGGATGGCAAAATTCATAATGTAAATGTCAATGTCCTTGATAAGGGCGGAAAGACAGTTGAAGGAGTTGACCTAGACCATAAGGATATCAACCTTTCCTTCCTAGTTTATGAAACAAAAAAAGTAAAGGTAGAACTAAAGGTAAGGGGTGAGCTTGCCGAAGGATATCAAGCAAGCCTTAAGACTCTAAGGCCTGAACAGATTGTAATAAAGGGCCAAAGCCTTAAAAATATAAGTAAAATCTCAACCTTCCCTGTAAATGTATCAAACATCAAGGCTAGCAAGTCCGGAGAAGTAAAACTAGATTTACCAGATGGTGTAGAAGTTTATGATGGGGAAGATGTGATAAATTACAGGATAGATGTAAATAAGAAAGATAGTTCCGAGGATGAATAAGGAATTTATCTTAAAAAGCCTAGAAGAAGCTGGCTTTAAAGCCTATCTTGTGGGAGGTTGCCTTAGAGATGAAATAATGGGAAAGCCTTCATCAGATGTAGACATAGCAACGACTGCAAGGCCAGATCAGATTAAGGAAGTCTTTAAGGATTTTACCCTAGTTGATATTGGCAAGAAATTTGGAACAATCAAGGTTCTTGCAGGATTTGATAAGTATGAGATAACAACCTTAAGGTCCGATTCAATCTATATAGACAAGAGGAGGCCTGTAGCTGTATCCTTTACTGATGATATTTATGAAGATTTGGCCCGCAGGGACTTTACAATAAATGCTATGGCCAAAAGAAGTGGAGAAATAATCGACCCTTTTGACGGAAGGACTGATATAAAAAACAAGATAATACGAGCTGTTGGCAATCCTAAAGAGAGGATTGAAGAAGATTACCTGAGGGCCCTTAGGGCAGTTAGGTTTGCAACTTGTCTTGATTTTACAATCGAGGATAGTCTAAAAAAGGCCATAATAGAAAAACAAGCGAATATTGAATTTATTTCAAAAGAGCGAATTGCAAGTGAAGTAAATAAAATTTTGCTAGCTGATGATCCAGTTTATGGGATAAGGCTTTTAGAAGAGCTGGGTTTACTAGATAAGATTTTCCCAGAACTATCTAGAACTATCGGCTTTGACCAACATTCGCCCCACCACTACCTAGATGTCTATGAACACAGCCTAGAAGTCTTAAGAAATACAGAAAAAGACCTAATAACAAGGCTTGCTGCCATCTTTCACGATACAGGCAAGGTCGATTGCTTTTTTCTTGATGAAAAGGGCAATGGGAGATTTTTTGGCCACCAAGACCTGTCCGCAGACCTTGCCATTGCAAGGCTTAGAGATTTAAAATATTCCAAAAAGCTTATAGGATCTGTAGAAAATCTTATTAGAAGGCATATGGATGCGGCCAATACCTATACAGAAAAGTCTATCAAAAGGCTTCTAAGAAAACTTGGCAAGGAAGACCTCTTGAGGCTCCTTGACCTGCAAAAGGCTGATAAGCTTGCAACAGTCCACAAGGACCTAGCAAATATAAATAAGGCCCACGAGCTTTTAAAAAATCTAGAAAAAGAAGACCTGGTCCTTAAAAGGTCGGATTTAGCAGTAAATGGCAAGGACTTAATAAAACTCGGATACAAAGAAGGCAGGGTTTTGGGTGATTTGCTTAAGTTAATAGAAGAAAATGTTCTTGAGGAAAAACTTCCTAATAATAAGTCCGCAATCCTTAAATTTATAAGAGAAATGGGCTAGTTTCTTGATAGCTAGATAAAAATGTAGTATATTATTTCAATGAGTATGAACTTTCACGGAGGAGAAAATGACAGAATTAAAATCACACGAAAATAACATAGCTAAATTTGAATTTAATGTAGCTTATGATGACTTTAAAAAAGCAACTGACACAGTATATAAGAGAAATAAGAAAAGATATAGAATAGACGGTTTCAGACCAGGCCATGTTCCAAGAAGAGTTCTTGAAAAAATGTACGGCCCAGAAATCTTCTACGATGATGCTATCCAAATAGTATTCCCAGAACCATACGAAAAGGCAGTAGAAGAATTAGGTCTAGAAGTAATCGATCAACCATCAGTAGACTTAGATGATATCGAAGAAGGCAAAGACATCACCTTCAAGGTAGAAGTAGAAACAAAACCACACCCAGAACTAGGTGATTACAATAATCTTGTAATAGAAGAAGTATCTGGTGAAGTAACTGAAGAAGATGTAAACCACGAACTATCTCACCAACAAGAAGAAAATGCTAGACTTATCTCAGTAGAAGATAGGGGAGCAAAAGAAGGTGACAAGGTAAATATAGACTTTGATGGCTACCTAGATGATGAAGAATTTGAAGGTGGCAAGGCAGAAGACTATGACCTAGTAATAGGCTCAAACACCTTTATCGAAGGCTTTGAAGACCAAATAATCGGTCACAAGGTAGGAGATAAGTTTGAAATCAACGTAACCTTCCCAGAAGATTACCAAGCAAAAGAATTCCAAGGCAAGGATGCTAAATTTGTCGTTGAAATCAACTCAATCACAGAAAAACAACTTCCAGAACTTGACGATGAATTTGCAAAAGACATCTCAGAATTCGATACACTTGAAGAACTTAAAAACAACCTAAAAGAAAAGCTAGCAGATGATAAGAAATCTTTTGCTGAAAGCCAAATGCAAAACCAAGCAGTAGCAGCTCTAGTAGAAGTAAGTGAAGTTAGCGCTCCAAAATCAATGGTAGACAGAGAAATCGACTTTGACCTTCAAAATCTAGATCAAAGACTTCAACAAATGGGTCTAACACTTTCTCAATATATTGAAATGACAAAGATGGATATCAACGCTATCCGTGACCAATATAGAGAAGGTGCTGAAGCTAGAGTTAAGGCAAATCTTGTAATAGATGAACTTGCTATCAAAGAAGGTATCGAAGTATCTGATGAAGAAAAAGAAGAAGAATTAAAAGAAACAGCTAAAAACTACGGTGTAGATGATTTTGAAAAATTCAAAGAAATCTTTGCTAAAAATGTTTCTGATGAGACTCTAGAAGAAAATATCAAGAGAAGAAAGGCTGTAGAATTACTAGTAAGTAAGGCTAAGGCTCTTCCTCATGAAGAATACCACAAACACGTAGAGGAAAACAAAGAAGCAAAATAATTAACCTAGTTTTAAGCTGAATATAAGGAAAATCCTTATAAAGGAGGCTTTATGTTAGCTAAAAATTATTTAGTACCAACAGTAGTAGAACAAACAAACAGAGGCGAAAGAGCCTATGATATATATTCAAGACTTCTCAAGGATAGGATAATTTTCCTATCTGGAGAGGTACGTGATGAGGTAAGTGATATAATAATTGCCCAACTTCTATTTTTAGAAAGTGAAGATCCAAACAAGGACATACATTTTTATATCAACTCCCCAGGCGGCGTTGTAACAAGCGGCCTTGCAATTTATGACACAATGAACTACATCAAGCCAGATGTATCAACAATCTGCATAGGTCAAGCAGCATCAATGGGAGCAGTACTTCTATCATCAGGAGCCAAGGGCAAGAGATTTTCTCTACCTAACTCCAACATCATGATCCACCAACCATCAGGTGGAGCCCAAGGTCAAGCGTCAGATATAGTTATCCAAGCTGAGCAAATCCTAAAAATTAAGGCTAACCTTAATAGGATCCTAGCTGAAAATACTGGCAAAGACCTTGCCCAAATAGAAAAAGATACAGACAGGGACTTTGCCATGAGTGCACAAGAAGCCCTAGAATATGGTCTAATAGATAAAGTTATAGAAAGTAATAAGTAATATGGCAGAAATGGACAAAACGCAAGTGAGATGTTCTTTTTGTGGTAAAGATTCTAGCCAAGTAAAGAGGATAATTGCCGGAGCAAATGGCTATATATGCAATGAATGCGTGGAACTTTGCTCAGAAATTATCGAGGGTGAAGAAAATGCTATGAATGATTTTGCCTTTGATTTTGAATTATCAAAACCAAGGGAGATCAAAGACTACCTTGACCAATATGTAATAGGCCAAGAAGAAGCCAAAAAAACCCTATCAGTAGCAGTTTACAACCACTATAAAAGAATTACATCCAATGTTGAAGATACGGATGTAGAATTACAAAAATCAAATATTTTAATGCTTGGACCAACAGGTTCTGGTAAGACCCTCCTTGCCCAAACCCTAGCCAAAAAGCTAAATGTGCCATTTGCTATAGCAGATGCTACAAGCCTTACCGAAGCAGGTTATGTGGGTGAGGATGTAGAAAATATTATTCTAAAACTAGTCCAAGCAGCTGATTACGACATAGAAGCAGCTGAAATTGGAATAATATATGTAGACGAGATAGATAAGATTACTAGAAAAAGTGAAAATCCATCTATAACCCGTGATGTAAGTGGGGAAGGTGTCCAACAAGCTCTTCTAAAGCTAATAGAAGGCACAGAAGCCAATGTCCCTCCACAAGGAGGCAGGAAGCACCCATCTCAAGAATATATCAGGGTAAATACCACCAATATTCTTTTTATCCTAGGTGGGGCCTTTGAAGGCATAGGAGATATTATAAACCAAAGACAAGTCGATAAGACCATCGGCTTTGGGGCAGATATTTCTAAAAGAGAAAAGACAGACCTAAGCCTAGTCAACACCGAAGACTTGCTCAAATTTGGTCTTATACCAGAATTTATCGGTAGGGTGCCAATAATAGTAAGCCTTGATGCCCTAGATGAAGATTCCCTAGTGAGAATCCTAAAAGAGCCTAAAAACTCAGTCATCAGGCAATATCAAAAGCTATTTGACCTTGATAATGTCAAGTTAAGCTTTGAAGATGAAGCCATTGAGGCTATAGCCAAAAAAGCAATCGAGCAAAAAACAGGAGCTAGGGGACTTAGGACCATACTTGAAAATCTCCTCCTCGATGTGATGTTTGACATACCATCCAGGAATGAAATAAAAGAAGTTCTAGTAACCAAAGAAGCTATAGATGATCCTAGCAAGCTAGAATACAAAAAGAAATAAGAGTAAAATTGGGGAATGCTAGTCATTTCCCTTTTTAAACGTAAGGAAGATTTATGAAAGAAACATATAAAATAACACAAGAAAACTTAGCATTGGTGCCTTTAAGAGGCTACTGGGTAATGCCTACTACTATGCTTAATTTTGATTGCGCTAGGTCCATCTCAAAAAATGCTGTTGAAAATGCTAAGCTAAATAACGAAGATATATTTTTACTAAACCAAAAGGACATTTTCGATGACAATCCTAAGCAAGATGGCCTTTACGAATATGGAATAGTAGCGACCATTAAGGAAACCTTCACCATGCCAAATGGCGAAATTAGAGTCTTTGTCCAGGCAAGAGGTGTAGGTAAGCTTGAAAAACTAAAGGTCGCAGAAGGCTTTTTAAGAAGCGATGTCGAAGTTTACGAATACCTAGAAGAAAACCAGGAAGACACCGACACCCTACAAGCCCTCAAAAAACTCCTCCTAGAAGATTTTAAGGAATATGTCTCAATCAACGAAGATATCATGGATGAGATATCCTATGGCATGGTAGAAGTTGAAAATTATCACAGACTAGTAGATTTAATTAGCTTTCACCTAGACCTTTCTCCAAAGGAATACTATCAGCTTTTAAGTGAGCTTGATATTACTGAAAGGATGAAATTTCTCCACAGGACAATTGATAAGGAAATCGAGCTTAAAAACCTAGGTCTAGAAATCGAAAAGGAAGTTACTGATAATATCAACAAGTCCCAAAAGGAATACTACCTCAGGGAGAAGATGGATGTTTTAAAGAAGGAACTCAATCAAACAACAGGTCAGGCTGATAATGAGGTGGATGAGTTCAGGGAAAAAATTGCCAAGATAAAATTTGATAAGGAAAGCAAGAAATCCCTAAACAAAGACCTAGATAGGCTTGACTCCATACCAGAGATGAGCCCAGACTATGGGGTAATCATTTCTTACCTAGACTTTGTGGTAGGCCTACCTTGGAATAAAAAATCTAAGGAAAGCCTTGATATCAAAAAGGCAAGCAAAATCCTAGATACAGACCACTACGGCCTTGAAGATGTCAAGGAAAGAATCCTAGAATCAATTGCCGTAAGGATTAAAAATAAGTCTGTAAAGGGGTCAATAATCTGCCTTGTAGGCCCTCCAGGAGTGGGTAAAACTTCTATTGCCAAGTCTGTAGCTCGTGCCCTAAATCGTGAATTTGTCTCAATGAGGCTGGGCGGTGTGACAGATGAATCAGAAATTAGAGGCCATAGGAGGACCTATGTAGGAGCTATGGCAGGTAGGGTTTTAGCCAATATCAACAGGGTAGGGGTTAAAAATCCAGTCTTCCTCTTAGATGAGATTGATAAATTAGGATCAGATTTTAGGGGAGACCCATCATCAGCCCTTCTTGAAGTCCTAGACCCTGAACAAAATGATAAATTTATCGACCGCTACCTAGACATTCCTTTTGACCTATCAGATGTATTTTTCCTAACCACAGCCAATGACATCAACCAAATTCCAGATGCCCTCTACGATAGGCTTGAAATCATCGAGCTATCAGGCTACACCATGGGTGAGAAGATGAACATTGCCAAGAAATACCTAATCGCCAAGCAAATGAAAAACACAGGCCTAAGCGATGAAGAGCTTGCCCTATCAGACAATGTTATAGAAAAAATTTTCAAAAACTATACCAGAGAAGCAGGTGTTAGGGAGCTAGAAAGGCTAATTGGCAAGATTTGCCGTAGGGCAGTCAAGGAAATCTTAGAAGGCAAGAAGTCTGTCAGAGTTACTATGAATAATTACAGCAAATACCTAGGCCGTGAGAAATTTATAGACGATCACATATCCAAGGAAGAAAAGATAGGCGTTGTAAATGGCCTAGCTTGGACATCTGTGGGTGGTACTATGCTTACAGTTGAGGCCAATGTTATGGAAGGTAAGGGCCATGTAGAATTTACAGGCTCCCTTGGAGATGTCATGAAAGAATCTGGCCAAGCAGCTATTGTCTACATCAGGTCAAATGCTGACAAGCTTGGTATTAAGGATAAGTTTTATGAAGATAAGGATATCCATGTTCACGTTCCAGAAGGGGCAACTCCAAAAGATGGTCCATCAGCAGGTATAACCATGACCACAGCTATCACCTCTGCTCTCACAGGCAAGAAGGTGAGAAATAACCTAGCCATGACAGGGGAGGTCACAATCACAGGTGATGTCCTAGCCATAGGCGGTCTTAAGGAAAAGGCCCTGGCAGCCTATTCTTATGGGGTCACAAATGTGATTATTCCAAAGGATAACGAGAGAGATACAGAAGATATACCAAAGGAAATCAGGGATAAGATTAACTTCATCCCAGTGTCAAATGTCTCAGAAGTCATAGAAAGAGCCCTCATATGAAGATAAAAGACATAGAATTAGAACAAGTTGCAGGTTTTAAGAGCCAGTGGCCAAATGATGATTTGGCAGAAATTGCCTTTGTTGGTAGGTCAAATGTCGGTAAGTCCTCCTTTATCAATTCCTTTTCAAATAGGAAGGCCATTGCCAAGACCAGTTCCAAACCAGGCAAGACCAGAACAATCAATTTTTATAGGGTAAACAATGCCTTTAGGCTGGTAGACTTGCCAGGCTATGGCTATGCCAAGGTCTCCAAAGCCGAAAAAGCCAAGTGGGATAAGCTAATAAATGAATACCTCCACGAGAGGGAAAATCTCAAAGAGGTCTTCCTCTTGGTAGATATCCGCCATGAGCCAACAGCCTTGGATAAGCAAATGTATGATTGGATCCTAGAATCAGGCTACATGGGCTTTGTGATCGCAACCAAGTTTGACAAAATAAAAAAGGGCCAGGTCCAAAAACACCTAAAACAAGTCCAAAAAACCCTAGGCATAGAAGATGAGGGCCTAATCTTTGCCTACTCATCAGAAACCAAACACAACAAGGACGTCCTAGAAGAGCAAGTTGAAGTAATAATAAATGCCTAGTTAGTAAAACTCATCTCAATTAGTGAATTGATGGGATAAGCCCAGAAAGAAGCGAAAGGGTAGAAAAATTATAATAAATCAAGAAGGCTCCGGCCTTCTTTTTTTGTATTAGCAGAAAAAAGTGGGTATAAATATAAAAAGTAAGAAGAAAAGAAAGGAAATCTTATGGCTAGGAATTTATCTAATAAACAAAAAAATACATATTTAGGACTTATGGTTATCATGTACATCTTGATGGTCGGTGTAGTTTATGAAGTAAGGGTCTATGATACTTGGTACCTATTTGTAGCTACCCTAGTTTGGTCAGTTATAGCTTTATTTTACCAAAAAAGCCTAGGTATCAAATTTAATAAGGAAGCAAATTATTATTTAGAAAGCATTGATAAAAAATATAAGTATCTATTTTATGGGTCATTTGCCCTCATGGGTCTTGCTATCTCATTTTCTGTAAGCTTGAGCATTAAATTTTTAGTCTTATTTGTAATAGCTGTTTGCTACCAGCTTTATATGACCAAAAAGATGCTTGATTATGCATACTAAAAAGTAGGTGATTTTAATTTCACCTACTTTTTTGATGTTTTATTTTGCTGAAAGAGTAAATTCTTCCACCTTTTCGTAGTTTCCGTCTGTTTCTTTGCCAGATTCTTGATTTCTTTTTGACCTTGATAGGCTAAAGTCTATTTCCCTGCCATCTTTTATCTCATCTAAGCTAAGGTCTGAGAAGTCTTTATTGTAGATAAAGGTAAATACTCCATCAGAAACTGTCCTTAGGTCAAGTTCGATTTTTTTGCCGTCCTTGTCGACTCCCTCAAGTTCGTAAACATAATTTGGATCAAGACCTTCAATTACTGCGGTCATGGTGATTGGGTTTAGCTTCATTAGTCTGATATTAGCTCCGTTTTCAAGCTTGTAATCCTTGGCTAAGACTTTATTTTCCTTATTAACTATATTTGAGCTTGCTTTGATTGATACAACCTCGCTAGCTGTTCCGTTTGATATATATAGGTCAATATCAGCCTGGTCTAATTCAGGAAAAACCTTATCAAAATCGGTCATTGATTCTGAAACAAAGGCCTTGCCATCGTCTGACATGCCTGTTGATCCACTTGAACCCCAAGCCTTGTAAGTCTCGCCGTTTATTACAACTTTGTAGATACTTGCTGTTTCATTTGATTCTTCTATGCTTTTTCCTTTTGGATCCATAAGAATAGTTGAGTAAATCTTGTTATCTTCTATTACAAGATTTTCAAGAACGATAGATTGATCACCTATTTCTATTGGCTTGTGAAGTTCTGTCACATATTTATAGGACTCAGGGCTTGCCCCGATTGTTTCCATCATGGTGACTTTTATGTCTGTGAAGGCCTTGGAAACTTGAGCCCTTACAGGAGGAACGGTAAGGCCTGCCGCAAGAAGTAAGGCTGCAGCCACTGCAATATATTTTTTCTTTGAATTTTTCTTATAAGATTTTGCCATTTTATATAAAGACTCCTTTTCTATATCATTTAATTCAAATTCGTCAGTTTCAAAGTCTAGGTCATTT
>OJLW01000056.1_pt1 | contig 60914 bp, 55 predicted proteins | sample 1597021 | NCBI WGS metagenome assembly OJLW01 (sample SAMEA3904676, study PRJEB24821) | metagenome | biome: Builtin; feature: hospital; material: surface | place: USA | collected 2013-06-03
AGCGTCAGATGTGTATAAGAGACAGCGCCTGGCTCGCGCCAGGCTCGCCGCTCGAGGCGGACGCGGTGACGCTGACGCCGTACCTCGGCGTCGGCTCGCTCGACCCAGCGATCGAGCTGGCGGCCGCCCACTGCAAGGGGTTGTTCGTCATGTCGGCGAACTCCAACCCGGAGGCGGAGGCCTTCCAGAGCTCGCTGATAGGGGAGCGCACGGTGGCCCAGTACATGGTCGACGGGTGCGCGGCCTACAACGAGGGCGCAGCTGTTGGTCACGTTGGCGTCGTGGTTGGGGCGACGGTGCAGAACCCACCCGTGCTCGAGCACCTCAACGCACCGGTCCTCATGCCAGGCGTCGGTGCGCAGGGCGCGACGATGAAGGACGTAGCTCGCATTGCCGGCGCGCAGGCACAGCTGGTGTTTCCGAACGTGTCGCGCTCCGTCTTGAAGGCGGGGCCCGACGCGGATGAACTGCGGAAACAGGCGCTCGACCTGGCAAAATAGGGTTTTTGGCGAGGGCGTTTGCGCTTTTCGCTAAAAAGCCTGGTAGTTTAGTTCCGTCAAAGCGTTGACGTGGCGAAATACCGTGCGGTGCGCGGGATGAGCCGCGGTGCCTTTCCCGGCACGTCATCAACGCGGCGGAATTAACCCAGTGCTACACTTAGCCAGAACTGAGAGTTGCAGCGGTGGTATTTTGGCTGATGTCTTCGGCCTGCTACCGTGTTGCACTCTTGGAACGACGGTTTAGGTAGGACTGGACCGAAACGTACTACTACTTTATGGAGGAACCAGTGGCACTTCCACAGTTGACTGATGAGCAGCGCAAGGCAGCACTTGCAAAGGCAGCCGAGGCACGCAAGCAGCGTGCTGAGCTGAAGGCTTCCCTCAAGCGCGGCGACACCAACCTCAAGGACGTGCTCGCGAAGGCTGAGTCCGACGAGATCATCGGCAAGACCAAGGTCTCCGCACTGCTCGAAGCAATGCCGAAGGTGGGCAAGGTCAAGGCCCGCGAGATCATGGAAGAGCTGGAGATCGCACAGACCCGCCGCCTGCGCGGCCTGGGTGAGCGTCAGCGTCGTGCGCTGCTCGAGCGCTTCGGTTTCTCCGAGGACTAAACCATGACTGAGGTATCGCCGCGAGGCAGGCTGGTCGTGCTGGCCGGCCCCTCCGCTGTAGGTAAGTCGACAGTGGTGCACAGGCTTGTGAGCGATGTCCCTGATCTGTACTTCTCCGTCTCCATGACCACCCGGGCACCGCGTCCGGGCGAGGTCGACGGGGAAGACTACTTCTTTGTCAGTGCTGATGACTTCCAGCGCCGCATTGATGCAGGCGAGATGCTGGAGTGGGCCGACATTCATGGCGGATTACAGCGCTCCGGTACACCGGCCGGTCCGGTGCAGGAGGCGCTTGACGCGGGCCGTCCCGTGCTGGTGGAAGTAGACCTCGCAGGCGCGCGCAACATTAAGCGGCTGATGCCCGAGGCGTCGACCGTCTTTTTGGCCCCGCCTTCGTGGGAGATTCTGGTGCAGCGTCTCTCCGGCCGAGGCACAGAGACGGAAGAAGTGATCCAGCGTCGTTTGCTTACCGCACGTGAAGAGCTCAATGCACAGCACGAGTTCGACGATGTAGTGGTCAACGATGATGTGGACACCGCCGTCGCGGCTATCGCCAGCATCCTGATGAACAGCACGAACAACGAGACAAACGAGTAGGTTTTAGTGAGCAACATTACTGAGGATCAGTCGCAGGTCACCACGGATTCGCCGGAGCAGAAGACCTACGACACCCCGCAAGGTATTACCGCGCCCCCGATCGACGAGCTGCTGACGAAGGTGTCGTCCAAGTACGCCCTCGTCATCTTCGCGGCCAAGCGCGCCCGCCAGATCAACAGCTTCTACCAGGACTCCGAGGACGGCGTCTTCGAGTTCGTTGGCCCGCTGGTCACGCCGGAACCCGGCGAGAAGCCGCTTTCGATCGCGCTGCGCGAAATCCAGGCTGGTTTGCTGGAGCACGAAGAAGGCCAGTAAACAGACCGTAGCGTCGTAACGCCCGCCCGCCGTCCCCTCGGCTGGCGGGCGTTGCGCATTGCGTATGCTTGGGTGCCATGAGCGATGTGCAGAAAAGAAGCGTCAAGGCACCTACGGATGAGCAGCGGGGGCGGCGCGTCGTTGTGGGGGTGGCCGGCGGCATCGCGGCTTATAAGGCGTGCCACCTCGTACGGGACTTTAAGGAGGCTGGCGACGACGTCCGCGTGGTGCCCACCCCAAGCGCACTCGAGTTCGTCGGCGCGGCCACCTTCGAGGCGCTGTCTGGCCACCCCGTGGACACGGGCGTGTTCTCGAGGGTGGACGAGGTGCAGCACGTGCGGGTCGGTCAGGAGGCGGACCTGGTGGTCATTGCCCCGGCTACGGCGGATGTGATTGCACGCATCGCCGCAGGTCGTGCGGATGACCTGCTCACCGCCACGGTGCTCGTCGCCACTTGTCCCATCGTGATCGCGCCGGCGATGCACACGGAGATGTGGCTCAATCCGGCCACGCAGGCGAACGTCACCACCCTGCGCGAGCGCGGGATCACTGTGCTTGAGCCCGCGCACGGCCGACTCACGGGGAAGGACACAGGCCCCGGGCGTTTGCTGGAGCCGCATGTGATCGCGGAGATGGCGCGCACGGTGCTCGCCACGGGCCCGCTGTCGCAGTCGCTGTCTGGCAAGCGCGTGCTCATCAGCGCAGGCGGGACGCAGGAAAACATCGACCCGGTGCGCTACATCGGCAACCGTTCGTCGGGACGGCAGGGCTTTGCGCTTGCCGACGTCGCCGCGCACAAGGGGGCCCACGTCACCGTCGTCGCCGGAAACACCGAAGAACTGGAGACTCCCGCGGGTGCCGAGGTGGTGCGGGTGCGTTCCACACGCGAGATGGAGGCAGCGATGCGCGAGCGCGCGGCCGAGGCGGACGTGATCATCATGGCCGCTGCGGTCTCCGACTACCGCCCGGAGCACGAGGCAACCTCGAAGTTGAAGAAGGGGCAGGCGAACGAGGACCTGGAGACGCTGCACCTGATGGAGAACCCGGACATTTTGCGCGGCCTGGTTGCCATGCGCGACGCGGGCGAGACGCAGGCGCGGATTCTCGGCTTCGCGGCCGAGACCGATCAGCCTTTGGAGCACGGGAAGGCGAAGCTCGCGCGTAAGGGTGCAGATATGCTCATGGTCAACGATGTCTCCGGCGGCAAAGTATTTGGGCAGCCGCGCAACTCCGGTTGGCTGCTCACACGCGACGGCGGCGTCGCCGAGGTTGCGGACGGGTCGAAGCACGAGGTTGCGGCACGGATCTGGGACGCGGTGGAGCGCTTCGAGAAGTAACGTTGCGTTTCGGGTGCTTGAGTCTCTGACGCGCTAGTCAGAGTTCTCTTCTGTTGTGCAGGTGCAGTTTTCGCATTCGTTGTCGTCGCATGGTTTGTCGGCGAAGTTGTCGCCGTAGTCTTCGAGTTCGCATTGGAGGCGGGCGTTGTCGTCGCGTTTCGGGGTTTGCCTGTCTTTGGAGACCCAGCGTGCGCCGTCGGGTGCGATGAAGTGGATTTCTATGCCGTGGCGCATGATGAGTATTTCTCGGTCGGTGACCATGGAGTGGCACGAGGAGCACAGGGGGATGAGGTTGTCGAGGTCGGTGTGTCCTCCGTTGACCCATTCGTCGATGTGGTGGGCTTGCATGAACATGTCATGGTTGCATCCGGGCATGGCACATTGATGCCCCCACATGCTCATGAGTGCTTCCATTTGGGTTTTGGAGACGAGTCGGCGTTTGCGCCCGTAGTTGATGATCAGTCCGTGGTCGTCGAAAAGCACGCCGCGGGCTTCAGCGTTGGCGGCGACGTTGGCGAGGTTGAAGGCGGGTACGGCCTTGTTGTTGGGAAGATACCCGTTGCCGCTCATACTCATCATGATGTTGACTTGTGCGGCTGGTGCCAGCCGGGTGCTTTTGGCCATGCCGGAGCGTACCAGTTGGACCATGCCCATAAGTGCGTGGAGGAGGAAGCGTTGTGGTGGCAGTCCGAAGCCGGTGTTGAGGATGTCGGCGCCGCTGGTATCGGGTCGGGTGGTGGCTTCTTCTAATGCGGTGGTGAGTTTGGTCTCATCGAACTCTCCTTTTTCGTCGACGTAGTCGCTCATGGAGTTCAGACCTGCGTGGTAGGCCAGGGCACCTGCTTTGAGTGCTGCTTTGAATTGGGCGCCGTCGACCGCGCTCATGGTGAACCATCCGCGGGTGAGGCGGCCGTCTTCGCGTAGGTGGAGGCCTTTGGCTGGTGGCGTGGGGTCGGTGTTGTTGTCTTGTTGGCCGGCGAGTGCTTCTTCGAGTCCGTGGTAGCCGAGTTCGATGGCAAGGTCGACGAGGCGGTGCTCGTTTTCTTTGTGGATGTGTTTCAGTAGCAGTCTCACGGTGGAGTAGTCGATCTTGCCTTTGTGGAAGGCTTCGCAGAGGTAGGCGAAGCGCCGGAGTTTGATGGCGACTGCGGTGTATTCGTAGGCGCGGGATTTTTTCATCCTGCAGTAGCGGATCAGCCACACGGGGATGCTTTTGCAGGCGTACTCGCGTTGAATATCACGCTCGCATAGTTGGCTAATCGCGCTAAGTACTTGGGCGTGGTGTTGGCTCAGGGCGGTGTAGTGGCCGATGATTTCTTCTCGGACTTGGGTCGGGGTCTTTGGTGGTGCTTTGGTGTCGGACATTGGCGTGGCTCCCTGGGTTTTTGGTGTGTTGTGGTGTGTGTTCGTCGAATGTGTGCACGCTAACAAATGGGTCTAACATGGCCGTTAAACATTTCGAACATGCCTGATGAGCGCTTATTTCTGCCGGTGCTTGAAGTGTGTTTATCTGGCTCGAACATAGGGCCTTGTTTTCCGCCTCTGCGGAATTAGTCTGGGAGCCTGCTGGACGAGAGGCACCATGGCGAGCTGGCCGTGGCGACCGAGCGTCGGCAAGCATCAGCTCGCCCGAACTTCCGCCTGTGCGGAATTAGTCTGGGAGCTTGCTGGGCGGGGGTTGAGGTGCCGTTAACAGTCCGCCTCAGTTTTCCGCTCGTGCGGAATTAGTCTGGCAGTCAGCTGTATGACCGGCAACATTGAACCGGCCGAGACAGCCGCCGTCGACAAGCAAAAACTTCCGCCTGTGCGGAATTGGCCTGACAGTCAGCTGTATGAAGCCCCGTTGCTTCGCCATGGCGCTGGCGTCCCCAAAAGCCCAGGTCGTGGCGCAAGCCCGGTATGCGCCCAAGCGTTCCGAGAGCCGACATTGCGCATTTAGACCGCTTGGTCTATTGTTGGTGAAGTTCCCGCCGCAACGCGTGCGCGCAGCACCCCGGTGCCTGCCCGTGATTCCATGTGAGACCAGCGTTGTTGTCTGGTGGTTCCCAGTTGGCGCGGGTGCGTAATACACGTTATTGCTGCATCGAAAGAGGAGACCGTTTTGTCTACTGATCCCTACTACCGCTTGTTCACTAGTGAGTCTGTAACGGAAGGCCACCCGGACAAGATCTGTGACGCGATCTCGGACGCCATTCTGGACGACATGCTGAAGCAGGACCCGGCCTCCCGCGTTGCCGTCGAGACGCTGGTGACCACGGGCCAGGTGCATGTGGTGGGCGAGGTGAAGACGAGCGCGTACTCCAACATCGCCAAGATTGTCCGCGACAAGCTTGTGGGCATTGGCTTTACTTCTTCTGAGGTCGGCTTCGACGGCCGTACGTGCGGCGTCAACATCGCGATCGGGGATCAGTCCGCGGAAATCTCAGATGGTGTGACCACCTCGCAGGAGGTGCGCGAGCACGACTCAGTGGAGGAAAACGACCAAGCAGGTGCGGGTGACCAGGGCCTGATGTTCGGCTACGCCACGAACGAGACCCCGGAGTACATGCCGCTGCCAATTGCCACCGCGCATCGCCTGGCCCGACGCCTGACCGAAGTCCGCAAGATGGGCACGGTCGTGGGCCTGCGCCCGGACGGTAAGACCCAGGTCACCTTCGCGTACGACGGCGACCGTCCGGTTGCCCTTGACACCGTGGTTATCTCTACCCAGCACGACCCGGACTTCCACGGCGAGGCACTGCGCGAGGCGTTGCGCACGCAGGTGCTGGAGTGGGTGATCAAGGACGCGGGCCTCGAGCGCTTCTATACCGACGACACCAAGTTGCTGGTCAACCCCTCTGGGTCCTTTGTGCTTGGCGGTCCGATGGGCGATGCGGGGCTGACCGGTCGCAAGATCATCGTCGATACCTACGGCGGCATGGCCCGCCACGGCGGCGGCGCGTTCTCCGGCAAGGACCCCTCAAAGGTGGACCGTTCTGCCGCGTACGCCATGCGCTGGGTGGCCAAGAACATCGTCGCCGCGGGCCTTGCCGAGCGCGTCGAGGTGCAGGTCGCCTACGCGATCGGCCGCGCGAACCCGGTGGGTCTTTACGTGGAGACCTTCGGCACCGCCGCTGAGGGGCACACCGACGCGTCGATCCAGCAGGCGGTGGACAAGGTCTTTGACCTGCGCCCGGCCGCTATCATCCGCGACCTCGACCTGCTTCGCCCCATCTATGGGCAGACCGCCGCGTACGGCCACTTCGGTCGCGCCGACGTGGAGCTGCCGTGGGAGCAGCTCAACAAGGTCGAGGAGCTCAAGGCCGCGACCCAGTAGCCACAACCGGCGGGGCACGGCAGGGGACAGCGCTGCGCTAGAATCTGGCACCATGTCCCAGCCTGCTGCTCGCTTTCCCGTCGCTCGGGTACTGCCGCTGCTTGGCTTGCCGCAGCTCGACCGCCCTTTCGACTACCTGGTCACCGAAGGGGAGTCCGACGCGGCGCAACCGGGGGTGCGGGTGCGGATCCGCTTCGCCGGCAGACTGGTCGACGCGATCGTCCTGGAGCGCACTGCCGCCTCCTCGCACGAGGGCAGCCTCCGCTTCATCGAGCGGGTGATCTCGCCCGAGCAGGTCGCCCCAGAGCAGCTTCGCTCGCTTATCGACGCCTTAGCGCAGCGGTACGCGGGCGTCCGCTCAGACATCTACCGCGCAGCCATCCCTGCGCGCCACGCCAAAGCCGAGGAGACAGATACCTCGACGCCGTGGGCACAGCTCGGCGAGGTAGCGGAGCCCGACTTGTCTGCCTGGAGCAGCTACGAGTTCGGCGAGAGCTTCGTCGACGCGGTACTCGAGGGCAAGATGGCGCGCGCCGCCTGGCAGGTGGCCCCCGGCGACGATTGGGCGGGCGCGCTTGCGGCCCTGGGCGTCAAGCTTGCGCGCGACGGGGGAGGGGTGCTGATTGTGGTGCCGGATCAGCGTGACGTCGATAGTTGCGAGCGAGCCCTGCGTGAGTTGGTGAGCGCGAAGCAGGTGACCACTCTCACGGCGAGCCAGGGCCCGCAGGCCCGCTACTCACGCTACCTGTCGATTCTGCACGGGCAGGGCCGCATCGTGGTGGGCACCCGCTCGGCGGCTTTCGCGCCGGTACGCGACTTGCGGCTGATGGTGCTCATGCACGACGGGGATGCAAACCTGGTGGATCCGCGCGCGCCGTACGTGCACGCGCGCGAGGTGCTCACCACGCGCTCCGCGATGGAGCGAGTCCCGCTCGTGCTTGGCGGATGGGCCCGGACGGCGGAGGCGCAGCTTTTCGTCGAGTCCGGCTGGATGCACGAACTGGTTGCGCCGCGCCCGGTGCTGCGCCAGCTCAGTCCGTACATCCACGCCGCGGGCGATTCCGATATCGCGCTTGAAAGGGATCCGCGGGCGCGGCACGCGCGCCTTCCTTCCGAGGCTTTCATGGCCGCCCGGCGCGCGCTCAAGCGCGGGGCACCTGTGCTCTTTCAGGTGCCGCGCACGGGCTATATCCAGTCTTTGGCCTGCGGGCAGTGCCGGACGCCTGCCCGCTGCAGGTGGTGCAACGGCCCGCTCGGCCTGCCCTCGGGCGAAGAGGCGGCGGCCCCGACCTGCAGATGGTGCGGGCGGATGGACCTCGCGCACGTGTGCCCCGCGTGCGGCTCGCGGCGGGTGCGCGCCACGGTGCTGGGCACCGAGCGGACAGCAGAGGAGCTCGGCCGGGCGTTCGCGCAGTTCCGGGTGCGCACCTCCTGGGGTGACAAGGTGCTCGACGCGGTGCCTGGTGAGCCCGCGATTATCGTCGCGACGCCTGGGGCGGAGCCGCCCGCGGAAGGAGGCTACGGCGCGGCGATCCTGTTGGACGTCTGGGCGCTGCTGCACCGGCCGGACTTACGCGCAACTGAGGACACCTTTGCCAAGTGGCTGCAGGCGGCCACCTTGGTGCAACCGCACAGCGCAGGCGGGGAGGTCGTGGTCGTGGCTGACCCCGCACTGCCGGTCGTGCAACACCTCATCCGCTGGGACGCGGCAGGGCATGCGGCGTTAGAGCTGGCGCACCGCAGAGATGCGCGCTTTCCACCAGCGGTGCACATTGCCGTCGTGGATGCGCCCCGGCACGCGCTCGAGGACTTCTTCGCGCATGTGGAGCTGCCCGAGCATGCAGAGGTACTGGGGCCTGTCGACCTGCCCGCCGGGGTCACGCTCCCGGGCGAGTGGGATGTGCCCAGATACGGCGAAGCGCAGCGGATGCTCGTGCGCTCGCCGCTGCGCGGACGTACCGAGCTCGGCCGGGCGTTGCGGGCGGGTGCGGTGCACCGGGCTGCGCGCAAGCAGACGCTGCCGTTGCGTATCCAAGTCAACCCCATTGACGTGGGGTAGTCCTTGCAGTGTGCTTGAGGGGTGGGACAGTACACTTGGCAGACATGACTGCGCTGAGTTTGCGCCTTTTTGGCGACCCAATACTCAAGACGGCTGCGTGCCCTGTCGCGGAGTTCGGCGAGGGGCTGCGACGCACCGCCGCGGAGATGCTGGACATTATGGACGCCTCCGGCGGGGTGGGGCTTGCGGCCAACCAGGTTGGCCTAGGCATCCGGTTGTTCGTCTTCGATTGCAACGGCATGCGCGGCCACCTAGTCAACCCGGTGTGGCACCAGGTGGGCGAGGAGACGCAGACTGGCGTCGAGGGTTGCCTTTCCGTTCCGGGCGTGCAGGGCACGATCACCCGCGCAGCCAATGTCCTGGCAACCGGGAATGACGTCCAGGGTCGACCCGTGACAATCGCTGCCTCGGGGCTGCTTGCGCGGTGCATCCAGCACGAGACGGATCACCTGGACGGAGTCATGTTTATGCAGCGGATGGAACGCGAGGAGCGGAAAGCGGCGATGGCCGCGATTCACGCTTCCGAATGGTGGAAGGAGAACTAGATGCGAGTTGTATTCGCCGGTACCCCGAAGCCCGCAGTGGTGGCGCTGCAGCGGCTCATTGATTCCGAGCACGAGGTGGTGGCGGTGCTGACCCGCCCCGATGCCCGTCGCGGGCGGGGCAGGACGCTGCACCCCTCGCCAGTCAAGGCCCTGGCGCAAGAGCACGGCATTGAGGTGCTCACGCCCGAGTCGCTGCGCGAGAACGAAGAAGTGCGCGCGCGGCTGGAAGCACTCGCCCCGGAGGCGATCCCAGTTGTGGCCTACGGCAACTTGATTCCCAAGGACATGCTGGAGCTCGCCCCGCACGGGTGGGTCAACCTGCACTTTTCGCTGCTGCCCAGGTGGCGCGGCGCGGCCCCCGTGCAGGCCGCGATCCGGGAGGGTGATGCGACAACCGGCGCGACGACGTTCCGGATCGACGAGGGCTTGGATACCGGCGAGGTGCTCGCCACGCTCACCGAGGACATCGCGGCCGATGACACCGCGGATTCGCTGCTGACCCGCCTTGCCTACGCGGGCGCGGACCTGCTGGTAGAAACGATGACCGGGCTGGAAAACGGCACGCTCGCGCCAACCCCGCAGGAGGGCGAGGCCAGCTACGCGCCGAAGCTCACCACTGACAACGCGCGCATTGACTGGCACGCGGCGGCAGATCAGATCGACCGTGCCGTGCGCTCCCACACCCCCGGCCCGGGCGCGTGGACGACCTGGGAGGGCCAGCGCGTCAAGGTGGGCCCGGTCAAGGTCGGCGAGACGGACTCGCTCGAACCCGGGCACGTGAGCGTCGAGAAGAACGAGGTGCGCGTGGGTACCGGGACCCAGGACGTGATCCTGACCACGGTGCAGCCGCCGGGGAAGAAGATGATGGCTGCGGCGGACTGGGGCCGCGGCTTGCAGCAGGACGTGGTAGCGCAAGGAGTGGTGTTTGAGTGAGTGGCGGATTTCGTTCCCGTGCCGCAGGTAGGCGTGAGCCGAAGAAGACCGCGCCGGCGGCGCGTAGGCGCGCACCGAAGCAGCAGCGGCAAGTAGCGATCAACGACCCGGCCCGCGAGGCGGCGCTGGAGGTGCTGCACCGCGTGGCAACGGACGGGGCCTACGCGAACCTCGTGCTGCCCGGTCTTTTGCGCGAGCGGCGCATCACCGGCCGCGACGCGGCCTTTGCCACCGAGCTGACCTATGGCGCGCTGCGCACCCAGGGCGTGCTCGATGCGGTGATCGCGGCGAATTCCTCCCGCGAGTTGGACAAGATCGACCCGTGGGTGCTCGCCGCCCTGCGCCTTGGCACGTACCAGCTGCTGTACACGCGCGTCTCGCCGCACGCCGCGGTGGATACCACTGTGCGCCTCGTGGAGGCTGCGGGCCAGGGCAAGGCGAAGGGCTTTGCCAACGGCATCTTGCGCACCATTGGGCGCTCGACGCGCCAGCAGTGGTTCGACCGGCTCATGCCCTCGGACGCACTCGACGCGCTCGCCTTCGAGCACGCGCACCCGGCGTGGATCGCGCGCTCTTTCCACACCGCGCTGGGTGCCCAGGCCGACGAGCTGGCTGCCGCGCTCGAGGCTGATTCGGCTCGCCCTGGTGTGCACCTGGTTGCGCGCCCCGGAGAGCTCAGCGCAGAGGAGCTCGCCCTAGCCGTCGGCGGCGAGCAGGGACGTTACTCGCCCTACGCCGTCTACCTCGAGGAGGGGGATCCGGGTGAGCTTGCGCCGGTGCGCGAGGGGCTCGCCGCGGTGCAGGACGAGGGTTCGCAGCTCATCGCGCGCGCCGTCGCCGAAGTGCCGGTCGACGATGATCAAGGCCGTTGGCTTGACCTCTGTGCCGGTCCCGGCGGCAAGGCTGCGCTCATCGGCGCACTCGCGCGTATCGACGGCGCCACCGTCGACGCCGTCGAGCCCAGCAAACACCGCGCTGACCTGGTGCGCAAGGCGGTGAAGGGCCTGCCGGTCAACGTCGACACTGTGGACGGTCGCGACCCCGGCCTTGCGCCCGGCTACGACCGCGTGCTGGTCGACGCCCCGTGCTCGGGGCTCGGTGCTTTGCGACGCCGCCCGGAAGCCCGCTGGACCAAGCAGGAAAGCGACATCGACGAGCTGGTTCCGCTGCAGAAGGCGCTGCTGGCCTCTGCGATCTCACTTACCCGTCCCGGCGGTGTCGTGATCTACTCGACCTGCTCGCCCGATGTGCGCGAGACACGCGGAGTGGTCGACGACGCGCTTGGGCGCGGCGAGGTCGAAGAGCTCGATGCGAGCCCGTACGCCTGCGGCATGACCGAAACCGGCGAGGCGCGCAGCGTGCAGATGTGGCCGCACCGCCACGGCACCGACGCAATGTTCTTCGCGGTGCTGCGAAAGAAGTAGGCTTAGCACCATGATCTACATCGCCCCATCAATTCTCGCCGCAGACTACGCAAACCTGGGCAGCGACGTGCGCAAAGTGCCCAACGCGGACTTGATCCACGTGGACATCATGGATGGTCACTTCGTGCCCAACCTCTCCTTCGGCCCCGACGTGACTAAGGCCGTCGACGGTGTCACGGACCAGTTTCTGGACATGCACCTGATGATCGAAGACCCGGAGCGCTGGTTTCCCACCTACGTTCAGGCAGGCGGGGACCGCATGATCTTCCACGTGGAGGCAACCAGGGACCACGTGGCGGCGGGGCGTAAGTGCCGCGAGCTCGGCGTCCAGTCGGGCTTTGCGGTCAAGCCGGGCACTCCGATCGAGCCCTACCTGGACTCGGTGGGCGAGTTTGACCAGGTCATGGTGATGAGCGTGGAGCCCGGCTTCGGTGGGCAGAAGTTCATGCCGGAGGTGCTTGGCAAGGTCATGGCGTTGCGTGACCACATCAAAGCCGAGGGGCTCGACACGATCATTGGTATCGACGGCGGCATCGCGAACGCGACGATCGCGCAGGCGGCGGAGGCCGGCGTTGACGCCTTTGTTGCGGGCTCCGCGGTCTTCGGTGCGGACAACCCGGCCGAGGCGGTTGAGCGCCTGCGCGAGCTCGCCCAAGAGGCGCGCGGCGGTGCCAACTGAGTAACGTACGGCCGCATCCAGCCGCGGTAGAGGCAGGCATTGCCGCGGCGATTTCCGCGGGTGAGAGCGTGCGGGGCACGACGTCGCCGAATCCGCCAGTCGGCTGCGCGATTATCGACGCCTCAGGTCACCTCATTGCCGTAGGCACCACCTCGCCCGCCGGCGGCGCGCACGCTGAGGTCAACGCCTTGGCAGCAGCCGGTGAGCGGGCGCAGGGCGCGACCGCGATCGTGACCCTCGAGCCCTGCGCGCACACAGGGCGCACCGGTCCGTGCACGCACGCGTTGATAGAGGCGGGCGTAGCGCAGGTCATCTACCTCACCAAAGACCCGAACCCCGAAGCTGCTGGGGGCGCGGAAGTGCTCCGGCGCGCGGGAGTGCAGGTGGCGTACGAGCCGCGGAAGGTGGTGGCGCTGGGGGCGTGGTGGGCGTCGATAAGCATGCAGCGGCCTGCGGTGACCTGGAAGTACGCGGCGACCCTTGATGGGTTTACCGCTGCGGCCGATGGGACGAGCAAGTGGATTACTGGCGAGGCGGCGCGTGCGCACGTACATCGTGATCGGGCGCGGCGCGACGCGATCATCGTGGGTACCGGCACCGCACTCGCGGACGACCCGCAGCTCACCGCGCGCCGCTCGGACGGCGAGCTGTACTCAACCCAGCCGGAGCGCGTGGTGGTGGGCACCCGCGAGATCACCGGCAACCTCGCGCGCCTCGGCTTTACGCAGTACCCGGACCCGGAGAGCGCGCTGGCGGCGCTGTGGGAGCGCGGGGCGCGCGACGTGCTCGTTGAAGGCGGCGCGTCTCTTGCGCTCAGCTTCGTGAACGCGGGACTCGTCGACCGCATCCAGGCGTATGTTGCCCCGGCGCTACTCGGTGCCGGCCGCGGGGTGCTCGGCGGGCCGCTCGCCACGACGATGAGTCAGGCGCAGCGCTTCCGCGTCGAGCGCGTGATACAGCTGGGTGAAGACGTGCTCATCGAGATGGCACGAAAAGATTTGCTTGAACAGGATAAGTAGGCAGGATACGCAGTGTTTACCGGACTGATTGAAGAAGTCGGCACGATCGAGGCCGTGGAACTGGGCGAAACAGATGCACGCGTGTGTATCCGCGCGCCGAAGGTGACCGAGGATGCGCGCAATGGCGACTCGATTGCTGTCGACGGGGTGTGCCTGACTGTGACCGGGCTGCCGGAGGCACTCGAAGACGGGCAGCCGCGGCCCGAGCGCTTTTGGGCCGATGTGATGCCGGAGACGATGCGGCGGACCCGGCTCGGGCTGGCGAACCAGGAAGGGACGCGGGTGAACCTGGAGCGAGCACTGAAGGTGGGCGACCGGTTAGGTGGGCACATCGTGCAGGGCCACGTGGACGGCGTGGCCAAGCTGCTTTCGCGCACGCCGGGGCCGCGCTGGGACGTGCTGCGGTTTAGCCTGCCAGAGGGCCTGCGCCGCTACGTGGTGGAGAAGGGCTCGATCGCGGTCAACGGCACCTCGCTGACCGTGTCCGCGGTGGGCTCTGCGGTAGGCGAAGACTTCTTCGAGGTCTCGCTGATTCCCACCACGCTTGCAGAAACCACCGCGGGCGAGCTGCGCGTCGGCGAGCCGGTGAACCTGGAGGTCGACCAGGTAGCCAAGTACGTGGAGAATATGGTGCGGGCTAAGGTAAACGACTATGAGTAACGGTTCCCGCTTGGATGCTGTCGAGGACGCCATCGCCGCCATTGCCCGCGGCGAAGCGGTGGTTGTGGTGGATAATGAGGATCGGGAAAACGAGGGTGACCTGATCTTCGCCGCCGAAGCCGCCACCCCAGAGCTCGTGGCGTTTATGGTGCGCTACACCTCCGGCTACATCTGTGTCGCTCTGGAAAACGAAGACGCCGACCGGCTCAATCTGCCGCCGATGGTGGCGCGCAACCAGGACGCCCGCGGCACCGCCTATACCGTGACGGTGGACGCGGCGACCGGCACGACTGGCATTTCCGCGGCCTCGCGTGCCGAGACGCTACGCCGACTCGCCAGCGCTGAGACCACCGTGAACGACTTCACCCGCCCGGGGCACGTGGTGCCGCTGCGCGCCCGACCCGGCGGCGTGCTCGCCCGCGACGGGCACACCGAGGCCAGCGTGGATCTCGCTCGGATGGCGGGGCTGCGTCCGGCCGGTGCGCTGTGCGAGATCGTCTCCGAGCAGGACCCGACGGATATGGCCCGCTTCGATGAGTTGCGCGAATTCGCCGACACCCACGGCCTGGTGATGATCTCGATTGACCAGCTCATTGCGTATCGTCGCCGCCACGAACGCTTTGTCTCCCGCGTCACCGAGACGCGCCTGCCCACCGAGTTCGGCGAGTTCCACGCCGTGGGCTACCGCAACGACATTGACGGCACCGAGCACGTCGCACTCGTCGCTGGTGATCCCGCGCAGCTCGCCGGTGCCGACGACGTGCTCGTGCGCGTGCACTCCGAGTGCCTGACCGGCGACGCGTTTGCGTCGGCTCGCTGCGATTGCGGCCCGCAGCTGCACGAGTCCATGCGCCGCATCCACGAGGCTGGCCGCGGCGTGGTGGTCTACGTCCGTGGACACGAGGGCCGTGGGATCGGCCTGTTGGCCAAGCTGCAGGCCTACGCGCTGCAGGACCAGGGCCTTGACACGGTGGATGCAAACTTAGAGCAGGGGCTGCCTATCGACGCCCGCGAGTACTCAGTCGCCGGCCAAATCCTCGCCGACCTGGGCATCGAATCCATGCAGCTGCTGTCCAACAACCCGGACAAGGTTCACGCACTCAGCGGGTTCGGCCCACAGGTTGCCGGCCGTACCCGGATTGAGATCGTGCCCTCGCACGACAACATCGGCTACCTTCGCACCAAGCGCGACCGGATGGGCCATGACCTGCCGGGCGTTGCGCAGTGGTTGGATGCACACACGCCGGCTGCCGATGGCGGTGCGCCGTCGGCAGGCTGATTGCACGTATTCTAGAAAGACGCCTGTCTCTAGAAGCGACGACTCGAATGGAGTGGAAAAACTTATGGCTTCCTCTGGTGAGCCGGAACCGTATTCGCCGCAGGCTGAAGGCCTGACGGTGGCAATTGTGTCCACGCGCTGGAATGCGCGGATCGTCGATACCCTGCGCGAGCGTGCGCTGGCCACGGCACGCGAGCTCGGCGCGAAGGCCGACGAGTACTTGGTGGATGGCGCGATGGAGCTGCCCGTGGTGGTGCAGGCCTGCGCCCGCCGCTACGACGCTGTGGTGGCGCTCGGCTGCGTGATCCGCGGCAAGACGCCGCACTTCGAAGTCGTCTGTGACTCGGTGACCAGCGGGCTTACCCGCGTTGCCCTCGACGAGGGCACGCCCGTGGGCAACGGTGTGCTCACCGTAGAAGATGAAGACCAGGCCTACGAGCGCTCCGGTGGTGAGGACGCCAAGGAGGACAAGGGCGAGGCCGCCGTTCGCGCGGCGCTCGGCGCGGCGGTAGAGCTGGGAAAGGTGCGCGCGCTGCGCGCCCGTGACTAGGATCCCAAGGTAATTGACGGTAGCGCAGGCTCGACGTGCGGGCCGCGGGAAGGAAAGGACGTTCGCGTGACAGGGGAGACAGGGTCCACTGGCGGTTCCGGGGCAACGGGGGAGGCAAACGACGCGCAGCATGCGACACAGACGCGCAAGCTGAGCGACGAGGAGCTCGTCTACCTCAACGCCCTCGACCCCCACGCGCTGACCTCGACTAAGCCTTGGGAGCTCACCGTCAAGTCGCGCTTCTTGCGCCGTGTGGCCGTCGCGTGGATCGTGCTGGTTATGGCGGTGCACTTCTTCATGGCCTCGGTCGTGGACGTGGAGTTTACCGGCGTTGCCATTACCGGGATCGATAAGTTTGCCTTCGTGGGCGTCGGCATTGTCATCTCGATCGTGTCCTGGATCTGCCTGACTCGGCCGCGCGTGCGCGTCAACGAGGACGGGGTGGAAGTAGCCAACATCATCGGCACGCGCTTCTATCCCTGGTTGGTGATCTACGGGCTGTCCTTCCCCAAGGGCTCGCGCATGGCACGCCTGGAGCTGCCGGAGTTTGAGTACGTGCCGCTGTGGGCGATCCAGGCGGGCGACAAGGAGCACGCGCTTGAGGCCGTCGCGAAGTTCCGCGACCTCGAGGCAAAGTACATGCCGGAGGACCCCGCGGAATAAGCAGCGCACAACGGAAAGGGACGAGCTGATTGGCAAACCCGCAGGACTACCGCCCGGCGACGGGCACGATTCCCACCGACCCGGGCGTGTATAAATTCCGCGACGCGAACGGGCGCGTCGTGTACGTGGGCAAGGCAAAGAACCTGCGCTCGCGGCTGAACAACTACTTCCAGCCTCCGGAGCACCTGCACCCGCGGACCCGGCAGATGGTCTTTACCGCCGCATCCGTGGAGTGGACGGTGGTCTCCAGCGAGGTGGAAGCACTCCAGCTCGAGTACACCTGGATTAAGAAGTTCGACCCCTGGTTCAACGTGATGTACCGGGACGACAAGACGTACCCGATGCTTGCGGTGAGCGTGCGCGAGCGCTTCCCCCGCGCTTTCTTCTACCGCGGGCCGAAGCGCAAGGGGGTGCGCTACTTTGGCCCGTACTCGCATGCATGGGCCGTGCGCGAAACGCTTGACCTGCTCACCCGCGTCTTTCCCATCCGTACATGCAGCAATGGTGTGTACAACCGTCACGAGTCGCTGGGCAGGCCGTGTCTGCTCGGCTACATCGATAAGTGCGCTGCACCCTGCGTTGGGCGCGTCGACGAGGAAGAGTACGCAGCGATCGTCGCCGGCTTTCTCGGCTTCATGTCTGGTAACACGGACGCGCTCGTGCGCGGGATGACGCGTCAGATGGAGGAGGCCGCGGAAAACCTGGAGTTTGAAAAGGCCGCGCGGCTGCGCGACGACCTGGGCGCGGTGAACAAGGTCATGGAGCGCCAGACCGTGGTGCTGAGCCAGGATACGGACGCCGACATCATCGCCTTTGATACCGACGAGCTCGAGGCCGCGGTCCAGATCTTTAACGTACGCGGCGGGCGCATCCGCGCGCAGCGTGGCTGGGTAGTGGAGAAGACCGGCGACGAGCCGGGCTCCACCGAGCGGCTCGAGGAGGGTGACAAGGACCCAGCGCTGCCCGTGCTCATGCAGAACTTCCTGGTGCAGTACTACTCGGATGCTGTGGAGCGGCAGCACCAAGAGGATGCGGAAGACCGCAAGCGCGAGGAGGAGAAGATCCAGCGGCGCGGGGTGGATCAGGAATCGTGGGCGTCGATACGCACCCCGCAGCCCGTGCCCCGCGAGATTCTCGTCGCCGAGATGCCGGACGAGCTCGCCGAGGTCACCGAGCTGCTCGAGGGACTGCGCGGCGCGCAGGTGGACATCCGCGTGCCGCAGCGCGGTGACAAGGCCGCGCTGATGGAGACGGTGCGCAAGAACGCGGTCGAGGCCCTGCACCAGCACAAGCTCAAGCGCGTCGGCGACCTCACCGCGCGCTCGCAGGCCCTGCAGGACATCCAGGACGCGCTGGGCATGCAGGAGGCCCCGCTGCGGATGGAGTGCACTGACATCTCGCACATCCAGGGCACTGACGTGGTCGCCTCGCTCGTCGTCTTCGAGGATGGCCTGCCAAAGAAGCAGGATTATCGACGCTACCGCATCAAAGAAGCTGCCGGCGACGGCCGCTCGAACGACGTCGGATCGATCGCCGAGGTCACTCGCCGCAGGTTCAAGCGCTACAACGAGGACAAGCTGGCCAACCCCGACGAAGAAAGCGCGGCGCTGATGTTCGCGGAAGAGGCCGCCGAGGTTGAGACCACGGACAACAAGCGCTTCGCCTACCCGCCGCAGCTCTACATTGTCGACGGTGGCAAGCCTCAGGTCGACGCCGCGCAGGCTGTCTTCGACGAGCTCGGCATCGTCGACGTTCAGCTCATCGGGCTGGCGAAGCGCCTGGAAGAGGTGTGGGTGCCCGACGACGATGAGCCGGTGATCCTGCCGCGCAATTCCGAGGGCATGTACCTGCTCCAGCAGATCCGCGATGAGGCGCACCGCTTCGCCATCACCTACCACCGCCAGCAGCGCTCGAAACGGATGCGTGCCTCCGCTCTTGACGCTATCCCCGGGCTCGGGCCCGCGCGGCGCACGGAGCTGGTCAAGCACTTCGGGTCCGTGAAGAAGATCAAGGCGGCTTCCGTGGAGGAGATTCAAGAGGTCGACGGCGTGGGACCGAAGCTCGCCACGACAATCTACGAGCACTTGCACCGCGGTAACTAAGGGCGCAACTCAGGGCCGAAAGCCGCCCGCGTGCGCGCGTCGGCTCGGTTAGGATGTGGTGTATGACGCAGTCGCATCAGCATCAGACCCAACCTGCGGGCCAATCGGGCAACGCAGCGCAAGTTTTGCACCCCGTCATCATCACCGGGCTGTCCGGCGGTGGCCTGTCCACGGCGGCGAAGATCTTCGAGGACAAGGGCTACTTCGTCTCCCAGAACCTGCCGCCGCAGCTCATCTTGGAACTGGTGGAGATGTCCACCGGCGAGCAGTCGCCTGTGGCGAAGGTGGCGGTGGTCACCGACGTGCGTGCGCGCATGTTCAACGGCTCGCTGATGGAGACGATCTCCAAGATCAAGGAGGGCGGCTACAACCCCTTCGTGCTCTACCTCGAAGCCCGTGACGGGGTGCTCATCCAGCGCTTCGACTCGGTGCGCCGCACGCACCCCCTGCAGGGCATGGACACGCTCAAGCACGGGATCGAGCGGGAGCGCAAAGAGCTGGAGCCGGTGCGAGAGATTGCTGACGTGATCATCGATACGACCAACCAGTCGGTGCATGACCTGCGGCGTTCGATCGAGGCGTCGATAGGCGAGCTGGCCTCCGGGCGCCAGCACGTCACCATCGAATCCTTCGGGTTTAAGCACGGCTCGCCGCGCGACGCGGACCTGATCGTGGATGTCCGCTTCCTTCCGAACCCGTACTGGGTGGAAGAGCTGCGCGAATTCCGCGGGGTGGACAAGCCGGTCTCCGACTACGTGCTCGGCCAAGCCGATGCGGAGCCCTTCATCGAAAACTTCGTGCGCCTGCTCGGCAGCACGCTCGACGGCTACCGCCACGAGGGGAAAGACTTCATCACCGTCGGTATCGGCTGCACGGGCGGGCACCACCGCTCGGTGGCGGTGGCTGAAGAGGTCGGGCGACGGCTGCGGAAGAAACCGCAACTGGATGTCAGCGTGTTGCACAGAGACTTGCAGAGGCACTAGGTGCCGCGAGACGTCAACTTCTCAGCGTGAAAGGAGTCAGCGATGAGCTCGTCTACTGAGCGTCTTGCTTTAACCTGCCTGGGTGGTGGTCACGGCCTGTACCAGACCCTGCTCGCCGCCCGCGAAGCCGAGGCCACGGAGATTAACGCCGTGGTCACTGTTGCCGACGACGGGGGGTCTTCCGGGCGGCTGCGCCGGGAGTTCCCCATCATCCCGCCGGGGGATCTGCGCATGGCACTCGCCGCGCTGACCGCCGACGACGAGGAGGGCACGCTGTGGCAGGAGGCGCTGCAGCACCGCTTTGGTGGCAACGGTGTGATGGCCGGGCACCCGCTGGGCAACCTCATGCTGGTGAGCCTGGCGGAGAGGTTCGGCGGGATGCAGAACGCCCTCGACATTGTGGCGCGGTGGACTCGCTCAGTCGGTCGTGTCATCCCGATGAGCCCGCGGCCGTTGGATATTGAGGCGGATGTCTCCGGGCTCGACGACGACCCGCGGGTGTTGCGCTCGGTGCGTGGACAGGCTGCCGTAGCGTCGACGTCGGGCGAGGTGCGCCGCGTGCGTTTGCTGCCAGACCGGCCGGAGGCGTCGCCTGAAGCGATTGAGGCGATCCGTTCCGCGGACATCGTCACCATTGGCCCGGGCTCTTGGTTCTCCTCGGTGCTGCCGCACCTTTTGGTGCCGGGCATCGTGGAGGCGCTGAACGCTACCGACGCGATGGTGGTCGTCATGCTCAACCTCTTGCCCCAGGCTGGCGAGACCCTAGGTTTTAGTACCGAGCGCCACATCCAGGTGTTTAACCAGCACGCGCCGGAGCTGCGCGTCGACTACTTCCTGGCCGACAACCACATCTCGCCCTCAGAAGGTGAGCGTCGGCACCTGCAGCGTGCCGCGCAGCAGGTGAGCGCCGGAATCGCGTTTCGCGACGTCCACATTCCTGCCCCGGAAGGCGAGCAGGTGGACAAGCACGACCCTGCCAAGTTGGCAGAGGCGATTTTGGAGTTGTACCGGGCGCGCTAGAATCAAGCGTCGATACGCGCGCCCTCGCTGAGTACAGCTGAGGTTGGTGCGCGCGCCTGTGTGTGCTCATACAGGCCAACGAGAGATGAACAGAAAGGGGACGGCAACGGTGGCGCTGACCGCGAAAGTCAAAGACGAGCTGCTGAACGTTCGCCTCACGCATGCGAGTGCGCAGATAGCGGAGGCCACCGCCATGATCCGCTACGCGGGCAGCTACCAGGACACGCCGCAAGGTATTGCGCTGGTCGTGGAGTTCGCGGAGGAGCAGGTTGCGCGCCGGCTGGTGACGTTGCTGCACGCCACCACTGGGGTCGAGGCGGAGATGGACATCATTGCCCCAGGGTCCGCGACCAAGGAGCGCAAGTGTGTTGTCACTGTACGCCGCGGGATGCGCGACGTGGTGCGGAAGCTGCGCCTGGTCACCGCATCAGGCTACCCAGTCGTCGGCATGCCGCACACGATCGTCTCCGGCCCGGTCGCGGACGTCGAGGCCGCGTGGCGCGGTGCGTTTTTGGCGCGCGGCTCGCTGACGGAGCCGGGCAGGACTTCGGCGCTTGAGGTCGCGTGCCCGTCGGAGGAGTCCGCGCTCGCGCTCGTGGGCTTGGCACGCCGGCTGGATATCCCGACGCGGACCAAGGAGACGCGGGGAGTGGAGCGCGTCTACATCCGCGATGGGGAGACGATCGGTATTTTGCTCAGCCGGATGGGCGCGCCGCTTTCGCGCCTGGAGTGGGACGAGAAGCGCCGCCGCAAGCAGCTGCGCGCGCGCTCGGGGCAGCGCCTAGCTACCTTTGATGACGCCAATACCCGTCGCTCCGCGCAGGCGGCTGCGACCGCGGCGCGGCGTGTGGAGCGCGCGATGGACATTCTCGGCGACGATGTGCCCGAACACCTCGCAGAGGCAGGCTACCTGCGGGCCGAGCACCGGCACGCCTCCTTGGAGGAGCTGGGCAAGCTGGCGGACCCGCAGATGACTAAGGATGCGGTGGCGGGGCGCATCCGGAGGCTGTTGTCGCTCGCGGATAAACGCGCAAAAGAGCTGGGAATTCCGCCGACGACGGCAGCGATCGACGACGAAAAGTCGCACGAATCAGAAATGTGACATATTGCACACCGAAATAATGTAGTCACGTCAACTATTAAAGGTGTGCTCATTGTCGGTTCAGTGCCCGAACGACGGGGGAGGATGTCGGTAAAGCTGGTGGGGGCGCGAAGAATCGGGCACCGGCGACGGGGGAGGAACGGCATTTGTACCCCCGGTTTTGCGTACCTTTCCGGCTCGCCCTAATAGCGCGTGCGGAGCCGTCCAGGAGCCATGCAGGGTTGAGGGTGCATCGCTACACTGGGCACCGACAGGCGAAAAGGAAGCCGAATCGCCCGGTAACCCTGCAGGTAGCAACGGGATTGAACCGCAGGCGGGTAGGCACCAGGAGCCTGAACCTAGGGGCGCAGCGTGTGCCCCGTAGAACTCGACTCAGCAGAGGAGTATTAGACAGTGACTACTCGTATTGGCATCAATGGCTTCGGTCGTATCGGTCGCGCAGCGTTCCGCATCATCCAGGATGAGTACCAGGGCGAGCTCGAGGTTGTGAAGATCAACGACCTCACCGACAACGAGACCCTTGCACACCTGATGAAGTACGACACCGCGTACGGCCAGTTCGGCCACGAGGTGGAGTTCGACGAAAGCTCCATCAGTGTTGACGGCCGCCGCATCGAGGTCTCCGAGGAAAAGGATCCGTCCAAGCTGGCTTGGGGCGACGCAAACGTTGACATCGTGCTCGAGTGCACCGGCGTGTTCCGCTCCGGTGACACCGCAAAGGCACACCTGGATGCTGGTGCGAAGAAGGTCATCATCTCTGCTCCTGGCAAGGACGTCGATGGCACCTACGTGTGGGGCGTCAACCACACCGACTACGCCAACGACAAGAACATCATCTCCGCCGCATCCTGCACCACTAACTCGCTCGCGCCGCTGGCGAAGGTGCTGGACGAGGAGTTCGGCATCAAGTCCGGTCTGATGACCACCATCCACGCCTACACCGGCGACCAGCGCATCCAGGATGCACCGCACAAGGACCTGCGCCGCGCCCGTGCCGCTGCCCAGAACATCGTGCCGACCACCACGGGTGCAGCAAAGGCCGTGGCCCTGGTTCTGCCTGAGCTGGAGGGCAAGCTCGACGGCTTTGCCATGCGCGTGCCCACCATCACTGGCTCCGCAACCGACCTGACCGTGCAGCTGAACAAGGACGTCACGGCAGAGGAGATCAACGCTGCGGTGAAGAAGGCCACCGAGGACGAGGTGCTCGGTACCGCCATGCTCTACACCGAGGATCCGATCGTCTCCTCCGACATCATCGGCAACAGCCACGGTGCGATCTTTGATGCTGGCATGACCCGCGTCATTGACAACAACCTGGTCAAGGTCATCTCCTGGTACGACAACGAGTGGTCCTACACCTCGCAGTACGTCCGTATGACCAAGCACGTCGCTGACAACCTCTAAACCCCGTGCGGTTCCGCTGATGGGCCCGGTGCGTGCACATCGCATGCACCGGGCCCTTGGCGTAAAACTGCGTATCATGTCCCCCGTAGACACACTTATCAAGGAGCAATCACCGATGACTACGCAAACACTGCAGCAGCTTCTCGACGAAGGCGTGGACGGCCGCCACGTCATCGTCCGATCCGACTTCAACGTCCCGCTGGATGAGGACGGCAACATCACCGATGCCGGTCGCATCGACGCCTCCCTGCCCACTCTGCGCGCCCTGCTTGACGGCGGCGCGAAGGTGATCGCGATGGCGCACCTGGGCCGCCCGAAGGGCGAGGTTAACCCTGCCTTCTCGCTCCAGCCGGTGGCGGAGGCGCTGTCCGAGCGCCTGGGCCAGTTCGTCGCGCTCGCAGGCGACGTCTCTGGCGAGGATGCGCACGAGCGCGCCAACGGCTTGACTGAGGGCGAGATCCTGCTGCTGGAAAACGTCCGCTTCGACCCGCGCGAGACCTCCAAGGATGAGGCGGAGCGCGAGGAGTTCGCAGCTGAGCTGGCCGACCTGGCCGCAGACAACGGCGCCTTCGTGTCCGACGGCTTCGGTGTGGTCCACCGCGCGCAGGCCTCGGTCTACGACATTGCGAAGAAGCTGCCGGCCTACGCCGGCTACCTGGTGGAGAAGGAGGTCTCCACGCTGTCGGCGGTCAAGGATGCCCCGGAGCACCCCTACGTTGTCGTCCTCGGCGGGTCCAAGGTCTCGGACAAGCTCGGCGTGATTGAGGCGCTGGCTGCAAAGGCCGACAAGGTCGTCATCGGTGGCGGCATGTGCTACACCTTCCTCGCGGCACAGGGGCACAACGTGCAGAACTCCCTGCTGCAGGAAGACATGATTGCCACCTGCAAGGAGCTTATCGAGCGTTACGGGGACAAGCTCGTCCTCCCAATCGACCTTGCCGTTGCGGAGAAGTTTGACAAGGACGCGGCGAAGGAGACCGTCGATCTGGACGGTATCCCGGAGGGCTGGCTGTCGCTGGACATCGGTCCGGAGACCGCGAAGCTCTACGCTGCTGCCATCGAGGATTCCAAGACCGTGTTCTGGAACGGCCCGATGGGCGTGTTCGAGTTCCCGCAGTTCGCTGACGGCACCAAGGCTGTCGCCGAGGCCATGATTGCTGCAACCAAGAACAACGACTCCTTCACCGTCGTCGGCGGTGGCGACTCCGCGGCATCTGTGCGCACGCTCGGCCTGGATGAGGATGGATTCTCCCACATCTCCACCGGCGGCGGTGCCTCCCTCGAGCTCATCGAGGGCAAGGAGCTGCCCGGCGTCGTCGTCCTGTCCAAGTAGTCGCGGTCACCGGTACCTAGAAGAGAGGAACACACACTTATGGCACGCAAGCCACTTATTGCCGGCAACTGGAAGATGAACCTTGACCACCTTGAGGCCATCTCCAGCGCTCAGAAGCTCGCCTTTGCTTTCCCGAAGGATGGCTACGAGCTTGTTGACGTTGCGCTGACCGTCCCGTTCACGGACCTGCGCTCGATCCAGACGCTCGTGGAGGGGGACAAGCTTAAGATCACCTACGGCGCGCAGGATGTCTCCCAGCACGACAACGGTGCCTACACCGGCGAAATTTCCGCCGCTATGCTGGAAAAGCTGGGCTGCACCTGGGTCGTCGTCGGCCACTCCGAGCGCCGACAATACCACAACGAGAGCGACGAGTTGGTCGCCGCGAAGGCGAAGAAGGCGCTTGCGCACGGCATCTCGCCGATCGTGTGCGTAGGTGAGCCGCTGGAGGTCCGCGAGGAGGGCAAGCACGTCAGCTTCGTGGAGGAGCAGACCCGTGCCTCCCTGGCCGGCTTAAGCACCGAGGAGCTCAACCGCACCGTCATCGCTTACGAGCCGGTGTGGGCCATCGGCACCGGCAAGGTCGCTTCCGCAGAGGACGCGCAGGAAGTCTGCCACGCGATCCGTGAGCTCGTCCGCGAGCTTGCCGACGATGCGACGGCCGACGGCATCCGCATCCTCTACGGCGGCTCCGTCAAGACCGAGACCGTCGCCGAGATCGTCGGCCAGCCGGACGTCGACGGCGGCCTGGTCGGCGGTGCCTCGCTGAAGGGCGAGGACTTTGCCAAGCTGGCAGCCGCAGCCGCTAACGCCGTCGCTTAGCGCCGAGCGGACACGCGCGCGTCGTGTGTCCGCCGTAAGGCTTTGCGCGGTGATGGTGTAGGCTAATGCAGGTTGAACAATTATTCCCCAAAGTGAAAGTGGAGGATCGCCCCACATGACGTTGGCTCTGGAGATCGTGCTCGTAATCGCATCGGTGCTTGCGACCGTGTTCGTCCTGCTCCACAAGGGTAAAGGCGGCGGCCTGTCGAGCCTCTTCGGCGGCGGCGTGCAGTCCAACCTGTCCGGCTCCACCATCGTGGAGAAGAACCTGGACCGCTACACCATCGTGATCTGCCTGATCTGGATCGCGTGCATCATCGCGCTGAACCTGATGCAGACCTACGCCGCGTAAAGATTTCCAAAACATAGAGCCCCTCCCAGTTAGCTGGGAGGGGCTTAATGCGTTTTGGGGCCAGCGCTACAGTGCGCCTGCGGCATCCTCGGAGACGAACAGCACCGTCTCGTGGCTGCCGCGCGCACCTGCTGCGGGCCAGTCCTCGGGCGACGCTCCACGGGCAACGTGGCCTGCGGCCTCGGCTTTCTCCGCACCGGAGACGAGCAACCACACGCGCTCGGCGCTGCGCACCGCGGGCAGGGTGAGCGTGGCGCGCTCTGCGGGTGGCTTCGGGGAGTCGGTCACCGCAAAGGCCCGCGCGCGGGACTCGCGCACCGCGCCCGTGTCGGGGAACAGGGAGTTGATGTGTCCCTCGCCGCCCATACCCAGCAGGTGGAGATCAAAGCCGCGCGGTGCGTACTCGTCGAGCGCGCGCTCGTATGCGGCAACCGCCTCGTCCATCTCGCCACCGTCGAGGCCCCAACCGTGGATGCGCTCGGCCGGAACGCTAAGCGGGTCGAGCAGTGCCTCGCGCGCCTGGCCCTCGTTGGAGTCCGGGTGGGTCGCGGCGACGTTGCGTTCGTCGCCGAAGAAGAACTCGATGCGCGCGACGTCCACATCGCTGCTTTCTGCGCGCTCGGCAAGCTTCGCGAGCAACTCGATGCCGGCGGTGCCGCCGGTCAGCACGACGCGGGGGACACCGTCGCCGTGCAGTCCGCCGGCGGCATCGGCTTGGATTGCAGCGAGGAGTGCGAGCGACCGGTCAGCCGCGGCGTCGACGAGCGCGGGCCGGTCAGCAACGCGCACCACGTCAACCACGTGCGCGGGCGCGGTGTCTGCCTCGCGCACCAGCGTGGTGGCCTGCAGTGCCCGGGCGTAGGTGACGTCGTCGTCCAAATGGCGCAGCTCCTCGGCCAGGCAGGACGCGTCCGAGCGCGCGCCGAGCGCGACATGCGAGGCGGGGCTGCCGGGGACCGCCACGCGCGCGGTGTGCGCGTCAAGCACGTCGACGGTGATATCGCCCTTCTCGCAGTGCAGCGCCAGGTGCTCAACAGGCACGCCCTTGCGCGGCTGCGCAATGGGAGAGCGGGTGACCTCCACATCGAGGCAGGCCGCGAGCCACCCGGCCGCGAGCAGGACAGCGGGGTCGGCAGGGTCGCCGGCGATGGAGACCGACTGCACCGGATCATCCGCGTAGCGGTCCAAGGCGGAGGCGACGACCCCGCGCCAGGGCGTGATGCGAGACCATGCCATGTCCGAGTCACCAGGGTGGTAGCCCTCGACGAGGGTGCGCAGTGGTGCCGGGGAGTCGTCGGCACGCGCGTTGGTGATGCGCCGCTGCGCGATCGCGCCGAGTTGCGAGGCCACCGGCTTCGCGGGTGCCCGCCCGGGCCACCACGCCACGATCGGGGTGTCTGGAAGGAGCAGGGGAGTGACCACCGCGTCGAGGTGCCCGGTGAGTTCGCCGAAGAGCCGCATGACCACCATCTCGGAGGCACCGGAGTGCGCGGCGATGATGAGGTCGGCGTTCATGCTGGTGGGCGCGGAGGCGTCGCCAAGCAGCAGCACGATCACGCGGGCCGGGTTCTCCCTGGTGGCGGCGCGGACCGTCTCGAGGATCGCTTCCGAATCTTCAGTTTCGGGCGCGGCGACGAGCAGCGTGAGCACGCGGCCCGTGGCCATGGAGAAGTTCTCCTGCGCCTTGAGCAGTGCGCCTGCGATCTGGCGGGTAGTGGTGTCCGGCAGCGAAATAATCACGAAGCAGTTTCCTTCTTTCTGCGTCTAAGGGCGGCGCCAGGTACGGCCGTCTTTTTCCAGCATGCGGTCGGCGGACGCCGGGCCCCAGGTACCGGCCTCGTACTCGTCGGGCTCGCCGTGCTCGTCCCAATACTCCAGGATTGGGTCAAGGATCTCCCAGCTACGCTCAACCTCGGAGTTGGTGGGGAAGAGGCTGGACTCGTCCAACAGGGCGTCGAGGATGAGACGTTCGTAGGCCTCGGGCGACTGCTCGGTGAACGCTTCGGAGTAGGAGAAGTCCATGTTCACGTCGCGCACCTCTAGGCCCACGCCCGGCACCTTGGAGCCGAAGCGCATGAGCACGCCCTCATCCGGCTGCACGCGGATGACCACCGCGTTGTTGGTCAGCAGGTTCGTCTGATCCGGGTAGAAGGGCTGGTACGGCGGGCGCTTGAACACCAGCGCAATCTCGGTCACGCGCCGCCCGAGCCGCTTGCCGGTGCGCAGGTAGAAAGGCACGCCGGCCCAGCGCCGCGAGTTGATCTCCAACGTGCAGGCGGCGAAGGTCTCCGTCTTTGAGTCCGGATCGAAGCCTTCTTCCTCGCGCAACCCCACCACGGGCACAGACCCCTGCAGGCCGGCGGTGTACTGGCCGCGGGCGGTCGTCTCGGAAAAGGGACCGGTGGGGGAGGTCGCGCGCAGTACCTTGAGCTTCTCGGCGCGCAGTTGGCGCGGGGAAAACGAAGTTGGCTCCTCCATCGCCACGAGCGCGAGCAGCTGGATCAGGTGGTTCTGGATCACGTCACGGGCGGCACCAATGCCGTCGTAGTAGCCCGCACGGCCACCAAGCCCGATGTCCTCGGCCATGGTGATCTGCACGTGGTCGATGAAGTTGGCGTTCCAAATGGGCTCAAAGAGCTGGTTAGAAAAGCGCAGCGCCAAGATGTTCTGCACGGTCTCTTTGCCCAGGTAGTGGTCGATGCGGAACACCGCGTGCTCCGGGAAGACCGTGTTGACCACCTTGTTCAGCTCCTGCGCTGAAGCCAGGTCGTGCCCGAAAGGCTTCTCGATGATCACGCGGCGCCACTGACCTTCGGCAGGCTTGGCCATGCCGCAGCGGTCGAGCTGGTGCACCACGCCCGCGAAGCGCTCCGGCGGCACCGAGAGGTAGAAAGCCCAGTTCCCGTCAACACCCTGCCGGCGATCCGCCTCGACCAGGGTCGAGGCAAGAGCATCGAAGGCGGCATCGTCGTCGAATGCGCCGGTGACGAAATGCATCCCGTCGGCTAGCCGGTCCCACACGTTTTGGTCAAACTCGGTGCGGGCGCGCGCTTGCACAGCCTCGCGCACGTAGTTCTGGAATTCCTCCTTTGACCAGTCACGCCTGCCAAACCCCACGAGCGCAAAGCCTGCAGGCAGCAGGCCGCGGCTCGCCAGGTCGTAGACCGCCGGCAGCAGCTTCTTGCGCGCCAAGTCGCCGGTCACCCCGAAAATCACCAGGCCGGAGGGGCCAGCAATACGGGGCAATCGCTTATCGACGGCCGAGCGCAGCGGATTGCCCCGCTGCACCTGTGCTTCCCTGTCTTCGTTCACCTTCGACGCGTCTCCTTTACTTCGCCGCGTTGAGCTTTTCCTCAGTGGAGTCAAGCAGCTCCTGCCACGCCGTGACAAACTTCTCCACGCCCTCGCGCTCGAGGACTGCCACAACATCGTCCACGTTGATGCCGACCTTCTCCAGCCCGGCAAACACTTCGCGGGCCTTCTCGTCGGCGTAGGTCAAGGTGTCACCCTTGAGCTGGTCCATCTCGTTGACCACGTTGATGGTGTCCATCGGCATCGTGTTGACCGTGTCTGGGCCCGCGAGCTCGACCACGTACATGTTCTGCGGGTACTCGGGGTTCTTCACGCCCGTCGAGGCCCACAGCGGGCGCTGCTTGTTCGCGCGCGGCGGCAGCTCATCGACGTCGTTGAAGGAGTCCAGGAACAGGTGGTAGGCCAGGCGCGCGTTGGCGATACCTGCCTTGCCGCGCAGCGCGAGCGCCTCCGGCGTGCCAATGGTTTCCAGCCGCTTGTCCACCTCGACGTCCATGCGGGACACGAAGAAGGAAGCCACAGAGTGGATCTCTTCAAGGTCGCGCCCCTGCTGAGCGGCGAGCTTAAGGCCCTTTTTGTAGGCGTCGATGACCTGCTTGTAGCGCTCCACGGAGAAAATCAGTGTGACGTTCACGCTGATGCCTTCGGACAGTGCGGTGGTGATCGCAGGCAGCGATTCGTCGGTAGCCGGGATCTTGATCATCGCATTCGGGCGGGCGACCTGCTTCCACAGTTCGCGCGCCTGGTTGATCGTCTTCTCCTCATCGTGTGCGTAGCGGGGATCCACCTCGATGGAAACGCGCCCGTCGCGGCCGTGCGTGTCCTGGTAGACCCCGGCCAGCACGTCGCACGCCTCCTGCACATCAAGGATGCTCATGCGGTAGACGGCTTCCTCTGCGGTGACGTTCTCCTCGCGGAGTTCTTCAAGCTGGCGGTCGTAGTCGCCGCCGGCGCTAATCGCCGCCGAGAAGATCGCCGGGTTGGTGGTAATGCCTAAGATGTTGCGCTCCAGCAGGAACAGGTCGAAGTTCTCGGTGCCGTGCAGCAGGTCGCGGGAGAGATCATCGAGCCACACGGAGGTCCCGATGTCGTAGATCCGGTTGGTCGCGACCATCGCGTGCTTGCCGTTGTTGTTCTCGTGTGCCATATGGTGTGCCTTTCGTGGTTGGGGCGACAAAAGGGGCTGGTGTCCCAGCCCCTTTCTACCTGCCGCGGTTAGTTTTGCGCTGCAACAGACTCAAGCGAGGCGCGCGCCGCCTCGACAACGTGCTCGGTGGTAAACCCGAAGCGCTCGAAGAGCTCCGCGCCCGGGGCGGAGGCACCGAAGTGCTCAAGGGAGACGTTGCGGCCGTGATCGCCGGTGAAGCGGTGCCACGGCATCGCCGTGCCTGCCTCGACGGACACGCGCGCCTCGACCGCGCGCGGGAGGATCTCCTCCTGGTACTCCTCGGACTGCTCCAGGAACCAGTCAATCGACGGCATGGAGACCACGCGGGCCGACACGTTGTCCTCGGCCAGGAGCTTCGCTGCCTCGACGGCGTACTGGACCTCGGAGCCGGAGGCGATGAGGATGACGTCGGGGGTGGACTTCGCCCCGTCGACAAGCACATAGCCGCCCTTGGCCACTCCCTCGAAGGCCTTCTCCTTGGTGCCCTCGAGCACCGGCAGGTTCTGGCGCGACAGAGCAAGTGCCTTCGGCTGCTCGCGGCCCTCGAGCGCGGCGATCCAAGCCGCAGAGGTCTCGTTCGCATCGGCCGGACGAATCACCGCCAGGTCCGGGATGGCGCGCAGCGCGGTGAGCGTCTCGACCGGCTGGTGGGTCGGGCCGTCCTCACCGAGCCCGATGGAGTCGTGGGTGAACACGTAGTAGCCGTCGATCCCGGACAGGGCCGCGACGCGGATGGCGGGGTAGAGGTACTCGGAGAAGATGAGGAAGGTGCCGCCGTAGACGCGGGTGCCGCCGTGGAGGGCGATGCCGTTCATGATCGCGCCCATCGCGTGCTCGCGGATACCGAAGTGCAGGTTGCGGCCGTAAGGCTCCGCGGTGAACATCTCCGTGGTGATCGACTCCGGGCCGAAGGACGGAGCGCCGTTGATCAGTGTGTTGTTGGAACCAGCGAGGTCGGCGGAACCGCCCCACAGCTCCGGCAGGGCAGCCGCCGCGGCCTGGATCGCCGCTGCAGAAGCCTTGCGGGTAGCCACGCCCTTGGCGTCGGGCTCCCAGGTGGGGAACTCGTCCTTCCACCCGGCCGGCAGCTCGCGCGCCGTCAGACGGTCGAACAGTGCCTTGTTTTCGGGGTACTTTTCCGCCCACGCGTCGAAGCGCTGCTGCCACTCGCTGCGGACGGCTGCTGCGCGCTCACCAAGCTTGCGGGTGTGCGCGATGACCTCGTCTTCCTCCGGGAAGTCCACGTCGGTGTCAAAGCCGAGCGCTTCCTTGACCAGCTTGATCTCCTCAGCACCGAGTGCAGCGCCGTGTGCTGCGCCCGTGTTCTGCAGGTTGGGGGCCGGGAAGCCAATGACGGTCTTCACGCGCACGATCGTCGGCTTGGTCGTCTCCGCCTTGGCCTTTTCCACGGCCTCTTCGATGGCCGCGACGTCCTCGCCGGACTCCACCGTCAGCGTCTGCCAACCGTAGGCCTCGTAGCGGGCCATAACGTCCTCGGTGAACGCGATCTGCGTGTCGTCTTCGATGGAAATCCGGTTGTCGTCCCAGAACAGGATCAGGTTGCCCAGCTGCTGGGTACCCGCCAGGGAGCAGGCCTCGGAGGTCACGCCCTCCTGCAGGCAGCCGTCGCCCGCAACCACGTAGACGTAGTGGTCAAAGGGGCTCTCGCCCGCCGGGGTATCCGGGTCGAACAGGCCACGCTCGCGGCGCGCCGCCATCGCCATACCGACGGCAGAGGCCAGGCCCTGGCCGAGCGGGCCAGTGGTGATCTCGACGTGGTCGGTGTGATTGTACTCGGGGTGACCCGGCGTCTTTGCCCCCCAGGTGCGCAGCTGCTTCAGGTCTTCCATCTCAAGCCCGAAGCCGCCCAGGTAGAGCTGGACGTACTGGGTAAGCGAGGAGTGCCCGTTGGAAAGCACGAAGCGGTCACGGCCCGCCCACTTCGGATCGGTGGGGTCCAGGCGCATGACGCGCTGGTACAGCGTGTAAGCCAAAGGAGCCAGCGACATCGCGGTACCGGGGTGGCCGGAGCCGCAGTGCTCCACCGCATCGGCGGCGAGGATACGGGCGGTGTCTACCGCGCGGGTGTCGGTCTCCGTCCAATCGTCCGGGTAATTGCGGACGGTCATGGCTTGAAGTTCCGGGGGCAGGGTCGACTGTGTCACAGTATCCTCACTCAATCGGTTGCGATGTTTATATACAAAACGCGCGCTCACGCGGGCAGACCCGCCCGGTTGTGCGCTTGCCTGTCACAGTGTAGTCGGCCGAGCGTCACCGGTGTTCCACTCATCACCTTTTCCGGCGCGTGTCCGATTGGGAGGTGGACAGGTCAAGGGCTAACATCAACCAAAGGAATGATGCCGGGCGGAGCAGATCCAGCCCGCGCTCCCAGATGCGGTAGCGCCGACGGGAACTTTCCGGCCCCGCGATCCGACTAGTATCGCAGGCCCTATGGCACCTCAAGGACGCGACCGCGTGCGCACCCCGCGCACGATCGCGTCAACGTGGAAGTAAGTAAGGCCGCCGCGAGGGCGGTGCGTGTTGTTTGGAGGAGAAGTTTTTGGAGACCGTGAAGGCGTATTTCGCATTGACGAAGCCGAGGGTCATTGAACTTCTCTTGGTCGCGGCAATCCCGGCGATGCTGCAAGCCGACCGAGGCAGCGTCAACGTGTGGCTCATCCTGGCCACGCTGCTCGGCGGCTGGATGGGTGCCGGCGCAGCCAACACCTTCAACATGGTGGCCGACTACGACATTGATCAGAAGATGGGACGCACCCGCGCCCGCCCGCTGGTCCGCGCGAAGATCACCAAGACCCGCGCCGCCGTGTTCGCCTGGGTGCTGCTCATCGCCAGCGTGCTCTGGCTCGGCATCCTGTGCAACTCGTGGCTCGCCGCCGCCTTCATCATCTTTACCAACTTCTTCTACATCTTCGTCTACACCAAGTGGCTGAAGCGGAGGACGTGGCAGAACGTGATCTGGGGCGGCGCGGCCGGTTGCATGCCGGTGCTTGTCGGCTGGGCGGTCATCCGTGACAACGTGACTGACGGCTCGCCCGACCGCTGGTGGCAGGCGGTTGTGATGTTCCTCATCATCTTCTTCTGGACCCCGCCGCACACCTGGGCCCTGGCGATGAAGTACCGCGAGGACTACGCTCGCGCCGAGGTCCCGATGCTGCCCGTGGTGGCCTCCCAGGAGGAAACCACCCGCCAGATCGTGCTCTACTCCTGGTGGACGGTCATCGTCTCGCTCGCGCTCGTGCCAGCGACCTCGTGGATTTACCTCATCGTCGCGCTGGTTTCCGGTATCGCCTTCCTGGTTATGGCGACCCGCCTGCACCAGGGTGTGCGCCGTGGCGAGCAGGTCAAGCCGCTGAAGTTGTTCATCCTGTCCAATAACTACCTCGCAGCGCTCTTCTTGGGCCTGTCGGTTGACGCGGTGCTGGGGCTGCCCACCATCGCCAGCTACTTCTAAATCCGTACCACGACGCAGCCGGGCCCGGTTGCTTGTGCAGCCTCAAAGGCCGTGGCTGCCTCGGTGAGGGGGAAGACCTCGCGCACGTGGAAACGCAGCGTGCCGTCTTCAACAGCGCGGGTCACCGCTTGTGAGTGGTACCGGAACTCGTCTGCTGTTTGCGTGTACCACGGCAGCGAGGCGTGCGTGAGGTACAGACCTCCGTGGCGCTCGAGCTCCGCGATTCCGACGCGTGCGCTCTGCTCGTCCGCGTCCACCTGCCCGTAGGCGCAGATGAGGCAGCGTGGTGCGCAGGCCTCCAGTGCGAGTTGCAGAGGGTGGATCGCCCCTGGAAGTGCGCCGGAATGAGCTTCATAGACCACGTCGACGCCACGGCCGCCGTTGGCCTCGCAAATACGCTGCGCGGCATCAGCGTAGTAGCGGAACACCCCCGTCGCGCCGGCATCATACGCTGCTTCCTCGCCGGAGCCATCACGCACGACGGAAAAGACGGTAGCGCCCGCAGCTGCTGCCAGCTGCGTGAGCGCCAGCCCCACCTCGCTTGCTCCGTCGGTGATTACCATCGTGTCGCCGTCTTTCGTCTCGCGCACGCTGTAGAGCATCGCGTGCGCGGCCATGCCCGGGGCGAGCATGCAGGCGGCCACCGCCTCATCAATCCCCTCGGGCACGGCGACGACGCGCTCGCGGGTGACGACGACCTGCTCCGCGCACGCACCTTGAGCGTCCGCAAACGCGACGAGCGTACCGGGGGCGATTTCGCCCTCCGGGTCCTCTGCCACGCGGCCGCACCCGGCGGAGCCCACGACTGTGCCAGCGTCGGCTTTGGGGAGAGGAGGCTGGATGTGGGCATACGTGACGTCGATAAGCAGCTGGCCCACGGTGGGGGTGGGGGCAGCGATGTCGGTGAAAAGCAATGGCCCGCCGGGGGATTCGGTGACTATGGCGTGCATAGCCACAGGTTACCCCGGCGGGCAGGAAGCATGCTGCAGGTTAGACCAGCGTGGGGAGGCGGCGCTCGCCGTGGGCCCACAGGAAGGTGGTGAAGGCCACCACCATCGAGGACATGCCGATGTGAGCGGGGATGGTCCAGCGGGGCACACCCAGCTGGAATTGGATCACGCCGATCGCCCACTGGACGAGGATGAGCACGATGAGCACGATCGCGGTGCGCATCACGTCCTTCGGCACCTGCGCCTTACGCAGCAGCCAGACAGCGACGACGGTAGCGCCGAGATAGATGTAGAGGCAGAAAGCGTGGACGTAGGCCAGCACGCGGGTGTCCATCTCCAGGCGGCCTGCCATGCCCGCGTCCGCATCGCCCGAGTGCGGGCCAGAGCCGGTGACCATCGTGCCGGTAATCAGCACCACGGCGAGTGCGATCGCGGCGATGATCGCCCACGTGCTCGCAGCCTTAGGGAACACACGAGTCGGCTCAACCCCGTCCGGCTCCGCGATGCGCATGTACAGAGCGGCGGCGACGGCGACCAGCACCATCGAGGGCAGGAAGTGCACGGCCACGGCCCACCAGCGCAGGTCCAGGTGGACGGAGATGCCGCCAATGATGGCCTGGAGCACCACGCCTGCGAGGGATACGGCAGCGAGTGCCTTGATCGCGTTGCGACGCTGCGCCTTGTAGACGGCGACGAGTACCGCGATCGCGACGGCCGCGACAATGATGGCGAGCAGGCGGTTGCCAAACTCGATGGCCTGGTGAATCCAAGGGGCCGCGCCAGCGACCGGTACAAGGGAGCCCTCGTGGCACAGCGGCCAGGTGTCGCATCCCAGACCGGAGCCGGTGACGCGCACCAGCGAGCCGGTCACGGTAATCCCGCTCTGGCACAGCAGCAGAATCATGGCCAGCACTCGCTGGACCTTGAGCGAGGGCCCTGTACCGCGAGGGCCATCAGGCTGGCTTGCGAGCACCTGGGGCTGAGTGTGAGTGGAATCCACCTGCGTCGACTTCACGAGACGCGCTCCCTTTCGAAATCTTGGAGAGAATGCATGCAACTTTCGGATGAGGAAAGTGTCGTCCACAGCTTAACGCATACTGCGGAAAACAAGGGGATCCGCACTGTAGCGCGGGCGCTGCACTTATCCGTCAAAGCGGAACCAGCGGGCGGCGGCGGCCATTGCTGCGACCGTCCAGCACAGCAGTGAAAGCCAGGCCTGCCAGTTGAACGCGACCGCGAGCGCCTTGGTCAGTGCACCCGCCAGCGCGACCGTGGGAACGAGGTTCCAGGCACCCGCCTGCCCAATGTCGCCGCTGTACTGGACCCAGCCGACAATCCCCATGAGTACGAGCCAGAAAAGGTTGGCCAGGGCGAGCACGAGCTCGGAGCTTAAGGTGCCGCCCATCAACAGACCCATCGCGCTAAACGCTGCCACGCCGACGACCAGGGTAAAAAGTCCGCACACGATACCGAGCGCGCTTGCGCGCCACCCTAGGTAGAAGGCCAGGGCACCGAGGACGACGATCTGTACCGCGACTGTGGCGAGCACGCCGATAATCTTGCCGGTGATGATCGTCCACGGCGGCACACCGGAGGCACCGGTGCGTTTCAGCGCCCCGTAGCGTCGATCGAAGGCGAGCGCGATCGCCTGACCGGTAAACCCGGCACTCGTGGCGGCAACGGCGAACACCATGGGGACAATCTGGTTGAAGTCCGTATCGGCGAAGATGGGCACGACCGCCGCGACCACCAGGAGTGCCCCGGGGATCAGGATGTTGACCAGCAGCTGCTCGCCGTGGCGCAGCATGAGTTTCGATTCGATTTTGCCCTGGGCAAGTGCCATGTCCAGCACAGATGCGCGCTGCGGGTTGGGGGTAAACGTCCCGGGCGGGAGCGTGCGCGCGGGGCGCGGGGTGTCCGGTGACGCAGTGCTCACGGTGATCTACTCCTTTTCTGGTGACGGTTTGTGAAAGCGCTAGCTGCGCAGCTCGTGGCCGGTGATGTCGAGGAAGACGTCTTCCAAGTTGCGGTGCGAGACCCCCAGTTCGCGGATGAGTACGTCCTGGTGCTCCGCGGCCTGGGCGAGCGCGGTGATCAGTGCGGGGCTGCCGCTGCCGCGCACCCGGTAGGAAAGCGGGCGCAGCGCTTCGGCGGACACGCCAAGTGGCTCGAGCTGGGCGTTGAACGCGGGCACATCGAGCTCAGTGGCGGTGGTGAAAGAGACGAGCGGGTAGTCATCATACGAGGTGAGCTCGGCCATCGTGCCGTCGGCGACGACGCGTCCGCGGTCCATAATCACGATGTGGTCGGCCAACGTCTCAGCCTCGTCCATCAGGTGCGTGGTCAGCACAATGGTGGTGCCATCGCGTTTTAAGGCGTTGACCAGGTCCCAGACGGCGAGCCTGGACTGGGCGTCCATGCCGGCGGTCGGCTCGTCGAGAAACAGCAGCTCCGGGCGTCCGATAATCGCGAGCGCGAGCGAGAGACGCTGCTGCTGGCCACCCGAAAGTCTGCGGTAGGTGGTGTTGGCCACGCCCTCAAGACCGAGCAACTCGATGAGCCAGTCAGGATCGTGCGGGTCCTTGTTGTAGGAGGCCGCCAGGCGCAGCATCTCGCGCAGCTTCACACCCGAGTAGGAGCCCCCGCCCTGCAGCATGATGCCGATCTTGTCGCGGACTTTCTGCGGTTCGGTGGCCGGGTCGAAGTCGAGTACGCGAATACTGCCCGAGGTAGGGCTGGTAAAACCCTCGCACATCTCGATCGTCGTGGTCTTGCCGGCGCCGTTCGGGCCGAGCAGGGCAAGCAGCTGGCCCTGACGCGCGCGGAAGGACACGCCGTCGACGGCGCGGGTGTGACCAAAAGTTTTCACCACATTGCTCACTACCAGGGCATCATTTTCCATGAGCGCTAGTGTAGCCCGCGCCCGGCGCGCCACCGGTACCACAGCCATGCGCCGCCGCACATGAGGGCGAAATAGCAGGCGGCGGCCAGGTAGATGGTGGCTACCGTGCCCGGCGGGAGCGCGAGCCCGCGGGGCAGGACTAGGAAACTGAACACGGCGCAATAGGTGGCGACGCTCGCGCGGAAGAAGAAGCGGTTCGCCCACGCCGCTAGCGGCAGAATGCCCCAGAGCGGGTACCAGGGGTGGACGACCGGAAACAGCAGGACGAGCACGAGTGTGGCTACACCGAGCCCACCGACGGGGTGGATCGAGCCTTTGAAGGTTGCCCAGAGCATGCGCACCAGGAACGCGCCGGCGATAAGCAGGCCGACGCCGCGGGTAATGCTCAAGATGGCATCGGTGTGGTCGCCGAGGTTGAGCAGCATGGCGAGGCGCCCGCTCAGCACGCCGATATCGGTGGTGACCGAGAGCCAGCTGCGTATCGACGCCGCGCCGCCCTGCCCGGTGACCCAGCCGAGCCCGATGCCCGTGGCTAGCGACACAGCCGCCACTGTGAGAACAAGGACGCAGGTCTGGATGAGTGCGGCACACCCGATGGCGCGTATCGACGCCCGCTTGCCCCCGTTTCCCACCCAAAGCCGGGCGAGCGCCATGCCGGTAAACCCGAGGGCGACGAACCCTGTGACCTTGACCAGGCCGCCGCAGGTCAGTAGCGCGCTCGAGCCGAGGAAGAGCGCCCAGCCGCGCAGGTTGCGTACGCGCTGCGCGAGTGCGTCGACGCCACGCAGGCCCAGCTCCATGCCGACGAGGAGAAAGCCGAGCATGACCGCTTCGTTGTGGATCCCGCCGATCAGATGCAGGATGGTCAGCGGGTTGAGTACGCCGAGCCACAGGGCGGTGGCACCGTGGACGCCGCAGCGCGCGGCGAGCGCGCGAATGCCCCAGGCCGCCGCGATGACGCCCGCGAAAGAGACGGCGCGGTGGGCTAGCACGCCAAAGTAGATGGAGTCTTGGGTGATCCACGAGATCGCCGAGGCGATGCCGAGTGCGACCGGTCCGTAGGGGCTCGGTGAGTGCGCCCAGATGAAGGGGACCGAGCGCGCGAGGTGGTTGTCGGTGCCGAGGATCTCCACCGGGCCCGCGGCGTAGGGGTCGAGGCCTTGGCTCACGATGGAGCCGTGCGCCAAGTAGGAATAGATGTCCTGGGTAAACAGGGGAGCGGTGAGGAATAGTGGTGCGGCCCAGACGAGAAAGGTACGGAAGATCACCCGTGCGCTGATGCGCGAGTGTTTGGTGCCCGCACCCACGAAGGGGCCCATGAGCAGCCAAGCCACGACGAGGCAGCCGACACCGATCAGCACCACGGAGGAAGAAGTCTGCATCATGCGACCCATGATTTGGCCGCCCGGCAGGTCGAACCACGGGTTGTCCACCACCGGGAGGGCACCGCCGCCCAGCCCGCCTAAGCCCATCAGCAGCGTGCCGAGTGTACCGAGCCACCGCAACAGTGCGAAGCGGTTGAGCTCGATGGCGGAGGCCGCAACACCAGCGTCGGAAAGGTCAGCGCGGTGCAGTAGCGCTGAGCGCGAACCGGCCGTGCCCAGGCGGGGTAGCGCCTCGACCAGGCCTGGCGAAAAGGCGGACCGTGCTGCTTCGTGTGCGTCCCGGTCCTTAGCGGTGTGGTGCGGTGGGGTCACACCTTCAGCATTCTAGGGGCCACCAAGGGCAGGTGAAAGCAGATGGTGACACGCCGGGGGGGACCCGCGCGGCAGAAATAATTTGGAAACACTAGTGTTGTGTAAAGGCGAAAGGGACGTCCTTTTGCACGCGAGCAACGTGGAAATCAAAGGAAGCTGAGGTGAAGCAATGGCCGAGCAGCATCGAGCAGTAGGGGTAGACACCCGCGGCGACGTGATGCGTGCGCTGTTAACGCTTGGCCCGGTGACCGCCACCGACATCGCCGAGCAACTAGGCCTTTCTGCCGCAGGTGTGCGCCGCCACCTCGATAAACTTCTCGGGGACGACCTGGCAGAGACGTGCGATCCACGCGTCGTTGCTGGGGAGGAAGCGACGCGGGGACGCCCCGCGAAGTACTTCCGGCTGACCGAAAGTGGGCGGCGTTCATTTGGCACGCATTACGACGGCTTGGCCGTCGACGCCGTGGAGATGATTAAGCAGCTCGGGGGAGAGCGCGCAGTGCGTGACTTTGCCCGGGCACGGATTGAGAAAGTCCTCGCAGAGGCAAACGCTGCGGAATGCGATGATTCCGATGCCGCTTCCGGTAAGGAGGCAACCAAGGCGACCGTGGAGGTGATCGCCGAGGTGTTGGATCGTCACGGTTACGCAGCCACGGTGACCTCTGCTGGCAACGGCATCCAGCTCTGCCAGCACCACTGCCCGGTCTCTGACGTCGCCTCGGCGCACCCGGAGATCTGCGAGGCAGAACATGAAGCCATTTCGGCGCTCGTGGGCACGCATGTGCAGCCCTTGGCGCTGATCGCTGACGGCGATGGCATCTGCACGACGAATATTCCTCTCGCCGCTACCGCTACGGCGGCGGGAACCCATACTGAAAGGAGCGGAGATAATGACGAAAGCTAACCCCGCACCCGGTCTCGAAACACCGATGAACGATGAGCAGATCATCGACTCCATCGGCGCGTACAGCTACGGCTGGCACGACTCCGATGTCGCCGGTGCCTCCGCACGCCGCGGCCTGAACGAGGACGTGGTGCGCGACATCTCGGGTATTAAGAACGAGCCGGAGTGGATGCTGAACCAGCGTTTAAAGGCGCACGAGATCTTTGAGAAGAAGCCGATGCCCACCTGGGGTGCGGATCTCTCGGACATCGATTTCGACAACATTAAGTACTACGTCCGCTCGACCGAGGAGCAGGCGACTTCCTGGGACGACCTGCCGCAGGACATTAAGGACACCTACGACAAACTGGGTATTCCTGAGGCTGAGAAGCAGCGCCTGGTCGCAGGTGTGGCCGCTCAGTACGAATCTGAGGTGGTCTACCACCAGATCCGCGAGGACCTGGAGGAAAAAGGCGTCATCTTCGTCGATACCGATACTGCGCTGCGCGAGCACGAGGAGCTGTTTAAGGAGCACTTCGGCACCGTCATTCCGGCTGGCGACAATAAGTTCTCCGCGTTGAACTCGGCCGTGTGGTCTGGCGGTTCCTTCATTTACGTGCCGCCGGGGGTCCACGTGGACATTCCGCTCCAGGCTTATTTCCGCATTAACACCGAGAACATGGGCCAGTTTGAGCGCACCCTGATCATCGTGGACGAGGACGCTTACGTGCACTACGTCGAGGGCTGCACCGCGCCGATCTATAAGTCGGACTCGCTGCACTCCGCCGTGGTGGAGATCATCGTGAAGAAGGGCGGCCGCTGCCGCTACACCACCATTCAGAACTGGTCGAACAACGTCTACAACCTCGTGACCAAGCGCGCGAAGGCTGAAGAGGGCGCGACCATGGAATGGGTCGACGGCAACATCGGCTCCAAGGTGACCATGAAGTACCCGGCGGTCTGGATGACCGGCGAGCACGCTCGCGGCGAGGTCCTTTCTGTCGCTTTCGCCGGCGAGGGCCAGTTCCAGGACACCGGCGCCAAGATGACTCACATGGCTCCGCACACCTCGTCTTCGGTGGTCTCGAAGTCTGTGGCTCGCGGTGGCGGCCGTTCCGCCTACCGCGGCTTGATCCAGGTCAACGCGAATGCGCACAACTCCCAGTCCAACGTGGAGTGCGACGCGCTGCTGGTGGACGACATTTCTCGCTCCGACACCTACCCGTACAACGACATTCGTAATGACCGCGTCACCCTGGGCCACGAGGCCAAGGTGTCCAAGGTCTCCGAGCAGCAACTGTTCTACCTCATGAGCCGCGGCATCCCGGAGGAGGAAGCCATGGCCATGATCGTGCGCGGCTTCGTCGAGCCCATTGCGAAGGAGCTGCCGATGGAGTACGCCCTGGAACTGAACCGTCTCATCGAGCTGCAAATGGAAGGATCGGTGGGCTAAACCCAATGACCGTTTCTGTTGATCCCGTACAAAACGCCACCCCGCACAACAACAAAGGTGACCTCTTCCAGTCGTTTAACGTCGAGGACTTCCCGGTGCCCGGCGGCCGCGATGAGGTGTGGCGCTTTATCTCCCTGCGCCGCATCCGCGGCTTGCACAACGGCAAGTTTGCCCCGGCTGCGAAGGCGCAGATCACCGTGGATGCGCCGGAAAGCGTGCGCGTTGAAGAGGTGCCGATTAGCGACGAGCGCTTGAAGGTCGCTGGCGGTGCCGTCGACCGCGTCTCCGCGCAGGCTTGGAGCTCCGCCGAGACCGGTGTCATCGTGCACCTGCCTGCCGACACCGAGCTTGAGCAGGACATCACGATCACCGTCACCGGCGCTGGTGCGGATGTGACCACCTTCGGCAACATCCTGATCGAATCCGGCACGCACGCGAAGGGCAACGTCATCCTGCGCTACGCAGGCTCCGGCACCCACGCCGATAACGTGAACTGGCACCTCGGCGAGGGCTCGACCGTGCGCGCCGTCGTCGACGCCGAGTGGAATGAGGATACCGTCCACATCGGTCAGCAGTCGATCCTGTTGGAGCGCGACTCGACGCTGCGACACTACGTGGCAGCCTTCGGCGGCGAGGTCGTTCGCATCACCCCGCGCGTGAAGTTCGCTGCCCCCGGCGGCGATGCCGAGCTCAACGGCGTGTACTTCGCCGACCCCGGCCAGTACATCGAGAACCGCATGCTGGTGGATCACTCCGTACCGAACTGCCGCTCCAACGTGCTCTACAAGGGTGCGCTGCAGGGCGATAAGCAGTCCTCGCTGCCCGAGGCGCGCACCTGCTGGGTCGGCGACGTGCTGATCCGCGCCGAGGCGAAGGGCACCGACACGTACGAGACGAACCGCAACCTCGTGCTGACCGACGGCGCGCGTGCGGACGCGATCCCGAACCTGGAGATTGAGACGGGCGAGATCGCCGGCGCGGGCCACGCTGCCACGGTCGGCCGTTTCGACGATGAGCAGCTCTTCTACCTGCGTTCCCGCGGTATCCCCGAGGACGAGGCCACCCGCCTGATCATTCGCGGGTTCTTCAACGAAGTGCTCAACCAGATCCCGGTCGAGCAAGTCCGCGAAGAGCTCATCGCCCGCGTCGTGGGCGAGCTGGAGCGCACCAACAACTAGTCAACGCTGCTCAATAAAGTACTGAAAGAAAGAAAGCGGATACGCGAATATGTCGAAGCTTGAAATTAAGAACCTGCACGCCAACGTTCTGCCGACGGAGGAAGGTCAGGAGCCGAAGCCGATTCTCAAGGGCGTGAACCTGACGATTAACGCTGGCGAGACCCACGCGATCATGGGTCCGAACGGCTCGGGTAAGTCCACGCTGGCCTACACGTTGGCTGGCCACCCCAAGTACGAGGTAACCGAGGGCGAGGTGCTGCTCGACGGCGAGAACATCCTCGATATGGAGATCGACGAGCGCGCTCGCGCGGGCCTGTTCCTGGCCATGCAGTACCCGGTCGAGGTTCCGGGCGTGTCTTCTTCCAACTTCATGCGCTCCGCGGTGACCGCGGTGCGCGGTGAGGCCCCGAAGCTGCGTGAGTGGGTCGCTGAGCTCAACGAGGCCCGCAACTCGCTGCAGATGGACGAGTCCTTCTCCGAGCGCTCCGTCAACGAGGGCTTCTCCGGTGGCGAGAAGAAGCGCCACGAGGTCATGCAGTTGGCGCTGATGAAGCCGAAGTTCGCCGTGATGGACGAGACTGACTCCGGCCTGGACGTCGACGCACTGCGCGTGGTTTCCGACGGCATTAACAAGTACCAGGAGGAGACTAACGGTGGCGTGCTGATGATCACCCACTACAAGCGCATCCTCAACTACGTGCAGCCGGAGTTCGTCCACGTCTTTGCCAATGGCAAGATTGTGAAGACGGGCGACGCCTCGCTGGCAGACCAGCTCGAGGCAGAGGGCTACGAGAAGTTCATCTAATGGCCTACGTCAACGACAACGGAACACTCAACGTGGAGGCGATCCGCGCGGAGTTTCCGATCCTGTCGCGCACCGTCAGGGATGGCAAGCCACTTGTCTACCTCGACTCTGGTGCGACGTCACAGCGACCGGAACGCGTGTGGAACGCCGAGCGCGACTTCGTGCTGCACACCTTCGCGCCCGTCCACCGCGGCTCCTACCAACTCGCCGAGGAGGCGACCGACGCCTACGAAAAGGCTCGCGAGGCAATCGCGCGCTTCGTCGGCGCGGAAGGCCACGAGATCGCGTTTACGAAAAACGCGACCGAGGGCTTAAACCTCGTCGCCTACGTGCTTGGAGACGACCGCGCTGGCGAGTACCAGGTTGGTGAGGGCGACACCATCGTCGTTACCGAGCTGGAACACCACGCGAACCTGGTGCCCTGGCAGGAGCTCGCCCGGCGCACCGGTGCCACCTTAAAGTGGTACGCGATGACGCCGGATGGGCGGATCGACCTCGATTCGCTCGAGCTGGACGAGACGGTCAAGGTCGTGGCTTTTACCCACCAGTCAAACGTGACTGGCGCGGTCGCTGACGTCGACGAGATCGTGCGCCGCGCGAAGGAAGTCGGCGCGCTCACTGTGCTCGACGCATGCCAGTCGGTGCCGCACATGCCGGTCGACTTCCACGCTCTCGACGTGGATTTCGCAGCCTTCTCGGGCCACAAGATGTGTGGGCCTTCCGGCGTCGGAGCCGTCTACGGCAAGGGCGACATCCTTGATACGTTGCCGCCGTTTTTGACCGGTGGCTCCATGATCGAGATCGTGAAGATGGAAGGCTCGACCTTCGCACCTGCCCCGCAGCGTTTCGAGGCAGGTACGCAGATGACCAGCCAGGTCGTCGGTCTCGGAGCGGCGGTGGAGTTCTTAAACGAGGTGGGCATGGATCGCATCCACGCCCACGAGCAGGAGCTGACCGCCTACGCGCTCGAGCAGATGCAACAGATCGAGGGCTTGGAGATCGCCGGTCCGCTGACCGCAGACAACCGAGGTGGCGCGATCGCCTTTACCGTGGATGGTGTGCACCCGCACGATCTTGGTCAGGTCCTCGATTCTGAGGGTGTGGCAATCCGCACGGGCCACCACTGCGCGTGGCCGGCCCACCGCGGGCTTGCTGTGCAGGCGACCTCGCGTGCCAGCTTCTACCTCTACAACACCAAGGAAGAGGTAGATGCGCTGGTGGCAGCTATTGCAAAGGCGAAGGAGTTTTTCGCACGATGAACCTTGAATCGATGTACCAGGAAGTCATCCTGGACCACTACAAAAACCCGCAATACGCAGGGCTTCGCGATCCTTACGAGGCGGAAGTCCACCACGTCAATCCCTCCTGCGGCGACGAGCTGACGCTGCGCGTCCACCTGTCCGAGGACGGGAAGACCGTTGAGGATGTCTCCTATGAGGCGCAGGGCTGCTCGATCTCGCAGGCGTCGACAAGCGTGATGGCCGAAGAGATCAAGGGACTGCCGCTTGCCGAAGCCATGGAGAAGCTCGGCGCCTTTGAGGAGATGATCACCTCGCGCGGCACCGTCGAAGGCGATCCGGAAAAGATCGGTGACGGCGTGGCTTTCGGCGGGGTGGCGAAGTTCCCCGCCCGCGTGAAGTGCGCGCTACTTGGGTGGAAGGCGTTCGAGGCCGCAACCCAGGAAGCCCTGGAGAAGAAGGAGAACTAAACCATGTCTGAAGACAACGTCAACGACACCGCTGGCGCTGCCGCAGGTGGTGCCCAGGAACGCGAAAGTGTCTCCAATTTTGAGGGCGGTGGCGAGCGTCCGCCGCAGACCGAGGAGCAGATTAAGCTCGCTGCCGATGCGGAAGAGTTCCTGCACGACGTCATTGACCCCGAGCTGGGGATCAACGTCGTCGACCTCGGCTTGGTCTACGATCTGTGGATCGAGGAGCGGGAGGGCAAGACGCTCGCGATTGTGAACATGACGCTGACCTCGCCTGCGTGCCCGCTGACTGACGTCATTGAGGCGCAAGCGCACGAGGCGATCGTCAACAACACCTCGGTGGACGACATCGTGCTCAACTGGGTATGGATGCCGCCGTGGGGCCCGCACATGATTACCGAGGAAGGTCGCGAGCAGCTGCGCGCGCTTGGTTTCGCGGTCTAAGAATCCCCGCTTTTCGTCCCCCTGATGGAAACATCTGTCAGGGGGACGCAGCGTTTTATGCGGTAGTAGGCGGTTTGGGGGTGCTTGCTACAGTGTTTGCGTGATTGTCACCAATGATCTTGAAGTCCGCGTCGGAGCGCGCACGCTGCTTAACGCTCCCGGCCAACACCTTCGTGTCCAGCCGGGGGATCGTATCGGTCTGGTGGGCCGCAACGGTGCAGGCAAGACGACGACGATGCGCATCCTGGCGGGGGAGACCGAACCCTACGGCGGCTCTGTGACCCGCTCGGGCGAGGTGGGCTACCTGCCGCAGGACTCCAAGGAAGGCGACATTGAGCAGACGGCACGCGCCCGCGTGTTGTCGGCCCGCGGGCTCGACCAGATCCAGCGCTCGATGGCCAAGCAGCAGGCCATCATGGAGGAAACCGACGGCGCGGAGCGCGACAAGGCGATCGCGAAGTTCTCCCGCTTGGAGGAGCGCTACCAGGCGCTCGGCGGATATGAGGCGAACGCGGAGGCCGCCCAGATCTGCGACAATCTCGGCCTGCCGGGCCGGGTGCTCGACCAGCCGCTCAAGACGCTGTCCGGCGGCCAGCGGCGCCGCGTGGAGCTCGCCCAGATCCTGTTCGCTTCCCGGCAGGGCTCAGGGAAGTCGCAGACCACGCTGCTTCTCGACGAGCCCACGAACCACCTCGACGCCGATTCCATCAGCTGGCTGCGCGGCTTCTTGTCCAAGCACGAGGGCGGGCTGATCATGATCTCGCACGACGTGGAACTCTTGGACGCGGTGTGCAACAAGATCTGGTTCCTCGACGCCGTGCGCGCCGAGGCTGACGTCTACAACATGAGCTTTGCCAAGTACAAGGACGCCCGCGCTCTCGACGAAGCCCGGCGCCGCCGCGAGCGCGCCAACGCGGAGAAGAAGGCGTCCGCGCTGAAGAAGCAAGCCGCAAAGCTCGGTGCGAAGGCGACCAAGGCCGCCGCGGCGAAGCAGATGCTCGCCCGCGCCGACCGGATGATGGGAGAGCTCGACGAAGTCCGCGTGGCAGACAAGTTCGCCTCGATCAAGTTCCCGGAACCCGCGCCCTGCGGTAAGACCCCGCTTTACGGCAAAGGGCTGACCAAGATGTACGGCTCCCTCGAGGTGTTCGCGGGTGTCGACTTGGCTATCGACAAGGGGTCGCGCGTCGTCGTGCTCGGGACCAACGGTGCCGGTAAGACGACGCTGCTTAAACTGCTCGCGGGCGTCGAGCGCACCGACGGCGAAGGCGGCCTGGTCACCGGCCACGGGCTGCGCATCGGCTACTTCGCACAGGAGCACGACACCATCGACGGGGACAAAACCGTGTGGGAGAACACCATCGAGGCGTGTCCGGACGCCGGCCAGCAGGACCTGCGCGGGTTGCTCGGTGCCTTCATGTTCTCCGGCGACAAACTCGAGCAGCCAGCAGGCACGCTCTCCGGCGGTGAGAAGACCAGGCTCGCACTGGCCACGCTCGTCTCATCCCGTGCCAATGTGCTGCTTCTCGACGAGCCCACGAACAATCTCGACCCCCAGTCCCGCGAGCAGGTCCTCGACGCGCTCAAGACCTACACGGGTGCCGTCGTCCTGGTCACCCACGACCCGGGCGCGGTGCGCGCGCTTGAGCCGGAGCGGGTGATCATCATGCCCGAAGGGGATGAGGATTTGTGGAGCGACGAATATATGGAGATCGTTGAATTGGCTTAACATACGCTGTGGAATAGCATGGAGTCATGCTTTCTTCTGTTCGTCGTCTGTGCGCTACCGTAATCACCGCTAGTCTCGTTGTTTCTTCCGTAGGTGCTCCGGTGGCGGGGGCGGAGTCGTCGATAAGAGACGGCCTTGAGGTCAACCAGGGGTGGGAGTTTGGCACTGTGCTTGGGAGTTGCACGATCGGGTACAACGACCCAGTCAGGCGCATTAGCTACACGGCTGCGCACTGCGCGGAGGGCGTGAACCGGGTCTTTCTCTCCGACAAGTCCGGCAAACGCATCCAACGGCCGATCCACGCTGGCACGATCGAAATGTCGCCGGAATATAACCCGAAAACCGATGCCAACGACTGGGCCATCATCCGCTGGAAAGACGGCGTGACCATCAATCCCAACACCTTTGACCGCGACGGCATCGTGCCAATCAAAAGCCTGCGTGAAGGGCAGGAGCTGTGCTTCCACGGGCATACCAGCCACGGGTCTGTAGGAAGCGCGGACTGCGGCAGGCTGATTGCCACCCTGGGCACCAAGATCATCATCGAGACACCAAAGGGTGCGCGAAAAGGCGACTCCGGTGGCCCGGTCTACGTGCCGGGCGGCGGGCTGGTCGGTGTGCTGTCCACTAGTTACGAAGTCGACGAGCCCAACGGAAATACGAGCTACATCGTCACCGCCAACGCGCCGAAGGACGGCCGCCCGGTGACCCTGGAAGAGGAAGCGCGCATCATCAATCAGTACTATGGCACCAGAGTCAGGCTGCGGGAACACGACATCGAACCAGGTAGCTCGCTTATCGAGGGGCTGGCCGACGCCGGCTCCAGCGACGCCGAAGGCGCTGCGATCGCGCTTGTACTCACTAGTGTGCTCCTTGCTGGTCTGGCCATTGGAGGCATGATCAATAGCGTGTTGTACTAACGCGGCCGCGTAGACTTATGCCTATGACCATCAACGAAATTCTGAAGAGCTGGCCCGACGCATGGAACGCCATGTCGAAAGACCAGAAGACCATCGTCGGCGTACTGGCTGCTGTGGATACCCTCGGTAAGGCGCTCGCGCTGCGCGACCTTGCGCGCGCGAAGGACAGCAAGCTCCGCGGCCCGAAGTGGCTGTGGACGCCGATCATCGGCGCGGTGAACACCTTCGGTTGGGTGGGCTACTTCCTCATCGGGAAGAAGCGCTAGTTTTACGCGCACCCCCGGCGTAGTAGCGGACCTGCGTCACCGGTTGCATCCGGGGTCGCTGCCAGGGATAGCGATCGCCTGCGGCGTTAACCGGCTTGCTGAGTTTTAGCAGCGTGTCAGTTCCACCGGCCCCGCCCACAGTAAGCGTGTCGCTGTCAATGGACACCTCGGACGCAAAAGTTCGCTGGTGGTGTTTTTGCTTGATGAGCGAGGCCGGAATTTCGGCAAACACGAGCTTGCCGCGGCGTAGCACAGTCACGTCGTCGGCAACGTAGCTCGGTCGGATGCGCTCGCTGCCGATCAGCGAGGCGACGTACACAACGCCCCAGATGGACAGCAGTAGCGCAACCAACCGCGCCGTGCCCGCAGGCAGGAGCAGGTGGACTACCACCATCTCGATGCACAAGACCGAAATCACGCTTACAAGCATCTGCAATCGCCCTGGCGGGTGGGGGAGTACCTCCGCATCCTCTGGCACGAGCCGGTGGCCCCGTATCCAACGCAATAAATCGCGGTACAGCTCGAGCTCGTAGCGGGCAAGACGGAAGCCAGGGTGCTTCTTCCACAGCGAGAGGACCTTATCCATCGAAGCCCTCCGCCAACGCCTGCAGCACGACTCGCTGCGCACCCTTGGCCGGAACGTCATGCACGCCGAGTGAGACGTCCCCAGGCCGCAGGGTGGGGAGAATACCGCTGAGTAACCCGTGGGTGAGAAGCTCGCGAAAGCGCGTGGCGGTTTCGGCCACTTTGCTATCTCGCGGCCGCATCTCCCCAAGGCCCTCCCAGAGCTGACCGGCCGCACGCGCTGCCTCGACGCACTTAGGATCGTTGAGATTTGTACGCAGCTGGTCCCACGTGGCGGCAGTGGCAACCCCGGTCAGCGCCATGAGGTCCCACGCGTCTAGCTCGCGCTGGAGCGCCTGCGGGTCGGTGAACACTCCACGCAGTGCTTGGCGGATATCCTCCGGCGCACCAGAAGGATTAGCCGCAAGCATGGCCAGCCGTTTTCGCTGCTGCTGCAGGTGTGCAATGCGGTCATCCAGTTGCGCTAGGGCACGCTCGACCACAGCCGCTGTGTCTTCGGCGGCGGCGTCGGCGATGGGCACGCCGGCGTCGATAAGCGCACGAGCCCGCACGACAGCAGCGAGGTCGCTGATCGAATACTCCCGGTAGTTGCCACTCGTGCGGGCGGGCTCGGCCACGGCTCCGCTTTCGTGCAGGTGGCGGACCGAGCGCACTGAACAACCTGCGGCCGCGGCGACTTCAGAAATCTTCACGCTTTTAACCTAAACCCTCACACAATGTGAGGGTCAAGGACAGCGTGCCTAGTTCCTAAATCCGTGCACGGGTGCCGGGATGAAGCCGCCGCGCTGGATCATCTGCGCGCTGCTCTTGGTGTTGATCGGGATGACTGGCGCGTAGCCGAGCAGGCCGCCGAAGTTCACCTCGTCGCCCGGCTTGGTGCCGGGGACGGGGATGAGGCGCGCTGCGGTGGTCTTATGGTTCATGATGCCGATCGCGGCTTCGTCGGCGATCATGCCCGCGATGGTTTCCGCCGAGGTATCGCCGGGGATGGCGATCATGTCGAAGCCGACGGAGCAGATCGAAGTCATTGCCTCGAGCTTGTCCATGGAGATCGAACCGGAGCGGACTGCATCGATCATGCCCTGGTCCTCGGAGACCGGGATGAACGAGCCGGACAGGCCACCGACGCGGGAGCAGGCCATCATGCCGCCCTTCTTCACCGCGTCGTTGAGCAGGGCGAGTGCAGCGGTCGTGCCGTGGGTACCGACCTGCTCAAGACCGATACGCTCCAGAATGTGGGCGACCGAGTCACCGACCTCCGCGGTGGGGGCAAGCGAAAGGTCGACGATGCCGAAGGGCACGCCAAGGCGCTCCGCCGCCATGTTGCCAACCAGCTGGCCGGCGCGGGTGATCTTGAAGGCGGCCTTCTTGATCTCCTCGGCGATCTCGTTGAGTGAGGCACCCTTAAGCGGGCTGATCGCGTTGTCCACCACGCCGGGGCCGGAAACGCCGACGGAGATCACCGTGTCGGGCTCTTCGATGCCGTGGAAAGCACCTGCCATGAATGGGTTGTCGCCGACCGCGTTCGCAAACACCACGAGTTTTGCGCAAGCGATGGAAGACTCGTCCTTCGTCAGCTCGGCGGCCTCCTTGACCACCTGCCCCATACGCGCGACGGCGTCCATGTTGATGCCCGCGCGCGAGGTGCCTACGTTGACCGAGCCGCAGACCGCCTGGGTGACGCTGAGCGCCTCAGGGATCGAATCGATCAGGCGGCGATCTGAGGTCGTCTCGCCCTTTTCCACCAGCGCGGAGTAGCCGCCCACGAAGTTGACGCCCAGCTCGGACGCGGCCTTGTCCAAAGCGCGCGCGATGTCGACGGGGTTGCCGTCCACACCCGCCGCGACGAGCGAGACGGGGGAGACCGAGATGCGCTTGTTCACGATCGGAATGCCGAGCTCGCGCTCAATGCCCTCGCACACTTCCACCAGGCGGGCGGCGCGGGTGGTCACCCGGTCGTACACGGCCTGGCAAGTGGCCTCCATGGAGGAGCGGGTGCAGCCGATCAGCGAGATCCCCATGGTGACGGTCCGGATATCCAGGCGGTAGTCCTCGATCATCCGGATGACGTCGAGGATGTGGCCGGACTTAAAATCGAAATCTGTAGCCATCGTCGTGTGTTACCCCTAGACCTCGTTCATCGCGGTGAAGAGGTCCTCGGACTGGATGCGTACGATGACGCCGAGCTTATCGCCCACGGCTGCAAGGTGCTCCTGCAGCTCGCCCATGTCCGGGGTGTTGTCGGGGAGGGCGACGCGCATGACCATGGTGAAGTAGTTGTCCATCAGAGTCTGGGAGACGTCGAGAATGTTCAGGTCGCGTTCCGCGGCAGCGCCGGCTACAGCGGCAATGATGCCGACGCGGTCCGGGCCCGTGGTCGTAATGATTGCGTGCATAGCGCTCATCTTAGTGCGGGGGTGGTGTACGGCGCGCACCTGGGAGGTTACGGTGGCCCCATGACTGCTTTTTCCAACAACGAACACACAACTTTTAGCGCACAGCCGGAACGTACGGGCCGCGTGCTCGTCATCGGTGCGGGCGGCAATGTCAGCCGCCACTCGGTGCCGTGGCTTTCCCAGCAGGGACACGAGGTCACCGGTCTGGTGCGTAACCCGGCGCACGTCGAGAGCATCGAGCAGGCGGGCGCGCACGGCCTGGTCCGCGACATTACGGAGCTTTCCGTCGCGCAGTGGGCTGAGCTACTTGCGCAGTTCGATGTCGTGGTGTGGTCCGCTGGCGCGGGCGGCGGTTCTGCGGAGCGGACCTGGGCGGTCGATCGGGACGCGGCGCTGCGGCTTATCGACGCGCTCGACCAACTCCCCGAGCCACCACGATTCCTTATGGTCTCCTACGCCGGCGCGCGCTTCGCCACCACAGAAGACGATGGTGGCTCCTGGTACGCCTACGTCGAGGCGAAGAAGGCGGTGGATCTGCGCTTGATGGACAGCGACCTGCCGCAGGTCATCCTGGGCCCCGGCATGCTTATCGACGGCCCCGTGCCCGGCTTCGCCCCAATCACGGCCGCAAGCGACGACGGTGCCGATTCGGCGCACCCCGAGACCTCGCGCGAGCTTGTCGCGGAGGTCATCGTTGAGCTCGTCGGGCGCGAGGACGTCTCGCAGGTACCCAACCCCTTCGAGTTTGAAAATGGCGGCGTGCCGGTGCGCGAGCTCGGCCGCTAAGCCGGGCTAGGCGCGCGGCGCGTGCGCCGGGCTGCGCTCGAAGCAGTACTGGGCGAAGTTGCGCAGGATCGCGTTCGCCCAGGCCACATCGTGGTTCGGCAAATCCGCCACGATCCGAGCGTACTCTTCAGCGGGGAAGTACCCGTAGTCGTAGAAGAAGTCCATGCGCGTATGCATCGCTTCCGCGTCCATCTCCGCGTGGAACTGAGTAGCCCACACGTTGTCGCCGTAGCGCACGATTTGCACCGGGCAGCTCGGCCCGGTGGCCAGCACGGTCAGCGTGGCGGGCAGTGTGACTTCGTCCGGGTTCTCGGTGTGGCCGGTCAGCGCGGTGAAGCGGGCGGCGGTGCCGCGGAGGAGGGGATCGTCGTGCGCGGCGTCGCTAAGCACGACCTCGGTTGGGCCGGAGTCTTCCGGGTGGGAATGGCCGACGGTGCCACCGAGGTGATCCACCAACCAGGAAAAGCCGAAGCAGACGAAGAAGACCGGGAGCCCGGAATACACCACCCCGGCGAGCACCTCGTGGACATGACGCTGCCACGGCGAGTACTCATCGTTGGTGATGTTGAGCGAGCTGCCGCCGACGATGATGCCGCTGATGGTCTCAAGCGAGCCAACCTCCTCGTCGAGCCGGTCGAGGATCTGCAGCTCAACGTCTACCTCGCTTAAGCCCGTGGCCTTGAGTACGTCGTGGTATTCGGCACGTGCGACCTGTTGGGCAAGTTCGCCCTGGCGCAAGGAGAGGAAAAGCAGCTTGGACATAGCGGCAAGTCTATACCGCTTGGTCTACTTTGTGCTAAACGGGCTCCGTACGGACTGCTCCACCAAAGAAAGCATGGCCTCTAGACGCTCCACGGGCTCGCCCGCAGCCAGCTTGACCACGAATCCTTCAAAGACCGTCTCTAGGTAGGTCTGCACCACGTCGGTGGTCACGTCCTCCCGAGTTGCGCGGTTGGACACGATGCGTTCGTGAACAGCTTTGTCTAGCACCTCCTGGTGCTCGCGCCAGCGCTTCTCAAACTCGGGATCGGTACGCAGCTTGCGAACGATCTCGGCCCGGGTGACAAACCAGTCGTTCTTTTCCCGGTGGTGCAGCATGTCGCGCATCACCTCAACCAGACCCTGGTTGCTCACCACCTCGGCCTGGCGCTTCGCGTCCTCGCTTGCGATCGCGAGGAAGAGCGCCTCCTTGTCTGCAAAGTGGTGGAAGATCGCACCGCGTGTTTTCCCGGTCGCCTGCTCAAGCTTGGCCACGGTGGCGCCTTCGAACCCGTAGTGGGCGAAGCAGAGACGAGCAGAGTCGATGATTTCCTGCCGACGGCGAGTGAGTTCGCTTTCGCTGACGATGGGCATGCGCGGTGCAATCCTTCCTTTGTTCGGGGTGGGCTGGGTACAGACAAAGAAGAGGGGCACCCGGGTGCGAAACCCGAGTTACCCCTCTTGCTGGGTCAAGGCATTAGTTCTTGACCATCTGGCGCAGCACGTACTGCAGAATGCCGCCGTGGCGGAAGTACTCTGCCTCACCAGGGGTGTCAACGCGGACCACTGCGTCGAACTCAACCTCGTCGCCGCCGTCCTTCGTCGCTACGACGTGGACCGTCTTCGGGATCGTGTCGCCTTCATTGAAAGCAGTGATGCCGGTCAGCTCGAAGGTCTCGGTGCCGTCCAGGCCGAGGGAGCCGTGGGACTCACCCTCCGGGAACTGCAGCGGCAGCACGCCCATGCCGATGAGGTTCGAGCGGTGGATACGCTCGAAGGACTCAGCGATGACGGCCTTGACGCCGAGCAGGTTGGTGCCCTTTGCAGCCCAGTCACGGGAGGAGCCGGTGCCGTACTCCTTACCAGCGATGACCACGAGCGGGATGTTCTTCTCTGCGTAGTTCATCGCCGCGTCGTAGATGTAGGCCTGCGGTGCGCCCTCCTGGGTGAAGTCGCGGGTGTAGCCACCCTGCTCATCCACCAGCTCGTTGCGCAGACGGATGTTGGCGAAAGTACCGCGAACCATGACCTCGTGGTTACCACGACGGGAACCGAACGAGTTGTAGTCGTGGCGTGCCACACCGTGCTCATCCAGGTAGTTCGCCGCCGGGGTGCCCGGCTTGATGGAGGAAGCAGGGGAGATGTGGTCGGTGGTCACGGAGTCGCCGAGCTTGGCCAGCACGCGTGCACCGGTGATGTCCTCGACTGCCTCCGGCTCCTCCGGCATGCCGTCGAAGTACGGTGCCTTGCGGATGTAGGTGGAGTCCTCGTTCCAGTCGAAGGTCTTGCCCTTCGGGATGTCCAGGTTCTGCCACTGCTCGTCGCCCTTGAAGACGTCGGCGTAGTCGGCTTCGTACATCTCGCGGGAGATGATGCCGGAGATGGTGCTCTCGATCTCCTCGGTGGACGGCCAAACGTCCTTCAGGAAGACGTCGTTGCCATCGGCGTCCTGGCCGAGCGGCTGGGCGTCGAAATCGAAGTCCATGGTGCCGGCGATGGAGTACGCGATAACCAGCAGCGGGGAGGCCAGGTAGTTCATCTTCACATCGGGTGAGATGCGGCCTTCGAAGTTGCGGTTACCGGACAGGACTGCGGTTGCGGTCAGGTCGTACTCGTTGATCGCCTCGGAGACCTCGTTCGGCAGCGGGCCGGAGTTACCAATGCAAGATGCGCAGCCGAAGCCGGTGAGGTAGAAGCCGACAGCCTCGAGGTCCTTCCACAGGTCGCCGCGCTCGTAGTAGCCGTCGACGACCTGGGAACCCGGAGCCATGATGGTTTTGACCCACGGCTTGGCGTGCAGGCCCTTCTCGGCAGCCTTACGAGCCAGCAGTGCGGCACCGACCATGACGGACGGGTTGGAGGTGTTGGTGCAGGAGGTGATTGCGGCAATCGCGACCATGCCGTGGTCGAGGGTGTACTCGCCGCCCTGCGGAGACTCGACGATGACCGGCTTGGAGGCACGGCCCTCAGCACCTGCTGCTGCGGTCTCGCCGTTGCCCGGCCAGGACTGGTTGTAGTCCACAGATTCGGTCTTCTCTGCGCGCACCGGCTCGGAGGTCTCGTTGCCGGCGGTGTTGTAGTCCGGCAGCTGCTTGCGGAAGGTTTCCTTCGCATCGGCGAGCAGGATACGGTCCTGCGGGCGCTTCGGACCAGCGATGGACGGCACGACGGTGGACAGGTCGAGCTCGAGGTACTCGGAGTACTCGGCCTCCTCTGCGTCCTGCTCCAGCCACATGCCCTGCGCCTTGGCGTATGCCTCGACGCGGTCGATGTCCTCCTGGTTGCGGCCGGTCAGGTGCAGGTAGTTGATGGTCTCCTCGTCGATCGGGAAGATCGCACAGGTGGAGCCGAACTCCGGGCTCATGTTGCCGATGGTGGCGCGGTTTGCCAGCGGGATCTGCTTGACGCCGTTGCCGTAGAACTCGACGAACTTCTGCACCACGCCGTGCTCGCGCAGCATCTCGGTGATGGTGAGCACCACGTCGGTTGCGGTCACGCCAACCGGGATCTCACCGGTGAGCTTGAAGCCGACGACGCGCGGGATGAGCATGGAGACCGGCTGGCCGAGCATTGCAGCCTCGGCCTCGATGCCGCCGACGCCCCAGCCCAGGATGCCCAGGCCGTTTTCCATGGTGGTGTGGGAGTCGGTACCGATGCAGGTGTCCGGGTATGCCAGGCCCTCGTTGTCAAAGACGACGCGGGAGAGGTACTCGATGTTGACCTGGTGGACAATGCCGGTTCCCGGCGGGACGACGCGGAAGTTGGAGAAGTTCTCTGCGCCCCAACGCAGGAACTGGTAGCGCTCCTCGTTGCGCTGGTACTCAATCTCAACGTTCTTGTCCAGCGCGGAGGTGGAACCGAACGCCTCGATGATCACGGAGTGGTCAATGACCATCTCTGCCGGGTTCAGCGGGTTGACCTGGTCGGGGCTGCCGCCGAGGTCGCTGACTGCCTCACGCATCGTGGCAAGGTCGACCACACAGGGCACACCGGTGAAGTCCTGCATGAGGACGCGGGCCGGGGTGAACTGGATCTCGATCGACGGCTCTGCCGACGGATCCCAGTTGGCAATTGCCTTGATGTGGTCTTCGGTGACGTTCTTGCCGTCCTCGGTGCGCAGGAGGTTCTCGCCCAGCACCTTGAGGGAGTAGGGCAGCTTCTTCATGCCGTCAACAGCATCGAGTGCGAAGTAGTCGTAGGACTTCCCGCCAACCTCGAGCGTCTTCTTAGCGTTGAAGGAGTTCTTGCTTTCAGCCACAGTGAGCTCCATTTCTCGTCGTAATCCAAATCTGGGAACTATGACACGTGATGGTCAACCATCAATAATATGCGACCAACCACGGTTCCGTTGCCATAATAACAGTACGCACGTTATGTTTAGGTAAGGCACGGAGGTTTTACGGCAAGAACTGGCCGGGGAGTGCGCAATCTCACCCCCATTTGCGTGCAGTACAACCGCGTGGGGCGCGCAGCGGTGGTGGAGCTGCCAGATACACTGCACAATCGTCGCCCCCGATCGTGGTTGCGGCGCGCCCCACGCACAACACCTCAAGGAGTGTCCGAATGATTCCACCCGAGATCGACATGGCCGACCTGGAAGGCCAGCTCGCGGCGGATGGCATCGCCTTTGGGACGGAAAACCCAGTCAATGGGGCCATCGAAGCAGCCATGCGTGACGCCCTTAACGCCGCGCCGAGTGCGGACCAGGGCCACACGGGGCTCGTCGTTTTAGAGCACACGCCCGCACATGTGCCGGACCTGCGCGACGTGGCCCAGGATCTGTTGCTCGCGGGGGACTTCGACACTGTGATCGTGCGCACGCCCCAGGTGGCGCTGGCTGTCAGTGACACGCTCGACCGCGCATCTATCGACGCCGGGCAGCGCGCGATGGTCACCGAATCCGATTACCCCCAGGGCGTGACCGCCTTTGTTGAGGCTGCCGACAGCTTCCATGTGCCCTGGATTCCGCTCGCGCTCGCCGCGGCGATCGTCTTTGGCGTAGTGATTGGCGCGACTGTGTGGGCAGTTCGGCGACGGATGTAGTCAATCCTGCTGAAAGCGCTACTGTGCCGTCCCGCCTTGGCTTGAGGTGGGGCGGCGCCTTCTTTTCGTGCGCGTTACATAATGTGTCAAAAATCACACTATGTATGCAGGAGGGTGAATGTGCAGCGTGTGGTCATTTTGAGTCATGGGAAAAACCTTGACTCATGTGAATTTAGGTAAAGATTGTGCAACGGGATGATCACGTGTCGTATGGTCTCCATGTCGGCTCGTGAGTCGGCATTGCACTCAATCGTCTCGCGCTCAACAGCAGCAACGCGCTAGTCACGCGAGGTTGCGTCGGAAAATTCGGGCATGTGGGGAAGCACGCCAAGGATGCACCGGGGACAGACGGCGGGGTCAGTGTTGCTTGCGGGCTTGCATCAGTAGTCAATTTTCTACAGCTGCGAGTCAAGGCTATGGGCTAGTCACCCGTGGCGGCAGCCGTCGAGAAGCAGCATGCCCCTCGATGGTTTCCGCACGCTTTGACACGCGGCGTGAGGAGCCCTTTTCGTGGTAGAACCATCGCGGTTCACGCCATCGTCTGTGGGTGGAGCCTCGGCTGCTGCGCGCCCCACGCGCGCTGGCCGCCGATTCCGCGCCACCCTCGGCGTCGTTGCGTGCACAACATCCCTGTCCTTGGCAGCACCCCTGGTCAGCCCAGTGGCAAACGCTGCTCCGGCGTCGATGACGGAGCTTGCGGCAAACATCTCGCAAGCCCAAGCAAACATTGATCGGCTGAACCTCAACATCGGCGACCTGCAGGAAAAGGTCAACCAGGCGCTGGTAGACCTGCAAGACTCCCGCGCACGTGCAGAGCAGGCTCGCCGCGGCGCGGAGGAGGCAAAGAAGCGTCTCGCAGCCTCCGAAGAAGCTGTCGTGGAGGCGCGTAAAGCGCTTGATGAGGTCACCCGCTCCCAATACCGCGGCGCGGGTCAATCGAAAAGCCTTGACTTTGCCGTAAGTGGCGACGATCAGAAGGACGTGCTCGATCGCTCGCTCTTCCTGCGTCAGCGCACCGAGGAACGACGCGCGAAGCTCGCCGAAGTTGAGCGCGCCCGCACCGAGGCGGCGAACGACGAGGCGACACAGCGCGAGGCAAGCGAGCACGCCGCGTCGACCGCTGCCGAGGCCGAGGCCGCTGAGGCAGAGGTGCGCGCATTGCTCGATTCGGCCAATACGGAGCTTGCGCAGGAGCAGTCCCAGCGCGATGCCGCTCAGTCGGAGCTCGACGCGGCCCAGTCCGAGCTCGACCAGCAGCGTGCCGACGCCAACGGGGGCGCAGAGTCTGCCGAGTCTGGCGAAGACGCAGAGAACGCTGCGACCGATGCCCCTGCACAACCTGTAGAGACTGCGCCTTCACAGGTGCAGGCCGAGCAGACAGACAGCAGCGCTCCCGCTGCTGCACCAGAGCAGCAGGTCACTGCAGACGAGGTGCCGGACGACGTGGTAGTACGCGTCGAGCAGCACGCGGCGCAGATCGATCCGGACGTGGCGTCGCTGAGCTCGGAGACCGTGGCCCAGGCGCTGACCACCGCGGCAACTGCCAATGGGGAGAACCTGCAGACGGCACCGGCGGAAAACGTCGAAAGCGGGACCAACGCCGCGGCGATGTCGAGCAACCTGGAGATCTCCGACGAGATGATTACCGCCGCTGCAGGCATCATTGCCGCCGCTGCGATGGTCGGGTCGAGCCAGGCGAACCACACCAGCCTGGACAACCCCTACGGTGGGTCGAGTAACAGCGAGGTCATCGCGGCCTTCGCCGGCGGCTTGAGCAATGCGCTCGGCGGCGGGGCGGCGAACGTAAGCCCAACGTCCGATGACTACGCCAGCCCGGAGGTCAGTGATGGCCTTGCCTCGCTGCTGCCCGAGGTCGGGACCGCAGAGTCTGTTTCCGACGCGGTGTCCAACGCAGTCTCTGGCTCGAATTCGGGCTCGATCGAGACCGTCATCTCCCGCGCACAATCCATGATCGGTACACCGTACGTGTGGGGCGGCGGCGACGCGAACGGTCCGACAACCGGTGTCAATGGCGGCAGCGTTTCCGGGTTCGACTGCTCGGGCCTGGTGCTCTACGCCTTCGCTGGCGTGGGCATCTCGTTGCCGCATTACACCGGCTACCAGTACCAGCGCGGCACCCAGGTGCCCGCGAGCGAGGCGCAGCGCGGCGACCTGCTCTTCTGGGGTCCGGGCGGCAACCAGCACGTGGCGATCTACCTTGGAGATGGCACGATGATCGAGGCCCCGCAGGCGGGCCAGAACGTGCAGATCTCCCCGGTCCGCTACTCCGGCATGGCGCCGATGGCGGTGCGACTCCTCTAGGTACTGGCACCGCGTCATGTCACGCTCATTACGATGGTGGCATGAAGTTTTCTGACTACGATGCACTCCTCGTTCTTTCCTTCGGCGGCCCCGAGGGCAAGGACGAGGTGCTTCCATTTTTGGAGAATGTGACCCGCGGTCGCGGCATCCCCAAGGAGCGCTTGGCCAAGGTTGGCGAGCACTACTACCACTTCGACGGCGTCAGCCCGATCAACCAGCAGAACCGCACGCTGATCGCCAACGTCGAGGCTGAGCTGAAAAGCCGCGGCATTGACCTTCCTGTCTACTTTGGCAACCGGAACTGGCACCCGCTGGCCGAAGACACGGCGAAGCAGCTCGCCACAGACGGCAAGCACAAGGTACTCGTCTTTGCCACCAGCGCCTGGGGTGGCTACTCCGCCTGCCGTCAGTACGACGAAGATATCGAGCGGATGCGCGAGGTTGCGCCGAGCGTGAACTTCACCAAGCTGTGGCAATTCTTTGGCCACGAACGCTTCGTTGCACAGTTCGCGGCTGAGTTAAAGGCCGCGATCGAGCGGGCCGCGGGAAAGAACTTCCGCGTCCTCTTTACCGCCCACAGCGTCCCCGACGCCGCAGACCTCGTCTCGGGTGGGCCCGACAACCCACACCTGTATTCCCGACAGGTTGCGGAGGCCTCCCGCCTTGTGGCCGAGCGGGCGGGCGTGAGCGACTACGAGATTGTGTGGCAGTCCCGCTCCGGCAACCCTGCCACCCCGTGGCTGGAACCCGATGTCGTCGACCGCGCTGAGGAGCTCGCAGACACAGGGATGGAGCACCTCATCTGCGTACCGATCGGGTTTATCACCGACCACATGGAGGTGGTCTGGGACCTCGACACCGAGCTCAAGCAGGCATGCGAGGCAAAGGGCGTCAGCCTCGACCGCGTGGCAACCGTGGGGTTGACTTCGCAGTTCGCCGCGATGGTGGTCGATCTCGCCGAAGCAGTTGCGCGGGGCGAGGAGCCGGCTAGCTTATCGACGGTCACCGTCCAGGGCTGCACCGAAAACGGTGCCCCGTGCCGCCCCGGCTGCTGCGCGCCGCAGCAGCGGCCCACCGGGGCGCGACCGCAGTAGCGTTTACACGCTTCCCATATATTCGCGCTGGTAGTCAAGCACGGCGTCGGCCACGCCTGCCATCCGCGCGGTCCGGATGTGGCGCCACAGGGCGAAAAGTTGCGGGTCGAAGGAGTGGTCGTTGAGCCGGTCGGTCACCGTTTCGATGATCGCCGCGACCTGGTCCGCCTGTCTCTTATACACATCTCCGAGCCCACGAGACGCTACGCTATCTCGT
>OJLW01000058.1_pt1 | contig 59779 bp, 46 predicted proteins | sample 1597021 | NCBI WGS metagenome assembly OJLW01 (sample SAMEA3904676, study PRJEB24821) | metagenome | biome: Builtin; feature: hospital; material: surface | place: USA | collected 2013-06-03
GTAGCGTCTCGTGGGCTCGGAGATGTGTATAAGAGACAGTTTAGGCTCTTACGAGGGCTTATTCAGGCTTCGGTGCCTCCTCAGCATCGGTATCTTCGACCCAGCCGTAGGTGCGTTCAACGGCACGGTTCCACTGGTGGAACAGGCGATCGCGCTCTTCGGCCTCCATCTTCGGACGCCACTTCTTGTCAATCGTGATGTGAGCCTTGACCTCATCCAAGCTCGACCAGAAGCCAACGCCCAGACCTGCACCATATGCAGCGCCGAGAGCTGTGGTTTCAATGTTGTTCGGGCGCGTGACAGTGACATCTAGGATGTCGGACTGGAACTGCATGAGGAACTCGTTCATGGTCATGCCGCCATCAACGCTCAGCGTCGTGATGTCCGTGCCGGATTCTGCGACCATGGCATCGAGAACCTCACGGGTCTGGTACGCAGCAGCCTCCAGCACAGCGCGGGAGATGTGGTTGCGGTTAACGAAGCGAGTCAGGCCGACGATGACGCCACGGGCGTCCGGCTGCCAACGAGGAGCGAAGAGACCGGAGAATGCCGGCACGATGTACACGCCACCGTTGTCCTTGACACTCTTTGCTTTGTTCTCGATGGAAGCGGCATTTGGAATCATTTGCAGCTCGTCACGCAGCCACTGAACAAGTGCGCCGCCCATGGAGACAGAGCCTTCGAGAGCGTAGACCGGCTTCTCGCCCTCGACCTGGTAGCAGACGGTGGAGATGAGGCCGTGCTCGGACCACTTCGGGTTCTCGCCGGTATTCATCAGCATGAACAGGCCAGTGCCGTAGGTGTTCTTGGTGTCGCCCTCGCCGAAGCAGCCCTGGCCGAACATGGCGGCCTGCTGGTCGCCGAGAATACCTGTAATGGGCAGGCCGGACAGCGCATCGCGGGCGCGAACGCGGCCGAAGTCGCCTACCGACGGGCGGATGTCCGGCAGCATCGACATCGGAATGCCAATCTCACGGCAAATGTCCTCATCCCACTCGAGGGTCTTGAGGTCCATCAGGAGAGTACGGGATGCGTTAGTGACGTCCGTTGCGTGGACTGCAGATTCGCCGTTGTCGCCCTCTGCGCCGCCGGTGAGATTCCACAGCAGCCAGGTGTCGATCGTGCCGAAGAGTAGGTCGCCAGCCTCAGCCTTTTCGCGAGCGCCCTCGACGTTGTCGAGAATCCAGCGTACCTTTGGTCCAGCCGGGTAGGAGTTGATACGCAGGCCCGTGGTCTCACGCCAGCGGTCCGCGCCTTCATCCCCCATGAGCTCCTTACAGATGGCGTTCGTGCGGGTGTCCTGCCAGACGATGGCGTTGTAGACCGGTTCACCAGTGTTCTTGTCCCAGACGACAGTGGTTTCGCGCTGGTTGGTGATACCGATTGCCTCAATGTCCTGGGAGGAGATGTCGCCATCGGCGAGAGCTTCACTGACTACGCGACGGGTGTTGGTCCAAATCTCCTGGGCATCGTGCTCGACCCAGCCCTCTTCCGGGAAGATCTGCTTGTGCTCCATCTGGGCGACAGTGACGATCTCTGCGTCATGGTTGAAGATGATGCAGCGGGTGGAAGTGGTTCCCTGGTCAATGGCGAGGACATATTTGCTGTGCATCATGGGGGATACTCCTAGCGAAATTGTGTGTAAATGTGAGTTTTCGGACTTGCGCTATTTTATTGTGCGTTTACTCTCATATTCCCGTTATCCGATGGCAAAGGCAAGAGCGCCTGCAGCCACGGCTGCCAGCATCGGTGCGACAACCGGAACCCATGCATATGCCCAGTTCGCATCGCCCTTGCCCTTGATCGGGAGCACGAAAGCGTAGGCCAAACGGGGGCCGAGGTCACGAACAGGGTTGATAGCGTATCCAGTCGGGGAACCAAGGGAAAGACCAATCGACACAATGATGAACGAGACACCGAAGTAGGTCAGCGGACCAAGCTCGCCGCCGGCTGGGCCGAACAGGATGAATGCGAGCAGAACGAAGGTCGCGATGAACTCAGTGACGGCATTCCAGAAGTTATTTGGATGAATCGGTACGGTGAAGAAGTTGCCACCGGTCTCGGCATTTGCATTGGTCGGATTGCCGTTGTCGTCAACGCCATTGGCATCGAACAGCTGCTTAAACGCGGCCCATGCCAGGATTGCACCTACGAATGCGCCCAACAGCTGACCTGCGGCATAGTAGGGGACCAGGCTCCAAGCCAGGCTGCCTTTGACTGCCAGGGCAACGGTTACCGCTGGGTTCAAGTGCCCGCCGGATACGTCGGCAATAGATGCGCCAGCGAAAACGGCCATACCCCAACCGAAGGCAATGCCCATCCAACCAGCATTTGCTGCGCGGGTAGTCCGGAGGTTGATAGAGGCGCAGACTCCGTTACCGAGCAGAATCAGAATGGCGGTTCCGAAAAACTCCCAGAGGAATGCCTGGGATCCTGTGATTGTCTCCATGAGATGTAGAAAACTCTCTGTGAGTCGTGACCGGGCAAGGTCACGATGAATCTTGCAACGTAGAATTCTTTAGGTATAAGAAATGCCGGCGAGAAACTATTTTTCGCCGGCACTTTTATTTCGACCCCATCAGCCCTTTGAAGTGCGAAGCCGTTTTCCCGAGAAGGAAGCTATTTCGTTGTGGCTACAGCGCTGGTGGCCATTCAAGAGCTAACTCGTATGGCCACCTAGGGGAGGGTGGGAAATGAACTAGCGGTCGAGGCTGACGTCGACGTCCGCGCGAGTTTCCACTGCATGAGCAGCAATCTCGTTAGCGGCCTTGTCGGTCAGTTCATGCTCAGCTGCCAGGGTTGCTTCGACGCGTTCGATGAAGACCTTGATTTCCTTCTCCATCGTCTCCTTGTCCCAACCCAGAGCTGGGGCAACCAGTTCCGCGGTGGCCCGGGCACTGTCGACGCCACGGTGTGCGTACTCCATGGAGACACGCAGGCGGCGCTCCAGAATATCGTCGAGGTGCATTGCGCCCTCGTGGGTCACTGCGTAGAGGACCTCAGCGCGCATGTACTGCTCAGCGGCCTCCAGCGGCTCGAGCAGGGACTTGTCCTCGGCTGCCGGAGCCAGAACCTCGTAGATGAGGGAGCCGTAGCGGTTGAGCAGGTGCTCGACCTGCTTTTCGGTGATACCGAACTGCTTGGCCAGCTCTGCCTTCTGGTTGTTCAGTGCGTGGTAACCATCAGCACCGAGTAGCGGGACATCAGCGGTGACGGACTCCGGTACCTTACGTGGGACATCCTGGACTGCAGCGTCAATGGTATCGGCACCGATGACGCGGTAGGTGGTGTACTTACCGCCTGCGACGGAGACCATGCCCGGAGCAACGTGGGCAACAGCGTGGTTACGGGAGAGGTTGGTGGTGGAGTCGGAGTCGCCTTCCACCAGTGGACGCAGACCCGAGTAGACACCGACGATGTCGTCGTAAGTAATCGGACGACGAACCTTGGCGTTGACGTGATCGAGGATGTAGTCGATGTCAGCGCGGGTAGCTGCCGGGTTTGCCAGGTTCATGGTCCAGTCGGTGTCGGTGGTACCGATAATCCAGTACTCACCCCACGGGATAACGAACAGGACGGACTTCTCAGTCACGAAGGTCATTGCCACCGAGCCCTCAAGAGCGGACTTCGGAATAACAATGTGGACACCCTTGGAGGTGTGGACGCGGAACTTGCCGGTGACGCCAGCCAGCTTCTCAATCTCATCGGACCAAATGCCGGTGGCGTTGACGAAAACGTTGCCGCGGATAGTGGTGGTCGCGCCAGTGTCGGTGTCAAGGAGCTTCGCGCCGACGATGCGCTCGCCTTCCTTCACGAAGTCGACAACCTGGGTGGAGGTGCGGACGTCAGCGCCGAAGTGAGCAGCGGTGCGCAGGACAGTCATGGTGTGACGGGCATCGTCAACCAGAGTGTCGTAGTAGCGAACGCCGCCGACCACGGCATCTTCCTTCAGGCCCGGAGCCTGCTTCAGGGTTCCCTTGCGGGAGTAGTGCTTCTGCATCGGAACCTGCTTGGCGCCACCCATGACGTCGTAAAGGAAGAAGCCCGATGCCATGAACGGACGCTCCCATACGCGGTGAGTCAGAGGGAAGACGAAGCGCAGTGGCTTAACCAGGTGCGGTGCCAGATGCGACATGGACAGTTCGCGCTCGCGCAGGGATTCAGCTACCAGGCGGAAGTCCAACATCTGCAGGTAGCGCAGACCGCCGTGGAACATCTTTGAGGAGCGGCTAGAGGTGCCGCCTGCGAAGTCACGAGTTTCAATGACCGCAGTCTTCAAACCACGGGTTGCGGCATCGAGCGCAGCGCCAGCGCCTACAGAACCGCCGCCGATAATGACGACGTCGTATTGCTCGGTACCGAATTTCTCCCAGGTCTTTTCATGCTGTTCCTTGTTCAGAACTGCAGATGGGGCGAGAGATGAAGAGGACGACATTTTCCAATCCTTCCCGGTGGGGGCGTTGATTTTTTCGTCGAAGAGAATTTCTCGGCTCACGGCTCAGGTTACCAAAACTCGGCTTACTTGTGAGCGCCAACCTACGGTTACGTAGATATAAATAATGGGGCAAAAAGTCACGAAAATCGCGCCAGTAATGTTGTCCGATTTTCCGCAGGTAGATGGCTATGTTAATAGAGGTTTTCCACTTTTAGACTGAAAGTCAGCTGGCAATGAAACCCCCCATAATGGGGGTATCAAAGATGGCTGATGGGTGGGCAATGGGTGCACGGCGGGCGTGTGGCGTATTTGAGAGGCGATGACTGGAACTGCGCTCGCATTTACACATGAATATGAGCCTGTAACGACATTTATTCACGAGTCTCAGATACCAGTACATATTGCCCCGCTAAGGGGTGCGAAAGATTGTAGAGTAAAGGCCATGTTCAAGGATCCTGTGTACTTAACGATTATCGGATTGGCGCGCACCGTCTTCTTTGCCCAAGGTTTGAAGTTCACCGTTAAGGGCTGGGAAAACGTGCCGAAAGACTCTGGCGCCGTTCTCGTTACTAACCACACCGGATACATGGACTTCACCTATGTCGGTCTTCCATTCCGCAAGCACCGCCGTTTTGTCCGTTTTATGGCGAAGAAAGAAGTGTTCGACCACTCGGTCGCAGGACCAATCATGCGTGCTTGTAAGCACATTCCGGTCGATCGCACTGACGGCTCCAAGTCTTTCGAAGAGACCTGCGCGAAGCTGGAAAACGACGAGTTGGTAGGTATCTTCCCGGAGTCGACTATCTCGCGCAGTTTCGAGGTCAAGAATTTGAAGTCCGGCGCAGTGCGTATGGCGCAGCGCACCGGCAAGCCCATCATCCCCGTGCTGATTGTGGGATCCCAGCGCGTGTGGACGAAGGGGCACCCCAAGCATCTCGGCCGCAGCAATACTCCGATTCACATTACGGTTTTGCCACCGTGGACACCGGAGGGGGATCCGGCAGAAGCCACCGAGAAGCTGCACGAAATCATGGATCAGGGCGTTCGTCAGCTCTGGGACGAGTACGCAGCTGAAGAAGGTCCCCTGCCGAAGGGCGCCTACTGGGTGCCGGCTCGTCTTGGCGGTGGCGCACCGACTTTCGAAGAGGCACAGGCAGAGGACCTGAAAGTCGAAGAAGAGCGCCAGCGTATCCGTCATTTGCGCGGTGACCTGGCTGCATTCAAGGAAAAGCTAGCCGAGTCGGCGCGTGAATTCGGCGATAGCGCGCGTGAATTCGGCGATCAGACCAGGCAGCAGTTCCTCGATGCCTCGCACACGATGAGCGCGGAGTCTGCTCGTCGAAGGGAACAGACGACCGCGCTGTTGGCGCAGTTCCGTCAGTCTGTGGAACAGATGGCCGATGATGTCGTCGCCGGCGCCAAGGAGAGCAAGGAGTCCGTGCGTACTGCCACGGATTCGATGCGCGTGACGTTCCGCGAAGCGTACGTGCAGCTCGAGAAGGCCTCCGCCTCTGGTGTTGAACAGACGCAGCAGACCGTTTACCGTCTTATCGGCCAGTCGATGATGATTCGCGACAAGCTTCCACAGCGCTTGAACAGGCTCATCACCGCTCAGCCGGAGACGTTAATCTTCGATTACCCCGCATCGCTTGCCGACGACGCGGGCACAATTAGCGAAGAAACTATCAAGGCCTTGCAGCAGCTCGGTGATGTCGGAGCCACAATCGTTGTTCTGCACGAGTCGGGAGATAAGCCGAATCTATCGGCTTTGGAATCGGTTGACCTGCAGGTCGTGGAACTTCCGGAGGGCGCCAGCAAGCTGGACGTCACAAATGCGGTGGTTAGCACGCTGCGCAAGCAGGCTCGCAAGGAAGAAACCGCGATTCTTTTTGCCGGTCGCTCGAACTTTGAGGAAGCTACACAGCGTGTCGGCATGCCGGTAGTTATGGCCGATGCGGACTGGCCCTTGCTGAAGAACGCGGACTGGGTAATCGACACTGTCGAGCATGGGGGAGTAGCTGCAACGCTGCAGCTGTTGCACGATCGGTTCTGCGATGACGGTGAAGATGACAACAGTGAGGACGGCAAGTAGTTCGAAGTGACCGAGAGACTACATCCACTACTCGTAGCTTCGGATATTGACGGGACGTTCATCGACTCGCGGGAGCGGGTAACTCCCCGCCTGCGACAGGCCGTCACGCGAATGCTACGCCGCGGCACCCCGTTGGTGCTGGCCACGGGAAGGCCGGCCCGGTGGTTGCAGCCAGTGCTCGAGCAGCTGCCGGTTCAGCCGTTGTGCGTGTGCGCCAATGGCGCCGTGATTTACGACTCCGGCCGTGATGAAGTAGTTGCCGCCAACACACTGAAGCCAGAGACGCTGCGATACGTCGTTAAGCATGCGCGCGAAGCGACGCGATCCATCGGTGGAATCGGCATTGCGGCAGAGCGCGCTGGGACATCGGCGAATGACGCCATCGATGAGCTTTTTGTGGTGGCACCGTCCTATGACCATGCGTGGGAATCGGATGAGCACGGTGAGCTTGCTGAAGAGGCCGTGTTGTCAGAACCCGCGACGAAACTCTTGCTGCGAAACTCAGATGTGAACAGTGCCCAGCTATATGAACTGGTCGCCCCCGCAATTGACGCGAGCCTGGCGCACGTGACCTACTCCATGCCGGACGGGCTTTTGGAGGTGTCCGCGCCGGGCGTGACTAAGCGCGCCGGGCTTGAATACGTATCTGAACTGGTCGGAGCGACCGCGAAAGATGTGGTCTGCTTCGGTGACATGCCGAACGATATCGAGATGCTGTCGTGGGCGGGCACGGGTGTGGCCATGGGCAATGCGGCTGACAACGTCAAGGAGATTGCAGACGAAATCACCGCCACCAATGATGATGACGGTGTTGCTCGTGTGCTGGAGCGCTGGTTCTAGCTAGCCTCGAGGTTTTTCCCCGCGCCAGCTGGCTGACCAGTGCTCGACAGCGTCTGCTTCGGGTTTACTGCAGCGTTTACTTCAGCTCGGTCTTGACTTCGCCGGTGGTGCGGTCGAAGGCGATTGAACCGTTCTGGAACTCAGCGCGCTCGATGTTTCCATCGACCACCTGGGTCTTCGTCGGAGCGCCCAGCTTGCCGACCTCGAAGCCTTGGCGGGCCCACTCGTCAGCAATCTTGCCCCAGATAGCGTGAGCGCCGGTGGTGTCGGAGTCGGTGATTACGCCGTTGGAAAACTTCACGTAGCGCAGGGCATCGGCCTGGCCAGCATTGTTCGCCACGGTAGAACCGCTCTGGATACCGGACATTGCGTAGCCGAGAACCGAGCCCATTTCCTCGGAAACTTGGCGCCATTCGGCAGCCAGGTCGTTCTGCTCATTGATAGTGATGATCTGGTCAATCAGAACCGGCAGGTCAGCAATCGACGGTCCGTTTTCAATCGAGCGTCCAACCGCACCCAGAATGGCATCGGCGGTCTGCCCCAGACCCGGTGCGCCGAGCATGCCCAGCGCCGAGGCCAGCATCGAACGTGCACCCGAGACTGTCTCCAGAGCCTGTGCCTTCTGCTGCTCGTCGGATGCGCTCGGCGAGGAGGAGTTGCTCTGCTCGCTTGCCGACGGTGCGGAGGAGTCAGCCGTAGCAGTGTCACTAGTGTTCGTGGCGTCGGTTGGCTCCGAGGTATTCGAAGTACCCGAGGTGGTCGAGTCGGAGCTCGACGTTGTCGACGAAGTGGTGCTCGATGCGCTCGAGGACTTCTCGGAGGAAGAGGTCGTAGACGTGCCCGTGGATGCCGAAGTGGTCGAAGTGGTCGAGGTAGTAGAGGTAGTCGAGCCCGACTCGGTTGACTCGGTCGATTCGGTCGACTGCGAGTCTGTGTCCTCGGCGGTCTTATCGCCCTTTTCATCCTGCGGAACGAGGAGATCAATCAAGCCATCTGGACCCTCATTGTCAATCTTTCCGCTGGTCAGGCTGTTGTACTTCTTCTCGGCAATCGAGCGGATTTTGCCCATCTGGGCGTAGCCAGCATCACCTGGGCAGGTGGTGTTACCAACATCGCGGTGCGCGAAGATGGTCGGCAGAGTGACCTGCTTGCCGTATCCATACTTGGAGTAGCTGGTGCCACCCGAAGTCATCTGGATCTGGCCGGTCGGCTTGACGCCGGCGACCTTCAGACGCCAACCAATCATGTTGCCCACCGAGTTCAGTGCAGCCTCACTGGGAGCAACCGAAGTGTAGTTACCCATCATGGAGATGCCGAAAGTACCGGTGTTGAAGCCACCTGCGTGAGCGCCCTGGACATTCTTATCCAGGCCACCGTAGCGGCCCTCGAAGATGTTGCCGTACTTGTCGACCAGGGCGTTGTATCCGATGTCGCACCAGCCCAGAGTCTGTGCGTGGTACTGGTAAATGCCGCGGACGATACCAGCGGACTGGCTCTCGGTGTAGTTGTTTGAGCCAGCGGTGTGGTGCACGGTGGCACCGACAAGCTTGCTGTCGTAGTCCGCGCCCTTACAGCGGTTATTCTCGTTGGCACCCCAGCCGGCACGGGTAATGACCTTCGGCATGCCCGTGACATTCTTGGCGTCCACAATTGGGTCGATGCCGGATGCGGCAGCCTGGCCGTCAATAAGCACTGCGTCGACCTGGTCGATTGGCAGTTCATCGGCGACCGGCTCGATGTCCGTCCACTTCACTGGGAGGTTCGGCGAGTCCAGACCTGCAGCGTCGTTAGCGCTCGGAGCGGTCGGGTCATCGAGTGCGTCCTCAGGAGCTGCATCCGGAGTCTGCTGGTAGTCGGAAGCGGCATCGTCAACGGCCTTGGCGACATCCTTGGCTGCATCCGTAGCGGATTCCTTTGCATCCTCCACGGCCTTCTTGGCGCCCTCGGCATTAATTTCGTCGAGGTTGAGCTTGGACAGGTCCAACTTCTCAGCGCCCTTGATGTCCTTCAGATCCACGCCGGAACCCGGACCGAAGATGTTGAGTCCGTGGGTGGAAACCTGAACACGCTTGGTTGGCTCGATGTAGATGAGCTCAGTTCCGTTCAGGCCGTTGCCATTGCCTTCAGCGGGGTAGTCCGGGTCGACGCTGAACCAGTCGGACCAGGAGCCGTCGGCGCGCTCGGCGCGGACGAAGCTGGCGATATCAGGGTCACCGGCCCACGTCAGTGCAAACTGGGAAAACTCGGTATCGGAGGTAATTTCCTTGACGACACCGCGGTTGGGATGAGCCTCGTCGGCAAGCGACTGCGTTGCGATTGCCGCGTCTTCGACGAGAACGGAGACGCTGTCTGCAAGCGACTTGCTCTGGACGATCGGATCGATGGGGCCGGCGCCGTTTTCCTCGATGAGGTCATAAGCGGCACCTGCGCCGACAACGGCGACGGGTGTCAGAGCAAGGGTCGCCACGGCAGCGAGTACCAAGGATTGCTTGGCACCTGCGCGGCGATTGATGCGGCGGCGACTAAACACGGTAATAACTCCTGGGTGATTGCGAAGATCTGGTGCTACACCACAAATGTGATGTGGTTATGCCTGTTGTGGATAAGCGGGGACTTAGTTCTGAGGTGCGAACCAGGCCTGCGTAGCTTCGGCAGGGTTGGTTGGCAGGGATTCAGTTAGAAACTCACCAACAACCTCGCCTGGCGTGGGCGTTTCCACGTTTCCGAGGGAACCGCCGTTGTCGCCCGACTCGCCGGTGCCCGGAATCGGCGGAATGCTGGCGGCCTCTCCGTCCTGGCTGTTCGGATCCGTCGATCGGCCGGCGATATCCGCTCCACCGGCACCATCAAACTTGGCTTTGGCTGCAGCGCGGATGGCATCCATCTGCTGGTAGCCGAAGGTGCCCGGGCAGGAGGTGTAGCCGGTGTCGCGGTGACCGAAGATGGCCGGGAGGTTCACGGTCTGGCCGGAGCTGTAGCGTGCCTTCGAGTAGCCGGCGCTGGTCAGCGCGGCGGTGGACATCGGATCGACGCCACCGACCTTCATGCGCCAGCCGACCATCTCGCCGAGTGCGGTGACGGCCGCATCCGGAATCTCCAGCTGGTCGTGATTGCCCATCACCGAGATACCGAAGGTGCCGTTGTTGAAGCCACCTGCGTGTGCGCCCTCGATGTTCTTGTCCAGGCCACCGTAGCGGCCCTCGTAGATGTTGCCGTACTTATCGACCAGCGCGTTGTAGCCAATATCGCCCCAGCCCAGCGTATTTGCGTGGTAGGCATAAATGCCACGGACAATGGCTGGTCCCTGGGACTCTGAGTAGTTATTGGAACCCGCGGTGTGGTGGATGCACGTGCCCTTGAAGGTGCTGTAGGAGCTCGAACCGCTGCGGATGGACTCATCTGCGCCCCACGCTGCACGGCTGATTACATTTGGCGCGCCGGAAATCGACGACTCGTATGCAACTGGCTGAATAACCTCGCCGGCCTGCTCTACGCCGTCGATGAAAACTGCCTGGACGGCGTTGAGGGACAACGCGGCCGTAGCGCTGACGAGGTCCTGCAGGGAACCGCCGATAGTGGCGGGGTCAAGGTTGTCGATACCAATGATGTTGCGGGGATCCAGGCCTTCGAGGAGGTTCAGGCCGACAGTCGACACCTGCACGCGACGGGTGGGCTCAACGAACAGCAGCTCGGTGCCGGACTGCCCGGAGTTATTCATCGGACCGTGTGAATCAGCGTGGAACCACGGGCCAAAGCTGCCGTCTTCGCGCTCGGCGCGAACGTAGAGCTGCAGATTGTCATCGCCCGGCCAGGTCAGGGCGAACTGGGAGAACGGTTCGTCGCGGGTGATGTCCTTCACGAATCCGCGAAGCGGGTGCAGGGCATCGGTAATGGCATGCGTGCCGACGGCTGCGTCGTCAATCATCATCGTGACAGCGTCAACCAGCGGCGATGTTGAGATCTTGGCCGCGATGGGGCCTACGCCTGGGCTTTCAACCAGAGTAGGGGCCTGGCGAATACCCCATGTTGCTAGCGGAGCTGCGGCAGTAGTTGCTGCCAGTCCATAGAGGAAGGTGCGACGGCCCATCGACGGGGCATTGATGCGACGGCGAGTTGGCACGGTAAAAGCTCCAAAAAAATGGGGTACAGGGTTATCGACCCGAGATCTACCCGGGGTCGAAGGGAAGGAAAGTTGCAAAGCAACAGAAAATTCTGAGGAGGATGTTACCAGTGTGACTAAAAAAATCTAGTGAGACATCTGTGTTTCTTCGTTAATTTTGGGAAAATTATCAAATAATGTGACCAAACGAACGTTGGGCTGGGCTCACGTGGACGTCGTAAAGCCCGCGTGTACACCCGCAAACCGGATGGAAATGCAATAGGTTTTAAGGCGTGAGTAGCGAAAAGAACACCACTGCCAATGAATTTGCTCCGAAGTCCCTACAGGACATCAAGGACAACACCTACGACCTCATCGTGGTCGGTTCGGGTTTCTTCGGTTTGACCGTTGCTGAGCGGACCGCCACTGAGCTGGGTAAGCGCGTGCTCGTTGTCGAACGCCGCAACCACATCGGCGGCAACGCCTACTCGGAGGCAGAGCCGGAGACTGGCATCGAGGTGCACAAGTACGGTGCGCACCTGTTCCATACCTCTAATAAGAGGGTGTGGGACTACGTCAACCAGTTCACGGACTTCACCGACTACCAGCACCGCGTGTTCGCTATGTACAAGGGCACCGCATACCAATTCCCGATGGGGCTGGGGCTGATCAACCAGTTCTTCGGCAAGTACTACAGCCCGGACGAGGCGCGCCAGCTGATTAAGGACCAGACCGATGGTCTGGATCCGCGTGACGCGAAGAACCTTGAGGAAAAGGCAATCTCCCTGATTGGTCGCCCGCTGTACGAGGCATTTGTCAAGCACTACACCGCCAAGCAGTGGCAGACCGACCCGAAGAACCTGCCGGCTGGCAACATCACCCGCCTGCCAGTTCGCTACACCTTTAATAACCGCTACTTCAACGACACCTACGAAGGTCTGCCTGTCGACGGCTACACCGCCTGGCTGGAAAACATGGTGACCTCCGACAAGATTGACGTCGTTGTCGATGCCGACTGGTTCGAGGTGCGCGACGAACTGCGCGCTGTATCCCCGGACGCCCCGGTCGTCTACACCGGCCCGCTGGACCGCTACTTCGACTACGCCGAGGGCAAGCTGGGTTGGCGCACGCTGGACTTCGAGATGGAGGTTGTCAACACCGGCGACTTCCAGGGCACTCCAGTGATGAACTACAACGACGCGGATGTGCCGTACACCCGTATCCACGAGTTCCGCCACTTCCACCCGGAGCGCGATTACGTCAAGGACAAGACGGTAATTGTTAAGGAATACTCCCGCTTCGCCGACGATGGCGACGAGGTCTACTACCCGATCAACACCCCGGAAGACCGCGAGATGCTGGAGGCATACCGCAAGCTCGCCGCCGCAGAAGCGCAGGAGAACAAGGTTCTCTTCGGTGGTCGTCTGGGCACCTACCAGTACCTGGACATGCACATGGCCATCGGCTCCGCACTGTCGATGTTCGACAACAAGATTGCGCCGTTCTTCAACGACGGCGAAGCAATCGAGCAGGAGCGCGGGCACTAATTTGCCGCTTCCGGCTCCCGCGCTAGTATTGCGCGAGTGTCGCGTGAGAAAACCCAAACCGAAGTTCCCCAGCAGGGGCCATTGCTGCAGCGTGTGAACAAGTTTCTCACCCTGCCAGTGGCACCTGTCATTCTGGTTCTTATCGGTTCTCTTGGTACCCAGGCTGCAGCCGTGCTGGTCACTGGCATGCTTTCCACGGTCGGCGCGCCGGGCATATCGGGCCTGCGCATGACCGCCGCCGCCATCATTATGGTGGTTCTGTTCCGGCCAAAACTGTCCGGGATGACCCGCGCCCGCGCCATCAACATCGTGGTCTACGGCATCGCCATGGGCATGATGAGCATGATGGTGTACGCAGCCATCGCGCGCCTCCCGCAGGGCGTCGCCGTCACCATCGACTTCCTCGGCCCCTGCGTCGTGTCCTTCCTGGGGCTGAAAATGTGGCGCTCCCGCCTATGGGCCATCGTCGCTTTCATCGGCGTTGCCCTGATTGCCCAGCCCTCCAATGACCTTGACATTATCGGCATTGGTTACGCCGCAATCGGTGCAATCTTCTTCGGCGCTTACACGCTCTTCTCCGCCCGAATGGGCAGCACCGAGGGCGGCGGCATGCCCGACCTGGCGCTGTCAGTGGTCGTCGCAGCAATCGTGCTCGCGCCATTTTCTGTTTCCGCTGCACCGCTTGTCGACGGTTCGATGTGGGCCACCATCGTTATTTCCGGGTTTATTGGCGCTGTTATTCCCTACGTGATGGACACCATCGCTGCGGGGATTGTCTCAGCGGCGGTCGTCGGCACGCTCTTTGCACTGGACCCGGTCATCGGTGCAATCCTGGGCTGGGCGTTTTCCGGTGACCGAGTGACTTGGTCCATGGCGCTGGGCATCGTGCTAATCGCGGCGGCTGGCGCGATTATTACCTGGCGCGGGGCGCGGGAGTCGCGCGAGCTGCGGGGGCTTGCGCAGTAAAAATGCGGATACCAGAACCCGCCGAAAAGTGGGGTCTCGACGTGTTCTGCTGGAAAACGACAGTGAATGCGGGTAAGTTTGTCGAAGATTTATTGTTTCTTTGCGGGTAAGTTTGTCGAAGATTTATTGTTTCTTAAGGTAATTCCCTGAAGCGGAAACACGCCTGATAGTTCCCACCGGCCGTGGGGAATCGCACATTGTGAGGAGAATGCACACGTGAAAATCACCTCTACTTTCCGTGGTTGGCGTCGAAAGGTTGCAGCCGTTGCGTCCGCGGTAGCTGTGGCCGCGTCTGCATTGACCATGGCGCCGGCCGCGAGCGCGGCGGGTGACCGAGGCTCGCTGCGCCCGGGTTGTGAGTGGGATTCGTACCAGTACTTCACCCAGAAGTGCCAGGTTTATTCGCCGGCCATGGACCGTAATATTCCGGTTCAGATTGTGGCCTCTGCCAATGGTGGTAACAAGGCTCTCTACCTGCTAGATGGCCTGCGTAGCCCGGCTGATGCCTCTGACTGGGTGGAGCACGGTAACGCCCCACGTACTTTTGAGGGATCCAACGTCAACCTGGTTATTCCAGGTGGCGGCGGCGGTAGCTTCTACACCGACTGGAAGCGTCCGTCGGTTAGTCTGCACGGTCCGTTTGTAAACATGTGGGAGACCTTCTTAACTCAGGAACTGCCGGTTTACCTTGAGCGTGAGTTCGGCATTTCTCGCACTGGTAACTCCATTGCAGGTCTGTCCATGGGTGCATCTGCTGCACTATCGTTGGCATACAACCACCGAGACCAGTTCGGTCAGGCTCTTGCCTTCTCCGGTTACCTGCACACCACTGCGCCGGGTATGACCACTGCAATTGAGGCCGCTCAGCTGTCGGCTGGCTACAGCTCCTTCGACATGTGGGGTGCGCCTATGTCAGCGGAGCGTGTCCGCAATGATCCGTACCTGAACGTCGAGAAGATGAAGGGGCTGGATCTGGTTATTACCTCGGCAAATGGTGTTCCGGATGAGGTTCGTGACCCGAAGAACCTCTACCGGGTCGTCCCGAAGGCCGGTGGCGTTGCGCTGGAGTCGCTGTCCCGCTTGTCCACCCGCGAGTTTGAGTTGCGTGCTCGTACCTCCGGTCTGGATGCGACGTTTGAATACGAGCAGACCGGTATCCACGATTGGCCGACCTGGGATCGCAACCTCCAGAACTCCAAGGCCCGCATCGAAGGTTTCCTCGGAGCTTAAAACTAGAACCTGAACGAAAAGCCCCTATGCGCAGCAGATAGTTCGCAGCGCGTAGGGGCTTTCACATTCTGGGCCGTCGCTAGCGTGGCAACAAGAGGCAATCCGCCACGGGCACTAGGATGCTATGAGATAGAAACGTCGGTAACTTATCGGCGGCAACACCCCCGGTAGACCTTTCGGAAAGTGGTTGATACGTCTCATGGCATCACAGCCTGAACAAAAGCGGACACATACCCCGACAACGTCGTCAAGCCTTGCCGTTGAACGCCTGCAGCGGATTTTGCTGCCAAAGTTGGGTGAGCCCCGTGATGTCCGCTCGCTCTACTTGGTTGAGCCGGAGACTAATGCCGGTCGTGTGCAAGCACATTCCCGCACCTCAGCCACTATTCCGGCGGGTGATGAAGTTAGTTTTGAAACCTACTTCAATGCTTTTCCGGCCAGCTACTGGCGCCGGTGGACGAATCTGGACAATGTTGTCCTGCGCCTAGAGCTGTCTGGTACTGCGCGTGTGGACATTTACCGTTCGAAGATTGACGGTGCACGCATCGCCGTGACCGGCGAAGTTGTCGGTGATCTGGGTGCGGCGGCCGAAGGTGCAGAAGCCAAGGTGGACGGCAAGGATGTGCACGTCTGCGAAATTCCAGTACCGCTGACGCAATTTGAAGACGGCGGCTGGATTTGGTTCGACCTCACCTGTGAGACGGACGTGGTAATCCACTCCGCAGGTTGGTACTCCGATATCGAGGCGCCGAGCCAGACGTACCCGGACGGCACAGAGCATCCGGCGCCGGAGGGGCGCGTCACTATCGGTATCCCGACGTTCAATCGCCCGACCGACGCAGTTGCTGCTCTTGAGGCGCTGTCCTCGGATCCTGAGGTCGATGCCATCATCGATGCTGTTTTGATGCCTGATCAGGGCACTAAGCACCCGGCAGATGAGCCGGGCTTCGATGCTGTCGCCGAGCACTTTGGTGACCGCCTGCGTATCTTCCCGCAGGGAAATCTCGGTGGTTCTGGCGGCTACTCCCGCATTATGTACGAGGCCCTGGGTGGACCGGATTCGGATTCGAAGCGTGCGACCGATAGCCCGTTCATTCTCTACATGGATGACGACATCGCCATCGAACCGGATTCCATTCTGCGTGCGGTCGCTGTTGGCCGGTTCGCGAAGTCCCCGATGCTGGTCGGCGGTCAGATGCTGAACCTTCAGGAGCGCAGCCACTTGCACTCGATGGGTGAAGTCATCGGTCGCCATGACTTCATGTGGACTTCCGCTCCGCACGTCCACTATGACCACGACTTTTATGCGCACCCGCTGCGCGATCGCGGGGAGCATGGCACCAACGCAACCGGTGAGGTTGTTGATTCGAAGGACCTTCACCGCCGCATCGACGTTGAGTTCAACGGCTGGTGGATGTGCTTGATTCCGCGCGTCGCTGCTGAGGCAATCGGTCAGCCGCTGCCACTGTTTATTAAGTGGGACGATGCCGAATACGGTTTGCGCGCAGGCAAGGCAGGCTTTCCGACGGCCACGTGGCCGGGCATCGCAATTTGGCATATGGCCTGGTCGGACAAGGACGATGCGATTGATTGGCAGGCGTACTTCCACCTGCGCAACCGCTTGATTGTCGCGGCCCTTCAGCACGAGGGCGATGCTGCCGGTATCGTGCGTTCCATGCGCAAGGCCACGTTCAAGCACCTCCTGTGCCTGGAGTACTCCACTGTTGCCATCCAGAACGAAGCCATGAAGGACTTCCTGGCAGGTCCCGAGCGTTTATTCGACATTCTCGAGTCCTCGCTGCCGCGCATCAATGCCCTGCGCAAGAGCTTCCCCGACGCGGTTGTGCTGCCGAGTGCAGGCGATCTGCCAAAGCCCTCCGGTATTCCGGGGATTCCGACAAAGGATGTCGGTGGTCGTCTGGGCAAGCTGAAGAAGGTCGGTTGGCTGGCCAAGGGCTTGCTTCACAGCGTGCGCACGGAAAACTCCGAGCACCATGCGGTGCCGCAGGCAAACCTGGCGCCGCTGGAGGCTCGTTGGTTCTCCCTGTCGCGTCTGGATGGCGCAACGGTCACCACCGCTGACGGCCGTGGCGTGGTGTATCGCCAGCGTGACCGCGACAAGGCCAAGGCTCTGCTGGAAGAATCCTGGGAGCTGCAGAAGCAGGTTGAGGAGCGGTTCGAGCAAATGCAGGCACGCTACCGCGCAGCCTATGACGATCTGACCAGTAGGAAGGCCTGGGCGAATGTCTTCGAAAATTAAAGGCGATCCGTTCGGCGAGTCCGACGTTCTCGTTAATATTCAGCACACGCTTAACGACGTCCCGGGTGTGCTGCCCACCGCGCGTGCCATGAGCTATTTCGGTGAGCACGCCCTTGGGTGGATGGGGCTCGCTGCCCTCGGGGCGGCGGTGGATAAGGAGCGACGCATTAGCTGGGCAAAGGTCGGTGTGGCCGCCTTTACCTCGCATGCGGCATCGGTGGTGCTTAAGCGCATTGTCCGTCGCCCGCGTCCCCATGACCGTCGTATAGCAATCGGCGTTGGTACGCCAAGCAAGCTGAGTTTCCCGTCCTCGCACGCGACGTCGACGACGGCGGCGCTGGTGGGGATTGCAAAGTTGGGTTACCCGGCAGCACCGGCCGTGGGCGTGCCGGCGATTATGCTCTCCCGCCTGGTGCTGGGAGTTCATTACCCAACCGATGTCGCTCTCGGAGCAGCGCTGGGTACAGCCACTGCTCTTGCGGTGGACAAGATAGGTGATAAGGTCATCGAGCCGAAAAAGGCGCAGCATAACCAGGGTAGACAGCCCTCCATTGCGGAAAGGAATGCACAGTGACACAGGCGGAGAACGACAACTTGGCCAATGTGTCGGCCAACCAGCGGCAAGCTTCTCAATCAAGGATTGGGTCCGAGCCGCACACTTCCGGTATCGATGAGCCTGCGCACCCGCAGGGGCATCCGCCGAAGAATCTGTTGGACGGCATGATCAAGGCGCTTCGCCCGAAGCAGTGGGTGAAGAATGTCCTGGTCATTGCGGCTCCACTGGCAGCCGGCAACGAGATTATGGACTCGGGACGTTCGATCGGCACACTGACCGTCGACATCCTGGTGGCGTTTGTGGCCTTCTGTTTGGCAGCATCGTCGATTTACCTGATTAATGATGCTCGCGATGTCGAGGCTGACCGCGCGCACCCAACCAAGCGCTTCCGCCCAATTGCCGCTGGCGTACTACCGGTGAGCATGGCGTACATTATGGCAGTCGCACTGATTATTGGGTCGATTGCGGTGTCCTGGTTTGCCTCTGAGGGGCCGGGGCTAGCAATTGTTGTGGCTGTATACATTGCACTGCAGCTCGGTTACTGCTTTGGCCTGAAGCACCAGCCGGTGATTGATATTGCGCTGGTGTCCTCGGGTTTCATGCTGCGTGCAATGGCCGGCGGTGTTGCTGCCAACATCAACCTGTCCCAGTGGTTCTTGCTGGTTGCCGCCTTTGGTTCGCTGTTCATGGCAGCCGGTAAGCGTTACGCTGAGCTGCTGTTGGCAGAGCGCACGGGTAAGAAAATCCGTAAGTCGTTGCAGGGTTACACCGCGACTTACCTGCGCTTTGTGTGGACCCTCGCTGCGACCGCCGTGGTGCTGAGCTACGCGCTGTGGGGCTTTGAGATGGGCCGCGCGCCGGGCACTTCATCGACTTCGGCTATTTGGTACGAGATCTCGATGGTTCCATTCACTGTGGCCATCCTGCGCTTCGCAGCTGACGTTGACCGTGGTGATGCGGGAAGCCCGGATGAGATTGCGCTCAAGGACCGTCCGCTGCAGGCACTGGCCGTCCTGTGGCTGCTGTCCATTGCTATCGCTGTCTACGCTGTCCCGACTCTGGGGTAGTTCCCAGTTCTTTTCCCTGTAAGCGAACTGCGATTTCCGTCGGTTTTCTCGTCGGGTTCGGTCGGGTTCGATTGGTAGCTGAAAGCCCATGCGCCGAGGGGTGCATGGGCTTTTTCTGTATTTCGTTAGTACTTAGGTTGTGTTTGGGGTTCTTGTAGGCGTGTTTTAGGTTTCTCAGTTAGTCCTACGGATCAGCCGGGGGCAGAATTACAATTTTGTAATTCCATGCTGGTAAACATTGTTTCTCCTTGTGGTGGATAGTTTTGGGGAGAAATGTGAGAAATATTACGGAATGATTACGATTTAAACTTGGATGTAGGGAAACGATTGAGTATCGTTACATACTCGAGATTCTTTTGTGGGGTCTCCAGTTGTCGCGTCACAACTGGAAGCAGAAAAGCGAAAGCTCGCGTAAGCGACTGCCTCCGAAAAGTCTGGCGCGGAGGTAAGTCCGAAAGTAAAGAGGAGAACGATGAGCTTTACTGCAGTGAGTCGTAACTTCACGGTGAAGGTCGTAGCTGCCCTTGTGGCTGTTGCAATGGTGTTTGGTGGCATCATGCTCGCATCCGCGAAGGATGCGAGTGCTGATCCAAACCGTGATCGACTGCGTCCAGGCTGTGAGTGGGATCCATATCAGTGGTTTGTTCAGTACTGCCAGGTTTTCTCGCCGGCTATGAACCGCAATATTCCGGTTCAGATTAAGGCGGCTACTGGTGGCGGCGATGCGTCCCTGTACATGCTCGACGGTCTGTGGGGCTTTAATAAGGGTGCGTCCGGTTGGATTTGGTCGGGCCACATTGCTCAGACCTTCGCCAACGACAACATCACTCTGGTTGCGCCGGCTGCTGGCGACGGCTCCTTCTATGCCGACTGGAACGATCCGGCCGTGACTTCCGAAGGGGTCAAGACTCAGAAGTGGGAAACCTTCCTGACCCAGGAGCTGCCGGTCTATCTGCAGCGTGAGTTTGGTGTCAACCCGAACCGCAACGCAATCGCTGGTCTGTCCATGGGTGCGGCTGCGGCGGTTTCTCTGGCGGCTCGCCACCGTGATCAGTTCAAGCAGGTCACTTCGCTGTCGGGTTACTACCAGATGTCCAACCCAGTTGTTGCGACCGGCGCTACTGCAATGGTGGCTAGCACTGGTGTTGTGAATCCCACTAGTATGTGGGGTCTTCCGGTTCCGGCTTCGGCGGAACGCCAGGCCCATGACCCTTCGATGCTGCTCGATCAGCTCCAGGGGCTGCCGATGTATGTTTCCTCCGCCCAGGGTGTTCAGAGCCTGTGGAGTGACCCGGAGGTTTTGAACCGTCCGGTGCCGCAGCTCCCTGACACTGTCTGGCGTGCCGTAATGGAGTCCGTCTCCCGCGCTTCGACGCAGCGCTTTGAGCAGGACGCTCGCGCTGCCGGCCTCAATGCGCAGTTTGTCTACAGCCCGAACGGTATCCACTCGTGGGAGCTGTGGGGCCGTGATGCCGCGCTTGCTCGCCCGTACATTCTTGGGGCGCTGGGGCTTTAAGTCGGTATTTGTTTCAGAGCGCTCTGGTGCCCTGGTGTGCTGACCTAGCTCTGGTGCTGGATAACTGCTTAAAGGGGCTAGCTTCTTAAGAAGTCTCAATTTTGAAAAAAAGACCAATCCTTTTGTTGGGATTGGTCTTTTTTCTGTGTCGAGTCCGGGTTTGGATGCTGAGCGGAAGGTGTGGGTAACGGCTTAGAGGGGCGCAAAGAGTTGCGCTGTCAACGCTTGAATTCAGTTCCTTTTGCGTGTGTCTCCACGGTTTTTACCCGTAAGAGGGTAAACATGAGAGTCGAACCTTAAAGTAAAGGGTGAAGCTATTCAGGTAGCTATACCGTTTGTTTCGCAGAACGTGTGTGAGATTCTTCTTGCAGCGGCACGCCGGAGGAGGGGAACCTTCGGATACGTTGCTGGTCACCACGTAATTCTGAGAAGCGGAACGGTAAACGCATAGCTCTAGCGCCGCGTGATGCTATCTGCAGGTGCCTAATCGGCGCCGGTGCAACACTCAATGTCTCAAATAATTTCAACCAGCGACTTTGTAAAGGGAAGCCCTCTTATGCGCGTAACCGCTAGATTCCTCCGTGGTGGCCTCGGCAACAGCCGGAAGTCATCGCGGGCGTTGACCGCACTTTTGGCACTACCGTTGACTCTCGCTCTCGGTGCCCCTGCTGCAGTGGCGGCTCCCGAGCCAGCTCAGCCAGGTCTGCCTAGCTACGAGGAACTTCAGGCCGTTCAGGGGCAGTTAGCTCAATCTGGAGACCTGGGAGACCTTGCTAAGGCCGCTGAAGCAGCGCAAGCTGCTGGTGCGCAGCTACCTGGCCTGGGCATGCCGAAGCCGATGCCGGGGCCGGAGCGTACGCCATTTAAAGTCGATACTCCCGCAGTGGCGAACCTGCCCAGCGGAGTCAGCGTAGACAAAGTCGAGTGGTACACAGATCACCACGTCATTGCGCACATTCGCTCGGCTGCCATGCCGGAGAAGCCAATTCAGGTTGAGATTTTGCTGCCGCGCGATTGGTACCGCGACAAGGAGCGCACATTCCCGAGCGTCTACCACCTTGACGGTATGGCATCGTTTGATGACTACTCCGGTTGGATCCGCGCTACTAATATCGAGCGCTTCTACGAGGACAAGAATGTCCTGGTGGTTATGCCCGCCGGCGGTACATCGTCCTTCTACTCTGACTGGGATCAGCCGGATAACGGTCAGAACTACAAGTGGGAGAGCTTCATTACTAAGGAGCTCGTGCCGGTTATCACCAACGGCTTCCGCGGCAACGATGAACGCGGCATCATCGGTATCTCCATGGGAGCTACCGGTGCTTATAACGTCGCAGCACACTCGCCGGAGCTGTGGAAGTTTGCCGGTAGCCTCTCAGGTTACCTGGACATGACTTCGCCGGGCATGCCGCAGGCAATCGCTCTGGCGATGAAGAACACCGGTGGCTATGACGCGACGAAGATGTGGGGCCCGCTCGGTTCGCAGCGTTGGAAGGACAATGATCCGAAGCTGAACATCGACAAGCTCAAGGGCATGTCGCTGTACATCTCGGCAGGTAACGGCAACACCGGTGAGTGGGACGTGCCGTCGCAGATCGATCCGACGAAGCCGGACAATCCGACCGGTTACGCATTGGAAGTGCTTTCCCGCATGACCAGTGAGACCTTCATCCGGAATTCTCGTGAAAAGGGCGTCGAGCCGGTTGTGAACTTCCGGAGCTCGGGTACTCACACCTGGCCGTACTGGCAATTCGAGGTCAGTCAGGCCTGGCCAACGCTGGCCGATGCACTCCAGTTGCCGGAGTCCGATCGTGGCGCGGTCTGCCGTGTAGGCGGCGAGATTGAAAAGGCCGTCGCATCGCTGCCGGGAATCGGCACCTGCCTGTCGGATGAGTATGGCGTCGCCAAGAATGGCGTGGCTCAGGACTTCACCGGCGGTACCGCCTACTGGCACCCGGATTCCGGGGCACATGTGGTCTGGGGGCGCATCGGTTCGCGTTACAACGAGCTCGGCGGTCCGTCCTCGCCGCTCGGCTACCCAGTGACCAACGAATTGGCTACGCCGGATGGCTCGGGACGATTCGTCCACTTCGAAAAGGGGTCGATTTACTGGACTCCGGAAGGCGGAGCCCACGAAGTCACCGGCGACATTATGAACGCCTGGGGCAAGGCCGGCTTCGAGACCGGTCCGCTGGGCTACCCAGTCGCCAACCACCGCGATATTCCGGGCGGTGTCGCCCAGGACTTCCAGGGTGGCACCATCGTCAAGATTGGCGGCGAAGAACCTCGCATCGTGCGTGGTGAAATCGGCCGTGTCTACAAGGAGCTCGGTGGCGCCGAGTCCGATTTGGGTCTGCCTGTCGACGGCGACGAGGTCAAGCTCGCCCGCGGCGCTTTCCAGCGCTTTGAGCACGGTGCCATTTACTGGACTCCGGAAACTGGTGCGCAGCCGGTGCGCTCCAACGACATCACTGACCACTGGGGCAGCACTGGCTACGAAAATGGCCCGTTCGGTTACCCGGTCGGCCCACTGCAGCCAGTCAAGGCCGGCGGTCTTGAACAGCAGTTCGAGGGTGGCTGGATTCGCCAGCTCAACGGCAAGATTGTTGAAGAGCGCAATAAGCCAGAAGCACCAGCCCCAGCCGCCGACAACGGTGATGACAAGTAAGCCAACCAAAGCAGGGCACTGAATAAGGGATAGACAAATGTCCATGAACAAGTCCTTCCGGACACTGGCTACAACCACAGCTGTTGCGCTGCTGACCTTCGGAGTGGCCGCCTGTGGCAGTTCCACAGTGGAGTCTTCGGAGGTCACCTCGTCGACGACTACGAAGACGTCTACGACGTCGTCAAGCACGAAGACTTCTGCGCCGAAGTCGAGCGAAAAGTCTGCGCCGGAGATCACAGATCCCCAAGCTAAGCGCGTGGACGAAGCGCCCGATGGGCAGATGAAGCTCAGCGAGGCGGACGATTCATACCTCGAAGCGCTGGAAAAAGCGGGAATTGATGTTGCTGGGGTGGAGGATCAGCTCATCGGCACAGGTCGCGCGGCATGCGCAGACGCACCGGAGGAGGAGCGTCAGGTCATCGCGCTGGCGATTGCCGGACAGCTGGTCGCACAGGGGCGCTCACAGGAAAGTGCCGAAGAAGTGGCGAAGACTATTGCAAGCTCCGCTAAAAAGGCGTATTGCTAGCACTCATGCGTAAAGTGCTGACAATTCTGGCGGTCATTGTGCTGGTGGCCGCTATTGGCTTCGGCGTAGTGCAATGGCTTAACGACGACCAAGGCGGTCAAACCCCACCGACCCCCGGCGACGATGGTGGGATTCTGGCCGAACAGCCCGAGTGGTGCCCGGCGGTAGAAGTTATCGCGGTGCCCGGAACTGCGGAATCGCGTGCTGACGATGACCCAATGGCCCCGACCGCGAACCCACATTCGCTGCTGCTTGGCCTGACAAACTCGATTTCGCAGTCCTACTCGGAGGGTGATGTCAAGGTCTGGACTACGCCGTACCCGGCACAGATTAAGACGCATCAGCTGCCCGACCAACTCACCTACGATGATTCGCAGGCAGTCGGGCGCGATGTCACCGCTAAGGAAATGGCTGACTTACACGGGCAGTGCCCGCTGACGGACTTCGTCCTGATGGGCTTCTCCCAGGGTGCGGCTATTGCAGGTGATTTGGCCTCTGACATCGGCAATGGCCGCGGTGTCGTTCCGGCCGAGCGCATCGCGGGCGTGGCTCTGTTGGGCGACCCGCGGCGTGACCCTAATCAGGGCGTGAACCAGGGCGTTCCGCTGGCTGGTGTGGGTGTCGAGCTGTCATTGCAGCCCCTCGGCGGCATTGTGCAGGCTGTGGTTCCGGGCGCAACGATGCGCGGTCCACGAGACGGCTTTGGGCCTCTTAATGACAAGGTCCAGAATGTCTGCGTGCCATCGGATTCCTTCTGTGATGTTCCTCCGGCAGTGGCTGATGCGATTGCGCGAGCGCAGGAGATGATTGCCGGCGCAGGAGCGCATGCGACCTACGCCACGAATGACGTAGCAATCCCGGGTACGACTCCGCTGGCCTGGACTGAGGGCTGGACTCGCGAACTGATTGAACAATCGCTGGCGCGACGGTAGAGGCAGCTCAAAAATGTGCGAGACGAGCCCGACCTCGACGGGTACTTGCTGTTAGAATCTTGCTCAAGAACTGGTGTTTAACGTTTCAAAACAACAGGTTCGCTAAAGTTTCGAAAGAAATTGACAAAAATTGCAGGAAGCAGTCTGACAGAACCGGTTATTATCGCCCAAGGAACTGCTGTTCATGACCGGATAATCTAGTCGAAAAGGTAGGGTGCAATGACGAATCCGATAAACCCATATGGAGATTTCGACGAAGACGGTATGCCGAGGTCCCGGGGAAAGTTCGCCGACAGCTCGGGTGCTTACAGCTCCGGTATGCCGTACTCGGATCCGTACCCACAGCAGCAGCCGAACATGGGGCAGGGCTATCAGGACCCGAGCCAGCACAATTTCCACAACGGGTACTCGAACCCGTATCAGAGTGGTTACCCAAACCAGCAGGCGCCGGCGTATTCCGCTGGCTTCGGTGGCCCAAACCCGCACCAGGGCTACGGGGGTGCAGGTGCTCCTGTCTCGGATAAGTCCAAGATTGCAGCGGCTCTGCTTGCCTTCTTCCTGGGTACCCTCGGTGTTCACAACTTCTACCTGGGGCACAACTCGCGTGGTGCTATTCAACTAGCACTGACGGTATTTGGCTGGATTACGGCTATCCTTCTGGTCGGATTCTTCCTAATCATTGGCGTCAGCATTTGGGCATTTATCGAGTTCATTTTGATTCTCGTCGGTAGCGGCTCCTACGCCTATGACGCTAATGGGCGCCGCCTGCAATCGTAGGAGCCTCGTCCGAAGCCGCTAGTTCCTGAACCCGTGCACCGGGGCGGGGATGTAGCCGCCACGGGCAATGAACTCGGCATTGCCCTTGGCATTGACATCAATGACCGGCGCGTAGCCGAGCAGACCACCGAAGTTCACCTCATCGCCCGGCTTGGTACCCGGCACCGGAATGAGGCGGGCTGCGGTGGTCTTGTGGTTCATCACACCGATGGCGGCCTCGTCGGCAATCATGCCGGAAATCGTGGTCGCAGGCGTGTCACCAGGAATCGCGATCATGTCGAAGCCCACCGAGCAAATAGAGGTCATCGCCTCCAGCTTGTCCATGCTGATCGACCCCGCGCGCACAGCATCAATCATGCCCTTGTCCTCAGAGACCGGAATGAACGACCCGGACAGTCCACCGACGCGTGAACACGCCATCAGGCCGCCTTTCTTGACGGCGTCGTTAAGCAGTGCCAGCGCGGCAGTGGTGCCGTGCGTGCCGACCTGCTCCAACCCCATGTGCTCGAGAATATGAGCGACGGAGTCGCCCATCTCGGCGGTCGGCGCGAGCGAGAGATCCACGATGCCAAAAGGCACGCCCAGGCGCTCTGACGCCATCGTGCCGACCAGCTGACCCGTGCGTGTGATCTTGAACGCTGCCTTCTTGATCTCCTCGGCGACTTCGTTAAAGCTGGCGCCATGCAGATCGCCGAGCGCGCGATCGACCACACCCGGACCCGAAACGCCGACAGAAACGACACAATCTGGCTCCCCGACACCGTGGAACGCGCCGGCCATGAAGGGGTTGTCACCCACCGCATTGGCGAAAACCACCAGCTTGGCGCAGGCAATCGAGCTGCGGTCAGCGGTTTGCGCCGCGGCTTCCTTCACCACCTCGCCCATGCGACGTACTGCATCCATGTTGATGCCCGCGCGTGACGACGCTACGTTGACCGAGCTGCACACCAATTCGGTCTCGCTCAGAGCGTGTGGAATGGAGTCGATGAGCCGCTTCTCGCTGGTCGTCGCACCCTTTTCGACGAGCGCCGAGTAGCCGCCGAGGAAGTTCACGCCAGAATCGCGGGCGGCGCGGTCGAGCGCCTTGGCAACCACGGTGGGGTCGCCTTCGCAACCGGCCGTGATGAGGGAAACTGGTGTGACGGAGATGCGCTTATTGACAATCGGAATGCCCAGCTCTGCCTCGATACCCTCACAGACCTCCACGAGGCGAGCGGCCTGCCTGGTCACGCGGTCATACACCGCCTGTGCGGTGGCTTCCATTTCAGAACGAGAGCACTCGAGCAGGGAAATTCCCATAGTGACCGTCCGGATATCCAGACGGTACTTCTCGATCATGTCAATGGTGTCGAGGAACTTAGATTGCGCGAAGTTGAAATCCATCCTGGTCGCGCCCTTTAAATCTCGTTGACGGCGTTGAACAGCGCCTCAGACTGGATTCGAATGACAAGCCCCTCCCGCTTGCCGACGGAATCCATGTAACCCTGCAGCGTGCTGATGGGGGTGGCCTTCTCGTTGAACTCCACCCGCAGGATCATGGTGAACCATTTATCCATGAGGGTCTGGGAAACATCGACGATGTTGACGTCCTGCTCCGCCAGAGCAGTGGTGACGGCGGCGATGATGCCGGTGTGATCCTCGCCGGTGACGGTAATGATGGCAAACATGGCCTCAATTTTAGCCGGTGGGGAGGTGGGGAAAATCTGTGGATGGCGGTTGTGCTGGTGGCAAGTTTGTGGCGAAGCATGTTCAGGGACTGCTTAAGACACTTCACGACACCTATGGCACCTTGTGCCAGCTGTGGAGGTGGCATGAGGTGACATAGGTGTCGTGAAGTGGGGAGGCGGGGGAGGGGCGTGGGCGTGGGCTGTGCCAGAGCGCGAGCCAGCCCTACAGCCCTAACGGACGTCGACGAACTCCTTGACAATCCACTTGCGCAGTGCGAGCAGAATCAGGCCCAGGACAACAGAGGCGATGCCCAGGGTGATGAAGAAGGTGTTCTCAGCAGCGGCATCTTCGTAGTTGTAGAAGCCGGCCAGGGTGCCTGCTAGCGAAGTACCCATAGCGACTGCCATCAGCCAGACGGCCATCATGCGCGACGGGAATGCTGCCGGAGCGACCTTGGTAGCAAGGGCGTTGCCGACCGGGCTCAGCATGAGCTCACCCATGGTGAACAGGAAGAGAATCCAGATAATCGCATACAGCGGAGTGGAGTTCTCACCGCCACCGGAGAATGGAATGAAGAAGAACAGCGAGATACCGATGATGATGTTGGCGACGCCGAACTTGACTGGGGTGGACCACTGACGGTCACCAAGCTTGGACCAGGCGGCTGCAAAGACCATCGAGAAGGCGATGATGAAGATTGGGTTGATCGAGTTAACCCAGGCTGGAGACATTTCCCAACCGAAGATCTCGCGGTCGAGGCGGATATCTGAGTAGATGGCCAGCACCGTGAACTGCTGCTGGAAGATACCGAAGAACAGCACGCCTGAGACGAACATCGGAATAAAGCCAATCAGGCGAGTCTTCTCCGATTTCGTCGTAAGTGGCGAGGAGTACATTTGCCACCACAGCACCACAGCGGCAATCAGTGCAATCACTGTGACCACAGTGGAAAGAGTAGTGACCGGAACAATTCCGGTGGAAACCAGCGTAACCGAGACAACAGTGATGATCACTGCGATGCCAATCCATACCGGGTACTGCTTCTTCGGCAGCGGGTTCGGAATCTCATGGCCAGCCTCGGCGATGGTGGACTTGCGCATCAGGATGTACTGAACCAGGCCGGCAGCCATACCGATAGCGGCAAGGCCGAAGCCCCAGTGGAAGCCCTTCATGCCCCAAATCCAGCCGGTGAGCAGTGGGCCGAACAGGGCGCCGATATTGACGCCCATGTAAAAGATGGAGAAGCCGGCATCACGACGCGGGTCGTCCTTGGCGTAGAGCTGACCCAGCACGACCTGTGCGTTGGTCTTCACGCCGCCAGAGCCGATTGCGATGGAGACAAGGCCAATAGCCAGGCCAATCACGCCGGGGATGAATGCCAAGGAGATGTGGCCAATCATGACCAGGATGGCGGAGTAGAACAGTGTCCGCTCCGAGCCAAGGATACGGTCGGCAACCAGAGAGGCAACGAGTGCGGCCATGTAGACAAGACCGCCGTAAGCACCGACGATGGAGGTAGCAGCACCCTTGTCCAGGCCGAGACCGCCCTGAGTGGTCTCGTGGTACATGTAGAAAGCCAGGATGGCCTGCATGCCGTAGAAGCTGAAGCGCTCCCACATTTCGATGCCGAAGAGGTTGGCGAGACCCCACGGTTGGCCCATGAACGTGCGTTCTTCGCTGGACCCTGCGGGCTTATGATTTCGTTGGGTCTCAGCAGTTGGTTGATTGCCGAGAGCCTCGTCAGAAGATTTGTCCATTCTTCAATTATCGAGGCGCAGCGCAAAAATTAAAAACCAGATTTAGTCAGTGAACTAAACCGAAGGGTTAGGAACGGGTCCGAAGGCTTAGTCCAGAGACTTACGAGCAACCGCATTCGACGCTGCTCGCCAACCCAGCAGCAGCAAGGCGCTCATGACTGAGGCGACCAGAATGAAGGACCAGTGCGGGACTGCCGAATTGCGGGTGGCCCACACAGCGAGGCCGACGACGACAGTACCGAGCCACACAATTGCGCCTGAACTCACTGCACGCGGGTTCGGCTCATTCTTAATCAGCGCGGTTCCCAGGAGGACACCGATTGCGAACGGCCACCAGGTATCGAGGATATTGATGAAGGTAAAAGGATCCTCGGGAGTGTTGTGAGCCAGGCGCGCTAACACGGCGAAAATAAAGATGGCGAGGATGTCAATCAAGAACGTCGATACGCGTGTGTTCATGCTTCTTAGTCTAGCGACCCCGCAGATCGGTGGGTGACCAGCGACCAGCGGCGAGGAAGCCATCAGCGGTCAGCGACAGGCTGATGCTCGGACTGATCCTTGTGGTCGAAGCCGAGGGCGTAGATAATCCAGCCCACAATTGCCACCAGGACGAAGGAAACGATGCGGTAGACCAGCACCGCTGCAAAAGCCTCGGCGCCGGTGGTGCCGCCTGCGATGAGAGCCGCAGTCAAAGCGGCCTCGACAGTGCCGATGCCGCCCGGTGTGGCCTGGATGAAACCCGCGAGCTTGCCGGTTACGAAGGCCAGCAGCACCTTCGTAGCGGAGATGTCATCGACACCAACGGCCCGGATGGCGGCGTAGAGACAGACAATTTCCGCGACCCAGTTGATAAAGGACCAGGTGAAGGAAAGAGCTAAAGTTTGCACGGGCAACTTCACGCTGGTCAGCTGTTTGATGGACTCTTCAAGTCGGTCGACATCGGTGTCTGCGGGCTTCTTTCGAATCTTGTTAAAGACACGTAGACACCATGCACCCGCCTTGTTGAGGAAAGCTGGGTTCTGCGAAATCCGCCACAGCAAAATGGTGGCTAGTAACACCACAATTGCCATAGCGATGAGCACTGCGGTCGTGCCGCCCTGCCCTACGAAGAAGAGGCTGCCAAGCCCCAGAAATGCCAGACCTAAAAACGACAACGCACCCGAAAAAAGCACAAACCAGCTGACAAGGACCGCGGATGCGCCCCACTGCATCATGCGCTTAATCTGCAGCGCCGTGGAAAATGCAGCACCACCGGGAACGGTGACCGCCCACGCGTTGGATGCGAGGGTTAACGCATTGGTGCTGCGGCGAGTGGCTGCTTTTACGCCTCCAGCTCGCAACAGCAGACGCATCACTTCCGCCATCGCGTAGAGCGAAAAAGCCACGGAAAAAATGGAGATGAACAGCCACTTAGCGTCAACATCTGCAAGAATGTGCAGCCCTTGGACGACACTGTCCCAGTTTCTTACCGTCAGGACGATACCGGCAATCACGAGGGCTACGAGGATTATCGATCGTAGCCAGCTCGAATTGCCGGTTTTGAGGACATTTTTAAGTCGTGACATAAAAAAGAAGCCTGTTCGTCTTCCTGTTCGTCGTCGCGGTGGTCTCCCTAGTCGTCGTTCTTACCGTCGCGCTCCTTGAGCAACGACGTGAGCGGACGGAACGGCTGCAGCCACGCACCGCCATCTGGCAGGCGGTCGAGGTCGATACGCGGTAGCGGCTCGCGGAAGACGCCCTTGATTTCCTCCAGGTCAACGAAGCGAATCGCATCGGAGGCCAGCGCCCAGGAAGCGTGCTCGTGAAAACCGATGACGGTTACCGGAATCCCCTCGGATGCGAGCTTTTCCAGCAGTTCCTGGAAATTCTGGCCATCGGCGGACGCAACGACGACACTGCGCAACACGCCCTCGTCGTAACGCCGTTGGATGTGCGCAATCATGTCGGGGTCAACGTCGGTGTCCTCTTCGATCTTCGGCTTTGCGAAGACCGCGAAACCGACATTGCGCAGGGCCTCGACCCAGGGGCGGACAATCTCCGCAGAGCCCGGGTTGACGTTGGTGAATACCGTGGCCTCGGGGAGGACATCGGAATCGATTTTGTTGGATACGCGCTCGGCTTCGTCGATAAGCCATTTGCCCACGGCGTCGAAGCGCGGGCGGTGTGCGGCGGTCGGGCGGGATCCAAGGATAGCGCCGAGCCCCATGTCCAAGTTCGGGGCGTCCCATACGAGCAGTGCGGTGGGGTGCGTTTCGGTGGTGTTGTAGCTGGCAGAGGTGTTCTGGGTAGTGCTCATGTTCCTATGCCTCTTTCTTGCGCCAGATGAACTCGTGGATGTCGTGGTCGAGGTTCAGGCCGCGGGCTTCGAACTTGGTCGTCGGTCGGTCGAGAAGCAGGGGGGATTCCGGCCACGGCCAGGCGATGGGCTCGAGCGTTGGCTCGACCTCGCGGAGTTCCTCAATCCACTCCGCGTAGTCCGCGTGGTCGGTGGCGGCGTGGAAAATGCCGCCGGGCTTCAGACGCGAAGAGATAAGGCGCAACGTGCCGGACTGCACAATGCGGCGCTTGTGATGGCGTGCCTTCGGCCACGGGTCCGGGAAGAACAGGCGCACGCCGGCTAGCGACTCCGGCTCGATCATGCGCTGCAAAACCTCGACGCCGTCGCCGCGGACCATGCGGATGTTCGACACCTCATTGCGCACGGTGGCAGAGAGCAGTTTCGCCAGGCCAGGGCGGTAAAGCTCAACTGCGATGATGTTGTGGTCCGGTTCTTGCGGAGCCATAGCCACGGTGGATGTGCCGGTGCCGCAGCCAATCTCGACGATGGTCGGGCCCTTGCGGCCGAACCATTCCTCCACGTCAATGACTTCGTCGGAGAGGACCTTGCCGTAAGTGTCCCAGTTGTCTTCCCAGATTTTTTCCTGGTTGGGGGTCAAAGTGCCGCGGCGGAAGGACAGATTGCCGATGCGCGGGTAGTCAAGACCGTCGTCGAATTGGGTCTTTTCCGGACGACCTGCAGGCAATTCGCCCTTCTTCGGCTGGCGCTCATGCGGCTGTACTGTCTGCTCGTCTCCGCGAGTTGGCAATGGTTCAGATTCCTGCGAAACCGCAGGCTGTTCGATATTTTCAGAAAAATCAGAAGTAGTCACGTTCCCTATTGTCCACGACATTGGCCAACTATCCAATCATTGCCCCTAGGATTTTTGTTGTTGTCCTGGCGGTTTCACTTCGGTTGACGATGCCGCGTCGTCCCGAACTGGCGGCACGACGGGCAAGTTGTTTTGTCGACTTGCCGAATCCGCGGTCCGCTGTAGGCTGAACGCGAAGCCGCGCTTATTCGTTGGTTGAAGCCGTGCTTGGGGTCTGCCTAGCGCAGTGTTTCAGGGCGCGGATTCTGGCCTACGGGCCGTATGGGGGTTACGCAGGTTTTTAACTAAACCACGCAGGGGATTTATGGGAGGGGACTAGGCCGAATGGACCTTATTTCCGCAACTGACGTCACGGAAACAACACAGCCGTCAACAGGATCTACATCGTCGTCGTTGCGCGCCGCTGTGGTGGACTGGCTGTCAGCGCGGCAGGTCGCGCACTCGGACACCACACACACGAGCGGTGCGGAGGTGTGCGTCGCCAAGGCACTTGAGCGTGAGAAACGGCCATCGATAATCTGCGCGCGATTGCGCAGGGGCGTGCGCGAAACCGCTGTGCGCGAGGCGTTTTCGCAATGTCACGCGGAGCTGGCCGACAAGCTGTCCGTCTCTGTCGCGCTGGTCATCGAGCAACAACCGATTCGCCATTCGCTTGCCGACGAGTATTGCGACATCGCCACAAACGAGACAGCTGAACACACCTTTTTGTTCAGCTCCGCGTTGCGGAAGATTGCTGAACGCCACGGTGCGAAAGGCGGATCACGCAATGATGACGGGCTACTCGCAGTGCAGTTGACTGAGATTGCGGCGGCCTTTCCCGCTGCTAGAGACAGCCTGGAGGAGCTGTTATGGCAGCACCGGACGTAGTTGAGCCACTCCCGGTCTCGGCCGAGGCTCCGGAGCAGCCACCGCTTCTTGTCACCAAAGCCGGGGACGCAGCGGACCGCGCGGACTTCTCGCAGATTGTCGATACTGCGACTCCGCCACGACGCCTGGAGTTCGTGGATAAACGCAGCGCCGTCGTGCTCTATGTTGCAGACAGCGAGGTGCAGCCCACGCGGGAGTGCGTCAGCACGGTTGCAGCCATTAGCCAAGCCACCGGCCGTGTTGCAGTTGGCCTGATTGGCAATGGTGAGTATGCCGAGGCCTGGCGTCAGGAAATCGACAGCACAATCCCAATGGGAGCGCTGGACGCGAAGATGGCCAGAACCCTGGTTCTGCTGGCAGAAGGTCCGCCCAGAAACCCGGGGGAAACACTGAGTGCGCGCCGGGCTCGAAATGTGCGAGCTCAGCTGACACAGGAGCGATCGCGCGGAGCCGGGGCGGCGGCGCGATTGCAGCGGAAGATGCAGTTGGCAGCTGAGAGTGCAGTGCTGGATGCGCTCCAGGAAGTGGCTGACGGCCCCGCAGGTGATCAGGTGGAACTTCAGGGGCGTGCCGAGGTCGCAGCGACGCGGCTGCAACAGCGGTGTGGCGACGAATTGGGCCTTCGTGTGGAAATCTCAGTGCCCGCTCCAGCAAGCCCAGCTCACCCCAGTTATGCCATGGACGCTCTGGTGGCGGTGGCATCGCTTGGCGTGGCGGTCGGTGCAGTGCGGATCGTCCACGGATTGCTGATGTGGATTGGGGTGCCGACGCTTGCGGCGCAGCTGGTCGCACTTGCAATAGGCCTCGGTGTTGCGGTGGTGGCGGTGGGCGCAACGATTCGTCGTAACGCACGCCAACGCACCGCGCAGTGGCGGGCAAATTATCTTGCCCATCTGCGGCGAAAATGGACACAGTCCGTGGAGATGACGGTGCGTGAAGCCATTGGTGCGCGGGGTCCGGGATGGCGAATAGAGCAGCTGGCGGAGTACACCGGAACGCCTGCACGATAGCTGTGACAGCGAAAAGAAATAGGGGGATATCACGATGGATGAGTTTTCTTTACTGCAGTACTTTTCCGATCAACCCGCTTCCGATGGCGGGGTGGAGGCGCGTTCGCCCGCTACGCCGTGTGGTTTGGAGGCGGCGACACCGATTGATGGGCAGTCGGCGGACGTTGGTGGCGCCGGGCTGGTTGTGGAGGTCGATGGGCAGCTCTACGACCTCGGCGACGACGAGGGGTCAATTACGCTTGCCGACGATTCCGGGTTGTCAATCTATTCAGATCTGGACGGTGACGGCACGGTGGATCACGTTACGACGGTCCGTTTTGACGGCACTTGGGAGTCTTGGAGCAGTGATGATGTGAGGGCTGCTGACGCGATGGGCGAAGCAGCAGTGGAACCGGCATCAGCCGCGGGGAAGTGGGATGCGTACTCATGGGAGCAATCCGCTCGGGGCAGCTGGGACTAACGACTTTGGAACCACGGTGCGCGGGGGTACCCGTGTCTCGGTTGCTTACAAATGGGGGTAACTGCACCCAAAGGGTTAATGGTTGTAAATTTATGTGGTGAGGCTGGCCTTATTCACTGGTTATGGCCGTAAATGAACAGGTCGCAAGAATGGGGCGAGGAAAATTATTTGTTGTAAAGCTGTGATGTAACGGCTTGCAAATGCGGGAACGAGCAGATTGTCGATGTGGGGCCCGGCAACTTTCGATATCCCCCGGTAGCCTTAAATTAAGACGCGAATCAATGAGTCAGGAGAACTGATGTCCGCACCTTCTATTCCTGGTCTCGAGGGCCAGGCCCCGACCGAGAACGCCGAACTGCTGCGCTGGATTGCTGAGGTCGTAGAACTGACCCAGCCAGACAAGGTTGTCTTTGCTGATGGCTCGGAAGAAGAGTGGAACCGCCTTACCCAGGACCTGGTTGATAAGGGAACTCTTATCAAGCTGAATGAGGAAAAGCGCCCGAACTCTTTCCTTGCCCGCTCTAACCCGAAGGACGTTGCTCGTGTGGAGTCCCGCACGTTCATCGCTTCTGAAAAGGAAGAGGACGCTGGCCCGACCAACAACTGGGCGGATCCGGTCGAGCTGAAGAAGGAAATGACCGAGCACTACCGCGGTTCCATGAAGGGCCGCACCATGTTCGTCGTTCCGTTCTGCATGGGTCCGATCACCGACCCGGAGCCGAAGCTGGGTGTTCAGCTGACCGACTCGGAGTACGTGGTTCTCTCTATGCGAATCATGACCCGCATGGGTCAGGATGCCCTGGACAAGATTGGCCCGGACGGAGACTTCGTCCACGCTCTGCACTCCGTTGGCGCTCCGCTGGAGGAGGGCCAGGAGGACGTTGCATGGCCGTGCAACGATGAGAAGTACATCACCCAGTTCCCGGAGACCAAGGAGATTTGGTCCTACGGTTCCGGCTACGGCGGAAACGCCATCCTGGCCAAGAAGTGCTACGCACTGCGTATCGCTTCGGTCATGGCCAAGGAAGAGGGCTGGATGGCTGAGCACATGCTCATCCTGAAGCTCACTAATCCGGAGGGCAAGGCCTACCACATCGCCGCTGCATTCCCGTCTGCATGTGGTAAGACCAACCTGGCTATGCTGACTCCGACCATCGAGGGCTGGAAGGCCGAGGTCGTCGGCGACGACATTGCATGGCTGAAGTTCGGTGAGGACGGTCGCCTGTACGCTGTTAACCCGGAGAACGGCTTCTTCGGTGTTGCACCGGGCACCAACTACTCCTCCAACCCGAACGCCATGAAGACCATGGAGGCCGGTAACACCCTGTTCACCAACGTCGCACTGACCGACGATGGTGACGTCTGGTGGGAAGGCATGGAAGGCAAGCCGGATCACCTCATTGACTGGAAGGGCAATGACTGGACTCCGGATTCCGACGAGCTGTCCTCGCACCCGAACTCCCGTTACTGCACCCCGATTTCGCAGTGCCCGGTCGCCGCACCGGAGTACGACGACCCGCAGGGTGTCCCGATCGACGCCATCCTGTTCGGTGGCCGCCGCCCGGACACTGTGCCGCTGGTGACCCAGGCACTGTCCTGGAACCACGCAACCTTCATCGGTGCAACCCTGGCTTCCGGCCAGACCGCTGCTTCCGCTGAGGCCAAGGTCGGTTCCCTGCGCCATGATCCGATGGCAATGCTGCCGTTCATTGGCTACAACGTCGGTGACTACCTGCAGCACTGGATCGACATGGGCGCCAAGGGCGGCGACAAGATGCCAGAGGTCTTCCTGGTTAACTGGTTCCGCCGTGGCGAAGACGGCCGCTTCCTGTGGCCGGGCTTCGGTGACAACTCTCGTGTTCTCAAGTGGATCATCGACCGCCTTGAGGGCCGTGTTGGCGCCAAGGAGACCGTTGTTGGTCACACCGCTAAGGCAGAGGACCTGGACCTGACTGGCCTGGACATCGACTTTGAAGATGTCAAGGAAGCCCTGAAGGCACCGGCTGCTAAGTGGCAGGGTGACCTGCCGGACAACGAGGAGTGGCTGAAGTTCCTCGGCGACCGCGTTCCGCAGGAAGTCTGGGACGAGTTCGAGGCTCTGAAGGCTCGTATCGAGAAGAGCCTGCAGGACTAAGATCTTGCTAGCTAGCCTTGCTAAAAGCTAGAACATAGAACCACCCCCTTGTTGCCCGAAGTGGCTGGCAAGGGGGTGGTTTGTGCAGTACAACGATGAAGGGTGACACGCAATGCAATTAACGCTTTTCTCTGATTTGAGCCTGCGTGTCATCACTTTGATGGCGATGGGGGAGCCGGGACGGAAGTACACCGCTGCTGAGGTGGCGGAGTCTCTCAATGCGTCTCGCGCGCATGTTTCCAAGGTCGTCTCGCGACTTGTGGAGCTCGGCTTCTTGGAAGCGGTCAAGGGGCGCAATGGTGGCATCTATCTGCGCGAGTCGGCTACGGAAAAATCCGTCGGCAAGCTGCTGCGCACTCTGGAAAACAACGAGGTCGTCGATTGTGTCGGCACTGACTGCCCATTACTGCCGACGTGCCTGTTGCGTGGCAAGTTAGCGGCTGCGCAGGAGGCGTTCTTCGCCGCACTGGATCCGGTGTTGATTGCTGATCTCATTCCGCCCAAATCGGCTAATGGTGTGGATGCCAATCGCCCCGAGGGAGACGGTCCGCAGGGGAGTACCCAGCTCAATATTCGTCCGGTTTAGGTGCAGAGCTGAAGGTCTGACCGCGGGTTGAAAAAGCTAAAAATGGTGCTGTCGAAGTTTTCTGGTGAAGTTTTCGACATTGCCATTTGTGCAGTTCAAGACGGGTAAAACTCAACCACAAAGAGTAGTTATGGACCCCATTGGGAAATAATACGCAAACAGAATGCGCAATATGGTGTTATTGTGAAGTCATGCCAAACCTGAATGTTAACAAGAACGGCCTGACTCCAGAGCAGGCTGAAATCATCACCCAAACCCTGCCCGTTGTCGGTGCCAACATCGAGAAAATCACGCCGAACTTCTATAACCGGATGTTCGCTGCTCACCCGGAGCTCATTGCCGATACCTTCAACCGCGGTAACCAGAAGCAGGGTGCTCAGCAGAAGGCGCTGGCGGCATCCGTCGCTACCTTCGCAGCTACCCTGGTCGACCCAGATGCTCCCGCCCCGGAAGAACTGCTTTCCCGCATCGGCCACAAGCACATCTCCGTTGGCATCAAGCCGGAGCAGTACCCAATCGTACACAAGCACCTCTTCGATGCCATCGAGGAAATCCTCACCCCAGAGGTCTTTCAGGGAGCTGTCCGCGATGCGTGGGATGCCGTCTACCTGGAGATGGAGCGTGTTCTCATCAACTTCGAGAAGGGGCTCTATGACGACCTCGGTGTCGAAGCAGGCGATGTCTTCCGCGCCGCTCATGTCGTCTCTCGTGAAGAGCGCGGTGATGACGTCGCAGTGTTCTCCGTCAAGCTTGACGACGAACCCCCCGTTTCCTACCTCCCGGGACAGTACATCTCTGTGCGCCAGACCATGCCGGACGGCGCCGGCCAGCTACGGCAATACTCTCTGGTCGGCGGCGAGGAAGGTGTTCTGACCTTCGCGGTTCGTCGTGTCGATGCCTCCGAGGACCTGCCGGCTGGCGAAGTTTCCACACAGCTGTGGGAAAAGGTGCAACCGGGCGATGCCATCGAAATTTCTCTGCCTGCAGGTGACCTGGTGTTGGATACAAAGTCCGATGACCCGGTAGTGCTCATTTCCGCAGGTATTGGCGCCACCCCCATGATCGGCATGCTGGATGCCCTGGTGTCCGCCGACTCTAAGCGTGATGTTGTCGTCCTCCACGCGGACCGCGCCGAGAACACCGACGCACTGCGCGCAGAACGCAATAACGCAGTCTCTGCGCTAGCCAATGCCCGCCAGCAGGTGTGGTACGAGCCGGATTTGATGAATCTGGCTGATACGGAGCTGCCGGAGGGCGCTCAGTTCTACCTCTGTGGTGGCAATGGTTTCCTGCAGGCCATTCGCCAGCAGCTCGCCGATCGCGGCGTTGCTCGCGAAAACGTTCACTTCGAGCTGTTCAGCCCGAACGATTGGCTGCTCGACGCCTAACGCCACAACTGCGCCGTCGGCATAAAATCCATCGTCACAAATAAAGCCAAATGACCAGCCGCGATATATGCCCGGGCTGGTCATTTTTTCGGGTGTACATGGCAAGTCGGAGGGGACTAGCCATTTTTGAGTGTGCGTTATTTCTCGTTTTCGCTGTTTTTGTAAATCTTATAAAGCAGCACAATTGCAGTGATTAACAATGCAGGAATAATCAAAAGTACTGCAATAATGACGATCGAGAGTAAAATTTCACCGATTCCCATTGTAAAAATCACCTACTTTTTAATTTGAACGCAAGCGTAATTTCCCCAAACTCCGCCAACTAAAACTCGGCCGCAAAAACTGCTTTGATTATCAATATCTTCATTCAGCTCGAAACGGTGGCTTGTTCGGATCGGTGCACAATTTGGCCCCGCTTCTTTAGTTTTGCGGATTCCATTTTGATAGTATGCAATTTCAAATTTATCCACGCAGGCATTGCTGGGTGACGTACTGACGGTGTTGTAAGCAACACCCGCACTATCTACATGGTTACTCTTTCCGTTAACCGTGAGTGTGTTAGTGGCGCCAGCGCCACCGGGAGCCCAGGTTGTTCCGTCCGCACTTCTGAAGGTGCCAGTGATGTTTTTTTGAGGCGTTGGCGCGGTAGCTGTGGATTCGAGATGCCATTTAGCGGGTGCAGCATACGCGAAAGATGGTGTGAGTGACGTGAGCAGGATTGTAGCTACTCCAAAAAAAACTTTAGATGGTTTGCGCAAAGTTTGCCTTTCGGAAGAGTATTGGTGTGGTTCATAAATCACTAATAATACAAATGAGCCCTATTAGTGATATTAATTTTTTGAATTTCCACTGTCGCGAACGGTAGTCGATATAGCTGGAAAGTCAATAGTTTTGCTGGAAGGTAGCTAAATGGCTACCTTAATATTTGGGTAAGTGCGTGGATGGGCTACCTGTTGATATGGAACATTTCTACATTTATGGATAGGGGAGTCTGATAGCGGTTACATTGACTCTGACAACTCCGCAACAACCTCGCCCGCAGTTTGGTTCTCGCACTGAGAAAAAGCAATACCCGCCCATAAGTTGAGATATTCAGGGTCACCGGCCTGATTCGCGGCACCACGGATTGGCGTGGTCAAGTAGTGCAATTGCGGATAAAGTTCCGGCGCGACCCTAGAAAACGCCCGGGTAAACGTGTTCTCAATTGCCCGCGCGGGCTTGCCGGAAAAGGCGTGGGTCAAAACGGTGTCGCGCTCCGTGAGCTCACGCAATGCCCGTCGGTGCGTCTCCTTCGTACCCGCCTCTGCGGTGGTGAGGAACCGTGTGCCAACTTGTACAGCTGTCGCCCCAGCACCCAAAAGCTTGACGACGTCCTCTCGGTTACCCACCCCACCAGCGGCGATGATGGGTGCATCGGTAACTGCACACGCCTCGGTGGCTGCTTGGGCGAGCTCTTCTACAGAGGCCCCAATGTTGTCGGACGAGTCCTTGCCCTTCACGAATGCACGGTGCCCACCCGCGGCTAGTCCTTGCAGAACAATGCGATCAGCGCCAGCCGCAGCCGCCGCCCGCACCCCTTCAATTGAGGTCGCATTCAGCACCACTTTGCGGTCAGATTCCTTTACCCGAGCAATGACCTCTTTATCTGGATAGCCAAAGGTGAAGGAGACGAACTCCAGCGCACCGGGGTTGGGCAGAAAATCATCAGCGAGAATTGCCTCGACTTTCGCCGAGAAGTAGTCATCTGACCAGGTTGGAGCATCGGGCAAGTCGATGTCGAAGTGGTCTGCTGCCGGTGCTAAGTGGCCGCGAAACGTGGTCCACTGCGCAAGCTCCTCCTCGGAGGTTCCGCCACCGGCGTCAGCCGTGTTGGGGCAGAAGAGGTTGATGCCGAATCCTTTGCCGTCGTCAAGCAGCGCGCACGTCTGCCGTGCCTGTTCAGTGAGCTTTTCAACAGTGAGATAGCCGGCGGCAAGCGTGCCAACCCCACCAGCATTGGAAACTGCAGCGACGAGTTCGGGCGTGGATGGACCACCGGCCATCGGTGCCAAGATGATTGATGAGCGTCGTAGGTTTTCGGGTGATTGCGAGGTTGTGCTGCTCATAGGACGAGAGTAACACTAAGGCCGGATTCCCCCGTGTGGGAGAACCCGGCCAATGCCGACGAACGGCGTTGCGCAATAGACTCCGCGCTACCCGTTACCGCCTCAAGAACTACTTATTGTTCTCCGGCGGATCCAGCGGCATACCCTGGCCGGCGCGGTAGAACGGAATGTCCTGCGGTGCCAGCGGAGTCTTGCCGGCGATGAGGTCAGCGGCCTTTTCGGCAATCATCATGGTCGGTGCGTAGATATTGCCGTTGGTGATGCCCGGCATGACCGAAGCGTCAACCACGTAGAGGCCCTCGGTGCCGTGAACCTGCATGGTTTCCGGATCGACCACGGCCATCTCGTCGGAGGCCGGTCCCATCTTGCAGGTGCAGGATGGGTGCAGTGCGGTCTCGGCATCCTTGCGGACCCACTCGAGGATTTCCTCGTCGGTCTGCACGTCCGCACCCGGGGAAATCTCGCCGTCGGTGTACTCCTTCATTGCTGGAGTGTCCAGCAGCTTACGGGAGACCTTGACAGCCTCGACCCATTCACGACGGTCCTGATCAGTGGACAGGTAGTTGAACAGGATCGACGGCTTGACCTTGATGTCCGAGGAGGTGATGTGAACATGGCCACGGGCGTCCGAGTACATCGGACCAACGTGGAACTGGAAACCGTGCGGGCTATCGATCTTTGTGCCGTCGTAACGCATGGCCAGCGGCAGGAAGTGGAACATCAGGTTCGGGTAGGGCTCGTTGTCGTTGGAGCGGGCGAAACCGCCACCCTCAAAGTGCGACGTCGCCACCGGGCCCTTGTGGGTGAGCATCCACCACAGGCCAATGAACGGCCAACGCCACTTCTCCAGGTACGGCTGTGAAGACACCGGCTGGGTAGCGTTGTACTGAATGTAGACCTCCAGGTGGTCCTGCAGGTTCTCGCCGACGCCAGGCAGGTGCTTGACGACGTTCACTCCGGCGGCATTCAAGATTTTCTCATCGCCAATGCCGGAGACCTCGAGCAGCTGCGGAGAGTTGAAAGCGCCACCGCAGAGGATAACCTTGTCTGCTCGCACCTGGCGCGTGTGACCCTTCCAGGTGTACTCCACGCCGACGGCCTTGGTGCCCTCGAAGAGGATGCGGGTGGCTTCCGCGCGGGTGCGGAGCTCCAGATTCGGGCGCTGCAGGGCTGGGTGCAGGTATGCGCGAGCTGCGGAGAGACGACGGCCCTTGTCGATGTTCGCGTCGAAGGGGCCGAAGCCCTCCTGGCGGTAGCCATTGACGTCCGGGGTGTAGTTGTAGCCTGCCTGCTGCACAGACTTAAAGAAAGCCTTGAACAGCGGAGAATCGGCCGGACCGCGCTTCATGCGCAGCGGACCGTCGTGGCCACGGCGCGGGTCATCCTTGTCGGAGCCCAGCGCATTTTCCATGCGCTTGAAGTAAGGCAGAACGTGGTTCCAGCCCCAGTTCTCCAGCCCCTTGGTGTCGCCCCACTTGTCGTAGTCCATGGGGTTACCGCGCTGGTAGATCTGGCCGTTGATGGAGGAGGAACCGCCGACGACCTTGCCGCGGGCGTGGTAGATACGGCGACCGTTCATCTCCGGTTCCGGCTCGGATTCGTACTTCCAGTCGTAGTACTTGTTGCCGATTGGGAAGGAGAATGCCGAAGGCATGTGAATGTAAAGGTCCCAGAGGGAGTCCATGCGGCCGGCCTCGAGTACGAGCACCTGCTGAGTGTGGTCTGCGGACAGCCGGTTAGCCAGCACAGAGCCGGCAGAGCCCGCGCCAACGATGACGACGTCGCGGTGTTCGACTGTGGTGTTGCCATTCTTTTTACCGAAGTTGAAGACAGCCGGGAAAGCTCCCATGTTCTGGTGTACCTCCGTAGGTTGTGTACCGATGTGTATCGGAATGGTTTTCAAGGACTGCGATAAGCCTCAAGTGATATTTAAAGGCGTACCCTATATATCGATATTGAAATAAGTGGCCGGAGGCGTATCTCAAATCCCCTTCACAGATATAGAATGGCATACAATTGACATTCAATTCCAGTTGGAATGATTTTCAACGCCGTGAAAACTAGGTAAAGATGCAGGTAATGGTGTTGATATTGGGGTTAAGGAATTCTTCTGAATCGATTCTAAGACTTGAGGGATTATTCAAACTAGGTATGCTGGATTAGTTCCCGAATCTGAAGGATTTTCCTATGTCTGATACTCCGTCAACTGAGAAGGTAACGGAGGAAAAATCTGGATCGTCGCAAGAAATGCAGCGATCGCAGTCGGTCCCTCCACAACAAGCGCAAGCGAGTGCGACCTCTGAGCCTGAGGTCAACTGGCCTGTATTTATTATTTCAGGCGTTGGTATTCTCGCCATTGCCCTGTGGGCTATTTTTGCCCCGGACAATGCAGCGGACACCCTAGCTGGCATTGTCGCCTGGGTATCGAAGAACTTCGGTTGGTTCTATATCGTGACCGCGACGGTGGCAGTGCTCTTCATGCTCTACATCGCCATCTCGCGAACGGGGCAGATTAAGCTCGGTCCCGATCACGCCAAACCTCAGTTCGGCCTGTTTTCTTGGGCCTCTATGCTCTTTGCCGCAGGTATCGGCATTGACTTGCTCTTCTTCTCGGTAGCAGAGCCGGTGGCACAGTACTATGGCCCGCCGACCGGAGATGCGGAGACCATCGAAGCCGCGCGTCAGGCAGTCGTCTTTACGCTCTTCCACTACGGCGTGACCGGTTGGGCGCTCTACGCGCTGATGGGCATGGCATTCGGCTACTTCGCTTACCGCTTGAACATGCCACTGACCATTCGCTCGGCGCTCTACCCAATCATTGGCAAGCGCATCCACGGCCCCGCTGGTGAAGCGGTCGAAATCGCAGCGATGCTCGGTACCGTTTTCGGTGTCGCAACTTCGCTGGGTATCGGCGTCGTCCAGCTGAATTACGGCCTGCGCGTGCTGTTCGGGGTGGAGGAGAGTACGTCCTGGCAGATTGCGCTAATCGTGGTGGCGGTATCAGTGGCTATCGCATCTGCCGTCTCGGGCGTTGACAAGGGAATTCGTCGTCTCTCGGAACTCAACGTTGGCCTGGCCATTTGCCTGATGCTCTACATCCTGGTCACTGGTCGCACGGCGTTCCTGTTTGACGCCCTGGTGATGAACGTCGGCGAGTACGTCTCCAAGTTCCCGTCCATGACTATGGATACCTACGCCTTCTCGGGTGCACAGGAATGGTTGAACTCCTGGACTCTGTTCTTCTGGGCTTGGTGGGTGGCCTGGGCTCCATTCGTCGGTTTGTTCCTGGCCCGTATTTCCCGTGGCCGTAGCCTGCGCCAGTTTGTCGTCGGCACGCTGACCATTCCATTCCTCTTCGTCCTGATGTGGGTGTCGGTGTTCGGTAACTCGGCGCTGGACCTGGTTATCAATGGCGATTCGGAGTTTGGCCAGACGGCACTGGATTACCCGGAGCGTGCCTTCTACCTGCTGCTGGAGCAGTACCCGGCGCCGATGATGGTGGCTGCAGTCGCATCTCTGATTGGCCTGTTGCTCTACATCACCTCGGCGGACTCGGCGGCACTGGTGATGAGTAACTTCACTTCGAAGATCACCGACACACAGCAGGACGGCAAGAAGTGGACCCGGATTTTCTGGGCTGTCGTGGTCGGTGTGCTGACCATCTCGATGCTCTATGTCGGCGGTATTCCGACACTGCAGTCGGCAACGATTGTGATGGGTCTGCCGTTTGCCTTTGTCATCTATCTGGTGATGTATGGCCTGTTTAAGTCGCTGCGACTGGAGCTGTTGCAACAGGATTCGACACGTCGAGCCCTCCACGGGGCGATGTCGGGCCGCGCCGTGGATGGCCAACAGGGTGACTGGCGCAATCGACTTGCCCGCTCCATGTCCTTCCCGGGCAAGAAGCCAGTCATGCGCTACCTCGACCGAGTGGTGCAGCCCGCACTTGAACAGGTGGCAGATGCTATCAGGGAACGTGGCGGTGAAGTGACGCTGCACCGTGAACCAGCAGAAGAAGTCGGTATTGACCAGATTGACCTGCAGGTCGGATTCGGCGAGGAGATGAGCTTCCGCTACCAGGTCTATCCGGTTGAACACTTGACGCCGTCTTTTGCTGGCCTGGTACACCTGGACAGTGATGCTGATATTTACTACTACCGCCTCGAGGTCTTCACGCTGACCGGTTCGCTCGGCTACGACGTCTATGGCTACACCCAAGAGCAGCTGATTTCCGACGTCCTCGACCTCTACGAACGGCACTTGGAGTTTTTGCACATGCAGTCTGATCTCCCGGGCACCTCAGATCTGTCCGATAATGCCGAACCTGTCCGCGAATGGTCTGATGACTACGCCAAGGAGGATTCCTAAATGACCTTTAAGCCTTCAACTACTGATAAGGCCCTCGCACCCGAGACCGCCAAATCCCACGAAGGCGCGGCCACGCTGTTTATCGACGGCACCTGGTCCGCTGCAGCCGCTGGCAACACTCGCACTATCGAGTGCCCGGCCGATGGCTCTTTCATCGCCGAAGTTGCGGAAGCAGATGCGACCGACACCGAGCGCGCCATCGCCGCCGCCGACGCCGCTTTCCGACGTACCGGGGAAGGTTCCTGGGCATCCTGGAGCACAGCTGAGCGCAGCAAGTTGGTACTCGACATCGGTGCTGCCATCAGGCAGCGCAAGGACGAATTTGCCTGGGCAGAGGCCATGGATACCGGTAAGCGCCTGCCAGAGGCGGCAGCCGATATGGATGACATCATCGCCTGCTTTGAGTACTTCGGGAAGCTTGCAGGCAATGATGCCGGTCGTCTCGTGGATGCGGATGACCCGACCGTCGTCGCGCGCATTGTGCGTGAACCCGTCGGTGTCTGTGGCCTGATCACGCCGTGGAACTACCCACTGCTGCAGACCGCATGGAAGGTCGCACCGTGCCTGGCCACGGGCAATACCTTTGTGCTCAAGCCGGCGGAGCTGACTCCGCACACAGCAATTCTGCTCATGCACGTTATCGATGACCTGGGTGTTCCGGCGGGCGTTGCCAACCTCATCACCGGCGCTGGCGCCGAAGCGGGCGCACCGCTGTCCTCTCATCCGAAGGTGGACATGGTCTCCTTCACCGGTGGTCTTGCCACTGGCAAGATTATTGCTGGTGAAGCAGCCAAGTCCGTGAAGAAGGTCGCACTTGAGCTCGGCGGCAAGAACCCGAACATCATCTTCGCCGACGCCGACTACGAAGCCGCTTTGGACAATGCCCTCAATGCTGCGTTCCTGCATTCCGGTCAGGTGTGCTCGGCGGGCGCTCGCTTGATTGTGGAGGAGTCCATCGCCGAGAAGTTCGTCGACGATCTGGTTGAGCGCGCCGGGCACATCCAGCTCGGCGGTCCACTCGATGAGAAGGCCGAGACCGGTGCGCTGATTTCGAAGCAGCACCTGGATAAGGTCGCGGCATACGTCGATCGGGCGCGTGAGCAGGGCGCTCGCGTGCGCGTTGGCGGCGAGATTGCCACCGGCGCCACCGCTGACGGTTCCGCCTCGCTTGCCGACGGCTACTTCTACCTCCCAACCGTGATTGACCAGGTCACCCGCGAAATGGACTGCGTTCACGACGAAGCCTTTGGCCCGGTGGTGACGGTGGAGACCTTCACCACGGTTGACGAGGCCATCGAGATTGGCAACGACACCGAATATGGCCTGGCCGGTGCGGTGTGGACATCCGACCGCGAGGTTTCTGAGCGCGTTTCCCGCGAGCTGCGTCACGGTACCGTCTGGATCAACGACTTTGGCCCCTACCTGCCACAGGCCGAATGGGGTGGCTTTGGTCAGTCCGGTATTGGTCGCGAGCTGGGCCCGACCGGCCTGGAAGAGTACACCGAAGCCAAGCTGGTCTACGAGAATACAGCGCCGGCTGTTACCGGTTGGTTCGAGGATCGTCGTTAAATAACTCGGCACAAGCCCGAGCAAAAATACGGGAAAACGACCCATCGGCCGTTATACTCACCGATTGAAAAAATCGACTCTGCGCACAACTGCGATAAAGGTTTGCAGTTGTGCGCATTTTGTTCTCTAAAGGACATCTGCCGTGAACGCTTCTACTAGCTCTGACATTGCCAGTTCTGCTGCTCCCCAGACCTTCACGCGGAGGCAGCATGCTATCGCCTGGGCGGTTCACGGGTTCACGCTGACCGGTTTGGTGTGGGCAACGCTGGCGGTAGTGGCGCTTCTCGACGGCAAGCCGGAATGGATGTGGCTCTGGCTGGGTATCGCGCTTGTCGTCGACGGTGTCGATGGCAACATGGCGCGTAAGCACCACATCAAGGAAGTCGTGCCCTGGTTTAACGGTGCGGTGGTGGACAATATTGTCGACTACCTCACGTGGACGGCCATTCCTGCAGCGTTCATGGTTATGTACCTGCCGCTGGGGCCACGTCCGCTGGCGATTTTCCTGGCCATCGTAGTGTTGGTCTCCTCGATGTTCTGTTATGCCAACGAAGCCGCCAAGTCTGGGGACTACTACTTTGTGGGCTTCCCGGCGGCGTGGAATATTGTGGCAGTCCTGCTATGGGTGTGGAATGCGCCGATGGCAGTGTGTATCGCCGCAATCGTTATCTTCAGCACAATGACGCTGGTACCGCTGCACTACACGCACCCGTTCCGCGTGCAACGCGGCAAGGTGGGCAACATTGCTGCAACGTTTGTCTGGATTGTCACGACAGGCCTGCTTATCGCAATTGTGACGAAAGCGGCGTCGTTAAGCCTGACGGTGAGCCATGCGATGGTGGCCGTCAACGTTGCCGCCGGTGCGTGGCTGATTGTCGGTGGTGTGCGTCGCTCGTTTACCGGCCGGTAGCGGCGGGTAGTTGGTGCAGGATTGTGTGGATGAGGCGGTCGCGTAGCCAGCGGATGAATTCGACGGCGAAGGCGCCCACGATCATGGCGATGACGAATGCGGTGACCCACACGGGATAGTCGCGGCCGTTGAACCAGAAATAGACATACGGCGAGATAAAAGTCACCAGTGTGACCAGCAGTCCCAGCATTCGGCGCCAGAATGAGCTGCCGGTGAACATCTCCACAATTCCCCAGGTGTAGGGGATTGCCGTGATGATGTCGATAGTCCAGAGCACCCAGACATTGCCGTGGAAGCCGGGGACAAAAACTACTGGTAGCGCGCGCAGAGATGAGTAAATCAGCACCACCAGATACGCGAGCACCTTGGGGTTGTAGAGCAGCCGCCAGATCAGGTTGCGCTCAATGAGGTTCGCCCCGACTTTGCGCAGCGCATGCAGATTTTTGCTCTCCATCACCAATGTGTTGGTGCCTTCGAGCAGGTACGCCAGCAGTTTTTGCTGCTCATGCGTGCCATGTGCCCACGCGTGCACTAGCGCAGTCGGCGAGAGTGCAATGGGAACAAGCGGTTCGCCGCGGCGCTTCAGTGCGTCGGGAACCTCCAGGATGTCGTCGTTGAGCTTGTCGACGGCCAGTGCTGGGCCCACCACGTGCACCAGGTCATCACCGAGGATTGCGCGCACCTTGTCCACGTCGCTTTTGGGAAGCGAGCTGAGCCACAGTAGCTGCCTGGAAGACACTGCCATGCGAAGCGCGGTGCCCAGCGCCTCGGCGGCATCATCGATGGCGTAAAAGTTCTGTGTGTTGGTGTGGGCGAGTGAACGCAAGCTGTCGATTATTACGGCATTTTTGGCGTTGAGCTCGCTGAGTCGAGCGACGCCGGAGATTTCGACGACCTGCTCCGCGTCGATGGCGAATGTCCGGGTAAAAGGCAGATCGATTATGGAGCGCAGCACAAGGAATCGCTGTATCGGGGTCATCGCGAAACTTTTTGCACTCACAACTTTCCACACTGCCACAAAGTGGAACTCGGAGTGGTGAATCCTTCCTGGACGACAGTGTTATATACGGTTCGGTCTGTCTAGTGGGGGGTGCGGTTATCCTGCAAAAACGCAATAAACTTGGACTTTTCTCTGCGTATAAAGTAGTTTCCTAAACACCAGATAGACAGGTCTGTCCACAAAACTTAGGAGAACTACTTTCATGCTCATCTCAGGACTAGCGCTGGGCGCCGTGCTCGGCTTTGTTATGCAGCGAGGACGTTTCTGCGTCACCGGTTTCCTGCGCGATATCTTCACTCAGCGCAGCTGGCGCGGCTTCGTCGCCTTGCTGATTGTTATTTCCGTCCACGCCATCGGCCTGGCCGCACTGACCAGCGCCGGCGTGATTACTCCCGAATACAACGAACTGGCACCGGTGGCCGTTATCGTCGGTGGCGTTATCTTCGGGCTGGGTATCGTCCTGGCCGGTGGCTGTGCCTCGGGTACCTGGTACCGCTCCGGTGAGGGCCTGATCGGCTCTTGGATCGCACTGGTCTTTTACGCCCTATCCGCTGCTGCTATGAAGACGGGCTTCCTGGGCGGCCTGCAGAATTCCCTGAAGGACCGCACCGTTGGCCTGACCAGCATTCATGCCTCTCTCGGCATTAGCATTTGGCCATTGGTCATCGCTCTCAGCGCCCTGACGGCATTCCTCGCCGTTCGCTACCTGCGCGAAGAATTCTCCGGCCCGCGCCCGGTCACTCTGGCGCCACGCAAGACCGGTCTCGCGCATATCCTGGCTGAGAAGCCCTGGCACGTGTACGCCACCGCCGCTATCGTCGGCGCGCTCGGCGTTCTGGCTTGGCCACTGTCCGCCGCCACCGGCCGCAACGATGGCCTCGGCATCACGACTCCGTCCTCCAACCTTGCCAACTACGTTGTCACTGGTGACACCGAGCGTTTCGACTGGGGCGTCCTCCTCGTCCTCGGCATCCTCGTTGGCTCCTTCATCGCCGCCAAGGCATCCGGCGAATTCCGTCTCCGCGTCCCGGACGCCACCCAGGGCGCCCGCTCGGTAGTCGGCGGCATCTTCATGGGTGTCGGCGCTGCGTGGGCCGGCGGCTGCACCGTCGGTAACGGCATGGTCCAGACGTCGCTGTTCAGCTACCAGGGTTGGCTTGCGCTGGCATCCATCGCCGCAGGTGTCGCTATCGCCGCCAAGCTTTGGCTGAAGCCGTCCGCGCCTTCGCTTAACGACGTCCCGAGCGCCCCTTCCACCACCAACGACACGGCGGTATCGGCAACTGCTCCGGTCGCTTCGGCTGCTACTTCTCCTGTGTCCCTGCCGGGTAGCGAAGGTGCCGGTGCCGCTGGCACCGAGGCCTCCCCGCTGGCGGGTGCCTTTGCTGTCGCTCCGGTGGCGTTGCTCGACCGGAGCGTCGTAAAGCAGGATGACGGCAAGCTAAAGCCGCTGGGTGGCGGGCGTTATGAGCTCGACACCGTCGGCGCGGTGTGCCCATTCCCGCTGATCGAGGCCAAGGATGCAATCAACAAGATTGAGGTCGGCGAGGAGCTGGTGATTCCATTCGACTGCACCCAGGCCACGGATGCGATTCCGCGCTGGGCTGCGAAGGATGGCCACGAGGTCACCAACTTTGAGCAGACCGGTGAGGCCGGCTGGACGATTTCCGTCCGCCGAGGGCGATAAGTCCTGGTGTCGTTAGGGGAGCGTCGGTAGGGTGAGGGCATAGATTGATTGACATCAGCAACAAAGGAGCTTGACCATGGCAAAGAATATCCGACCACTTAATGCGCTTGTAGCCGCAGGTGCCGCCAGCGTGCTTGCGCTGGCCGGTTGCTCCTCCGATGATTCGACTAATACCGAAGCAAGCAGCACTGTTAGCGAGACCAGCTCGTCGGCAACGGCAACCAGCTCTGAGGACACGGACGACATGGATGACATGGACGATGCCGATGACCACGGTGAGCACGGCGACCACGGTGAGCACGGCAATCATGATGACGATGCAATGGCAGGCCATAATCACCCGGCCGATGGCGGCCCGGCTCCTGAGGGAATGGTTCCGGCTGACAACGCGAAGTTCCCGGTCGGTAGTGAAGTGAAGGTTCTGGCTGATCACATGCCGGGCATGAAGGGGGCAGAAGGCAAGGTTGTTGGTGTTTTCAACACCACCACGTACTCCGTGTCCTACACTCCGACCGATGGCAGTGAACCGGTGAAGGATCACCGTTGGGTTGTTCATGAGGAGCTGGAGAACCCAGGCGAGGCTCCGCTTGCCGACGGCTCCGAGATCACCATCAACGCTGAGCACATGGCGGGCATGAAGGGTGCCAAGGGCACTGTTGATTACTCCACCCAGGAGCCGGTCTACATGGTTGATATCGACGAAGATGGCATGACCATGAAGAACCACAAGTGGGTTACGGAGAGCGAGCTCGCACCGGAGGACTAACTAGTTAGGCTTAGTCCGCCACTTCTAGGTTGGTTGCTTCGGGCCGGTTGCTTCGGCCTAACTCAATCCATTAAAACCGGGTATCACGCAGGAAGCGTGGTGCCCGGTTTTTTATGCTTCGCGCCTATGCTCGTGTCCAAAAGCCTTCGGGTAGCGCGTGGTCCGACTGTGAGGGGCGGAGACGGCGGGGACGGGGCCGGGGCCGGCGAGGGGAGGGGCGGTCGGCCACTTGTCGATGAGCTATTCACCTGTCGATGCGCTATAGCGTGGCCATCAGTGAATAACGCATCGACAAGTGCTCAGGTAGACCCCACAACGTGCGCATAAGTGGCGGAAAACCATCGATAAGACAAGGGAAGTCATCGACAGGTCACGGAAAACCATCGATAAGTCGGCAACACCAGTGCGCCTGCTCAGCCCACTCAGCCCCGAAGCTGGTATTAATTCGCCGCGTACCTGCATTGGCACTTTCTTAATCAGAAGTGCATTCGCGCATCTCTAAGCGCATAACCCCAGTTCAGTCGGGTGTTAAAAAAGCGTTAATAGGTGCCCGCCGCAGTAGGTATGGGTGTTTTATAACTGTCATGTTCGTAGACATTTTGCTTCTTCTACTCACCGTCGCGGCCTTCCTGCTACTGCAGGGCTGCGCAAAGGCGGTGAAGAAACTATGACGTGGGAATTGATCGGCGGCGCCATTTTAGGTTTGGCGGCATTGGGCTATGTCCTGGTCGCCCTGATTGATCCGGAGCGATTCTCGTGAGCAACGTCATTATGGGATTTGTCCCGGTAATCATCGTGATGGCCGCACTGGCCATCCTTTACATCCCGCTCGGCAATTACATGGGGCGGGTATTCACCACTGATAAGCACTTGGGTGTTGAGCGCGGTTTCTACCGCGCCATCGGTGTGCGCCCAGAGGCCAACCAGCACTGGACAAAGTACACCGCCAGTGTGTTGAGCTTCTCCGCTGTCAGCGTCATCTTCGTCTACCTGCTGCAGCGAATGCAGCAGTGGCTACCGCTCAACCACGGCAAGGGCCCAGTCTCCCCGGACCAGGCGTGGAACACCGCGGTGTCGTTTACCACCAACACCAACTGGCAGTCCTACTCCGGTGAAGAAGCCATGACAGTGCTAACCCAGATGGCTGGCCTGGCAGTTCAGAACTTCGTCTCCGCCGCAGTCGGTATTGCAGTGGCGGTGGCGCTGGTTCGAGGCCTGGCCAACCGTCACGGTGACGGCAACATCGGCAACTTCTGGGTAGATCTGACTCGTACCGTCCTGCGAGTGCTGCTGCCCATCGCCGCTATTGGTGCAATTCTGCTGATTTCGCAGGGTGCCATCCAGAATTTCTCGGCCCCACAGACTATCCAGACTGTCACCGGCGGCAGCCAGACTATCCCGGGCGGTGCCGTGGCATCGCAGGAGGTCATCAAGGAATTGGGCACCAACGGCGGTGGCTACTTCAACGCCAACTCCGCGCATCCATTTGAAAACCCGAATGCGTGGACCAACATGCTGGAAATCTTCCTTATCCTGTTGATTCCGGTCTCGTTGACCAGGGCATTCGGTGTCATCATCGGTGACAAGCGTCAGGGCTGGGCAATTCTGTCCACCATGGCGGTGCTCTACTTCATCTCTCTGGCTGTCGTTATGTCCAGCGAGACTGCGCTGCAGACCTTCCAAGGTGGCGGCATGGAGGGCAAGGAAATGCGCTTTGGCGTGCTGCCGAGTTCCTTCTTTGCGGTGACCACCACCATGACGTCGACAGGCGCGGTGGACAGCTTCCACTCCAGCTACTCACCACTGGCAGGCGGGATGCTCATGCTGAACATGCTGCTGGGTGAGATTAGCCCTGGCGGTGTGGGCTCCGGTCTCTACGGCATGCTCATCATCGCCATCCTGACCGTGTTCATCGCCGGCCTGATGGTTGGCCGTACGCCGGAATACCTGGGCAAGCGCATTGGTGTTTCGGAAATTACCAAGGTCTGCCTCTACATCCTGGTCATGCCAGTGCTGGTGCTGGCAGGTGTCGGTATCTCCACCATGCTGCCGTCGACGCTGGACTCCGTGTCCGCTGATGGACCGCACGGTTTCTCCGACCTGATTTATGCCTTCACCAGTGCGTCCAACAACAATGGTTCGGCATTCGCGGGCTTCGGTGCCGATACCCCGTGGTTCAACATGAGCCTCGGTTTCGCCATGCTGTTTGGTCGCTTTCTTCCAATTGTCATGGTGCTGGGTCTGGCTGGTGACTTCGCCAAGCAGCGACCAGCCGCCGAGACCGCTGGCACCCTGCCAACTCACCGACCGCAGTTTGTCGGCCTGACCGTTGCCATCGCAATCATCGTCAGCGCCCTGACCTTCCTACCAACCCTCGTCCTTGGCCCGCTGACGGAGGCCCTGTCATGAGCAAGAATTCCAACGCATCTTCCGCATTTTCTCCCAGCGCACTGAAAGCGGCTCTGCCGCTGGCGCTGAGCAAGATGAACCCGCGCCAGCTCATCGCCACCCCTGTGATGTTCCTGGTCGAAGTCGGTGCCGCATTTACGCTGGTCCTAGCCATTGCGCACCCGTCGCTGTTCAGTATTTCCATCACAGTGTGGCTGTGGTTGACGGTACTTTTTGCAACGCTGGCGGAAGCCGTCGCTGAGGGCCGCGGCAAGGCACAGGCGGAATCGCTGCGCGCTTCGCGCACCACCTCTGATGCCTTCAAGCTCAACAACGGTGCCAACGCCGCTGCAGCACTGGAGAACCCAGCCGCGCAGACCACCAAGGTCGCGGCCACGGATCTGGTTCCGGGCGACATCGTCATCGTCTCCGCCGGCGAGCCGATTCCCGCCGATGGTGACGTGATCGTCGGCGCTGCCAGTGTCGATGAGTCCGCCATTACCGGTGAGTCCGCGCCGGTCATCCGCGAGGCCGGCGGTGATCGCTGCGCGGTCACCGGTGGTACGCGCGTGCTTTCCGACGCCATCGCCATCGAGGTCACCACCATGCCCGGTGAGAGCTTCATGGATCGCATGATCGGTCTGGTCGAAGGCGCACAGCGCAAAAAGACCCCGAACGAGTTGGCACTTGGTTCCCTGCTGCACGTGTTGACCCTGATCTTCCTCATGGTCGTCATTGCACTTGCACCAATGGCTGTCTTCAACGGCGCTGAGCAGGACCCATTGGTCCTGGTCGCACTGCTGATCTGCCTGATCCCGACCACTATCGGCGCGCTGCTATCCGCTATTGGTATCGCCGGTATGGACCGACTGGTTCAGCACAACGTGTTGGCCATGTCGGGCCGTGCGGTTGAGGCCGCCGGTGACGTTGCCACGCTGCTGCTAGACAAGACCGGCACCATCACCTTCGGTAACCGCCAGGCCGCGGAGTTTTCCGAGGTCGGCGACACCACGCACGCTGAATTGGTACACGCCTGCCAACTTTCTTCGCTTGCCGACGAAACCCCCGAGGGCCGCTCCATTGTCGAGCTCGCGGAAACCGAATCGAATGAACGCATCGACGAATCCGTCTATACCAATGCGACCTTCATTCCCTTTACCGCTCAGACTCGTATGAGTGGTATCGAGTTCCCCGCTACCGGCGGCGAGAAGAACCGCAAGGTAGTCAAGGGTGCCGCAACGGAGATTGTGAAGCTGATGAAGTGCATCGGTGCCACCGTGCCGCCCGAAGTCGATGGCATTGTCCAGCGCATTTCAGAAGCGGGCGGTACCGCGCTGGTGGTCGCCGAGGTATTTGGCGGCGACGAAGTAACCAGCGGTGAGTCCGGACGAGTGCTGGGTGTTATTTATCTCAAGGACGTCGTTAAGCCTGGCATGCGTGAGCGTTTTGATCAGCTGCGTGAAATGGGCATTCGTACCGTCATGATCACGGGCGACAATGCGGTGACGGCGCATGCGATTGCGAAGGAGGCCGGTGTCGACGATGTGCTCGCTGAGGCCACCCCGGAGCAGAAGCTAGAGTTGATCCGCAAGGAGCAGTCGAAGGGACGCCTGGTCGCCATGACCGGTGACGGCACCAACGATGCACCGGCATTGGCGCAGGCAGATGTGGGCGTGGCAATGAACACTGGTACGTCGGCGGCGAAGGAAGCGGCCAACATGGTGGACCTGGATTCGGACCCGACCAAGCTCATTGACGTGGTGGGAATTGGCAAGCAGTTGTTGATTACCCGCGGTGCGCTGACCACCTTCTCCATTGCCAATGACGTGGCGAAGTACTTCGCCATCATTCCAGCCATGTTCGTCACGGTGCTGCCTGGCCTGGACAAGCTCAACATCATGAACCTGCACTCGCCGGAAAGCGCCATCCTGTCTGCGGTGATCTTCAACGCGCTCGTGATTGTCGCCTTGATTCCACTGGCTCTCAAGGGCGTGAAGTACCGCGCTGGTTCCGCAGCATCGCTGCTGAGCCGCAATCTGCTCATCTTCGGTGTCGGTGGCATCATCGCACCGTTTATCGGCATCAAAATTATTGACCTCCTGCTCTCTGGAGTGTTCGGGATGTAAGTGCCTTGGCCTCGCGCCGAAAGGCGCAGCCGGCACACAGCACTTGGCATCTCGCAACATGTGAAAAGAATCGAGAAGGACATGAACAAGAACTTTCGGTTGGTATCCACCACAATCAAGGCATACTTGCTGCTCACCGTGGTTATCGGCCTGCTGTACCCAGCCGCAATCTGGGTAGTGGGGCGAATCTGGTCCGATAACGCTGATGGCTCGATGATGTATGACTCCGCAGGCAAGGCCCAGGGCTCGGAGCTCATTGCCCAAGAAGTGACAAAGCCGGGATTTTTCTACCCGCGCCCGTCTGCTGCGGGGGATAATGGCTACGACGCGATGTCGTCTTCGGCATCGAACGTGTCGCCGTATAGCAAGGAGTTCCAGGCTGAAATCGAACAGCGCCGCACCGATGTCGCTGCCCGCGAGGGCATCGACCCGGCCCAGGTACCGGTGGAGGCAGTCACCGCCTCCGGTTCCGGTCTGGATCCGCATATCTCCGAGAAGTACGCACAGCTGCAAGCACCGCGTGTGGCTAAGGAACGCAACCTGCCACAGGCAGAGGTTGAGCGTTTAATCTCGGAAAATAGTGAGAAAGCAATCACGGAACAGGGCTCGCAGGAAGGTGGGCAACTGGTCAACGTCGTAAAGCTCAACGCCGCGCTGGCAAACGGACAGTGAGCATCCTGCGATTGGGCAAGGTATGGCAAGTAAAGGTCTGTAAGAAATGGCCAAGCGAGGAAAACTGAAGGTCTACCTGGGGTTTGCCCCGGGTGTGGGGAAGACGTGCGCCATGCTCAATGAAGGCCACGATCTGTATTCCCGTGGGCACGAGGTGGTCGTTGGCCTGGTGGAACACCATGGGCGTGAGCGCACGAAGAAGCTCATTGAGGGCCTGCCGGTGCTGGATTGTCGTGAGGTGAGCTACCACGGCAATACCTACCGTGAGCTCGACGTGGACGCGATTATCGCGGCGCGCCCTGAGGTCGCTCTTGTCGATGAGCTCGCGCACACCGTCGTCACCGAGGAACCGGGCAACGAATTCGTTCAGCAACGCAAGCGCTGGCACGACGTTTACCAGCTTCTCGACGAAGGCATCGATGTCATCTCGACGATGAACATCCAGCATTTGGAATCGCTTAACGACGTCGTTGCGGCCGTCACCGGCGTGCGCCAGATGGAGACGGTACCCGACCGTGTCCTGCGCGATGCGGACGAGATTGAGCTCATCGACTTGAGCCCGGACGCCCTGCGCATCCGCCTGTCTCGCGGTGAGATTTACCAAAAGGAGCAGGCGGAGCTGGCGCTGCGCAAGTACTTCCGCCCGGGCAACCTCAGCGCCCTGCGTGAGCTGGCTCTTTTGTGGCTGGCTGACAAGGTCGAGGAGGTCCTGGACGCTTACCGCGAAGACGAGGAGATCGACGACCACTGGACCACGCGTGAGCGCGTCGTGGTGGCCGTGCGCGATGATGAGAACGCGGAGTCAATGATTCGCCGCGGTGCCCGCATGACCGGGCGCGTGGCCGGCCGCGAGATGATTGTCGTGCACATTACCGGCGAGGACGACGGCCTTGACCGCGGATATTTGCGTCGGCTGCGCAAGCTGCAGGATCTCACCGAATCGCTCGGTGGGCAGTGGCGCACCATCGTCGGTGATGACGTGCCGGGAATTCTGCTGGAATTCTCCCGCACTGTCAATGCATCGCAGCTGGTCATCGGCTCGGAGCGAGGACTGCGGCGCTATGTGGGGTTGAGTACATCGCAGAGGATTATTGACCAGTCCGGGCCGATTGACGTGCACATTATCTCCAGCTCATCGGAGAAAAAGGCTAAGCGCCGCAGCGAGTTTCAGTCCCGTTTTTCCCGGCCGCGTCGCGTGACCGGTTGGGTGTTAGCGCTGGTCGGGCCGGTGCTGCTGACTCTGCTGCTGCATCAGTTGGACACCGGTCCGGAGTTTTTGGGCGTGCTGCTGTTGACCTACCTGATGCCGGTAGTCTTCGCGGCCATGGCCGCAGGTCTAATCCCGGCGCTGGCCGCCGTCGTAGTGGGCTCGCTGCTTGCGAACTGGTATTTCACCGACCCGACGTACACGTTGACCATCACTGAACCAGCCAGCCTGATTCAGATTGTGCTCTTCGGCGTGATTGCCGCTGCCGTGGCAACGGTGGTGGAGCGTTCCGAGCGCCGCCGCGAGATGGCCGACCGCAGCCTGCACCAGGCAGTGGTCATGTCGGAACTGGCGCACGGCGTGGTTCATGACGGCGACAACATGTCGAACCTGGTCCACAGCCTGGCGGATACGTTCTCCATGGAGCGCGTGGATGTTGAGCGCTACTCCTCAGAGCGCAAGAAGTGGCTTCCGATTGTCACCACCGCCGAGCACGGTCTATCCGAGCCCTGGCCCTCCGAGCTGCCGATGACCAAGGTGACTTCCGGCGATGACCTGCGTTTTGTGCTCAGTGGCCGTGAACTCACCGCAGCTGAGACCGCCATGATTGCCGCGCACGGCTCGCGCATCCGTGCGCTGATGGACATGGAGGAAATTGCCGCCATGCGCCGCGCCACCGCCGCCCTCGAGGCTGGCAACCGCGTGGGCAGCGCGGTGCTGACCGCCGTTTCACACGACCTGCGCACACCGCTGGCCAGCATTAAAGCGGCCGTGTCCAGCATGAATATGGAAGACATCGAGCTTGACGACGAATCGCGGGAAATTCTCATGGAGACAATTGAAAGCTCCGCGGATCGTCTCGAGGTTGTCATTGGCAACCTGCTCGATGCCAGCCGCATTGATTCCAACAGCAAGCGTGTGGATAGTGTGCCGGTTAGCGTCTCCGATGTTGTGGACGCGGTATGTGCGGAGCTGCCGGAAGCCGCAGGTCACATCGACCGCGATATTGACCATGACGCCTGCATGGTGGAAGGCGATCCGGGGCTTATCCAGCGCATTGTTTCCAACATCGTCATCAACGGTCGTCAGTACGCACCGGAGTCGAGCCTGACCATTCGTACGCGGCCCAGCGAGCGCGGTGTGCGCGGTCCCGCCGACATGCCGGTTATGGGCTCGCTGGGTGCTATCGCTGCGAGCGCATGCATAGACATTTTGATCATTGACCACGGTAAGGGCATCCCGGAGGATAAGTTGGAGGAGATTTTTCAACCGTTCCAACGCCTTGGCGACTACTCGGCACAATCTCAGGGCCTTGGTCTGGGACTTGCCGCCGCCTCGCGTTTTGCCGACGCCATGGGAGGCGCCATCCGCGCCGAACAGACACCCGGCGGCGGTGCTACCTTCGTGCTGACGTTGCCGCGTGCAATGGGCGAGAGAAAGTAGGATTCCATGAATCTCAGTTCAGGACAACCCGCTGGTCAGGCGGGCAACAAACCCGGGCGAAAGATACTCATCGTCGAGGATGATGTCGCCATGGCCCGCACTGTGCTTGTCAGTTTAAAAGCCCGCGGTTACGAGCCACGTGTCGCGCAAACGGCGACGCGGGCGTTAGCCGCGGTCAGCGAGTGGAAGCCCGACGCCGTTCTCCTGGATCTGGGCTTGCCCGATGTCAGTGGCCTGGAAGTTCTGCGTTCTTTGCGCAGGTGGAGCGATATTCCAGTGCTGATTGTCTCCGCGCGTCACGACGAGGCGGGGAAAATCAACGCCCTCAATGAAGGGGCCGATGACTACGTCACCAAGCCTTTCTCGATGGGGGAGTTGTTGGCTCGGCTGCGTTCAACCATGCGGCGTGCCAGCAAAGTAGTGGTCGAAGAGGTGCCGAAGGTGGCCTCCGCAGATGGTCATCTAATGGTTGACCTGGCCAAACGGCAAGTTCTCGTGGCGGACGAGCTCGTGCATCTGACCCCGCGCGAGTGGGACATCCTGGTCTACCTGGTGCAGCATCGTGGCGAACTGGTGACCAAACTGGAGCTTCTCAAGGCCGTCTGGGGTGACCAGTACGAAAAAGAGACCAACTACCTGCGCGTTTACATCTCCCAGCTGCGCCACAAGATTGAGCCTCAGCAGGCTCACAACAAGTACTTACGCACTGAGGTGGGGGTCGGTTATCGCATGGTGCTGGACGAGGAGTAGCAGCCGGCTGCTTGCCCGTCCTTGCTTGCCCGCCTGCACGTTCCCGCCCGCCCAGTTCCCGACCCGGCTCCGTCTCCCTCCCTGCGACTTCACGACACCTATGTCACCTCATGCCACCTCCACAGCTGGCACGAGGTGACATAGGTGTCGTGAAGTGCGATTTGCCCCAGCCCAGAGGGTGGAGTGAAGTGCCGTGTGTGTGTGGGGGGGGTGTCCCTATGTTTTTGTCAAGTGCCAGACCGATGTTGACGAGCACAG